>Ga0335080_10006465_pt1 | contig 12111 bp, 10 predicted proteins | sample Lox_Sample_34_FD_206720 | JGI IMG/M metagenome (GOLD analysis project Ga0335080, IMG submission 206720) | Soil microbial communities from Loxahatchee National Wildlife Refuge, Florida, United States - Lox_Sample_3.4 | ecosystem: Environmental > Terrestrial > Soil > Wetlands | place: USA...
TCTCGATCAGGAGTTCAATACGCTGGATGCCCAATACGACGCCTCATCAGCCTATATCAAGAGCCAGGCCCATGCCGGCTGGACTCTGATCAAGGCACGTTATGACGACGGCGGCTACTCGGGTGGGTCGACCGACCGGCCTGACCTTCAGAGGCTGCTAGACGACATTCGCGCCCGCAAGATCGACGTCATCGTCGTCTACAAGGTAGATCGGCTGACGAGATCGCTTGCCGACTTTGCCAAATTGGTCGAACTCTTCGATGCCCGCGGCGTGGCCTTTGTCTCGGTCACCCAGCAGTTCAACACGACGACCTCCATGGGTCCGCCTGACGCTCAACGTCCTGTTGTCCTTTGTTCAGTTCGAGCGAGAGGTCACATCCGAGCGGATCAGGGACAAGATCGCAGCGTCCAAGCGCAAGGGACTCTGGGTCGGTGGTCCCCTCCCCCTCGGCTACGACATGAAGGACGGCAAGATCGCCGTTGTAGAACATGATGCTGAACAGGTCAGGCTGATCTTCAAGCGCTATCTCGAACTCAGCGGCGTCAATGCCCTGGTTCGAGATCTCAAAGAACGTAACATCCGCACCAAGACAAGGCTGCTTGCGACCGGTGGCACCCGCGGTGGCATCCCGTTCGAGCGGGGAACGCTGTTCTATCTCCTGCGCAACCGGTTCTATATCGGCGAGGTCAGATACAAGGGTGAGATCCTGCCCGGCGAGCAGCCAACGATTATGGACCGCGCCTTGTTCGATGCGGTCCAGCAGAAGCTGACGGATCAATGGACCACCAGGACCAGCATCCGGACCGCAGGCGACCACTTATTGACTGGACTACTGTTTGACGACACAGGCCACCGCATGGCGCCGACGCACGCGACCAGGGCCGGCATCCGTTATCGCTACTACGTGTCGCTGCCATGCCTGCATGGAGAGGCCAAGATCGCAAAAGTCGCATCGGTTACCCGCGTTCCTGCAACCGATATTGAGGAGGTCGTCGTCAAATCCCTCAACGAGCATCTCAGAAGCCAAAGCGGGACGCCGACCTCGGCTATAGCTAATCACAGCGCAATCGCCGAGTTGGTCGACCGCATTGACGTTCATAAGGACCGACTGGCAATCCAGCTGAGGTCACGAGAAAATCCAGAGACGATTAAACAGGCAGACAATATTGCGCCGACCGATGATTGCTTCCTGTCCATTCTTTGGCAGAAGCCACCGTCCAAAAGATTCCGGCAAATCCTGTTGCCTCACGGCACCTCGCGAAACGAAGTCCGGCCGGAGCGGCCGGAACGACGCCTCCGACTGGTCGGCGCCATCGCACGAGGCAGACGCTGGCTGGACGAGATTATCTCAGGATCCGCCACTGACGCTGCGCAAATTGCGTTGCGCGAGCGATGCAGCGTCCGTCATGTCAACATGACCATCACGCTCGCCTTTCTTGCTCCCAAGCTGGTCCGCGCTGCCGTGGAGGGCCGCCTGCCTCGAGGCATCAACATCGAGCGGTTGCGCGATGCTCCGGCGGAATGGAATCGGCAGTTCGAAGCGCTTGGGTTGAATCCGCAACAATAGCGCACGCCCAAAAAAGTCGCCGTTGCTAACTCCGCCGAGGCCTGGCTCCCGTGCAAACCGGCTGCGATGATGCCGCGAGACCTGCGCGACGCCACCTTGAAACGAGCTGCGGCGTGCATCATCGTGGCGATCGCTCCAGGACCCCTATGGACTCTTCCACCCGTCCAAGCATGCTCTCTTCTCCGCCACCCATACCTTCTGACTCGGACGTAGACAGGCGGAGGGCATCCTGTTCCCATTCTCGCAATATCGCCAGCTTCTCATCCCGCGATAGCTGAGGATGCGCAACAACGTCTTTTGGTTCCGTGAAATAGGACCTGAAATGGCGAAGTGCCGCATCGGCACTGAATGGAGGAGTTCCATGAGTCATCGGTTGTCCTTCCCTTAGGAAAATATCATAGCATGAATACCATAGCCTCGTCCCGCCTCCGACTGGCGGCGGTCCGGCGCGCCGTATATCCGCAATCTTGCCGCCGAGAACGCTTCGCTGCGCGCCGGCGGCTGGCAGCGTCAAGAAAATTTGCCTGAGCGAAGCGAGCGAACAATCTTCGGCCTCGATCCCGCTAAGTCCGCAGCAAAACCCATCCGCGATCGCGAAGACGGGAGGATAGACAGCATCACGATCGTTCCGTCCGATTCCCTGCAACAACATCTCGTGGCCGCCAAGTTCGCCTCAGGAACGGGATTTTTGCCGCCGGATCGGACATTTTGGTTCTGTTGGTGGACGAACCTGAATATTTGGAAAAGGCGAATGTGCGATTTTATCAGAAGGCAAACCTGTTGAGGGCAACCATTTTCCATGAAGACGGCGACGAAGGGTGGCCGTTGGTACTGGCGTTCAACAAGCTTCGGAATACGATAGCGCATGGTGATGCCAACGAAGAGCGTACGGTACAGATAGAAGTTTTGCGCGGAATGCTGCTACCTATAGTGACCGAAGAGACGAAGGAACAGGTACAAAAGGGGAGCGAACTAGAGATCACGACCCTCGCAGCAGCAATGGCCAGTGGGTTCCTGGTCGATGTCGAGAACCAGATACGCCGAGAGCTGGGTCCGGAAGAAACGGAGGCTTCCTAGGCGAGCGTTTAGCCAGAAATGATCGCGCACGAACGGGCGCGGCCTTGCGCAAGACCCAACCCCGCACCCGGTCGGCCCCGCGAGCATTCTAACTCGAAATCAGGGGTGGCTTTTTTTGGGCAAGGGCCAAGTCTAGGCAGTCCACCACCTTTTGCGCGGCGTGGCGCCGGATCGGTTCAAGGACTTCAGGCGATAGACTCAAATCTGCAACAAGTCATGTCCGGCGCAACCACCTTCGCCTTTCTGGCGGAGCATTACCATCCTCCAAAGCGCAAGTAGGCACGAAATCATTTTCTCGAGCTGACGAAATGATGTTGCAACCGGCTCGGACTACTAGCGCCACGCGCTGGTGCAGTGCGGGCGTGTCAAATCATTGAAGTGGTCGCGGTATCCTTGGTCTGCTTTGCACCGTGATCTTTGTGGCTCGGGCAGTCGAAGCGTATCTTGCACCCCAGGGAACGACCCGCTGGCGCGGGTTTGCCTAGCGGCCCCGATTACTGGGCTATCAAGTGTGTCGGCGAGCATCTGACCCGCCCTTTTTGCACGTCATTTTTTTGTCCGGAGTAGGCCTTCATGTCGAATACAGTTGAGAAAACCGTGGGTACGTATGTTCAGCTGAACGACCGTGAGGCGCTCGAAGATCTCAGGACGTACCGGCAAAAATTGGCCGTTCATCTGAAGGCTCGGACCGACCTCGTTTTTAGTTTGCTGATCCATCAAATCAACGCCGAAATTGCCGTCATCGAAGCCGGGCTCGACAAGCTAAACCGAGCCCCCAGAGAATGAGCACCGGCGGAGAACGCGCCGGAACCAAGAAGAGAACGCCAACAGCACGCCAATTCGCGACGAGAAGCATCCGCAGTAGCGATCGCTGCACCATGACTGCTCCGATTGCTTCCGGCTGGAGCGGTTGCCGGGTGGGGCTTGCACCCACTGGAGAGCGCCGCCTTGTCACGGCGCACGCCCATCTCAGACATTTGAAACAAATGCACTAATGTCTGCAATCGGAATGCAGAGCGGAAGTCGTTGGACGCGCCGCCATCGAAACAACTATGAGGCCGCGTCAAACATAAACGCTGGTTTATGTTTTAAAATTGCCCTCATCTTGGCGCCCATTCGCACGCGGAGTTCGCCTGTTGATTCCGATCGGTGCTTCTCGTCCCTGAGATGTCGGTCCTGTCCCCCGAAGGCGGACAGGGCAGCGGCTCTCTTGTTGGTCCGCCAAGGGGCCAGTGCGGACATCAAGAGTGCCGACCAACTGCTTGACACAGTCTGCCCAGGGCGCGATGCGTCTGTTGCGACAAACGTACCAGTTGTTAGCTGCGCCGCGTACGCTATTCTGCGACAAGGGCGTTGGAATATCTCGTAATGTTGCAGGCTGCCACCGGACGCAACGAGCGGAGCGATAAGACCCGCGATATGGTCTGGGTTCCCGGCGGCACTTTCCGCATGGGTTCCGACCATCATTATCCGGAAGAAGCCCCCAGCCATCGCGTCTCGCTCGACGGCTTCTGGATCGACCGCACGCCGGTGACGAACGGGCATTTCAAGGCTTTCGTCAATACGACCGGGCACGTGACCGCAGCACAGATCGTGCCGAACCCTAGGGATTATCCCGGCGCGCTGCCGAATATGCTTTATGCGGGCTCGCTGGTGTTCACGCCACCGGCGCGCGTGAACGATCTGCGCGACTGGAGCCAGTGGTGGACCTTCATGAAAGGAGCCAACTGGCGGCGTCCCTATGGTCCAAAGACCAACATTAAGGGCCTCGACGATCATCCGGTCGTGCATGTGTCGTTCGCCGACGCGCTCGCCTATGCCAAATGGGCCGGTAAGGATCTCCCCACCGAAGCCGAATGGGAATTCGCGGCGCGCGGAGGTCTCGACGGCGAGGAGTACGCCTGGGGTAATTCACTCACGCCGGGCGGCAAGCACATGGCGAACACATGGCAGGGCGCATTTCCCATCCAGAACCTCGCGGAGGATGGCTTTGAACGGACCTCGCCCGTGACGGAGTTCCCGCCGAACGGTTACGGCCTGCACGACATGATCGGCAACGTCTGGGAGTGGACATCCGACTGGTGGTCCGACGGGCATGAGGGTGACGCGCCGAAGGCCTGCTGCATTCCTCTTAATCCACGCGGCGGCCCGGAAACGGCGAGCTATGAGGCCCGCCAACCCGCCATCCGTATTCCGCGGAAGGTACTTAAAGGCGGTTCGCATCTTTGTGCGCCGAACTATTGCCGTCGCTATCGCCCTGCAGCGCGCCACGCCCAGCCTGTCGATACGTCGACCAGTCACGTCGGCTTCAGATGCGTGCTCCGCACGCCCGTCCGTCAGTCATCACCAGCGCCTTCTACAGCCTAGGGAGTGTCGAATGAGCGACGAAGCAAAGACCAAGAACGAGACCGACACCAAGCGAGTGATCGACCGACGCAATCTTCTTCTCGCAACATCCTCGCTGGTCGCGACGGCGGCTTTGTCCTCCGATGCGCTGGCGCAGGCTCAGAAGGCTTCACCTGCGGCACAGTCGCCCGCGGCAAGCGGAAAAAAGCCGAACATCCTAGTGATCTTTGGCGACGACATCGGTCAGACCAACCTGAGTTGCTATTCGTTCGGGGTGATGGGCTACAAGACGCCGAACATCGACCGCATCGCCAGGGAAGGCATGATGTTCACCGACTACTATGCGGAGAACAGTTGTACCGCGGGTCGCTCGACCTTCATCACCGGTCAATCCTGCAAGCGCACTGGCCTTTCGAAGGTCGGAGTTCCCGGAGCGGCTGTCGGTTTGCAGGATCGCGACATCACGATTGCCCAGGCGCTGAAGCCACTCGGCTACGCCACCGGCCAGTTCGGGAAGAATCATCTCGGCGACCGCGACGAATATTTGCCCACCAAGCACGGCTTCGACGAGTTCTTCGGAAATCTTTACCATCTCAACGCCGAAGAAGAGCCGGAACAGCCGACTTACCCGAAGGGGGACCCCTTGTTCACCGGACAGCCGCGCGGTGTGCTGAAGGCCTCTGCCGACGGCAAGGTCGAAGATACCGGTCCTCTCACCAGGAAGCGGATGGAGACGATCGACGACGAAACCAGGGACGCCTGCATCGACTTTATTCAGCGTCAGAACAAGGCCAACAAGCCGTTCTTCTGCTGGATGAACTTCACTCACATGCACCTGTTCACACATGTTCGCCCGTCGATGGTCGGCCAGAGCGGCATGCCCGGCAATCTCTACGCGGACGCCATGGTCGAGCACGATAACGACGTGGGCATGATCCTCAAGACGCTCGACGACCTCGGCATCTCCGACAACACCATCGTGATCTACACAACGGATAATGGACCGAACCGGTGGTCGTGGCCCGACGCCGCAACTTCGCCCTTCCGCAACGAGAAAGATTCCAATTTCGAGGGCGCCTTCCGCGTACCCGCTATGGTCCGCTGGCCCGGCCACATCAAGCCCGGTGAGGTTTCGACCGAAATGTTCTCGGGACTGGACTGGTTCCCGACGCTGCTGGCTGTGGCGGGCGACACCGACATCAAAGAGCGTCTGCTCAAGGGTACGCCCGTCGGCGGCACAACGTTCAAGGTGCACCTCGACGGCTACAACCAGTTGCCCTATCTGACCGGCCAGCAACCGAAGAGCGCGCGCAACGAGTTCGCTTATTTCAACGACGATGGTGTGCTGGTTGCCTACCGCCTGGGCGACTGGAAGGCCGTCTTTGTTGAAATGAAGCACCCCGGCGGCTTCCAGGTCTGGCAGGAGCCATTCACGGTCCTGCGGGTTCCTAAGCTGTTCAATCTTCGGATGGATCCGTTCGAACGCGCGGACATCGTCTCGGACCAGTATTTCGATTGGTTCGTCAGAAACGACTTCATTGCATTCCAGCTCACCGCACACGCCGCGGTATTCCTGAAAACGTTTATCGAGTATCCACCGAGCCAGGAACAGGCGAGCTTCTCGATCGACCAGATCGCGCGCGACGTCGAGGCCAAGATCAAGGAGAACGCGGCGAAAGCCGGCGGAAAATAGTCGTGAGGGCGCGCGGAAACGCCGAGAGGCTCGGCGTTTCCGCGATGGCGGGAATTCGATGTCCGACTTGGCGTCAAGCGAAATGAGGGCTGCTCCGGTGCCGCAAACAGCTACGTCGCCGGCGCGCGACGCCGTGCTCGAACTCAAATCGCGGATCGGAAAGTCCGTGCTCGGCCAGGACCATCTGGTCGAGAGCATGCTGATCGGGCTGCTCGCTAACGGCAACATGCTGATCGAGAGCCTGCCAGGTCTTGCCAAGACCCGCGCGGTGAAGACGCTGGCGAAACATCTGGCGGCCGATCTGTCGCGCGTGCAGTTCACACCCGATCTGCTGCCGTCGGACGTGACGGGCGCTGAGATCTATGTCCAGACTGACAAGGGCGGTCAATTCCAATTCCAGAAGGGCCCGATCTTTGCCAATCTCGTGCTTGCGGACGAAATCAACCGCGCGCCGGCCAAGGTGCAGTCCGCGCTACTCGAGGCCATGGAGGAGCGCCAGGTCACCGTCGCGGGCAAGACCTACAAGATGCCCGATCTGTTCATGGTGCTGGCGACTGAGAACCCGATCGAGCAGGAAGGCACCTACCCGCTCCCCGAAGCGCAGCTCGACCGTTTCCTGATGCACGTCGTCATTACCTATCCGGACGAGGCGACCGAAGGCGAGATTATCAAACTCAATCGCGAGGAGAATGCGCAGAAGCCGAAGGAGCATGCCACCGAGCCGCCGCCGATCCCGCAACGGGCGATCTTCGATGCACGCGGTGAGATCGACGGCGTCTTCGTCTCGGATCTCGCCCAGAAATACATGGTCGACGTGATCTACGCGACCCGTTTTCCGGATCGTTATGGCGAGCCCTTGAGCAAATGGATCCAGATCGGCGCTAGTCCACGCGGCAGCCTGGCGCTCGACCGCTGCGCCCGCACCCGTGCCTGGCTGGACGAATCCGAGTTCGTGACGCCCGATCATATCCGCTCGGTGGTTCACGATTGCCTCCGGCACCGGATCATCCTGAGCTACGAGGCGGTCTCGCAGGGCGTGACGCCCGATCAGGTAATCGACAAGATCACCGAACTCGTAGCAGCAGCCTGAGGCCATCATGACCGGGACATCAGCCAAAGCGCCAGGTGCCTATGTCGGTCTCGACGATCTGATCGCGCTCGAATATCGCGGACGCAGGGTCTCGTTCCTGCCACGTCAGCCGGTGCACAGTCTGCTCTCCGGCCGCTTTGCCTCGCGCATGCGCGGCCGCGGACTGAATTTCGAGGAGATCAGGGACTATCGCACCGGCGATGACGTCCGCTCGATCGACTGGAAGGTGACGGCGCGACTGCAGAAGCCGCACATCCGGGTCTTCAACGAGGAGCGCGACCGTCAGACGATCCTGGTGGTCGACCAGCGCCTATCGATGTTCTTCGGCAGCCGGCTTGCTATGAAATCGGTAGCCGCAGCGCAGGCTGCCGCGATCGGTGTGTGGCGGGTGCTCGGCGTCGGCGACTGCATCGGCGCCATCGTTTTCAACGACCGCGACCCCGTCGAGGTAAGGGCGCGGCGCAGCCGGGCAACCGCGCTCCAAATTCTGTCAGCGATTGTGGCGCAGAACCAGGAGCTTGGCGTCGGACGCGGTCTCGTCTCTGCGCCTTCCATGCTCAATACGGCGCTGGACCATGCCCGGCGCCGCGCGACGCATGATGCAGCCGTGATCATCATTAGCGACTTCGATGGCGCGGACGATGCGACGCGCCAAATGGTCGGCGCGATGGCTCGGCACAACGACGTAGTCGCCGTGCTGGTCCACGATCCCCTGCAAAGCGACCTGCCGCCCTCGGCCAGCATGACGGTCACCGATGGCGAATTGCAGATCAGGCTCGATGTCGGGCGCGACACGGTGCGCAAGAGCATCGCGGATGCAACCGCGGCTCGCCTGAAAGGCGTGTTCGCCTGGACGCATCAACTTGGCATTCCTGTGCTGCCGCTGAGTGCGGCCGAAGACACGGCCGCGCAACTTCGCCGGCTCTTGGGCGAGACGGCGACGCGCGACGGACGCGCCGGCATTCATAGTCGGACGGAGGCAACCCTTGGTTGAGACTCAGCCCGTACAATCCGATCCGGTTGCCGGTCTCATCGATTTTCCGTTGCCGCGCGAGGTGAGCCTCTGGCCGCAGACGTGGGAGGCACGGATTGCCGCCGTCGTCCTGCTGGTCGCTCTGGTCGCGGGCGTGTGGAGCTTCTTACGTTACTGGCGACTTAACCGCTATCGAAGAGAAGCGTTGGCAGAGCTGAACCGGATCGGGCGCGCGTCTCAGGGGGCGCAAGAACAGGTACTAAAGGCCCTCGCGTTGCTGGTCAGACGGACGGCGCTTGCCGCCTTTCCACGGGAGCAGGTGGCGCCCCTGCTCGGCCCGTCTTGGCTTGCCTTCCTTGACCGAAGCTACGGCGGACAGGAGTTCTCGCAAGGCGTCGGGCGCCTGCTGGTCGCCGGGCCCTATCAACAGATTGCGCCTGCCGATGCCGAGCTGAAGTCCCTCCTCGTGCTCGTTCGCCGCTGGATCAGGGGGCACCATGTTTGAGTTCGCGTGGCCCTGGTTTTTCCTGCTACTGCCGCTGCCGCTCCTGGCGTGGTGGCTGCTGCCGCCGTATCGGGTCCGCCAGGCCTCGGTTCAAGTGCCGTTCTTCGAAAGGCTGGCGGTGGCAACTGGCCAGACGCCACAGCGGGGTGCCGTCGTGTTGGAGCGACGCGCGACCCAGATGATCGTGGCGGTCGCGATCTGGATCCTGCTGGTTTCCGCGCTGGCGCGTCCACAATGGGTCGGCGATCCCGTGACCCGAGAGGTCTCGGCGCGCGATCTGATCCTGGCGGTCGACATCTCGGGATCGATGGACCAGCGCGACTTCAAGACGAAGGATGGAGCGACGCTCACAAGGCTCGACGGCGTCAAGCGCGTGATCAGGGACTTCATCGCGCGCAGAAAGGGCGACCGCGTCGCGCTGATCCTGTTCGGCACCAAAGCCTATGTGCAGGTGCCGTTCACTCAGGACCTGGAGACGGCCGAGCTGCTGCTCGACCAGACCGCCGTTGGCACGGCCGGCCAGCAGACCGCGATCGGCGATACGATCGGCCTCGCCATCAAGACTTTCGCCGCCAGCACGGCGAAGCAGAAGCTCCTTATCCTGTTGACCGACGGCAACGACACCGCCAGCCGGGTACCGCCCGAGCACGCCGCGGACATAGCTCGGCAGAACGTTGTTGCTGTCTACACGATCGGCGTCGGCGATCCCGCCGCCTCCGGCGAGAACCGTGTCAATCTCGGCGTCCTGCAATCTGTGGCAAGCACCACCGGCGGGCATTTCTTTCGGGCCGAGGATGGCGCTCAGCTCGAGGCGATCTACGCCGACATCGACAGGTTGGCTCCGGCAAAGCTGCAGACCGTTTCATGGCGACCGAAGCTCCAGCTGTTCCAGTGGCCAGTGGGTGCGGCCGTGGTTCTCGGCCTGCTGCTGTGGCTCGGGCTTTTCCTCGGGAGCGAATGGCGTCGTGCAAGGGGGCTAATGAGCCATGCATGACGCGGCGACCATGTCCTTCCATCTCCTGCGGCCGTTGTGGCTGCTCGCGTTGATTCCCGTCGTCGCGATTTCAGCGCTGTTGCTCTGGCGGCAGGATTTGCGCGCACAATGGGGAGATGTCATCGCGCCGCATCTGCTCGACCATCTGATCGTGAAGCCCGAGCGCGGACGTAGTATCGACCCGCTCTACCTCATCGCGTCCGCCATGGTGCTCGGCATCGTCGCGCTGTCGGGTCCGACTTGGCGGCGCGAGCTACCACCCTTCGTCGAGGACAAGGCGCCCCTGATGATCGCGCTCTCGGTCGCCTCCTCGATGAACCAGACCGACGTGGCGCCCTCGCGGCTCGAACGCGCCAAGCAGAAGATTAGGGATCTTCTGATCGCCCGGGCCGGGGCACGCACGGGACTTGTGGCCTACGCCGGCAGCGCGCATCTGGTGATGCCGCTGACCGACGACCGCAGCGTGATCGAGCCGTTTCTGGCGGCGCTCTCGCCGGGATTGATGCCGAGCGACGGGAGCAACGTCGCCGCGGCTGTCGCGCTGGCCGCGGCGACGCTTCGTCCGGAGCCGGTCGCCGGCACGATCCTGCTGGTCGGAGATAATGCCGGCTCCGTGGACGAGGCGGCGGTCCGAGGGGTCGCCGACCGCAATGGCCTGGCGATGCTCGCCGTAGGCCCGTTTCCGCCGACGTGGGCGGCTGACGTGATTCCGGTCAGCGTTGATGGGACGGACATCGCGCGGTTGGAGCGCCGGATCGAGATGCATTTCCAGGCCGCTCAGGGCGAGAAGTTCGGCACGCGATGGTTGGACGAAGGCTTTTGGCTGCTCCTGCCGCTTGTGCTGCTCAGCCTGCTCTGGTTCCGGCGTGGCACGACAGTCGCCTGGGCGCTCGCCCTGCTGATCGCGATGCAGACCGCACCGTCGCGGGCCGATGAGCCCTCACGCTTTGCCGATCTATGGCTGACACTCGACCAACAGGGACGTATCGCCTTCGATCGCGGCGACTACGCCGCTGCTTCGAAGCTGTTCGCCGATCCGATGTGGCGCGGCATCGCGGCGTACCGCGCTTACGACTTCCTGACCGCGACCCAGGAATTCGCGCGCGTCGATACGATCGAGGGCAAATTCGCTCTCGGCAACGCCCAGGCCCAGAACCACGCCTATGAGAAGGCGCGGGCGGCGTACGACGAAGTCCTGAAGGCACAACCCGGCAACGTCCCCGCCAAGACCAACCGCGCCATCGTGCAGGCGGCACTCGATGCGCGCGAGGAGAAGCGCCGCAAGCAGGAGAAGGAGGACGGCGCGCCTCCGGACGAGAAGGCCGACGAAACCAAGGTCGATCCGAACCAGAATGACGGCAAGCCCGTCAAGGTCACGCCGCAGGACCTGACCACGCCCGGCGCCGCCGAGGCCTGGATGCGTCAGGTCCAGACGACCCCCGCCGACTTCCTCAAGCTCAAATTCGCGATCCAGGCCGCCGCGCCGGCGCAGACGGGAGCGCCCCCATGATACGCTCGCTTGTCGCTATCGCATTGGGTCTCGCCCTGGCGCTCTCGTCGCGGGAAGGCTCGGCACAAGACCATGTTCTCGATCCGATCGTTCGGGTCACCCTCGATCCACCGCGCGTCGTTGTCGGGCAACGGACAACGCTCCGCATCGAAGTGCTGGCGCCCAACTACATGACGGCGCCTCCGGAGTTGCCGACGTTCCAGGTGCGCAACGCCGTCACGCGACAGCTTCCGACCGCCAACATCAACGAGCAGCATGACAACCTGACCTATGCGGGCGTGCGGCTCGAATTCGCGATCTCGCCGCAGGAACAGGGGACCTACGCCATCGCCGGGCAGAAGATCCGCGTCAGATA
>Ga0335080_10006473_pt1 | contig 12104 bp, 5 predicted proteins | sample Lox_Sample_34_FD_206720 | JGI IMG/M metagenome (GOLD analysis project Ga0335080, IMG submission 206720) | Soil microbial communities from Loxahatchee National Wildlife Refuge, Florida, United States - Lox_Sample_3.4 | ecosystem: Environmental > Terrestrial > Soil > Wetlands | place: USA: Florida...
CGGCGCGGACGCCAGAAGTTGGCGTGCGCACTCCGGGCGCGTCGTCGGCGGGTGCGCGCACGGGGGGTGCCGGCGGCGTCGTGGCCGGCAGCGCGGGACTTTGCGAGGCGGCACCCGATGTGGCGGAGCTCTGCGTTTGTTCCGCCTGCGCGGTCCCGCTCTCGCCCGGCTGCCACTCGAGGAGTCTCAGGTAACGCTGTATGCGGTCGACGAACTGCACCGGCTCCCAGCCGCGCGCGTAGCCGCGCCGGGCACGCGTGTACCAGCGCTCCTGCGCGAGCAGCGGCAGCTGCTGGCGTACCTCCACCCAGGAGTCGGGGTCCTTGCCGCGCTGCTGCGCGATGATGCGCGCGTCCTCGAGGTGTCCGAAGCCCACGTTGTAGGCGGCGACCGTGAGCCAGGTGCGATCGGGTTCGGCGATGCGCTCGGGGACCATCGCGCGCACCTGCGCGAGGTAGCGGGCGCCGGCGAAAATGCTCTGCTCGGGGTTGGTGCGGTCCCGGATGCCGAGTGCCTGCGCGGTATCGGCGGTGAGCATCATGACGCCGCGGGCGCCGTCGAAGGAGCGGGCCTGCGGATCCCACTTCGACTCCTGGTAGCCGATCGCCGCGAGCAGCCGCCAGTCGAGGCCCGCTTGCCGGGCGGCCTGCTCGAACCAGGAGCGGTAGCGCGGTAGCCGGTCGCCGACATGGGTCTGGAATTCACGCGACTCCTCGTACTCGAATCGTCGGGTGTCGCCGGAATTGTCTTCCATGAGCTCGGCGAGCCTGCCGGAGACGCTCAGGCCGCGGAAGAAGGCGTTGACGCTCGCGAGCAGCGCCGGGGCGCCGTGGCGCACGATCCACTGCACCGGCCGCTCCTCGGGCAGCGCGAATCCCACCAGCAGGTTCGGATAGAGGTGATGGGCGAAGGAGAACTCGCGAGCGTCGGTGATGGCATAGCGGGCGTCACCGGCATCGACGTCCTCCACCGGGTCGGCCGAGCTCGGCGCGGTTTCCTCCCACTCGAGCTGCGGTGCCACGGTGCTCCTGAGGCGCTGCAGGATGCGCTCCTGCGGGCTGCCCGCGCGCACCGCGACCTTGGCCGACTCAAGTTGCAGGGTATCCCGGGGCTGCACGGTGTTCTTGGCGTAGACCACCAGCTGCGGGATATGCGCGTAGGGGGCGGCAGCGTCGCCGGCACGGCTCCACTCGGGAGTGCTGCTGAGGGATGCGGCGGCGATGTCGGCGCGTCCTGCGGCAAGCTCTGCCTGCAGCGCGCGTTCGTTGGCGAGCGGGTACATGTTGAGCTTCACACCGAGACGCTCGGCGTAGGCGCTGGCGAGATCGAACTCCAGACCCTCGGTGCCCTGCGCGCCGAGGTAGTAACAGGTCGGCAGATTGAGCGTGACCACGCGCAGCTCGCCGCGCGCACGAATCGCTTCGAGCGCATCCGGCGCCGGCTTGCTGCAGCCGCCGAGGAGTGCGAGCAACGCGACTGCGGCGCGCGCGGCGGCGCGTACGAAGCTCCCCGCAACGCTGCCCCTTTCCGCTAGAATAGCCGCCCCGCGCGAGCCGGGGGCCGGCCGGAGAGGTACCGAAGCGGTCACAACGGCGCCGACTCGAAATCGGATGGTCGGGTAAAACCGGCACGTGGGTTCGAATCCCACCCTCTCCGCCACTTCAGCCATCCGTCACGGTTCCCTCGTACGGCGCGCTGCGCAACTATATCTGCAGTGTCGTGCGACGCGAAGCGCGATCGGCCGCATGCGAGGAGCCCCGGCCGCGCGCCTCTGCGGCGCCGGCCGTCACGACTGCGGCTTTTTCAGCGCCTCGCGGTAAGCGGCGGCGAACGCTTCCACGAAAGTATGGGGCAAATGGTCCGCCGGCATTTCGATGAGATTGCGGTAGAAAGTGATGAACAGCTCCCAGTACTGCGCCTTGTCGGCCGAGCGCGCCTTGCCGCGGCGTGCGGCGCGTTCGAAGCGCGCTTCGAGCTCCGCGGGGTCGAGGCGGTCGAGGAACTCGACGAATGCGGCGCGGGTCGCATGGGCGGTGGCGCTCTCGTGCAACTTCGCTTCGCCGACCACCTCGCGCAGCCACTGCACCGAGTCGAGCTGACGGCTCTCGTGCCGCACGAACAGTGCTACGGCCAGCTCCTCCACCATGGAGTTGGCGAGCGAGGGGCGCGGGTCGTCCTGCTGCTGCGGCGGCGATTCGATGCGATAGCGATTGCGCGTGTCGCTGCGCGAGCGTTCCAGGTCCTTGAAGCCCACCAGCGCCTCGCGGAACAGTCGCCCGGCAAGGTGCAGCAGCCGCGTCTGTGCATCGGCCGGCAGCCGCTCGGGCGAAATACCTGCACCACGACAGAAGGCGTCGAGCCCGGTATGCGGGTCCTCGAACGCCATGACGCTGCTGCCATTCTTCGGCTCGCGCACGGCTTCGGCGAGCCGCGCCATGCGCCCGGAGTTGCCGTCGGCAGGTGCCGCCGTCTCTGGCGAACGCGCGAGCGCGCGCACCCGTCCCGAATCCACTGCCTGCCCATACGCGCTGACCGGCAGGATCGAGTCCATGTCGATCACCGGGACCAGCAGCTCCTCGACGTTGAGCTTCGCATCGATGTCGCGGTCGCCGGCCCGTCCCAGCGGCCGCAGCGAGTGAATGCTGGTCGGAACTGCCGCGGCGCCGTTCTCCTGTTGCGCCGAATGTTGCTCGAGAGCGGCGACGATATGGTACACGCCCATGCGCAGCACGTCGCCATTGGCGAGGCGATAGCCGCTCGAGCCGCGCTTGGCGAGTGGCTCCACGTCGTCGTTGACGTATACGCCGTTGGTGCTTACGTCCTGGAGGTAGAAATGGCCCTCGCGGAACAGCACCCGCGCGTGATGCGCGGAGACATAGCGCAGCGGGTCGGGCAGCACCCAGTCGTTGTCGGCCGAGCGGCCGATGGTGCCACCTTCAACCGAGAAAATAGCGGTACTGCGGTCTGCGAGCGAGGTCCGCTGATCGCTGACGATCCGCAGTCTGAGCGTGGTTCCCCGACTCAAAGAGCCATCCGTCCGTTTGTGAGAGATGCCGAAAACCATTCCCCGCGGGCGGCCGACGTCCCCAGTGCGGCGCCCGGACATATAATGTCAGCCTCAAAGTAGCAGCCACCCCAAGCCCCGCCATGGCAACCAGTCACATTTTTCGCATCATGTTCGTGAATCAGGGCAAGGTTTACGAGGTGTACGCCCGGCGCGTGAGCCACGGGGAGCTTTTCGGGTTCATTGAGGTCGAGGAGCTTATGTTCGGTGAGCGCTCCTCGGTGGTGCTCGACCCCTCGGAGGAGCGGATCAAGGGCGAGTTTTCGGGGGTGAAACGCACCTTCCTGCCGATGCATTCGATCCTGCGCATCGACGAGGTGAGGAAGCACGGGGTGAGCAAGATCACCGCACTCGAAGGCGGCGCCAATGTCGCACAGTTCCCGATGCCCATGTATTCGTCGCCGCCGGGCGAGAAGAAGTGAGGTACGGCGAGCCCATGCTGCAGCTCGCCGGACCGCCCGCACTGTCCGCATTCCGTATCGCCAAGCTGCTCGACCGGCTCAGCGCGCTCGACTCCGCCGTCCGCGGCCTCGACGCGCAGTTCATGCATTTCGCCGACCTCGCCCATCCGCTCGACAGCGCCGAGCGCGCCCGCCTCGCCGAGCTTCTCACCTACGGCCCGCGCCAGGCGATGCCGGCGGACGGCGCGGGCGCTACAGGCGGTGAATCCATTCTGGTGGTGCCGCGCATCGGCACAATCTCGCCGTGGTCGAGCAAGGCGACCGACATCGCGCGGGTGTGCGGCCTCAGCCACGTGCGCCGCCTCGAGCGTGGCATCGCCTACCGCCTGCGTGCCGCGCGCCCGCTCGAGAGCGCACGGTTGAAGCGTCTCGCCGCGGTGTTGCACGACCGCATGACCGAGGACGCGCTGCTCGATGCCGAGGAGGCGGCGCGCCTGTTCGAGCAGGCCGCGCCGCGCCCCTATCAGCGCGTGTCCCTTGCGGGCGGGCGCGCGGCGCTCGAGGAAGCGGACCGGCGGCTCGGGCTCGCGCTGTCGGCCGACGAGATGGACTATCTCCTCGAGAGCTTCGCGTCGCTCGGGCGTGATCCGAGCGACGTCGAGCTGATGATGTTCGCCCAGGCGAACTCCGAGCACTGCCGCCACAAGATCTTCAACGCGCGCTGGGTCATCGACGGGCAGTCACGCGAGGAGTCGCTCTTTGCGATGATCCGCTACACGCACGCCCGCAACCCCGCCGGCGTGCTCTCGGCCTACCGGGACAACGCCGCGGTCGTCGCGGGACCGGACGGCGCGCGCTATTTCCCCGATCCGGCGAGCGGCATCTACCGCGCGAGCGTCGAGCCGATCGACATCGTGATGAAGGTCGAGACGCACAACCATCCGACCGCCATCTCGCCCTTTCCCGGAGCCGCGACCGGCGCGGGCGGGGAGATCCGCGACGAGGGTGCGACCGGGCGCGGCGCCAAACCCAAGGCGGGACTCACCGGCTTCTCGGTTTCGAGCCTGCGCATCCCCGGCTACGAGCGCCCGTGGGAGCGCGAGTTCGGCGCGCCCGCGCGCATTGCCTCGGCACTCGACATCATGATCGAGGGACCGATCGGCGCAGCTTCGTTCAATAACGAGTTTGGCCGGCCGGCGATCTGCGGATACTTCCGCACCTTCGAGCAGCACTCTCCCGCAGATCCACCGCAGCGCCTGCGCGGCTACCACAAGCCCATCATGATCGCCGGCGGCGTGGGGAACATGCGGCGCATGCACGTCGAGAAGGCCGAGGTGCCGGTCGGCGCGCTGCTCGTGGTGCTCGGGGGCCCGGCGATGCTGATCGGCCTCGGTGGCGGCGCGGCCTCCTCGGTCGGCAGTGGCAGCTCGAGCGCCGAGCTCGACTTCGCCTCGGTGCAGCGTGGCAACCCGGAGATGCAGCGCCGCGCGCAGGAGGTCATCGATCAGTGCTGGGCACTCGGGGAGCGCAATCCTATCGCGCTGATACACGATGTCGGTGCCGGCGGGCTGTCGAACGCGGTGCCCGAGGCCGTGGCACACAGCGCGCGCGGCGCAGGTATCGATCTGCGCACGATTCCGAGTGCCGAGAGCGGCCTGTCGCCGCTCGAGTTGTGGTGCAATGAGGCGCAGGAGCGCTACGTCCTCGCGCTGCCCCGCGAGCGACTCGTGGAGTTCGCGGCGATCGCCGCGCGCGAGCGCTGCCCGTTCGCGGTCATCGGCGAGATCGACGCCAGCGGACGGCTCAAGGTGCGCGATCCGCTGTTCCACGACGAGCCGGTCGACTTGGCCGTAGACGTGCTGCTCGGCAGGCCGCCGCGCCTGACGCGCGCGGTGACGAGTGTTGCGCCGGCACGCCGCCACTTCGACAGCGCGCGCATCGACCTGCGCGAGGCCACGTACCGCGTGCTGCGACTGCCCGCGGTGGCGGACAAGACGTTCCTCATCACCATTGGCGATCGCACCGTGGGCGGCCTCGTCAGCCGCGACCAGCTCGTGGGCGCCTGGCAGGTGCCGGTGAGTGACGTGGCGGTCACGCTCGCCGATTACCACGGAGCGGGCGGGGAGGCGCTGGCCATGGGCGAGCGCACGCCGGTGGCACTGCTCGATGCGCCAGCTTCGGGGCGGCTCGCGGTCGCCGAGGCCATAACGAACATACTGGCGGCCGACATCCCCTCGCTCACGCACGTCCGCCTCTCGGCGAACTGGATGGCAGCGAGTGGCGAGCCCGGCGAGGACGCCGCGCTCTACGCGACGGTGCGCGCGGTGGGCAAGGAGCTGTGCCCGCAGCTCGGTATCGCGATACCGGTCGGCAAGGACTCGCTGTCGATGAAGACCGCCTGGAGCGAAGGCGGCGCGCAGAAGAGCGTCGTGGCTCCCGTGTCGCTGATTGTCTCGGCCTTCGCGCCGGTCGCGGATGCCCGCCGCACCCTTACGCCGGCCCTCGAGCTCGATGAGCGGCCGACGTCGCTGTGGCTCATCGATCTCGCGGCCGGGCGCCACCGGCTCGGCGCCTCGGCGCTCGCGCAGGTGTACGGCGAGCTCGGCGAGGAGCCCGCGGACCTCGACGAGCCGCAGCGCCTCACGCAGCTCGCCGCGGCGCTCGCGGCGCTGCGTGCCGCCGGCATGCTGCGCGCCTACCACGACCGCTCCGATGGCGGGTTGTTGGTGACGCTCCTCGAGATGGCGTTCGCCGGCCATTGCGGGCTCGACATCGCCTTGCCGACGGAGCGTGGCAGCGCAGTGGCGCAGCTGTTTGCCGAGGAACCGGGGGTCGTGGTGCAGATCATGGCCGGCGATGAGCCGGCGTTCGCCGACATCCTCGCGCGGCACGGGCTCGCCGAGGCGGCGCTGTACCTGGGCGCGCCGGTGAGTGAGCTGCGCGTGCAGATCCGGGTCGGCGACACGCTGCTCGATGAGGCTTGGGCGGATCTCAAGCGCGCCTGGTCGGAGACCTCGTGGCGATTGCGGCGGCTGCGCGATGACCCACAGTGTGCCGACGAGGAGTTCGCGGCGCAGACCTCGGAGACTGACGCCGGGCTGCGCGTCGATCTCAGCTTCGACCCCGAGGAGGACGTCGCCGCGCCGTATGTAGCAGGTGGCGTACGGCCGACGGTCGCGATACTGCGCGAGCAGGGCGTCAACAGTCACACCGAGACCGCGGCAGCGTTCGACCGTGCCGGCTTTGCAGCGCACGACGTGCACATGACAGACCTGCTGAGCGGCCGCCGCTCGCTCGCCGAGTTCAGCGGCCTCGTGGCCTGCGGCGGCTTCTCCTACGGTGATGTGCTCGGGGCCGGCGAGGGCTGGGCGAAGTCGATTCTGTTCCACGAGGCGCTGCGCGAGCAGTTCCAGCGCTTCTTCGCCCGCCACGACAGCTTCGCGCTCGGCATCTGCAACGGCTGTCAGATGTTCGCCGCCCTGCGCAGCCTCATCCCCGGCACCGATCACTGGCCGCGCTTCGTGAAGAACCGCAGCGAGCAATACGAGGCGCGCTTCTCCCTGGTCGAGGTGCTGCCGTCACCCTCGCGGTTGCTCACCGGCATGGCGGGCTCGGTGCTACCGATCGCCGTCTCGCACGGCGAGGGGCGCGCAGAGTTCGCCAGCGAGGCCGCCGCAACGGCGTGCGTCGCGAGCGGGCTCGTCGGCCTGCGCTACGTCAACGCCGACGGCAGCGTTGCCAGTTGCTATCCGGCCAATCCGAGCGGCACGCCCTGCGGCATCGCCGCGTTGTCGAACCTCGATGGGCGCGTGACCATCACCATGCCGCACCCTGAGCGCTCGTTCCGCTACCTGCAGAATTCCTGGCGACCGCGGGCGGCCGGAGAGTACAGCGGCTGGCTGCGACTATTCGGCAACGCGCGGCGTTTCGTGGACTAGCGGCTCGGCGGGCTCGAGCGGCGCGACGTGCGTGCCGGTCTCATCGAGGAAGAACCGCCGCACCATGATGGCCTGCTGCAGCTTACCCTTTCTCACGTAGGCCTCGTAGAGCAGGTCCTTCACGACCTCGAGCATGATGCCCGCCTCGTAGCCGTTCAGCAGCGGCAGCAGAGCCTGCGCGTCGAGCTCGGCGCCAAACAACACGCTCTTCGTCTTGGCGAAGATCTCGGCGCCGATGTCGGCCAGCTCGCGCACCGCGGTCAGCTCGTCGAACAGCCGCAGCCTTCCGGCTTCGCCCAGGTCGACAAACATCGCCTGCGCGGTACGCCGGCACATCGAGGCGAAAGCGTTGAACGCTCCCTGGGAGAAACAGGTGAGTGCCTCGCGGAACATCAGCTCCACGTCCTCGGGAATGTAGGCGAAGCTGAACTTCTCACGCGCGCGCTCGACCTCGGTGAACTGCGGCGACAGCTCGATGCGGGTCGCCCCGTATACACGTACCGTGAAGCGCAGGAAGATCGGCATGTGACAGGCATCGCACTGGTACACCAGACCGACCTGGCGCGGCCGGTAGAGCTGCAGCTCCTCGAAGCGCGGCACTGCGCTCGGGGTGATGTGAGCGACGGCCTGGCAATGCGGGCAGGTCACCACCAGGTTCTTTTCCTGGTCGTGGTGTAGGCGGCTCGTCGAATCGATGTACAGGGACATGGCTCGGTCGCGGCTGATGTTTGTTGTGTGTGCCGCCCTCCCATGTTAACTCACGGCGCACCCGCACACCTTCCCGCGAGCGCACCGGTCCTGGGCTACAGCCGGGCAGCGCGTTATGTCACAGGGCGGCCGCTGCGCGTGAACGCCAGAATGCGATCGGCGAGCGTGGCGTACTCGCCGCTGAAGTGGTGGCCGCGGCCGATCTTCTCGCGGGTCGCGGTGCCGGCCGAAAGTCCGGGGCAGATCGAATCCTCCTCTCCTTCGCCATAGATACAGAGCAGCCGCACGTGGCGCACTTCCTCCAGTTCCGGTCGCGTGGGCGGCCCACCGCTATCACCACCCACCCAGTCGCTGACGCGTACCTCGAACGAGGCGTGCGCATCGATACCGAGCAGGCTCACGCTCGCGACGCGCTCGCGCAGGTCCGGCGGCAATCGATTGACGATGAACGGCAGCACGTCGGCGCCGAAGGAGTAACCAACGAGCAGCACACGCTGCTTGTGCCAGACCGCCAGGTAGTGCCGCAGCACGCGCACCACGTCGCGTGCCGTCTCGTCGGGCGTGCGCTCCGTCCAGAAGTACTTCAGCGAGTTCAGCCCCACCGTGGGCACACCGTTCGCGGCAAGGCGCGCGGCGAGCTCGCGATCGAGCCCGGCCCAGCCGCCGTCACCGGTGATGAGCAGCGCGAACTCGCCGGAGCTGCCGTTGGCATCCACCTCCTCGAGGGGCAGATCGTTGATGTCGGCCGGTCGTTCGGACAGCGGCACGGCCGCGGGACTGAGCTGCGCGTAGGCGGTGCGGAACTGCGGTAACCAGTTGCGCTCGACCGAGAAGCCGTGGCCCACGAGCGGCAGCTTGACGATCGTGCCGGTGCCGACCTGCGCGGCAAAGATCTCAGTAGCGTGCGCGTCACACACCTGATCCTGCTGCCCCTGCAGCGCGATCCACGGCTGTTTGAGAGTCGCCGCCGGCGCCAGCACCAGCTCGTGCTGCGCGTTATGCGTGTAGTTCAGCCCGGCACCGGGGCAGAGCGCCGCGCCACCAAAATCCTGGTCGGCGCAGAAGCCGAGGCTCAGCGCTCCGGCGAATGTGCCGGGCGGGGACTGCACCAGCGCCGCATAGACGACGCTGGCACCCGAGGAGTAGCCGACCAGCACCGGCACGTGGTAATCGCTCATGCCGATCTCTTTCTGCACCTGGTGGCTGAGGGCCTCGAAGTCCGCCGCGATCATCTGGCAGGACGCGCCGGCGCGCTGCGCAGCCTTGCGCAGGCTTGCAAGGTACTGGCGGATGTCGACACCGATCACCACCGCGTGCATGTCGGCGAGTGCGTGCGCCATGCTGACGACGCCGAGCTCCCAGCCGCCATCGCCAGAGACAAAGATCGCGACGCCTTGCGGTTTGCCGTCGGGGATGTAGACGGTCACGGTGCCGAAGCGACCCGCGGGCAGCCGGGTCGAGTAATGCTTGTCGTCCGTGGCGTCGCCGTGCTGCGGGCGCGGCGCGCTGCTGGTGGGCGCCGACGCGGACCTGGGTGCGGGCATGGGCGTGGATGCAGGCGTGGGGGTGGCTGCAGGCGTGGACGTGGGTGCCGGCGCCGGCGCGGCCTGCAGGCGTGGGTCGCAGCCGAACAACGCCAGCGCCGCCACGGCCCAGGGCGTCGCGGCACGCGAGAGGGGCGCGCGCTCGCGGCACGCGAGCAGCGGCCCGAAGCCTGACGGGGTCCTCATCGCGCGAACAACTCCTTCATGCCGCCGGCAATCAGCACCGAGACGTCCACCAGCACGCGTGGCAGCGTGATACCGCCGGGCGCCACGAGGTAGCGCGGCTCCCACACGGGATCGAACTTCACCTTGTAGCGCCGCAGTCCCTCGAAATTATAGAAGTGCTCCCCGTAGCGGAAGATGAAGTTGCCCACCCGATGCCACGCCGGTGCGAGCGGGTGGGCCTCGAGGCCCGAGAGCGGCGCCATGCCGAGGTTGAACGAGCGATAGCCGGCGCGCCGGCCCCACAGCATCAGTTCGATGAACAGATAGTCCATGGCGCCACGCGGCGCGTCCGGACCGAAACGCATGAGGTCGACCGACAGCTCGGCTTTTGTCCCCGTGGTCCACAGGTTCGCAAAGGCAGCCGGCGCACCCTGCGCGCGCACCAGCGCAACCGGAAACTGCCGCACGTACTGCGGCGCGAAGGCCCCGACCGAGAAGCGCTTCTCGCCGGTCGACTTGGCGGCGAGCCAGGCGGTCGAGATGCGCTGCAGCGCCGGCATCACTGCATCGACGCCCTCGGGCGACAGCACTTCGAAGCTGGCACCATCGCGCTGCGCGCGGCGGTGCGCTTGCCGCAGGTCGGCGCGCCCGGGTCCCTCGAGCGAGAAGTCCACGAGCCGCACGCGCGCCTCTTCGCCGATCTTGAGCGCCGCGAGCCCGAGGTCGACATACAGCGCCAGCCGCTCGGCGCACGCCTGATAGAACACGGTCTGCGCGCCGTGCTGGTCGGACATCTCACGCAGCCGCCACACGAGCTCCTCCGCTCCGGCCTGCGAGCCGATCGGGTCGCCGAGGGCGACCCAGCTGTGGCGGGCGATCTGATACATGAGAAAGGCATCTCCGGCGTCGCTGAACAACAGCCGCTTGTCCCCGGTGAGCGCGGCGTTGGCGAGCGTCAGGTCGGAGCTCGCGATGAGCGGACGCGCCCGCTCGAGCTCCAGCGCTCCGGCCACTGCGGGCTCCGGTCGCGCCGGACGCAGCAGGTTGAGCAGCACGTAGGCAGCGCCGAGCACCACCACGACGAGCGAGGCGCGCAGCATGCGCGGGGCGTTGCCGTCGAGGGCAAAGGTCCACCACAGCTCGTGTGAGTAGCTCACGTGGCGATAGGAGATCACGCCGATCCACACCGCCATCAGGATGACACCGGTGATGCTCGCCACCCACGCCGGCGTGAAGCGCTCGGAAAGGATCGCCGTCGGGCGATAGAAGGCGCGCCGCCCGAGCATCAGTACGGCGAGTACCAGGACCAGCAGGCTCGCCTCCTCGAAGTCGAGCCCCTTCAGCAGCGAAGCGAAGATACCCGCGACCAACAGCCACACCGTGATGTAGTAGGCGGCCTGGACGCGGCGGAACAGCGCGCGCGCCAGCACCAGCAGCGCGAGCCCCACGACGCTCCCGGTGAGGTGCGACACTTCGAGCACCGCGAGCGGCAGAAAGCGGTCGAGGAACGCCAGGCGCTCATCCACCGCCGGAGTCGCGCCGGAGAACAGCAGCAGCGCCCCGGCGAGGAAGGTGAGGGCACCGGCAATCTGCGGCACCACCGGTGCGATGTACATGCTCGCCCGCTGTTGCGCCCGGGCGAGGGCCGAGAGCTGCGCCGACAGCTCCTTGGAGCCGAACAGCAACGTGCCGCACACCAGCGGCACCAGGTAGTACACGACGCGGTACGCGAGCAGCGAGCCGAGCAGTGCGTCGGTCGGGACGCCGGGAAGCGTCAGCAGGATCACCGCCTCGAACACCCCGACGCCGGCGGGCACGTGGCTGACGATGCCGGCGATCACCGCCGCCGCATAGGCACCGAGAAACGGGACGAAGGCGATATGTGATCCGGCCGGCAGCAACGACCACAGCACCGCGGATGTCAGCGACAGGTCGAGAATGCCGAGCGCGATTTGCGCGAGCCCGATCGCGGGTCCGGGCGCGCGCAGCGCCCAACCGCGGACTTCGACCGTGCCACGCGCCAGGCAGGCCCACAGCGCGTAAACGCTCACCGCCGCGAGCAGCAGCGTACCCACCAGCACCGACCAGTGCCGGTGCAGATGCAGCAGCATGGCCGCATGCTCGGGCGCGAGTACCAGCGACAGACCGAGGATGGTCGCCAGCCCGATGGCGAACGACAGGCTGCAGAATGCGGACACGGTAGCCACGTCGATCGCCGAGATGCCCGCGGTGGCGTAGAGACGAAAGCGGATCGCCGCCCCGGTGAAAGCCGCGAAGCCGAGAG
>Ga0335080_10006474_pt1 | contig 12104 bp, 13 predicted proteins | sample Lox_Sample_34_FD_206720 | JGI IMG/M metagenome (GOLD analysis project Ga0335080, IMG submission 206720) | Soil microbial communities from Loxahatchee National Wildlife Refuge, Florida, United States - Lox_Sample_3.4 | ecosystem: Environmental > Terrestrial > Soil > Wetlands | place: USA...
CGGCGAAGAGGTGGTCGTGACCAGCGGCGCGCTCGAGGAAGAGCACCTCCTGCTGTTCATCCCGCGGGCGCGCAGTGAGTCGGCGTTCCTGCTGCACGAGCTGCCGCGGCTGGCCGAGGAGCTGCGCTCCTACGTGGACCTGTGTCTCAAGCAGATCGTCTATCCGTACCTGCACGAGCGGCCGGAGGTGCCGATCGGCACCGGCTTCGCGCTGCACCGCCCGTTCCAGCGGCCGGAGGCCCAGATCCGCAAGCTGATCGAGACCACGCAGAGCGCCGCGCGCTTCGAGCGCGAGCGGCGCAATCGGGACCGCGCGGTGGCGCTCGACCGGATCCTGCTCGAGGAGAGCGTCAGCACGGTGTTCGAGCCGATCGTGAAGCTCGCCAGCCGCGAGGTGATCGGCTACGAGGCGCTCTCGCGCGGACCGTCGAACTCGGGCCTCGAGACGCCGACCGCGCTGTTCGGGGTGGCCGAGCAGTCCGACCGCGAATACGAGCTCGACAGCCTGTGCCGGCGCCGCGCTCTGGCCAACGCCCGCGGCATCTCGCCCGAGCAGCTCTTGTTCCTGAACATCCTGCCCACGTGCATCCAGGACCCCGACTTCCAGGCGGTGCGCGTGCGCGAGACACTCGACACGCTGGGCCTGGCCCCGCGCAACCTGGTGCTCGAGGTCTCCGAGCGCAAGGCGATCTCGAACTTCCCGATCTTCCGCGAGGCCACCGACCACTTCTCGCGGCTCGGCTTTCGGATCGCGCTCGACGACACCGGCGCCGGCTTCTCGAGCCTGGAGGCGGCGCTCGAGCTGTCCCCTGACTTCCTCAAGATCGACATGTCGCTGATCCGCGGCATCGAAGAGAGTCCGGAGAAGCAGGAGCTGTTGCGCGGGCTGCGCGGCGTGGCGGGCAAGATGGGCTCGACCTTGATCGCGGAGGGCATCGAGACCGAGCACGAGCTCGAAGTGATTCGCGGCCTGGGCATCGAGTGCGGCCAGGGCTTCCATCTGGGCCGCGGCACGCCCAGCCCCACCGCCGCGGGCTCGGATTCGCGAACCGGCTCGCGCTAGACTGCGCGGGTGAGTGAGCGCGCGCGGCCTCCGCAGGACATCGCCCCGGAGGCGTTCTTTCGCGACTGGGCGCCGCAGGCCGTGCGCAGCGACCCCGAGCGGCGCAAGAAGCTCGACAATCTGGTCGCGCGGATCCAGTTCGACCTGACCGGCCAGGGCGGCGGTCTCTACTGGCTGGTGATCGGCGACGGCGACGTGCGCGGCGGCGAGGGTCCGATCGAGAGCCCCGATCTGACCCTGCACACCGACCTGCAGACCTGGCGCGACTTGAACGCGGGCGAGATCAAGGCGCCGACCGCGGTCATGAAGGGCAAGCTGCGCTTCAAGGGCAGCATGTATCTCGCGCTGCGCATCCACTTCATCATCGGCTGACGCCGGGCGACGAAGTGACTGCTAGCCGCGCTCGTGGCCGTCGCGGCGGTGCTTGAAGATCGCCTTCTCGTGGTGCTTGCGCAGCTGCGCGTGCGCCTTGTGGAACGCGTCGCGCGCGGCCAGCGCCAGCGACTCGCGGCTCTTGGCGCTGGCGGCGCAGTCGAGGTCCTTGCCGGTCACGTGCACGTGCGCGTCGTATTCTCCGCGCTCGTGACCCAGGCTGACCTCGATGCGCGAGGTCTCCGGGAACTCGTCGCGTATGGCCTGCGCCAGCTGCTCGCACTCGGCCTGGAGCGGTTCGGAATGGGCCATGTCTCGAAAGTTGATCCTGAACGACATGCGCTCAGTATAGACGCTGCCGCGCGCGGAGGAGGTGGCGGGTGAGCTCTGCGAGTGACACGCGTGCGTTTCGCCCCGAGCTCGATGGAGCCAGGTAGGCGGGTCGGCCCGCGAACCCGCCCCGGACCGGACCGGGCAGGGCGCGGGGGTCCACGGCGCGGCGCCAGCCCTCGAGCCCCACGAAGACGAGCCCACGGGGCTCGAAGCGCGCCACCAGGCGCTCGAGCCGCCGCAGGCCGCGCCGGTACTCGGCCGGCCGCAGCTCACTCGCGGAGACGCTCACGCGCTTCACGAGGTCGCTGAAGCCGATGCCGCGCTCGAGCGCGTGCGCGGGGTCCCGCAGGCGAGTCAGCCAGCCCGCGGCGCGCGCGGCCGGCCAGAAGCGGTTGTTCGCGCCCGCGTAGGCGACCCCGCTCGCCGCCGCGGCCGGGGAGGGGTTGAGGCCCACGACCAGGAGCTCGAGCCCCGGCCGCACCGAGTCGGGCAGGGCGCGCGCGCGGCGGGCGCGGATCCACAGCCGCCCCGTGGCCTCGACCGACAGCGCGCCGAAGCCGGCGCCCTCGAACAGGTCGCGCGCGGCCTCGGGCTCGAGCAAGGTGTACAGCCGGCCCGCGAGCGGGCCCTCGTGGCGGCCACGCGCGGAAGTCACTCCGGGAGCGAGCACGCGGCCGAGTCTCTCCGTGCCCGGACGCAGGAACGAGAGCATGATTCGCCCGTTCGGCCGCAGCACCCGGTGCAGCTCGGCCAGCGCGCGCGGCAGCTCGGTGAACGGCAGGTGCATGTAGCAGTTCTTGGCCCAGACGCCGCCCAGTGACTCGCGCGCGAACGGCAGCTGGAGCAGGTCGCCTCGCGCCAGCGGCAGCCGTGGCGCGCGCTCGCGCGCCGCGCGCAGCATCGCCGCCGACAGGTCGTAGCCGAGCACCCGACGGCCGCGGCGGCGCAGGCGCGCGCCGAACCAGCCGGGCCCGCAGCCGAGGTCCGCGAGCGGGGCGCGCGCGGGCACCGAGCGGGCCAGCTCGGCCAGGTGGCGCAGGGCCTCGGGGTCGGTGCCCCGGCGCGAGATCCAGAAGCGCGCGTGTGACTCGTAGATCGCGTGGGTGCGGCGATCCACGTCAGGTCGCGGGCGCGCGGATGTCGAACTCGTAGCTCTCGATCAAGGTGTCCTCGACCCGCACCTCGGCGTGCCACTTGCCGGCGGAGGCGCTCGCGGTGTTGAGCGTCGAGGAGACGTGCCCGCCGGGGCTCATGCGCACGTGGTCGTTGTAGACGGTCGCGCCGTCCGGCCCGATCCAGCGCACCACGAACTCGGGATTGGTCGGGTAGAAGCGGCGCGTGATGTCGCCCCACCAGGTCACCGACTCGCCGCGCTGGAACGTCTGGCCGTCGAGCCGCGCCACGCCGTCCTTGTGCGACAGCCCGCTCTCCTCGAGCAGCTTGAACTCGAGCCGCGCCAGCTCGAACTCCGCGCGCCGGCGCGCGGCGGTCCTGGGCTTGAAGTTCGAGATCGCCTGCTCGAGATAGAAGGCGGCGCGCGACTTGTTGCCGAGCTTCGCGTTCACCGCCCCGAGCTCGTACTGCACGATCGGCACGGTCGGGTCGAGTGACAGCGCGCGCTCCAGGTGCCGGCGCGCCGCCTCGTAGTTGCCCAGGCTCATCGACAGGTGGGCGCGCTCGATCGCGACCCGCGGGTCGCCGGGCTCGAGCGCCTCGGCCTTCTGCAGCAAGCCGTCGGCCTTCTCGTCGTCGCCGTCGACCACCGCGTCGCGCGCCTGCGCCATCAGCGGATCGGTCTTCGCCGCGTCGAAGCTCGCGCGCGCGTGCAGGCCACTCGCTCCGCTGGGGTCGGGTGACAGGAGCTCTGCCAGCCGCGCCTGGACCTTCGGCAGCTCGGGATCCTCGCGCTTCACGTTCTTCGGCGCGCCGATCCGATCCATCTCGACCTTGGTGGCCGCGATGCGCTCCTGCACCGCGGGGTGACTGAACAGGTAGGGCGGAATGCCGGCGCCCTGGTTGGGATTCTCGGCCAGGATGCGCTGGAAGAAGCGGCGCATGCCCTCGGGGTCGTAGCCGGTCTTGCTCATGATCGCGATGCCCTCGCGGTCGGCCTCGGACTCGAACTCGCGCGAGTGCTTGAGCTGGAGTGACTCGTTCATGCCTTGCGCGGCGATCAGCGCGCCCGGCTGGCGCGCAGCGATCGCCGCGGCCAGGCCCGCGAGCGAGATCAGCGTCGACAGACCCTGGTCTTCGCTCTGGCGCGCGATGTGGCGCTTCTCGACGTGGCCGATCTCGTGCGCGAGCACGCCGGCGAGCTCGTTCACGTCGCCCGCCGACTGGATCACGCCGGTGGTGATGTACACGTAGCCGCCGCCGATCGTGAAGGCGTTCAGCACCGGGTCGTCGAGCACGGTGAAGCGGAAGATGAAGGGCGTGGGCTCGATCGCCTTCACCAGGCTCTCGCCGACCCGATCCACGTAGTCCAGCACGACGGGATCCGTGACCAGCTTCATCTGGTTGCGGATCTGCGCGTGGATCTGCGCGGTCATCTCCTTCTCCTTCTCGACCGTGATCTCGGTCGCGAACGGATTCTGCGCGCGCGCGGCAGGCGGCGAGAGCAGGAGTGACCAGAGCGCGAATCCGAGCGCCGCGAGACCGCGGCTGCGCCGCATCAGCCGCTCCGCGTCCAGCGCAGTCGGGGCTTGCGCGCGGCGCGGACCTCGTCGAGCCGGCGCACGATCGGCCGCGTCGGGGCGCCGGTCACGAGCCCGGGCTCGGTCTCGGCTTCGCGCGCGATCGCGCGCATGGTCTCGATGAAGCCGTCGAGCGTCTCCTGTGACTCGCACTCGGTGGGCTCGATCATCAGCGCGCCGGCCACGACCAGCGGAAAGTAGATCGTGGGCGGGTGGTAGCCGTAGTCCATCAGGCGCTTGGCGATGTCGGAGGTGGTGACTCCGAAGTCGTGTTGGCGACGGTCGGTGAGCACGCACTCGTGCATGACCCGGCGGCCGTGCGGCGCTTCGTAGACGTCGCGCAGAGACTCGAGGATGTAGTTGGCGTTGAGCGCGGCGCGGCTGGTCACCTCGCACAGCCCGGCCGCGCCGAGCGTGCGGATGTAGGCGAGCGCGCGCAGCCAGATGCCGGCGTTCCCGTACCAGGCGTGCACGCGCCCGATCGAGTGCGGGAACTCGTCGTCGAGCCGGTAGCGATCGCCCTCGCGCCGGATCACCGGCGTGGGCAGGAACGGGGCGAGCGCGTTCCGCACCGCCACCGGGCCCGCGCCCGGGCCGCCGCCGCCGTGCGGGGTCGAGAACGTCTTGTGCAGGTTGAAGTGCATGACGTCGACGCCCATGTGACCGGGCTTGGCCACGCCCAGGAGCGCGTTCATGTTCGCGCCGTCCAGATACACGAGCCCGCCCGCGGCGTGCACGACCTCGGCCAGCTTCTCGACGTGGCTCTCGAAGATCCCGAGGGTGTTGGGATTGGTGAGCATGAGCGCGGCCGTATGCGAGTCGCACAGACGCGCGAGGGCCTCGGGATGGACGACGCCGTCGGCCCCGCTCTTCACCTCGACCACCTCCAAGCCGTTCAGCGCGGCGCTGGCGGGGTTGGTGCCGTGGGCGGTGTCGGGAATCAGCACTTTCGTGCGCTGCCGGTCACCGCGCGCGCGGTGATAGGCCTGGATCATGCGCACGCCCACGAACTCGCCCTGGGCGCCGGCGGCCGGCTGCAGAGTCACTCGGTCCAGGCCCGCCATCTCGGCCAGCGCCGCCTCGAGCTCGCAGGCCAGCGCCAGCACGCCCTGGATGTCGGCCTCGGCAGACAGCGGGTGCACGCCGGCCAGGCCGGGCAGGCGCGCGATCACCTCGTTGATCTTCGGGTTGTACTTCATCGTGCACGACCCGAGCGGGAAGAACCCGGAGTCGATGCCGTAGTTCCACTGTGAGAGCCGCGTGAAGTGTCTGACGACGTCGAGCTCGCCGAGCTCGGGGAAATCCGGCACGTCGTCGCGAACCAGCTCGGCGCCGAGCTCGCGCGCCACGTCGACCGGCGGCACGTCCGGATCGTCGATCGGCACGCCGGCGCGGCCCGGCCGCGATGACTCGAACAAGAGTGGCTCGCGAAACACGAGCCCGCTCCGGCCCGGCCCGATCACGCCGCCAGCTCGCGCACGAGCGCGTCGATCTGCGCGCGCGTGTTCATCTCGGTGGTGCACACCAGGAGCTCGTCCGCGTGCGCGTCGCCGAGGCGCGCCAGCGCCACGCCGGGCTGGATGCCCTGGGCGCGGCAGCGCTCGAGCCGGCCCGAGAGCCCCGGCACGCGCACCACGAACTCGTTGAAGACCGGCGCGGAGTAGGGCAGCGCAAGCCCGGCGCGAGTCAGTGCCTTGCGCGCGTAGCTGGCGCTGGCCACGTTGATCTCCGCCAGGCGCCGGATGCCGCGCCGGCCCAGGAGCGCCAGCCAGATCGTGACTCGCAGCGCGCACAGCCCCTGATTCGTGCAGATGTTGCTGGTCGCCTTCTCGCGCCGGATGTGCTGCTCGCGCGTGGTCAGCGTCATCACGAACGCGCGCTCGCCGGCGGCGTCGACGCTCTCGCCGATCAGCCGGCCCGGCAGCTGGCGCACGTACTTCTCGCGCGTGGCGAGAAAGCCCGCATAGGGGCCGCCGAAAGAGACCGGCAGGCCGAACGACTGCGCGTCGCCACAGGCGATGTCGCAGCCGAGCTCCCCGGGTGACTTGAGCAGCGCCAGCGCGAGCGCTTCGGCCGTGGCGGCGATCGCCAGCGCGCCCTGCGCGTGCGCGGCCTGGGCCGCCGCGCCGAGATCCTCGATGCAGCCCAGAAAGTTGGGTGACTGGACCACCAGCGCCGCACACTCCCTGGGCGCGGCATCGAAACGCGTGCGGCCGCTGGCGTCGAGCGGCACGATCTCGAGCGACACGCCCACACCCTCGCAGTAGGTGCGCAGCACCTCGCGCCAGTGCGGGTGCAGGCCGGCGCTGACCGCGAGCTTGTCGCGGCGAGTCAGGCGCGCCGCCATCAGCGATGCCTCGGCCACGGCGGAGGCGCCGTCGTAGAGCGAGGCGTTGGCGACCTCGAGCCCGGTGAGCTGACAGATCAGCGTCTGGAACTCGAAGATCATCTGCAGTGTGCCCTGGCTGATCTCGGCCTGGTAGGGCGTGTAGGCGGTCATGAACTCGCCTCGGCTCGACAGCGCGTCGACCGCGGCGGGAATGAAGTGGTGGTAGGCGCCGCCGCCCAGGAAGCTCGGGCTCGACAGCACGCTGGTGTTCTCGGCGGCGTGGCTCGCGAAGAAGCGCACCAGCGCGCGCTCGTCGAGCGCCGGCGGGAGCTTCAGCTCGGCGCGGCTGCGCAGCGCCGCGGGCACGCCCTCGAACAGCTCTTCGAGCGATGCCACCCCGATCCGCGCGAGCATCGCGCGCACCTCGTCGGGCGTATGCGGGACGTAGCTCACTTCCCGGCGCGCGCCTTCACGTGCGCGCGGTATTCGACCGCGGACATCAGCCCGTCTACGGCTTCGATGTCTTCCGGGTTGAGCGCGATGATCCAGCCGCGACCGTACGGATCCTCGTTCAGCCACTCGGGGTGCTCGGAGAGCCGGCCGTGAACCTCGACGATCTCGCCCGCCAGTGGCGCCAGCAAGTCACTCACGGCCTTCACCGACTCGACCACGCCGAACGCCTCGCCCGGCTCGAGCTGGCGGCCGGACTCGGGTAACTCGACGAACACGATGTCGTTCAGCTCCGACTGCGCGTAGTCGGTGATGCCCACGCGCACGATCGTGCCGTCGACGCGTACCCACTCGTCGGACTCGGTGTACTGACAGTCGTCGGGAATTTCGTACTCGCGGTCTGCCATCGATCCTTCCGTCAGCCTCTCTTCCGGCGGTAGAATGGAGTCGCCACGACCTCACACGGCACGCGTTTTCCGCGGATCTCGACCTCGGCGCGCGCGCCTGCCGTGAGCCCGGCCGGAGCGTAGCCTAGCGCGATCGAGCGATCGACCGTCGGTGCGTACGTGCCACTGGTCACCACGCCGTCGCCGTGCGGGCTCCGGATCGGGAATCCCGGACGTGCCACCTGGCGGCCCTCGAGCACCAGTCCGACCAGCCGCCGCTTCGGTCCGGCGTCTCTCCTGGCCAGCAGCGCGGGCTCGCCGGTGAAGCCGGTTCCGAACGCGACGAAGCGCTCGAGCCCGGCCTCGATCGGGTCGTGCTCGCGGTCGAGCTCGTGACCGTAGAGCGGCAGCGCGGCCTCGGTGCGCAGCGTATCGCGCGCGCCCAGGCCCGCGGGAGTCAGGTCGGCGCCGCCGGCCTCGCGCAACAGGTCCCAGAGCGCCCCGGCGCGCGCGCCATCGATGAAGATCTCGTAACCGTCCTCACCGGTGTAGCCGGTTCGCGAGAGCATCACGGGCAAGTCGCCCAGGCGCGTCTCCGAGAAGTGCCAGATACGGGGCCGCACGAAGCCCGGGGGAGTCAGCTTGGCGACGATGCCGAGCGCGCGCGGACCCTGCAGCGCCAGCAGCGCGGTCGCCTCGCTCTCGTCGACGATCTCGGCTCGGCTGCGGGTGCGGGCCCGGATCTCGTGCATCCAGTCGCGGTCGGCCGCGGCGTTCGCTGCGTTCACGCAGAACAGCACCTCGCCGGGGCCGGTGCGGTAGAGAGTCACGTCGTCGACCGCGCCACCGCTCTCGAGACACAACAGCCCATAGCGCACGCGCCCCGGCTCGGCGCTGGCCACGTCGTTGGTGAAGAGCCTCTGGGCCAGCTCGAGCGCGCCCGGGCCGCGCAGCCGGAGCTCGCCCATGTGCGAGACGTCGAACAGGCCCGCGCGCGTGCGCACGGCGCGGTGCTCCTCGAGGATCCCGGTGTAGCTGACCGGCATCTCCCAGCCCGCGAACGGGACGAGCTTGGCGCCCGCGTCGTGGTGGCGCGACCAGAGCGGCGTGCGGGCGAGCGGCGCGCCCGAGTCAGTCACGGCGGCTTCGGGGCGGTCTGCGCCTCGAAGGCCTGCAGCGTGTTGCGCAGCAGCATCGCGACGGTCAGCAAGCCCACCCCCCCAGGCACGGGCGTGAGCACTCCGGCGCGCCCGTTCGCTGCCGCGAAGTCTACGTCGCCGATCAGTTTCCCGTCGATCCGATTCATGCCCACGTCGATCACGGCTGCGCCGGGCTTGATCCAGTCGCCCTGTACGAAGCGCGGCTTGCCGAGCGCGGCCACCAGGATGTCGGCCCGGCGCACGATCTCGGGCAGGTCGCGGGTCTTCGAGTGACAGATCGTGACCGTGGCGTTGCGGTGCAGGAGCAGGAGTGAGACGGGCTTGCCCACGATCTCGCTGCGCCCGATCACCACCGCGTTCGCGCCCGCGATCGGAACCTTGTGGTGATCCAGAATGTAGATGCAGCCGAGCGGCGTGCAGGGCGCGAAGCCGGGCTGGTTCGCGAGCAGCCGGCCCGCGCTCACCGGGTGGAGCCCGTCGACGTCTTTCGCGGGGTCGAGCGCGTAGGCGACGCGCCCGGGGTCGATGCCCTTGGGCAGCGGCAGCTGCACCAGCACGCCGTGCACGCCGGGATCGCGGTTCAGGTCCTCGATCACGCGCAACAGCTCGGCCTCGCTCGTGGTCTCGGGCAGGCGGATCTGGCGTGACTCGATGCCGACCTGGCGCGCGGCCTTGTCCTTGATCCGCACGTAGACCTGCGAGGCCGGGTCGTCGCCGACCAGCACCACGCACAGACACGGCTTGCCGGCGACGTACTGCGAGACGCGCTTGCGCACGTCGCCAAGGATCTCTTCCGAGAGATTCTTGCCGCTCGTGATCTCGGTCACGACCCCGCCGCCGCCTTCGACTTCCCGTCGCTCTTGGCGGGCTTCGAGTCGGACTTCGACTCCGACTTGCTCTCGGACTTGGCTTCCGATTTCGACTCGGACGACGACTCAGTCGAGCTCGACTTCTTGCTCGAGCCGTAGCCGTCGGCGTACCAGCCGCTGCCCTTCAGGATGAAGTTGCTGGCCGAGATCAGCCGCTGGACCTTGGCGCGGCAGACCTTGCACCGCTTCAAGGGGGCGTCCTTGATCGATTGCTCGACCTCGAAGTGGTGGCCGTTCGTGCACTCGTACTCGTAAGTCGGCATCTACACGGATCTCCTGGGGAATCCGGGAGCGGGCCGCACTCTAGGGCAGGCAGGGGGACCGGTCAAACGAATGACCGGCTGCCGTCATTCTTCGGGATGTTCCGCCGTCGCCAGGGCGTCGATCAGCTTGCCGTAGCTCTCGAGCGTGCGGCGCAGGTCGGCTTCGAGGCGCTGGCGCAGGTGCTTCTGCTCGCGGATCTCGTTCGCGAGCGTGGCGCGCTGCTCGCGAGCCTCGGCCAGGAGTTTCTCGGCGCGGAGCTCGGCGTCGATCACGATCGACTCGCTCTCCTTGATCGCCGTGCGCTTGAGCTGCTCGACCAGGGTCTGCGCGGTGGTCAGGGTGTCCTGGATCGTCTTCTCGCGGGCGCGGTAGGCGTCGAGCTCGCGCGCCAAGCGCTCGGCCTCGCGGCGCAGCTGGGCGTTCTCACGCACCACGTCCTCGAAGTCGGCGACGACGGTGTCGAGAAACGCGCTCACTTCGTCGCGGTCGAACCCGCGCATCTGCGAGCCGAACTTGTGCTGCCGGATCTCGAGCGGGGTGAGGCGCATCTCCAACCCGCAGAATCGGCCGGAAGCCGGGGTCGCTTGAGATCGTTCTAGGTCTTGCCCAGCTCTTTCGAGCGCTGGGTCGCGGCGCGCACGGCGGCCTGGAGCGTGGCGCGGAAGCCGCCGGCCTCGAGCGCGGCCAGGCCGGCGCTGGTGGTGCCACCTGGCGAAGTCACGCGCTCGCGCAGGATCGCCGGGTGCTCGCCGGTCTCGCGCGCGAGCCGCGCGGCGCCGTAGACGGTCTCGAGCGCCAGCGCGCGCGCGGTCTCCGAGGTGAGCCCTTCGCGCACGCCCGCCTCCGTGAGTGCCTCGATCACCAGGAACACGTACGCCGGGCCGGATCCGGACAGGCCGGTCACGGCGTCGAGCGCCGACTCGGGCACCTGGACCACGCTGCCGACGGCGCGCAGGATGGCGCTCGCGCGCTCCACGTCCGCCGGCTCGGCGCCGCCGTCGCTGGCGACGGCGGTGACTCCTGCGCCCACCAGCGCCGGGGTGTTCGGCATCGTGCGCACGATCCGCGCGCCCGCGCCCAAGAGCCGGCGCAGCCCGGCGCTCGTGGCACCGGCCACGATCGAGAGATAGAGCGGGCCGCCGTCGTGCGGCAGCGAGTGACACGCCGCCTCGAGCTGCTGCGGCTTCACCGCCAGCACCACGACCTCGGAGCGCTGCGCGACCTCGGCGTTGCTCTCGCTGGTGTGGATCCCGAGCTCCTCGCGCAGCAGGCGCCGGCGCTCGGCGCTCACGTCGGAGGCCGAGAGCTGGTCGGCCGAGAGACCCGCGCGCAAGAGGCCGCGCAGGATCGCCTCGGCCATGTTTCCCGCGCCGATCGTCCCGACCGACTTCGGCAATCCGATCACGGCTTCTCCCTCTCTCCGAACAGCGCCGTGCCCACGCGCACGCAGGTGGCGCCCTCCTGCACGGCGACCTCGAAGTCACTCGACATGCCGATCGACAGCTCGCGCAGCGGCGCCCGCTCGCCGCGCGCACGGTTCAGCTCCGCGAGCAGGCCGCGCAGGCGCGCGAACGAGGGTCGCACCTCTTCGGGGTGCTCGCACGCCCGCGGGATCGCCATCAGGCCCAGCAACCGGAGCTGTGGCGCGGCCTCGACCTGCCGCGCCAGCTCGGCCAGCGCGTCCGGCGCGCAGCCGCCCTTCTGCGGCTCGGCATCGATGTTCACCTGCAGGAAGATGCCGGGTCGCCGGCCCTGGGCCGCGGCCTCGCGCGCGAGTGACTCGATCAGCTCGGGGCGGTCGACCGACTGGATCACGTCGCACAGCGCGACCGCGCGGCGGACCTTGTTGCGCTGCAGGCTGCCGATCAGGTGCCACTCGAGGGGATCCCGCGAAGTCTGCGCCAGCGCTTCGATCTTCGACTCCGCCTCTTGGACGCGGTTCTCGCCGAAGCGGCGCAGCCCGAGCGCGATCGCCTCGCGCACGCGCTCGAGCGCTACGGTCTTTGTGACCGCCACGAGCGCCACGTCCGCCGGGTCGCGGCCGGCGCCGCGGGCGCTCTCCGCGATGCGCCCGCGAAGCTCGGCCAGGCGCGCCGCCAGCTCACTCATGCTTCGTGACTCCGAGCCGCGCCAGCCGGGGCCCGAGCTCTTCGACCGGCAGCCCGATCACGTTGGCGCGCGAGCC
>Ga0335080_10006476_pt1 | contig 12103 bp, 8 predicted proteins | sample Lox_Sample_34_FD_206720 | JGI IMG/M metagenome (GOLD analysis project Ga0335080, IMG submission 206720) | Soil microbial communities from Loxahatchee National Wildlife Refuge, Florida, United States - Lox_Sample_3.4 | ecosystem: Environmental > Terrestrial > Soil > Wetlands | place: USA: Florida...
ATGGGCGGGCCGCAGGTCCGCCTGCCAGTAGCGGTAGATCTCCACGGCCTCGCCGGGACGGGCGATCATCGCGTGACCGGGCGGCAGCACCTGCACCGGCGGGGTGAGGGTTCCCGGCGGCGGGACGTACTGGAACGACAGGTACCTGCGCAGCGCGCCCGGGTCGAGTTCCCGCAGCTCACCCGGGTCAGCGAGGGCCTTGCGCTCGGAGGCGAACCGCAGCAACCGCTCGGGCCGCGGCTCGCCGGTGCCGTCGCCCGGCCGGATGCGGGCCGCCCCGGGAAGGCCGGGATCATGGCCTGCCACCTCCGAGGGTGACCGTGGCAGCCGGCCGGTCAGGCCGGCGTCGCGGGCAGGGTCAGCCGCGTGCCGGCCGGTCCTGCCCTGCTGCGGATGCGGCGTGTGCCAGTCGTCCGGGCCGCCGGCCAGGGCCGCGTCCCCGGCCAGGGCCACCTCCCCCGCCTGGGCCGTCTCCCCGGCCAGGGCGGCCTCGGCGTCGGGGCCTGGGGCCGCGTGCCGCCCGCCGGACCGCGCCCGCGCCGGGCTCTGCTCAATGCGGTAGTAGAACGGCTTGATGCCGAACTGGTCCCGCGCGCAGAACAGCTCCCGCGTCCAGGTGTCCCAGATGGCGAACGCGTACATGCCGCGCAGCACGTGCACGACGTCCTTGCCGACCCTGGCGTAGGTCTCGAGCAGGACCTCGGAGTCGCAGCTCGACCGCAGCACCACACCCTGTTCCAGCAGCTCCCGGCCCAGCTCGATGTAGTTGTAGATCTCGCCGTTGAAGACCATCCAGTAGCGGCCGTTGGCGGATCGCATCGGCTGATGGCCGGCCTGCGACAGGTCGATGATGGCCAGCCGCTTGTAGCCGAGAGCGATGTCGTGGTCGGTGTAGAAGCCCTCGTCATCGGGCCCGCGGTGGCTGATCCGCTGGGTCGCGTCCGCCACCCAGGGCTGGTCCGGTTCGGCCTCAAGAGCCAGCGCCAGGCAGCCAGCGATTCCGCACATGCACATCCCCAACGGTGTCCACAGGTTTCTGGGCACCGATCTTACGGCCGGGCCCGCGCCGACGTGGACAAGCCCGCAAGAGCGGCGCCCAGCGCCGCCCTCACTCGCCCCGCCACACCGGCGGGCGTTTCTCCGCGAAGGCGGTCGCGCCCTCTCGCGCGTCGGCCGAGGTGAGCACGGGCCTGACGATGGCGCCCTGGCGGCCGAACGCCTCCTCGGCGGGCCAGCCGGCCGATTCGACGATGATCCGCTTGGTCGCCGCCACCGCCAGCGGGGCGTTGGCAGCGACCTCGGCCGCCAGCGCCCTGGCCGCGCCGAGCGCCTCGCCGGCCGGCACCAGCCGGTTGATCAGGCCCGCCTGGTGCAGCCGCCCGGCCGGGACCCGCCCGCCGGTGAGCGCGATCTCCATGGCGAGGTGGTAGGGGATCTGGCGCGGCAGCCGGATCAGCCCGCCCGCGGCGGCGACCAGGCCCCGGGTCACCTCCGGAAGGCCGAACGTCGCCTCCTCGCTGGCGACGATCAGGTCGCACGCGAGCGCCAGCTCGAAGCCGCCGGCCAGGGCGTACCCTTCGACCGCGGCGACCACCGGCGTGGCCGGCGGGCGCTGCGTGATGCCGCCGAAGCCACGCCCGCCCGCCATCGGGTTCTCGCCCGCCAGGAAGCCCTTCAGGTCCATGCCCGCGCAGAACGTGCCCCCGGCGCCGGTCAGGATCATCGCCACCACGTCGGGCCGGGGGTCGAGCTCGTCGACCGCCGCCGCGATGCCGCTGGCGACCTGTTCGTTGACCGCGTTGCGCGCCTGCGGGCGGTCGATGGTGATGACGGCAACCCCGCCGTCCACCTCGACCGATACGGCATCGGGCATCGTCGCGCCTCCCAGGCGATCGCCGCTACTTCGGCTGGAACCTGATACCGCCGTCGAAGCGGATGACCTCTGCGTTCAGGTAGTCGTTCTCGATCAGCGACCGCACCAGGGCGGCGAACTCCGCAGCCGTCCCCATCCGCTTGGGGAAGACGACCGGCGCGGCGAGCTTGGCCTTGAACTGCTCGCTGGCGGGCCCGGTCCCGTAGATCGGGGTGTCGATGATGCCCGGGCAGATGGTGTTCACCCGCACGCCGATGGCGGCGAGGTCGCGCGCCGCGGGGACGGTCATCCCGATGATCCCGCCCTTGGACGCGGCGTAGGCGAGCTGGCCGGTCTGGCCCTCGATCCCGGCGATGGAGGCGGTGTTGATGACCACCCCCCGCTGCCCGTCGGTGTCGACCGGGTCGGTCCTGGCGATCGCCGCCGCCGCGATCCGCATCAGGTTGAACGTGCCGATCAGGTTGATGTCGAGCACCTTGCGGAACGTGGCCAGGCTGTGCGGCGCCCCTTCCCGGTTGACGGTGCGTTCCGCCCACCCGATGCCCGCGCAGTTGACGACCGTGCGCAGCGGGGCTCCCTTGGTGGCCGCGCCCACGGCCGCCGTGACCGCCGCCTCGTCGGACACGTCGGTCTTGACGAACTCCCCGCCGATCTCGGCGGCGACCGCCTTCCCTCGTTCCTCGTTCAGGTCGGCGATGACAACGGCGCTCCCGGCCGCGGCGAGCTCGCGCGCGGCCGCCTCACCGAGGCCGCTGGCGCCGCCGGAGATGATCGCTGCTGTTCCGCTCAGTTCCATGGCCGGGAGCATACTGGGCTGCCTGCCCGCGGGGCCCGCCGGCCGCCGGGAGCGGGGTACCTCCGGGGCCATCTGTCGGTGCCGCCATCTACCATCGGAGCAGGACGGGCGGCCACCTCAGCCGGTGAGCCCGTGCCGAGGACTATCAAGATATATCTTGAAGCGTCCCCCGTTTTCTGGTAAGTCTGTAATCACAGGCGGGCCGCGCAGGCGGGGGAGACGCCAGGGAGAAGCTGTGAAGAAGTTCAGTGGCAACCCATGGGCCGTGTTGCTGGTCGTCTCGCTGGGGTTCTTCATGACCCTGCTGGACCTGACGATCGTCAACATCGCGATCCCCGACATGATCGCGCAGCTGCACGCGTCGCTCGACGACATCCTGTGGGTTCTCAACGCCTACGCCCTCGTGCTGGCCGTGCTGGTCATCACGGCAGGCAGGCTCGGCGACCTGATCGGGCCGAGACCCATGTTCACCGCGGGCATCGCGGTGTTCACGGCCGCGTCGGCCGCGTGCGGTTTCGCGCCGAGCCCGGGCTGGCTGATCGGGTTCCGCGCGGTCCAGGGCCTGGGTGCGGCCATGCTCATGCCGCAGACGCTGACGATCATCACAAACACCTTCCCGCCGGCCCGGCGCGGCGCGGCGTTCGGCGTCTGGGGTGCCGTGGCCGGGGTGGCCACCATTGCCGGGCCGACCCTGGGCGGGCTGCTCGTGACCGCCTTCGACTGGCGGTGGATCTTCTTCGTCAACCTGCCGGTCGGCGTGATCGTGCTGGTCCTGACCCCGATCATCATCCCGAACGTGGTGCCGGGCCGCAGGCACCAGCTCGACATCCCGGGCGTGCTGCTGGCCAGCGCCGCGCTGCTGGCGATCTGCTACGGCCTGGTGGAGGGCCAGAAGTACAACTGGGGCACGATCACCGGCTTCATCAGCATCCCGCTGATCCTCGGTATCGGGGTGCTGCTGCTGGTGGCCTTCCTGCTGGTCCAGCGGATGACGCAGGGCAAGGAGCCGCTGGTTCCCTTCGCCCTGTTCCGCGACCGGAACTACGCGGTGACGAACTGGGTGTCGGGCGTGCTCGCCATCGGCATGATGGGCATCTTCCTGCCGCTGACCATCTACCTGCAGTCCGTGCTCGGGTTCTCGGCGCTGAAGGCCGGGCTGGCGATGGCGCCCGCCTCGCTCGTCTCATTGTTCGTCGCCCCGGTGGCGGGCCGGATGACCGACAAGATCGGCGGCAAGTACATCCTGATGTCCGGGCTGATCCTGTTCGCCGTGGGCATCGGCTGGATCGGCCTGATCGCCAAGCCGGACTCCAACTGGCCGGTCTTCGTGGCCCCGCTGCTGGTGGCCGGCCTCGGCATGGGCTGTATCTTCGCCCCGCTGGTCACCACCGCCATGCGGAACATCAAGCCGCAGCTGGCCGGGGCGGCATCCGGTGTACTGAACACCATCAGGCAGGTCGGCCTGGTGATCGGCACCGCCTCGGTGGGCGCGCTGCTGCAGAACAGGCTGGTCTCCGCCATGACCAGCCAGGCGAACGCGCGGACGGGTGCGCTGCCGCCACAGGTGCGCGGCCCGTTCGTGACCCAGATCCACAATTCCGCGAACAACGGGATCCAGGTGGGCGCGGGTCAGAACGGCGGCAGCACGCACGCCATCCCGGGCGCCCCACCGGGCCTGGTCGCCGAGATCGCCCGCATCGCTCACGAGATCTTCACCTCCGCTTACGTGACGGCCATGCGGCAGACGCTGATCATGCCGATCATCCTGCTCGCCATCGGCGCGATCAGCTGCCTGGCGATCAAGGGCGGCAAGCCTGCCCCGGAGCCGCTTCCCGAGCAGGTGGAAGAGGCGACCACCCACGCCTGAGCCTGCCCGGCCCGGCTGGCGAGCACCGGGGCGGCCGGCCCAGGGTGCGGAGCGGGAACGCCGGCCAGCGGAGCCAGGGCGGGAGTGAGTAGCTTGAGACCATGCGCGACGCCCTGGCTCAGCTGACCGGCTCCTGACTGGCACCGGACCGCGGCCGTGCCAGAGGAGTCCCCGCCACCCGGCAGCCCCCTGCCCTCCGTGTCTCCCGTTCCTCCCTTGCCGCCGGCCATTGCCGTGGACGCGATGGGAGGGGATCACGCTCCGGACGAGGTCGTCGCGGGCGCGGTCGCCGCCGCCTCCCGCGGCATGTCGGTGGTGCTCACCGGCCGGCCGAGCCAGCTGCGGCCGCTGCTGAGCGCGCACCCGCTGGGTGGCGAGGTGCGGGTCATGCCCGCCGAGGACACGCTCGCGATGGACGAGGGGGCGCTCGCGAGCTGGCGGCGTCCCCGGTCAAGCGTTGCCGTCGCCTGCCAGCTGGTCAGGCGCGGCCAGGCGTCGGCGGTGGTCTCCGCGGGCTCGACCGCCGGGATCGTGGCGACCGCCCGGCTGCGGCTGCGGTCGCTGCCCGGGCTGCTGCGGCCCGGCCTGGCCGTGGCCCTGCCCACCGGGCCCAAGCCAACGCTGCTGGTGGACGCCGGCGCCATCGCCGACCCCAAGCCGGAGATGATGCTCCAGTTCGCCCAGCTCGGTGTCGCCTACGCACAGGTGGCCTTCGGCGTGGAGGACCCGCGGGTGGGCCTGCTCACGATCGGCACCGAGCCGACCAAGGGCAACAAGCTCACCCGCCGGGCGCATGAGCTGCTGGCCTCGCCCCCGCATGGGGGCCTGCCGATCCGCTTCGCCGGCAACATCGAGGGCAGCGACCTGCTGGCCGGCAAGGTGGACGTGGTGGTGACCGACGGCTTCACCGGCAATGTCGCGCTCAAGACCGTCGAGGGCGCGGGCACGTTCGCCACCGCGCAGATCCGGGCGGCGTTCCAGGGCTCCCGGGCGGCCTGGTTCGGGGCCCTGTTCCAGCGGCGGGTGCTGCGCGAGCTGGCCGGGCGGATGGACGCGGAGACCTACGGGGGGGCCGCGCTGCTCGGCCTGGAGGGCACGGTCGTCATCGCGCACGGGGGCTCGACCGCCAAGGGGATCACCTCCGCCTGCCGGCTCGCCGCGGACCTGGCACGCGGTCACATCACCGAGCGGATCCGGGAACGCCTCGGCTCTGGCGATCGGCGCGGCCACTTCCTGCGCCGCCCGTAATCCCGCCGCCGCGTCCCCGCCGCCACCCACCTCGCCCGGCCCGCCAGCGCCACCTACCTCGCCCAGTGCGGCGGCGGCTGTCCCACCTCACCCCGGCCAGCGGCGCCCTACCCCACCTGGCCAGCGGCGCCCCACCTCACCTGGGCCGCCAGCGGCGGATGCGAGGATGGCGGTGGGACAGCCTGCCCGACAAGGGGGATTCGTGGAGACCCACCCGCGGCAAAGCGGGCTGACCGGCGCACAGGTGGCCGAGCGCGTGGCGGCGGGGGAGGTGAACGACACCGGCCGCCGGACGAGCAGGCCGGTGCTGGAGATCGTCCGCGCGAACGTGCTGACCAGGTTCAACGCCATCATCGGCGCGCTGACCGCGGTGGTGCTGGTCACCGGGCACCCGCAGGACGCTCTGTTCGGCCTGGTCATCGTGGCGAACACCGGTATCGGCGTGGTCCAGGAGCTGCGGGCAAAACGGACGCTCGACCGGCTCGCCGTGCTCGGGGAGGAGCCGGTCCGGGTGGTGCGGGACGGGGCGGAGACCGCGCTGCGGCCGCAGGACGTCGTCCTGGGCGACCTGATCCTCATCGGCCCCGGCGACCGGGTGATGGTGGACGGCGAGGTGACCGGCGGGACTGGTATGGAGCTCGACGAGTCGCTGCTCACCGGCGAGACCGACCCGGTCACGAAGAAACCCGGCGACCAGGTGCTCTCGGGCAGCTTCGTGGTGAGCGGCTCCGGGGCGTTCCTGGCGACCCGGGTGGGGCGCCGCTCCTACGCGGCCCGGCTGGAGGACGAGGCCAGCGTGTTCAGCCTCGCCCGGTCCGAGCTGATGGCCGGGATCAACCGCTTCCTCCGCCTCATCACGTGGGTGATCGTGCCGGTGGCCATCCTGCTCACCGCCAGCCAGCTCGCGTACGCCAACGGGGCCTGGCGCGATGCCATCGCCGGGGCGGTGGCCGGCATCGTCACGATGATCCCGGAAGGGCTGGTGCTGCTGACCAGCGTGGCCTTCGCGGTGGGGGTTATCCGGCTGGGCAGGCGCCGGTGCCTGGTCCAGGAGCTGCCCGCCATCGAGGTGCTCGCCCGCGTGGACGTGCTGTGCCTGGACAAGACCGGCACCCTGACCGAGCCGGGGATGGAGCTCGATGAGGTCATCGCGCTGGCGCCGGGTGTGCCGACGCGGCAGGTGCTGGCCAGCCTGGCCGGTGCCGAGGAGCGGCCGAACGCGACCCTGCAGGCGATCGCCAGCGGGCTGGCCAGCCTGCGGGTGGGGCAGGTCCCGGCAGGAGGGGTTCCGGAGGAAGAAGTTCCCGCGGACATGGCTGCCGCGGACATGGCTGCCGCGGAGATAGCTCCCGCCGAGATGGCCGCGGCCGAGAGGAGCGCAGCCGGGAGAGCTGCCACGGGGAGTGCTTCCGCGCAGCAGGACGCCCGCGCGCTGGCCGATGCGCTGGAAGGCGATCCGCGCTGGCGGCCGGTCCAGGTCGTGCCGTTTTCCTCCGCGCGCAAGTGGAGCGGGGCGGTCTTCACCGGCGCCGGCCCGGCCAGCGGAGGCTGGGTGCTGGGCGCGCCCGACGTGCTGCTGCCACCCGGAGATCCCGCCCGTGAGCGGGCCGAGGCGAAAGCGGCGGACGGCCTGCGGGTGCTGGTGCTCGGCCGGGCCGACGCGGCCGACATCAGCGACCGGGGTCCCGGCGCGGCCGGGCCGCGGGTCGGGGCGGCCGCGCTGGTCGTGCTGCGGCAGCGGCTGCGCGCCGAAGCGCCCAGCACCCTGGCCTACTTCGCCGAGCAGGATGTCGCGGTCAAGGTGATCTCCGGGGACAGCGCGATGTCGGTCGGCGCCATCGCCAGGCAGCTGGGGATCGGCGGCGCCGACCACCCGGTCGACGCCCGCTCCCTGCCCACCGGGGACGGGGCGAGCTCACCCGGGGACGGGCGGGCGGCCGGGGACGCAGCCCGGGACGGGGCCGGGGATGGGGACGGGGCCACATCCGGGGCCGGACCCGGGCCGGAACCGCTGGCCGGGGCCGAACTGGCGGCCCTGGCCGACGCGCTCGAGGGCAACTCGGTGTTCGGCCGGGTCACCCCGCGCCAGAAACAGCTCTTCGTGACCGCGCTGCAGTCCCGTGGCCACACGGTGGCGATGACCGGCGACGGCATCAACGACGTGCTCGCGCTGACCCGCGCGGACCTGGGGGTGGCGATGGGATCGGGCAGCGGGGCCACCCGCGCCGCCGCCAAGATCGTGCTGATGGACGACAGCTTCGCCACCCTTCCGCACGTGGTGGCCGAGGGCCGCCGGGTGCTGGGCAACATCGAGCGGGTGGCGAGCCTGTTCCTCACCAAGACCGTGTACGCGGTGCTGCTGTCGGTCGCGACGGCGGTGGTCGGGCTCGCGGCCGCCGCCGGGCTGGCGGGGCTGCGGTTCCCGTTCCTGCCCCGCCACCTGACGCTGATCTCGACGCTGACCATCGGCGTGCCCGCGTTCATCCTGGCGCTCGCGCCGAGTGCGCAGCGGGTGGCGCCCGGCTTCGTTTCGCGTGTGCTGCGGTTCGCGGTCCCGTCCGGCGCCGCCTGCGCGGCGGCGACCTTCTCGGCCTACCTGCTCGCCCGGCTCACCCCGGGATCGGACCTGGCCGCCGACCGGACCACCGCGGTGATCACCTTGTCCGCCACCGCGCTGTGGGTGCTCGCGCTGGTCGCCCGGCCGTACACCTGGTGGCGGATCGCGCTGGTGGCCGCGATGGCCGCCGGGATGGCGCTCGCCCTGGCCATCCCGCTGTCCCGCACGTTCTTCGCCCTGCGCGAGGCCGGCCTGGCGACCGACCTGATCGGCCTGGGCATCGCGGCCTGCGCCGGGACAGCGCTGACGGCATTTCTGGCGCTCACCCACCGGCTGCCCGGCAGCGGCCCGCCGCCCGCCGGCCGCCGATGACCGCCGCTCCCGGTCACGCCGTGGTGACCACCGGGCCCGGGCCAGCGGGAAAACCCCCAGCGGGAAAACCCGTTGTGCCCCGGTGCCCGTCCGGGGCAGGATCCGGCACATGGGCGCCAACGGGACATTCTCCTGGCGGCCGATCGGGCCGCGGGACGCGGCGGACTGGGCTGGACTGCTGGCCGACATCTCGGCGACGGACCGGGACTGGGAGTACTTCTCAGAGCAGGACCTGCTGGATGACTTCAGCGATCCGGACCTGGACTTCCCGCGCGGCTCGATGGCCGTCTACCATCAGCGCACCATGGCCGGTTTCGGCGCCGTGGCACTCCGGTCCGCGGCCGAGCCGGTCCACGAGATGCGGTACCAGGGCGGCGTGCACCCGGCCTACCGGGGGCGGGGGCTCGGTGGCCAGCTGCTGGACTGGGCCGAGCGGGCGGCCATCCCGCTGCACCAGGAGCGCTACCCCGGCCGGCCGCTGACGCTGTCGGGCTCCTGCCTGTCCCACAACGCCGGCGCGATCGCCTTGTACGCCGCGCACGGCTACCGCCCGTCGCGCTGGTTCCACGGGATGGTGCGGGACCTGTCGGCCGAGATCCCCGAGGCCCCCGTGCCAGCGGGAGTGGAGGTCGTGGGCCTCACACCGGAGCGATGGGAGGACGCCCGGCTGATCCGCAACGAGGCCTTCCGCGACCACTGGGGCTCGACCGAGACGTCCACCGCCGCCTGGGCCCACTCCATGCAGGCCAGCGCGTTCCGGCCCGCCCTCAGCTCCATGGCCTACGCCGGCGCCGAGCCGCTCAGCCTGGTCATCGGCCACGAGTACGAGGCGTACGCGGCGGCCACCGGCAGGCGTGAGTTCTACGTCGCGCTGGTCGGCACCCGCCGGGCCGGCCGCGGGCGCGGCATCGCCTCCGCCCTGCTGCAGCGGGCGCTGGCCGACGCCCGGGCCGCCGGGTTCACCTTCGCATCGCTGGGGGTCGACGCCGACTCGCTCACCGGCGCGCTCGGGCTCTACCAGCGGGCCGGTTTCACGGTCGAGATCACCACGGTCACCCAGACCAAGCCGCTGCTGGCGGGGACGGCCGGCCCCGCGCCAGGCGCGGGCCGCGGCGCGCAGCCGGAGGGGACGCCCCGGGGCGGCCACTAAACTTGACGCATGGCCGATCCCCAGGAGGTGCTCGCGCAGCGGGTGCGCGCGGCGCTCGCCGCCGCGTTCGGCGCGGCGCATGCCGGTGACGATCCCGTCATCCGGCCGTCCACGTTCGCGGACTACCAGGCCAACGTGGCCCTGCCGCTGGCCAAGAAGCTCGGCCGCCCGCCGCGCGAGGTGGCCGCGGAGATCGCTGACCACCTCGACGTGGCCGATGTCTGCGACGAGGCCGAGGTGAGCGGGCCGGGGTTCATCAACCTCACCCTGCGCCGCGACTGGATCGCCGCCGAGGCCACCCGGGTGTCCGGCGACCCGCGCCTTGGCGTGCCGCTGGAGCCGCCGGACACGGTCGTGGTCGACTACTCCGGGCCGAACGTGGCCAAGGAGCTGCACGCCGGCCACCTGCGCGCCACGGTGCAGGGTGACGCGGTGGCGCGGATCCTCGAGCACCTCGGCAGCGACGTGGTCCGGGCGGCGCACCTGGGGGACTGGGGCACCCCGTTCGGCATGCTGATCGAGCACATGGTGGACGTCGGCGAGGACGCGGTCCGCAAGCAGCTCGCGGCGGGCGAGTTCACCGCCTTCTACCAGGCGGCCCGGGCCGAGTTCGACGACGGCCCCCAGTTCGCGGACCGGGCCCGGCGCCGGGTCGCGATGCTGCAGTCGGGCGACACGGAGACGCGGCGGCTGTGGCAGGTGCTGGTGGGCTCGTCGATGGAGTACCTCAGCGCTATCTACCGCAGGCTCGACATCGGCCTCACCGACGCGACCATGGACCCGGAGAGCTTCTACAACCCGATGCTGGCCGATGTCTGCGCCGAGCTCGAGCGCCGCGGCATCGCCGTGATCAGCCAGGGCGCGCTGTGCGCCTTCCCGCCGGGCTTCACCGGCCGGGACGGCAAGCCGCTGCCGCTGATCCTGCGCAAGAGCGACGGCGGCTACGGCTATGGCACCACCGATGTGGCCGCGATCCGGTACCGGCTGCTCGACCTGCACGCACGCCGGCTGATCTACGTCGTCGGCTCGGAGCAGTCGCTGCACCTGCGGATGGTCTTCGCGGTCGCCCGGCAGGCGGGCTGGCTGACCGACGGCGCCAGCGCCGAGCATGCGGTCATCGGCCTGCTGACCGGGCCGGGCGGCAAGCGGCTCCAGACCCGCACCGGCGAGCAGATCAAGCTGTCGGCGCTGATCGACGAGGCCGTGGAACGGGCCGGCCGGGTCATCGCCGGCCGTTACGACGACCCGGCGGAGCGGGACCAGATCGCCGAGGCGGTCGGCATCGGCGCGCTCAAGTACGCCGAGCTGTCCGTGGCCAGGGAGTCCAGCTACGCCCTCGACTTCGACCGGATGCTCGCGCTCACTGGCAACACCGGCCCCTACCTTCAGTACGCCACCGCCCGCATCCGCTCGATCTTCCGCAAGGCCGGGCTCGATCCCGGCCAGGTGAGCGCCGCCCTGGCCGCGGACGAGGATGCCGAACGCGGGCTGGCTCTCACCCTGCTGAAGTTCGGCACGGCCGTGGCCAGCGCCGCCCGGGAGGCCGAGCCCCACGTGCTCGCGGGCTTCCTGTTCGACGTCGCCAGCGCCTTCACCACGTTCTACGAGCAGTGCCCGGTGCTGGGCGCCCCGTCTCCGGAGCTGCGCGACAGCAGGCTCGCGCTCTCCGCCCTGACACTGCGGGTCCTGCTGACCGGGCTCGGCCTGCTCGGCATCCCCGTGCCAGAGCGGATGTAGGGCCCAGACGGGCCACTGGCGCAGGCCCAGGCGGGCCACTGGCGCAGGCCGGCGATCGCGCGTCGGCGACTGCGGGCCGGCGGCTGACGCGGCTCGCGCGGGCCGGCCCGGCCTTGGGCGAATCTGTAGCTGCTTCCCAGCGAAATCCCAGCTTTGGCTGGCCGATGTCCCAGGCCAGGCGGCCAGCATGACACCCATGGACAACATCTACCGCCCGCCGGGCGGCGATCCAGCTGACCATCAGCCCACCGAGCAGTTCTGGCCCGGCCAGAGCGTGCCGCCAGGCGGTCACGGGCCCGGCTACCCAAACCCCCGGCAGCAGCCGGGGCCGCAGGCACCGATGGCCAGCGGCCGTCACAAGGCCCGGAACTGGACCCTGGGCATCACCCTGGCAGCCCTGCTCGCCGGCGGCGGCGTGATCGCCGGGGTCTCGATGGCCAGCACCAGCCTTTCCAGCACCCCCGCCGCCAGCACGGGCACCGTCGGCACGGGCGCCGCCAGCA
>Ga0335080_10006477_pt1 | contig 12103 bp, 13 predicted proteins | sample Lox_Sample_34_FD_206720 | JGI IMG/M metagenome (GOLD analysis project Ga0335080, IMG submission 206720) | Soil microbial communities from Loxahatchee National Wildlife Refuge, Florida, United States - Lox_Sample_3.4 | ecosystem: Environmental > Terrestrial > Soil > Wetlands | place: USA...
CCGGCGCGCAAGGAGGGGATCATCCCCGGCGCGTCCAACCTGCGCCTGTGGCGGTCCGTCGGCGACCGCGCCGCGCGCCAGGCAATCCTGTCCGGGCGCGAATGGACCGCCGGCAACCCCGACGCCGACCTGATCTGCGACGAGACCGTCGAGGCGGGCGAGATCGAGTCGGCAATCGAGAACCGGATCGACGCCCTGACCAGCTCGGGGCTGATCAATGCCGCGGCCAATCGGTGCGCGATCCGCGTCGGGCAGGAGCCCCTCGAGCTGTTCCGCGAGTACATGGCCACCTACGCGCGCGAGCAGGCCTACTGCCACCTCAGCCCAGCGCTCGTGCGCAACCTCGAGGAGCACTGGAACGCTGACCGCCGCAGCCTCTGAAGCGGGCATCTGGGACAACGCGGAGACGCTGCCGCGCGATGAGTTGAGAGCGCTCCAGCTCGAGCGCCTGCGCGGCACCGTAGCCCGGGTCCTGGGCGGCCAGCCGCTCGGCGCCGAGCGGCTGAGTCAAGCTGGGATCGCCGCGGCCGACGATCTGAACTCGCTCGACGATCTCGCCGGGATCCCGTTCGCCACCAAGGGAGACCTGCGCGAGAACTACCCGTTCGGGCTGCTCGCGGTGCCGCGGGAGGAGCTCGTGCGCGTGCACGCCTCGAGCGGAACCCACGGCAGACCGACGGTCGTCGGCTACACGCGCGCGGACCTCGACACGTGGACCGATCTGATGGCCCGCTCGATGACGATGGCCGGTGTGAAGCCCGGCATGGTGATCCACAACGCCAACGGCTACGGCCTGTTCACCGGCGGTCTCGGCTTTCATCAGGGAGGCGAGCGGATCGGCGCCACGATGGTGCCGGTCTCGGGCGGGCGGACCGCCCGCCAGGCGACGCTGCTGCGCGACTTCGGCGCTCATGTGCTCGTCGCGACGCCCTCCTACGCGCTGGTGATCGCGCAGGAGCTGGCCGATCAGGGCGTCGACCCGTCCGCCAACCCGCTCGCGCTTGGGCTGTTCGGCGGCGAGCCGTGGACCGAGGGCCTGCGCGTGCAGATCGACGACGCCCTCGGGATCAAGGCGGTCAACTTCTACGGCCTGTCCGAGATGTGCGGACCCGGGGTCGCCACCGAGTGCCTTGCCGCGCGCCACGGGCTGCACGTCAACGAGGACCATTTTCTGGTCGAGACGATCGACCCCGAGGACGGCGCGACCGTCTCAGCCGGAACCGTCGGCGAGCTGGTGTTCACGACGCTGACCAAGGAGGCCCTCCCGCTGATCCGCTACCGGACCGGCGATCTCGGCGCGATCACCGACGAGCCCTGCCCCTGCGGGCGCACCAGCGCCCGTCTCATCCAGCTTTCCGGCCGCCGGGACGACATGCTGATCATCCGCGGCGTCAACCTGTACCCCTCGCACGTCGAGCAGATCCTGACCGGCGTTGCCGGCGTCGCCCCCCACTGGCGGCTGATCGTCGAGCGCCCCGATCTGATGGACGAGCTCTCGCTCGAGTGCGAGCCCAGCACGCTCGATGGCGACCGCGATGGCTTGCGGCAAACCCTGGAAAGAGATCTGAAAGAAGGCCTTGGCGTGCGGGTCGCGGTGAACGTGGTCGAGCCAGGGTCGGTCCCTCGCAGCGAGGGCAAAGCCGTCCGCGTCGTCGACCGGCGGTAGCTACATGCCCGGGTCGCGCTTATCGGTGATCAGCACCCGTCCGGCGGCATCGAGCGTCTGGAGTTGGAACCAGGCGAACGGGGCCGGGCGGTCGCACCCCCGGCCCTGGCAGTACGGGATCATGATCGCGAAATAGCGCCCGTCTCCGATCCGCGCCGTCGCTCCGCTGATCCGGTCGCGGACCATCATTGGGTGGCCGGTGGTCGGGGCATAGCCGTACGCGAGTCGCCAGACGCGGTGGTGGGGAGCCGTGACCGTGGTCGGGTAGTAGTCGAAGCCGTGTGCGTCCTGCCCGCCCAAGCCCCCGCAGCCCGGAATCGGCCCGCCGAACAGGGAGTTGGCCCCGATGTCGGCCCAGGTGCCGTCCGGCTGCCGGATCGCTGTGCACAGCCACCCCTTCGGCCGACTGAGGGCGATCCAATACTGGAATCTGCCGACGCCGGGCACCGTGAAGGTGGTGGCGAGATGGACGGTCTTCGGGATCACGCTCTGACCGGTCCCGCCGGTCCCCCCGGGGCGCCGAGAGAACTGGCCGGCCGGGTTCGCCTCGAACAGCTTCTTCGGGCTCGCGTGGGACAACGCGCCGAGGGTGATCGCGCCGGCTGCCCCGCCGGCGCCGACCAGCACCGCCGATGCCGCGAGCAGCCCGAGCCACCGACGGCGGCGCAGGCGCGTCGTCCTCGTCAGTCGGGGGTCGCCGCGCTGACCGACGATCCGCGCGAACAGCTCGTCGTTGGTGATCGTGGCGGTCGGCGTGGGATTCGCCGCCCGAACGCGATCGAGAAGGCGGTCGGTGCTCATAGCTGCTCCAAGCTGGGTTGGCGTTCGAGTTCGTAGCGGAGACGACGCCGGGCGCGGTGCAGCCAGCGATCGCAGCGCGACCTCGAGCTCGGGGTCGAGGTCGACGGTCGGAGACGGCAACGCAGGCGGCTCGACGCCGTCGAGGTCCGCCACCGAAACCGGGCGTCGGCGCCGATCGGCCAGGAGCAGGTTGCGCGCGGTGGCGATCAGCCACGGGCGCGGGTCGTCCTCGGGGACGTCGCTCAGCTTGCGCCACGCGATCGTCATCGCCTCGGCCGCGAGCCCGTCGGGATCGTGGGCGCCGCGGCGACGCGCGTAGGCCGTGATCAGTCCCAGATGGCCGAACACGGCGGCAAACCGCGCCTCGGCAGTCGATGGGTCATCCATGCCCCTAACTGTCCAGCCCGGCCGAAAGCGTTACATCAGCGCCTGCTGTCGCACCTCGCTGGGGGTCAGGCCGAACGCGCGCTTGAACACCCGCGAGAAGTGCGCCGCGTCGCAGAACCCCCACCGGAACGCGATGTCCGTCACCGAGCCGCCGTTCGGCCGCTGCAAATCCTCGAGGCAGCGGGCCAGTCGCTCGGTGCGAACCAGCCCCGCCACCGACGCATCCACGTCCTCGAACAGCGCGTGGAGCGCCCGCACCGAGATCGCGTAGGCGTGCGCGATCGACGCCGGGCCGAGCTCTGGGTCCTGGAGATGAGTCTTCACGTAGCGCCTGATCTCGGCCCGCATCGCCTCGCGCGTGGCGGCGCGTCCGGTCGGCACGCACGGCTCGACCGCCGCTCTCAGAAGCTCGAGCGCCGCATTCGCCGCGGCCACGCCGGCCGCGCCCTCGAGCGCCGGCTCGACCGCGAGCGCGTTCATGTACCGGACCAGCAGCCGGGCGGGTCCGTTGTCGTGCAGCGGCGGGAGCGCGCTCAGCTCGGCCAGCCGGGGGCACACCGCGAGCACCGTCTCGCGCGGGAACAGCAGCGTGCGCTTGTGGAACGGCTCGACGATCTCGACATCGGTGGGCGTGTGCCCGTCCCAGATCACCACGTCGCCGGCCGTCACCGACAGTACTCGCGCGCCCTCCCGGACGGTCTCGACCCCCTTGCAGACGAGCTGGAAGCCAAGGACGTCCTCCTGCCGGGTCTCCGGGGTCATCACCGTCCGGCCGCGGTGGCCGAGGAACGGCGAGGCCGCGCAGTCCACCAGCATCAGGTTCCCGATCGTCCGGCGGGAGACCGCGCCGCGGAACTCCCCGGGCGTACGGTGGGTGGGGTGGACGTCGAAGGCCAGGTGCGTGGCGGCCAGGATCTCCGACCAGGCATCCAGCCGCTGCGGGGTGTCGCCACCGGCGACCCGCCAGCGCTCCAGTCCGCGCGACGGCACGGGCGGGACGACGTCAGATGCGAGCGCGTGCGCCAGAACAGTCGTCCTCTCCGTCGATCTCCCTCTCGGACGCGTACAAAACTTCAGTCCTTGGGCTTATCGTACCGCCGGCACCCTGCGGTCTAAACCGCTGCGCGCTCCTCGGCCAGCGCGACGAAGGCGTCCAGGGCGCTCGGATCCAGGAGCGAATCGCGGCTCGCCACGCGCTCTGAGGACTCGCCGCGCAGGATCCGCTTGACCGGCGCCTCGAGCTTCTTGCCCGTCAGCGTGCGGGGGATCGCCGGCACCGACACGATCGCGTCCGGGACGTGGCGCGGCGAGAGCTCGGAGCGCAACGCGTTGGCGATCCGGTCCCGCAGCGGCCCGTCGAGGACGGCGCCGCCGGCGGGAACGACGAACAGGAGCAGCTCACCCGCGCCGCCGCTGCCGTCCTCGAGGTGCACCACGAGCGCGTCGACGACCTCGGGGATGTCCTCCACCACCGCGTAGAACTCGCCGGTGCCGAGGCGCACCCCGCCGCGATTCAAGGTCGCGTCGGACCGCCCGGTGATCACGCAGCTTCCGCGCTCGGTGAACCTGATCCAGTCGCCCTGGCGCCACACGCCCGGGTAGCGGTCGAAGTACGACGACTCGTAGCGCTCCCCGTCCGGGTCGTTCCAGAACCCGACCGGCATCGACGGCATCGGTTGGGTGATCACCAGCTCGCCCAGCTCGCCGACGGGCGCCTCGTTGCCCTCCGCGTCGAACGCGCGGGCATCGACGCCCAGGCACGGCCCGGTGATCTCGCCCTCGTACACCGGCTGCGCGAAGTCGCCCGATACGAGGCCGGTGCAGATGTCGGTCCCGCCCGACCCGTTGTTCAGCAGCATGTCCGGGCCGACCTGGTCGTAGGCGTACAGGTAACCCTCGGGCGGCAGCGGCGAGCCCGCGGTGCAGAGCATGCGGATGCTGGACAGGTCGCACTCGCGTCCCATCTGGAGGCCGTCCTTGCGGCAGGCCATCAGGTACGCCGGGCTGACCCCCATCACGGTCGGCTTCAGCTCGTCGGCCAGCCGCCATTGCTCGAGCAGGTCGGGCCAGGCCGGGTCCCCGTCGAGCATCACGATCGACGAGCGCAACAGCAGCGCCGAGACCAGCGCGTTCCACATCATCCACGCGGTCGTCGAGAACCAGAGCAGCCGGCCGCCCGGCTTGAGGTCCCAGCCGAGCCCCTGGTTCTTGTGGTGCTCGATCAGCTGGAGCCCGTGGCCGTGGACGATCGGCTTGGGCAGTCCGGTCGTACCCGAGGAGAACAGCACGTACAGCGGGTGGTTGACCGCGACCTGGTCGAACTCGAGCGGCGCTTGATGAGCGGTGAGCTCGTCCCAGGGGATCGCGTCGGGCACCTCGGCGTCTCCGTAGGGAACTGCGACCACGTGCTCCAGCGTGGGCAGCCGGCCACGGATGGCCTCGACCTCGGCGCGGCGATCGATGTAGCGGTCGCGGAATCCGTACCCCCCGACCGTGAGCAGCACGCGCGGCTCGATCTGGCCGAAGCGCCCGACCACGCTGCGCGCCCCGAACTCGGGCGCGCACGTGGCCCAGATCGCGCCCAGGCTGGCGGTGGCGATGAACGCCGCCAGCGTCTCGGGGATGTTCGGCATGTACGCGACCACGCGATCGCCCTGGGTTACGCCGAGTCTTTGCAGGCCGGCCCGGACCCGCCCGGCCATCTCGCTCAGCTCGCCGAAGGTCAACTCGCGCGGCGGGCGGGTCTGCGAGCGCGCCACCACCGCTGTTTTGTCGCGGTCCCCCTCGGTGCCGATTAGGTGCTCGGCGTAGTTCAGCCGCGCACCGGTGAACCACTCGGCACCGGGCATCGTGCGCCGGCCGAGCACGCGCTCGTACGGCGTGGAGGCGCGGATGCCGTAGAAATGCCACAGCCCGCCCCAGAAGCCCTCGAGGTCGGTCACCGACCAGCGCCACAGCTCGTCGTAGTCGCTCAGCTGAACGCCGCGCTCGGCGCGCAGCCAGTTCACGAACCGACCGACCTCGGTGGTGTCGCGCCAGTCCGGGCGGGGCGTCCACAGGATGTCGCCGACCACGGTTGGCGCAGGATACTGCGTGGGCTAACGCAAGCGGCTTGTCAAGTTCCTAGAGGCAACCGTCGCCGTCGCTCGGGGCCCCATGGTTGTCTGAGTCGGCATCGCCGCCGCCGCCCTGCGGGATGCAGCTCGTGGCGGGTGGCGGGGTCACATGGGTGGTCGTGGTGTGCTGGGTCGTGGTCGGTGGGGGAGGCGGTGGCGCCGCGTGAGTCGTGGTCGTGTGCTGGGTTGTCGTCGGTGCAGGCGGCGGCGTCGTGTGCGTCGTCGTCGTGGTCGGCGGCGGGGGTGGTGCGGTTGTGTGCGTCGTGTGCGTCGTCGCGGTCGTGTGCGCGGCTGCCTTCTTGGGCTTGTGCGCGTTGGGCTTGGCGGCCGTGGTGGTGGTCGCCGGCGTTGTCGCCGTCGACTGCGTCGTTTGGGTGGTGGCGGGGGCCGCCACGCTCTGAATGGTTGACGTGGAGGAGGACGCGCCACAGGCGCTCACGATCAGCGTGAGCACCACGGCAGCGACCGGCAGTCGTAGGTGTCTCATGGTGTCTTCAAGGACGCCATGTGCCGCGCGTTGCTTCCCTCGGATCTGAACAAGCGGTGAATGCACCGGCCATACGTCCCAATCGGCGCCGCGCCGCTGCGACAATCCGGTTCATGGAGGATCACGTTCGAGGGTCGGTGCTCGTCGTGGATGACGAGCCGACGATCACCGAGGTCGTCGCCCGCTATCTCAGCCGCGCCGGCTACCGCACCCACGTGGCTGCCACCGGCCGCGAAGCGCTCGACGCGGCGGCGGCCCAGCGCCCCGATCTGGTCGTGCTCGACCTGATGCTGCCGGGGATCGACGGGCTCGAGGTCATGCGCCGCCTGCGCGACCAGGACCGCGACCGGATCGCGGTGATCCTGCTCACCGCCAAGAGCGAGGAATCCGATCGCGTGATCGGGCTGCGGCTCGGCGCCGACGACTACGTGGTCAAGCCGTTCTCGCCGGCCGAGCTGGTCGCGCGCGTCGACGCGGTGCTGCGCCGGTTCGACACCGCGAAGGCGCAGGAGGCCCCGATCGAGCTCAGCGACATGACGATCGATCCGTCGGGCAGGCAGGTGTACGTGCGCGGCGAGGAGGTCACGCTCACCCACCGCGAGTTCGACGTCCTCTTGTTTCTCGCCCGCCATCCCGGCCAGGCGTTCTCGCGCAACCAGCTGATGGATGCCGTGTGGCAGTACTCGTTCTACACCGACACCTCCACGGTCACGGTGCACATCCGCCGGCTGCGATCGAAGATCGAGGCCGATCCGGCCCAGCCCCGGCACATCCAGACCGTGTGGGGAGTCGGCTACCGCTTCCAGCCATGAGACGCTCGGAGTCCGTCGGCTGGATCCGGGCGCGCGCCGGGTCGCTGTCACGCCAGTTCGCGCTCGTCGTGGCGATCGTGGTCGCGCCGGTGCTCGTGGCGCTTGTCGTGGGTGACGCGCTGATGGTGGTGTCCACGCGCGGGCTCGCGCTGGTCGCCGCGATCGTCGCTGCGGCAGGGGTGATCGCGATCCTGGCCGCGCGCGGCGTGGCCGGCGGCATCCTGCGCGACGTCCAGGCGATCCGCGACGGCCTGGTCGCCGTCGGCCGCGGCCGACGCGACGTGACGATCGAGACCTCCGCCCACGACGAGCTGGCCGAGCTGGCCCGGGCCGCCAACGCGATGATCTACCAGCTGCGCGAGGAGGAGACCGGCCGCGACCAGTCCGAGGCCGCCCGCCGCGATCTGATCGCCTCGGTGTCGCACGACCTGCGCACGCCGATCACCTCGCTCCGGCTGCTCGCCGACGCGATCGGCGACGACATCGTCGAGGACGCCGAGACGCGCCGGGCCTACCTGCGGCGGATGGGCACCCACATCGACGCGCTCAGCGTGCTGATCGACGACCTGTTCGAGCTGTCCCGCCTCGAGGCGGGCGACATCAACTGGACGCGCGAGCAGGTGCCGCTCCAGGAACTGGTGGGCGAGACGGTCGACGCCATGCGCGTGCAGGCCGAGGCCAAGGGCGTGGCCGTGATGTCCGAGATCCCCGAGACCCTGAAGCCCGCGCAGGCCAACCCGGAGAAGCTCCAGCGCGTCCTGTTCAACCTGATCCAGAACGCGATCCGCCACACGCCGGCCGACGGCAGCGTGGTCGTGCGGGCCCACTCCGTCCCGGCCGGGATCGAGTTCGAGGTGGCGGACACCGGCGACGGAATCGCGCCCGAGGAGCGCGAGCGGGTGTTCACCGCGTTCTACCGCGGTGGCGTGGACGCGGCGCGGACCAGCCCGGGCGCCGGCCTGGGGCTGGCGGTGTCCCGCGCGATCGTCGAGGCGCACGGCGGGCGGATCTGGCTCGCGGACGCGTCCGTGGGTACGCGCGTGCGGTTCAGCTTGCCCGCCGCGTGAGCCGATGGCGATCCAGCTACCAAATACGTAGTCCAATCGCGATCCGTTAGAGCTCGGGAAGTTCTGGCGCCGGCGCGGAGTCTTTCCCAGGCGGATGACCGCCACAGAACATGCGCTACCGCGCACCGCCGGCGTGTCAGCGCCGGCACGCCGGCTCGACCCCAATCACCTCGGCGACCATCTCGACCGGCTCTACCGCGCTGCCTGGGCGCTGTGCGGCTCGCGCGAGGATGCCGAGGACCTCGTCCAGGAGACCTACGCGCGCGTCCTTCAGAAGCCGCGCCTCCTGCGCTCCGAAGAGGATCTCGGCTACCTGCTGCGCGTGCTGCGCAACACGCATTTCTCGAAGTTGCGCGCCGCCGCCCGGCGCCCGCGCACCGATCCGCTTCCCGACGAGCTCGATCGCATGGCCGACGCGAGCGCCACCACGCCGGACAAGGCGCTCCACTCCGCCGAGCTGTACGCGCAGATCGCCGCACTGCCCGATCCGTTCCGCGAGGCGCTCGTCGCGATCGATGTCGTCGGGCTGTCCTATCGCGAGGCCGCGCGCGCCCTGCGCGTCCGCGAGGCGACGATCACCACCCGGCTGTACCGGGCCCGCCAGCGGCTGGCCCACACCTTGGGGGACCATGCCTCTGCCGTCTCATCCGGGTAGCGACAGTGCCTCGCAGAAACCGTCATTCAGGGCCCGCCTCGGTCGAGCGGGATCTCGCCCGCCTCGCCGACGGGACGCTTGACCCCTCCGAGCGCGAACGAGTCGAGCGGATCGTGGCGGGCTCGGCCGAGCTGCAGGCGCGCCTGCGCGAGCAGCGCTACGCGGTGTATGCCACCCGCTCGATCGTCCAGCGCGAACGCGCGCCGCTGACTCTCCACCTGCATCGCCGGACGCTCGCGGCGCGCTCCCGCCTGAATCACACCGCGCGTCCGCGCCGGCGCACGCCGCTGTTCGCCGTCGGCGCGCTGACCGCGGCCGGCGCGCTCCTGTGGACCGTCGCCGTGCTGGGTGGGAGCCAGGCCGGGCTCACGGTGGCGCAGGCGGCGACGCTCGCATCTCGGCCGGCCACGATGGTCGTGGGCGAGCCGCCCGACGACGGGGTCACGCTTCCGGGTCTCACCGCAGCGGGGCTGCCCTTCCCGTACTGGGAGGATCGCTTCGACTGGGACGCCGATGGCGTGCGCACCGACCGGCTCGACGGCCGCTCGGAGACGACCGTCTTCTATCGCCGCACCGGCCAATCGCTCGCGTACACGATCGTGTCCGGCAAGTCGCTGCCCAGCGCGGCCGGTGCGCGAACCCTCGTGCGCGCGGGAACCACGCTCGTGGTCTATCCGAACACCGGCGTCGTCACCTGGCTGCGGCGCGGGCACACGTGCGTGCTGTCCGGCCGGGGCGTTCCGCTGCAGGCGCTGATGACGCTCGCGGTCTGGCGCGGCCGCGGCCGGATCCCGTACTGACCCCCGGCCGCCCGTCCTACGGGATCAGGACGATCTTCCCGCGGGTGTGGCGCTGCTCGAGCTCGCGGTACGCGTCGCGCACGTCGTCGAGGGGATAGACCCGCGCGATCGGTACCTCCAGCTCGCCGCGATCGATCATCCCGGCCACGTCGGCAAGTATCTCGGGGCTCGAGCCGGCAGCGCTGCCCTCCGTCTTGGCCCCGTACTCCTCGGCCGCGCCCCAGTCGATGATCGTGTCGACCCGGTCGGGCGCGACGCCCAGCTCCGTGATCGCCAGCTTCACGTAGCCGCCGCCGAAGGTGTCGACGAACGCGTCGACGCGACCGCCGGCCGCCCCCCGGATCCGGTCCGCCAACCCGGCCTCCGGCGCATACGAAACGGGCACGACGCCGTGCGAGCGCAGCCACTCGTGGTTCCCCGAGCCGGCCAGCCCGATCACCGTGCCGCCGCCGTTTCGCGCCAGCTGGACGGCCAGCGACCCGACCCCGCCCGCCGCGCCCGAGACGCCAACCGTGTCGCCCCGCGAAACGCCCACCGCGCGCACCGCCGCGTACGCCGTAACGCCGGCGACGAACAGCGCGCCGGCCGCCTCCCACGACACCCGGGCCGGCTTCGGGACGAGGTGCTCGGCCGGCACCACCACGAGCTCGGCGTGACTGCCGCGCTGGTCGGTCCACCCGATCACCTCGTCTCCGACCGCCACCGAGTCGACCCCCGCGCCGACCTCCTCGACGATGCCCGCCAGGTCGCTCCCCTCGCCCGAGGGGAACGTCGCCGGCCACCGCTCGGCCATCAGTCCCTTACGGATCGAGGCCTCGCCCGGATTGATCCCCGCCGCCTTGACCCGAATGAGCGCCTCGCCGGGCCCGGGCTTCGGGCGCTCGACGTCGACCACGTTCAGGACGTCGATGTCGCCGTAGTGGTCGAAGCGCACCGCGCGGGGCACGCGGCGAGTTCTATCAGGCCCGCGGATCCCCGAGCCCGGCGCACCGCCGGTCGAGCCTGGTCGGAAAACGCCAGGCATGCTTGCGTTTTTCGACCAGCCCTCGCCCGGTCGGTCGGGAGCAGCGGTCAGGCGAGGACGGAGATCGTGCCCGAGACCCGCGCGCGCTCCGGGACCGAGCGGGCGCTGCTCGTGTACCCCGCGCCACGGGCGTCGTCGAGCGTCTGCGTCAGCGCGCGGTCGAGCGTCTCGTGATCGACCGGCGGCTCGTCGCTGTCCTCACGGGCCTGGTCGATCTTCGAGCGCACGAATTCGAGCAGCGACTCCCGCGAGACGCCGTGCTGCTGGGCCAACTCGGTGATCGAGTCGCTCGGCGTCGATACGACGGGCGGGGCGTACCCACTCGCGGGCTGGATGTCCACGTGCCTGGTGATCGGCAGGACATCCCCTGATCTTCAGCGGCCGGCGTACACGCTGGCCACGTCGAGCGTCGAGATGACGCCGGCCGGGTAGCCGCTGGCGCCCTCGACGACGACGAGATGGCTGACGCGCTGGTTGCTCATCAGCCGCGCGGCGTCCTGAACCGACGCGTCGGAGGACACCGTGATCGGCTCGGACGTCGCCGAGCGCGCGGTGGCCTCGTCGTCGCCGCGGGCGGCCGCGGCGGCCACGTCGAGGACGGACACCACGCCGAGCGGGCGGCCTCCCTGGCGCTCGGCGACGAGCACGGCATGGACGCGATGGTTGGCCATGGTGGCGGCCACGTCGCGGAGCGGATCGTCGGGACCGCAGCTGAGCATGCCGTGATGCATGCAGTCGCGAACCCGGACGTACGAGAGCCTGGAACTGTGTGTGCTGGGGTCGGTCATGACCGTAAAGTCTTGCGAGCCATGGCCGCGCGCGCCGTCACCACCAACCCGGCGGAGCACGCGCCCGACCACGCGATGGACGATCCCGGGGAGATCGCGGCCTTCTACGACCGCTGCAGCGACCTCATGCGTGCCCTGCTCGACGAGCTGGCGACCACGCCTGAGGAGTCGCGCATCTTCCCGGCGATCGAGGATTCGATGCGCTGGCCGCGCCGGCGGATCGCGTCGGTGCTCGGCGGCGTCTGTCACCTGCGCACGATGGCGTTCGGCGGCCGGCGCCCCTACCACTTCCTCGAGCCCCGGGGCTCGGTCGATCGGCGCTGGGAGATGTGGATGGACGCTGACCAAGCGCGGGTCGTCCGCGCCGAGCGACGCGACGGCCTCGACGATCCGGCGGCACATCCGTAGTCTTTGCGGATGCGGCGCCGGGGCCTTGGTGCCGAGACTCACCCTGATGCTGTTCTTTCGTCGCCTTCGCTCGCGTGCTCTCACGCCGGGCC
>Ga0335080_10006479_pt1 | contig 12100 bp, 13 predicted proteins | sample Lox_Sample_34_FD_206720 | JGI IMG/M metagenome (GOLD analysis project Ga0335080, IMG submission 206720) | Soil microbial communities from Loxahatchee National Wildlife Refuge, Florida, United States - Lox_Sample_3.4 | ecosystem: Environmental > Terrestrial > Soil > Wetlands | place: USA...
CCGCCACCCGCACGTTACCCGCCTGGTACTCCTCGCCCCGGCGTTCGGCTTTGCTCGCCGCTGGCCGGAACGCTTGGGAGCTGAGACCGTCGAAAACTGGCGCCGCACCGGTTGGATGGAGGTGTTCCACTACGCGGAAGGCCGCACCCGCGCGATTTCCTACGGGCTCCTGGAGGACGGCGCCCGGTATGAGGAGTACCCGGACTTCACCCAACCCGCGCTGATTTTCCACGGCGCGCAGGACGACGTGGTTCCGGTCGAACTGTCGCGCCGCTTTGCCGCCGTTCATCGCAATGCCGCCCTGGAAATCGTCGATTCCGGCCACGAAATGCTCGACGTCCTGGACTCGATCGGGCCCAAAGTGACCGCTTTCTTCAGGTAGGGCGCTCAGCGCCGGAACGCCGGTCCCGGTCCGGCCGCCGGCCTCACCGGCAGCGGGTCCAGATGCGAAACCCGCGTCACCCTGGCGAACCCCTCGGACCTGGATGGCGCCACCAGCCGCTTCTGCATCTTGACGAGAGCGTCGGCGGGAACCACGCGCGGCCGGCGCGCATTTCGCTCCTGGCAGACAACCAGCGGCGCATCGAAGTACAGGGCCTCCACCGCGCAGTCGAAGGCGGCGCCTATCGCCAAATAGGGGCGCCGCTCCCGCGGTGTCAGATTCGTGGCGTCGACGTACGTCACCGGCCGCCCGATGGCCAGCCGCTGCCGCAACAGGTACCGCAGCGTCGCGAACACGCGGCGGTGGATGCTCTGGTCGCCGATGTCATCGGCCAGCAGCTGGCGGATCGCATCGGAGGACAGGCCCGCCACACCCAGTCGCTCCAGGTAGGTAGATTTGCCGGACCCTGGCAGCCCCACGAGTACAACAATGCGCATCAGTGTCCAGCATAGCTCCGCACGCCTGGTGCGACCGGCTGCCGGGCACCGCCGTGATACCGTATCACCAGACTCGGGCGCGAATCCTGCGTCCCTTGCCTGCCGCATGCCGCGCGATTGGAACAGCTACTATTCGGACCCCGGCCTGGTGGATTTCACGCCCGAACCGATGCTGGTCGAAGCAACCGAGTGGTTGCCGCCCGCCCGTGCCCTTGATCTGGCTTGCGGCGCGGGCCGCAACGCGCTCTACCTGGCCCGCCTGGGCTGGCAGGTCACTGCGGTCGATTCCGCCCCCGCGGCCCTGCTCCTCCTGCGCCAGCGTGCCTCCGGCCTGGCGGTTGACGCCCGCCTGGCCGATCTCGAGGCCGGTGAGTTCCGCATCGCGCCGGAGTCCTTCGATCTCGTCTGCGATTTCCTCTATCTGCAGCGCTCTCTGTTCCCGCCGATCCGCGCCGGCGTCGCCGGCGGCGGAACTTTCGCCGGCAGCATGCTGTTGGCCGGCGCCGCTGCCCAGGAAGAGACGTTCACCCTGCAGCCCGGGGAGTTGCGCAGCGAATTCGCCGGCTGGAAGATTCTTTTCTATTCCGAATCCGCCGGCAGCGCCAGCCGCCGGCGCACTGCCTCCATCGTCGCCAGGAAGGCCTGAGCCGCGCCGGGCTTGACTTGCTAATAACTTAGTACTATTTATTTAACATGCGTGTTCTACTGCTCACCGCACTCGCTTGTCTGGCGCTTTTGCGCGCCCGCGCCCAGGAGCCCGATCCGGGCATCCCTCCACTGCTCGACACCGGCGACGCCGCCTACCTGCACGGCGATTACGACGCTGCCCGCCAATCGTTCGAGGCCGCCTGGGGGTTTGCCGATCGCTCCACCCCCGCCGATCCGGTCCGCTACGGCGTGCTCAAAAGGCTGGCACGCGTTTCGGCCGCCTCGAGTGATCTTGCCGCCGCCGGCCGCTACCTGCAGATGGCGATCTCCTGGCGAGAAGCCACCGTTGGCCCCGAAGATCCAAGCCTGGCCGGCGACCTGCTCGAAGCGGTTGCGGTCTGCCGTGGCCTGCAGGAGTTTGACCGTGCCCTGCTTCTGCTGCGCCGCGTGCTGGCGCTCGACACCTCCTCCAGCGGCCCCGACAGCAAGCCGGTAGCCGATGATTACAGCCGCATGGCTCAGATCTACCTCGAACAGAAAGTGCCGGATTCCGCCGTCGGCGTGCTGAACCTGGCGCTCGCCATCCGCACCAGACTGGCGGGCCCGGTGGACTCCACCCTGGTTCCGGATCTGGACCGTCTGGCCGGCGCTTACCTTGCCTTGCGGCAGTACGATAACGCCGAGTACATCTACCGCCGCGCACTCGTGATCCGCGAGAGCGTGTACGGCAAAGTGCACGCCGACCTCATCGCCACCGTCGACGGCCTCGCTTACTCCCTCTTCGGCCAGCAGAAATTCGACGAGGCCGAGCCGCTGTATCAACGTCTCGTCGATCTTTGGGTCTTCTCCGTAGGCGTCTACCACCCCATGGTCGCCATCGCCTTGGACAAAGTCGCGATCTTCTACACGGGGCAAAAGAAGTTCGACCGGGCCCGGGAGGCCATGGACCGCGCCAACGCCATACGCGCGCGCTCGCTGGCCACCGGCCTGGAAGTTGAGGCCAACTGGCAGTGGGACCAGGGCAAGGCAGCTCCCACCAGGGCCCTGCTCGATCGCGCTTTGAGAACCGCCGAGCCGCCCGACCCGGTCTACGACGACCTCCACAAAGAGATCGCCGCCATGCTGGACGGCTTGCATCGCGAACTAGCCAGCCCCCCGACCAATAGATCCGCCCCCAGGGCGCAGTAGCGAGCCGGCCGGGTGCAGGCTGCCTGCCCGCGTATCGTCTCGATTCCTCGTGTGGGCGGTCCGCCTGCTACACGTACACGCGGCGCACGCGCGCGCTGATGCTGCACAGGATGTTGTAAGAGATCGTGCCTGCCACGCGCGCAATCTGCTGCGCGTCCAACTGCGCCTCACCTTCCTGGCCCAGCAGCGTCACCTCGTCGCCTGGTCCCAACGCGCTCGTATGGCTCAGGTCGATGGTCGTCAAATCCATCGAAATGGTCCCCAGGATCGGCGTGAGCCGGCCGTCGGCGATCACCTTGCCGCGGTTCGACAACCGGTGAAAAATGCCGTCTGCGTAACCGGCGCCCAGCACGCCGATGCGCATCGCGTGCGGAGTGCGGAAGGTGCCGCCGTACCCGATCAGCGCGCCCTCCGGCAGGTCCTTCACCGCCAGCAGCCGCGCCTTCCACGTGAGTGCCGGGCGCACTTCGAGCCGCTGCGGCGGCGCCTCCCCGCGCGCTGGAGAAACATATCCATAGAGCGCAGCGCCGGTGCGCACCATGTTCTGGCGCGGGCTCACCCGGCCGTATCCAACGGGAATCGTGCTCGAAGTGTGCAGCCGCAAACCGCGGTGCCCGGCGCTCTCGATCGCCGCCGCGGCCGATTCGAAGCAGGCCAGCTGATCGGCGGTCTGGGTCGTCGTATAATCCGCCGCCGACGCAAAGTGTGTCATCAACCCTTCGATCTGTGCGTGCGGTGTTGCCGCCAGCGCCGCGACAATCTCCCCCAAAGGAGCGCGCGTGCCCAGGCGCCCCATGCCCGTGTCGATCTTCAGGTGATATCGAATCGGCTTTCCCGCCGCCGCGGCCAGCCGGTCCAAGTCGCGCATCTGCGCCAGCGAGTGCACCGCCGGCGTCAGGTCGTGCTCCACCAGAGCCGTTTCTTCGAAGGGCAGAAATCCGCCCATCACCAGGATGCGGGGCTCCACCACGCCGGCGGCCCGCAAGGTGACGCCCTCGTCCACCGAGCTCACCGCCAGCCAGCGGGCGCCTTCGGCCACCAGCACGCTCGCTACTTCGACGGCGCCGTGGCCGTACGCATCGGCCTTCACTACCCCGAGAACGTCCACCCCCGGCCCGACCACCGAGCAGACGTTGCGATAATTGCGCGCGATCTGGCCGCGCGACACCAGCACGAAAGAACGAAAGGGAGCGGACACTGCTCCCATTCTAACGGGCGCAATTGCCGTGCATACGCCCGCCTTACTGAAACGCCATCCGCTGCTGCCGCGCTTCCACCTTGGCCGCATCGGCTCCGGGTGTCTGCGCCACGTCGCGCCAGTTCCGAAATGGGCCGTGTTGTTCGCGGCGGGCCACGATGGCGGCCGCTTCGTCCGTGGTGAATCCAAGCACGGTCTTGAGCTCGGGAATCGGCGCCGAGTTCATCTGCACTTTCGCGTCCCTGCCAAACTGCGCCGCCAGGTAGTCCACGATCGTATCCACGTCCTTCTCTTCGACGTGGGCCCCGCGGTCCGTCATCTCCGCCACTGTGTCGGACCATCCGATCTTGTCCAGCCGCTGTTTGCGGATCTGCCCGACGCCATGACACGCAGTGCAGACCTTGACGACCACCTGCTTGCCATCGCCTGCCGGGAGGGCCTCTCCTTCCGCGTCCGCCACCCGGTTGATGGCGCACCCGATGGACTTGGTCCGCGGATGCGGCACCGGCTTCCCGCTCAATGCCGCGTCCAGCGCCGCGCGCAGATCGGCCTCGGTCGCAGCCTGCCGCGCACTGCCGAAGTCCTCCACGCGGTTATCGATTCTTCCCAGGTAGAGCAGCTTGGCGCCGGCCGTCAGCACGGCCACTTGCGCGGTGGTGGTGGCGTCCGCCAAACGCACCAGCGTCTGCCGTGGATCGAGCAGCAGAGGATAGCCGTAGTGAAAGTCGCGCGCGTAGCGGACCACGTCCGGCTCGGCTATCGTGACATCGGATTGGACGGCAAAGAACAGCACACCGCGCGGCGCGTATGCATCGTGGATCCGGTTCATCTCCGGTACGTAGCTGTTGGTCACGGGGCAGTCCGTGGTGACGAAGAACAGCACCACCAGAGGATGCCCATTCCACTCGGCGGATGTGTGGGTGCCGCCTGCGGTGTCGCGCAGGGTGAACTGCGGCGGCGCGCACCAGGCGGCTGCCGCGATCAGGGCACTGGCGAGAATAGCCCGCATAGACCTATCATGCAGCAGAACCGGGAGCACGGCAGCGCGTCCAAGGCCGGCGTCAGCCCGCCAGCTTCTCGTACCGCGCAGTAACGAACTCCCAATGGATCACGTTGGGAATCGCCTTGAGGTAATCGCCGCGGCGGTTCTGATACTTCAGGTAATAGGCGTGCTCCCAGACGTCGATGCCCAGTAGCGGCCGCCGTCCGGCCAGTAGCGGGCTGTCCTGGTTCGGCCCCGGGTCGAGGGAGAGCTTGCCCGCTGCGTCGAGCGAGAGCCACGCCCAGCCGCTGCCAAACACGCCGAGCGCGGCCGCCTGCAGCTTGGCCACGAAGCCGTCCACGCCGCCGAACGACTGGTCAAGCGCGGCCGCCAGCCGCCCGCCGGCCTTGCCGCCCTTCCCGGCAGGAGCCAGCGTTTCCCAGAACAGCGAATGGTTAGCGTGCCCGCCGCCGTGGTTGCGTACCGCCGTACGGACTGCGGCCGGCAGCGTATCCAGCTTTTGCAGCAGTTCTTCCACCGTCATCCCCGCCAGCGCAGGCTCGGCGGCCACCGCCTTGTTCAGGTTGTCGACATACGCCTGGTGATGCTTGTCGTGGTGGATCTGCATCGTCTGCGCGTCAATGTACGGTTCCAAGGCGTCGTAGGGGTACGGCAACCTCGGCAAGGTGAACGCTGGGTCGGCGGGAGGAACGGCGGCGGCAGCCGCGCCCGCGGCCGCCAGTTCGAACAGGGCTCTTCGCGTTAACATCGGCCCCCCTTTTCTTCAGAGAGAGTCTATCACCTCCGCCGCGGCGCGCTGCAGCCCACCCGACAAGCCCACCCGAGACGCTCCGCGGCTTCGCGGAATGTGGCGCGTTACCGTGACCTCGAGGGGATGCTCACTGCCGCCCCGCGCCCGGCTGATACGCGATCGCGTCGATCTCCACCTTGGCGCCCGGCAGCGGTAGCGCGGCCACTACGATCGTCGTCCGCGCCGGCTTGGCGTCGCCAAAGAACTCGGCGTAGACTTCGTTCATCGCCTGGAAATCGGCCACGTCCGTGAGGTAGACCGCGCAGCGGACCACATCCGCCAGCGAGGCGCCGCAGCCCGCCAGAATGTTGCGGATGTTGGTCAGCACCTGCCGCGTCTCCACCTGCACGTCGCCGCTCATGACCTTGCCGGTGACCGGGTCCACGGGGATCTGCCCGGACACGTAGATTGTGTCGCCGGCGCGCACCGCGGGCGAATACGGTCCACGCGGAGCGGGTGCGCCCGCAGGATGAATGCGCTCGATCATCTTCAGTGTCCTTCCGCTTCCAGAAAACGTTCGGCTTCGATCGCCGCCATGCAGCCCGCCCCGGAAGCGGTGATGGCCTGGCGGTACACCCGGTCCTGCACGTCTCCGGCATGAAAGACGCCCGGGATATTAGTGCGCGCGCCGCCATGCGAGAGAATATATCCGTCCGCGTCGGTATCGATCTGCCCCTTGAAAACCTTGGTGTTCGGGATGTGCCCGATCGCCACGAAAAAACCGTCGACCTGCTGCTCCCATACCTCGCCCGTCTTCACATTGCGCAGCCGCGCCGCGGTCACCAGGTGCTGGGACGCGTCATGAACCTCTTCTACCACCGTATCGAGCTGGAACTTGATCTTCGGGTTGCGCCGGGCGCGGTCCAGCATGATCTTCGAGGCGCGGAACTCGCTGCGCCGGTGCACCAGCGCCACTTCGCTGCCAAAGCGGGTGAGGAAGTTGGCCTCCTCCATCGCCGAATCGCCGCCGCCTACCACCATGATCTTCTTGCCGCGGTAAAAGAAGCCGTCGCATGTGGCGCAGCTGCTGACGCCGTGGCCAATCAGCTTCTGCTCCGATTCCAGGCCCAGCCAGCGCGCCGACGCGCCCGAGGCGATGATCACAGTGCGGGCTTCGATCCACTCGCCCTCGATGTTCAGCCGGAATGGGCGCACCGAGAAATCCGTATCGAGCACCGCGCCGTGGACAAACTCGGCGCCGAAGCTCTCCGCCTGCCGCTTCATGTTCTCGACCAATTCCGGCCCGTGAATCCCTTCCGGGAAGCCGGGGAAGTTTTCCACCAGCGTGGTCAGTGAAAGCTGCCCGCCGGCCTCGTGCCCGCTGACCACGATGGGTTTCAGGTTGGCGCGCGCCGCGTAAATCGCCGCGGTATTACCCGCGCACCCGGAGCCGATAATGACAACATTGCGCATGGGATTCGAATGAGAAATTCAGCGTAACACAGGCGGGCAACGGGGGCGAACGATCCGTCGCCGTCCGGCTCGCCCCGCGGCCGTTTCCTGCGGTTGACTGCCCTTTCCGCCGGATGGTACTCTGAGCGTTAATTAACGGGGCCCTCTCTCCGATCACTCATGGATGTAATACTGCACGCCTTAGGGCTCCTGCTCCTAAAGGCGATACCTACGTTTCTGCTGGTCGTGGCGCTCAATTTCTATCTGAAGTTCATCTTTTTCAAACCGCTGGAGAAAGTGCTTCAGCAGCGGTACGATGCAACGGCCGGCGCCCGCAAACTGGCGGCGGAAGCCCTGGAGCACGCCGCAGCCAGGACCGCCGAATATGAAGCGGCATTGCGGGCCGCCCGCTCCGAGGTGTATCAGGCGCAGGAGCTGTTGCACCGGCAGCTGGCCGACCGCCAGGCCGCCGAACTCCTGGCCGCCCGCCAGCGTGCCGAGGAACTGATCCGCGAAGCGCAGCAGCAACTGGCCCGCGAGGCCGAAGTACTGAAGCAGGAACTGAGGGCCGTCAGCGACACCCTGGCCAACCAGATCGCCGACTCCATCCTGCGGCGGAGGGCTGCATGAAGCGCCTCCGGCTGGCGGCTTCCGCGGCAGTACTGGCCGCCGGCCTGTGCGCCGCGGCATCGGCTGCCGAGCCTGCAAAACGAGAAACCGAATCGTCCAAGGAAGCCAGCCTCAAGATGTGGGAGTGGGCCAACTTCGTGCTCCTCGCCGCCGGCCTGGGCTATGTGATCGTCAAGCAGGCGGGACCCTATTTCGCGGCGCGCTCGGCGAGCATCAGCCAGGACATCGCGGAATCGGAGCGCACGGCTAAAGACGCCGCTGCCCGGGCCGCCGAGGTGGAACGACGCCTCGCCAACCTGGAAACTGAAATCGCCGCCCTGCGCGCGGAGGCGCAAGAGGAATCGACCGCCGAAACCGGGCGTGTCGCGCAGCAGACGGCAGCCGAGATCGCCAAAGTGGGCGCGCACGGTGAGCAGGAAATCGCGGCCGCGCAAAAGGCGGCGCGCCTCGACCTGCAGCGCTACGCGGCGCAACTGGCCGTCGAGTTGGCGGAGCAGAGAATCCGCACCCGGATGGACCCGGACGCAGAGAGCCGTCTGGTGGAGACCTTCGTGCGCGGCGTCGATTCGCCCGTAGAGAGAAACTAGACCGCCATGCCTGTCTCCGCCGTCGCCACGCGATACGCCAATGCGCTCGCCGATGTCGTCACCGCCTCGGGCTCCACTCTCGCGCCGCAGAACGCGGTGGCGGAATTGCGCCTTTTCGAAAGCGCGCTCGGCTCGCCGGCGCTGCGCAACGCCCTCATCACTCCCGCCGTTCCTCCGGCGCGCAAGCGCGCCGTGATCGGCCGCGTCGCGGACGTTCTGGGGCTCTCGCGGGTCACGAGGAACCTGTTGTTTGTGTTGACCGATCATCGCCGCGTCGCTGCGCTGAGCGACGTCGTCAACGCCTTTGAGCAGATTCTGGACGAACGCCTGGGCTTCGCGCACGCCCAAGTGGCATCGGCGCTCGAGCTCCCGGAAGCGCAGCGCGCCGCGCTCACCGCTGCGCTCGAAAAAACCAGCGGCAAACGCATCCGGGCGCAGTTTGCCGTCGACCCCTCGCTCATCGGCGGCGTAGTCGCGCGCATTGGCTCCACCGTGTATGACGGTTCGGTGCGCGGCCAGTTGCGAACGCTGGAGCGGCGCCTCAGCGCGGAAAGTTCATCGTAAACGGAAGAAGATTATGGCTCAGATTCGAGCGGACGAGATTACCAGCATTCTCCGCCAGGAGATTGAGAACTACGAACGGGCAATTGATGTCTCCGAGGTCGGCTCGGTGATTTCGGTGGGCGACGGCATCGCCAGGATTCATGGCCTAGAGAAGGTCATGGCCGGCGAACTGATCGAGTTTCCCCACGACGTCGCCGGCATCGCCATGAACCTGGAAGAAGATCAGGTGGGCGCGGTGCTGCTGGGCGATTACACCGAGCTGAAGGAAGGCGACGAGGTCAAACGGACCCGCCGCATCATGTCGGTTCCGGTGGGCGATGCGCTGATCGGCCGGGTGGTGAACGCGCTCGGCGCTCCCATCGACGGCAAAGGCCCCATTCAAACCACCCAGTTCAATCCCGTGGAGCGTCTGGCGCCCGGCGTGGTGGCGCGGCAGTCGGTGAAAGAACCGATGCAGACCGGCATCAAAGCCATCGACGCCATGATCCCGATCGGACGCGGCCAGCGCGAATTGATCATCGGCGACCGCCAGACCGGCAAGACCGCCATCGCCCTGGACACCATCATCAATCAAAAGGGCGGCGACATGATCTGCATTTATGTCGCGATCGGCCAGAAGCGGTCCACCGTCGCCCAGGTGGTAAAGACCCTGGAAGACTACGGCGCCATGGAGTACACCATCGTGGTGGCCGCCACCGCTTCCGACCCGGCGCCCATGCAGTACATCGCCCCGTTTTCCGGCTGCGCCATGGGCGAGTTCTTCCGCGACAACGGCCGTCATGCCCTGTGCATCTACGACGACCTCTCCAAACACGCCGCAGCCTATCGGGAAATCTCCCTACTGCTCCGCCGACCGCCGGGGCGTGAAGCCTATCCGGGCGACGTCTTCTACCTGCACAGCCGCCTGCTGGAGCGCGCGGCCAAGCTCAGCGCCGCCCGCGGCGGCGGCTCGCTGACCGCCCTGCCCTTCATCGAGACCCAGGCCGGCGACGTATCCGCCTACATCCCCACCAACGTGATCTCCATCACCGACGGCCAGATCTTCCTGGAAGCCGATCTGTTCAATTCCAACGTCCGCCCCGCCATCAACGTAGGCATCTCGGTGAGCCGCGTCGGCGGCGACGCGCAAATCAAGGCGATGAAGCAGATCGCCGGCAGCATGCGCCTCGACCTGGCCCAATACCGCGACCTGGCGGCGTTCGCCCAATTCGGCAGCGACCTGGACAAAGCGTCGCTGGCGCAGCTCAACCGCGGCAAACACCTGGTGGAGATTCTCAAGCAGCTTCAGTACCAGCCGCTGCCGGTGGAAAAGCAGATCGTCATCATCTTCGCCGGCACGCAAGGCTACCTCGACGATCTTCCGGTGGAGCAATGCGGCAAGTTCGAACAGGAGCTCTACCGCTTCATCGACAACGCCCACGCCGGGCTGTGGGAAGAGATCCGCACCAAGAAGGCGCTGGACGACGCGCTGCGCGGCAAACTCAAGGCCTCGGTCGAGGAATTCAAGGCGCGCTTCGTTGCCGAGATGAAAACAGCGGAATCCGCGCATGCCTAGCCTGATCGACATCCGGCGGCGCATTCGCTCCGTCCGCAACACGCAGCAGATCACCAAGGCCATGAAGATGGTCTCGGCGGCCAAGCTGCGGCGCGCGCAGGACCGCGTGATTCAGTCCCGGCCCTACGGCGGCATGTTGCGCAGCGTGCTGGCCAACGTCGCGGCCGCCGCGGCGCTCGATGAACAGGCCGGCCAGAACGAATTGCTCGCCCGGCGCGAGGAACAGAACGTCCTGCTGGTGTTCATCAGCGGCGACAAGGGCCTTGCCGGAGCGTTTAATACCAACCTGATCAAGGGGGCGCAGCGGTTCATCGCCGAACGTCCCGGCGTCTCCGTCAAGCTGGAGCTGATCGGCCGCAAGGGCCGCGATTACTTTCGCAAGCGCCGCGCACCCATCAGCGGCGATTCCATCGGGCTGGCGAACCGGCCCGCCTACGCCGACACCGCCGCCATCGCCCGCAAGGCGATGGATCTGTACCGCCGCGCCGAAATCGACGCCGTCTATATCATCTACAACGAATTCAGGAGTGTGATCGCGCAGAAGCTCACCGTGGCCCGCGTGCTGCCGGTGGAGATGCCGGCCTCGCCGGCCGCCGGTGCGGGCCCCGTGGACTACATTTTCGAGCAGCCGCCGGCGCAAATGCTGGACGTGCTGCTGCCGCGCTACGTGGAGATGGAATTCTTCCGCGCGCTGCTCGAATCCGCCGCAGCCGAGCACGCCGCGCGCATGACCGCGATGGAAGCGGCCACTTCCAATGCGGCCGAAATGATCGACAAGTTGACGCTGTTCATGAACCGCGTGCGCCAGGCCAGCATCACCCGTGAAATCATCGAGGTGGTCAGCGGCGCCGCGGCAGCAGTCTAAAAGGAAAATATGGCAAGCGAAGCAACCATGATCGGAAAGGTAGTCCAGGTGGCCGGGCCGGCCGTGGACTGCGAGTTCCCCGAAGGGCACATCCCCATCATCTATACCGCCATCCGCATCACCAGCGAGGGATTCGATGTGCCGCAGCCCATCGATATCATCTGCGAGGTGCAACAGCACATCGGCGAGGGACGCGTGCGCACCATCGCTCTGCAGCCCACCGAGGGGCTGGTCCGCGGCATGAAGGCTCTTAGCCTCGGCTGCCCCGTCGAGGTCCCGGTTGGCCCCGAAACGCTGGGACGCGTGCTCAACGTGATCGGCCAGCCGGTCGACGAGATGGGCCCGGTGGAGGCCAAGACCTTCTTCCCGATCCACCGGCCGTCCCCCGCCTTCGAGGACCAGTCGACGCGCCTGGAGATGTTCGAGACCGGCATCAAGGTGGTCGACCTGCTAGAACCGTACCTGCGCGGCGGCAAGATCGGCCTGTTCGGCGGCGCCGGCGTTGGCAAGACCGTCATCATCATGGAGCTGATCAACAACATCGCCCAGAAGCACGGCGGTGTTTCGGTCTTCGCCGGCGTCGGGGAACGCACCCGCGAAGGCAACGATCTGTGGCGCGAAATGCAGGAATCGGGCGTCATCGATCCCAAGGATTACCGGAAATCCAAGTGCGCTATGATCTATGGCCAGATGACCGAGCCGCCGGGGGCCCGCCTGCGGGTGGGCCTCACCGGACTCACCGTGGCCGAGTACTTCCGCGATCAGGAAGGGCAGGACGTGCTGCTCTTCATCGACAACATC
>Ga0335080_10006480_pt1 | contig 12099 bp, 12 predicted proteins | sample Lox_Sample_34_FD_206720 | JGI IMG/M metagenome (GOLD analysis project Ga0335080, IMG submission 206720) | Soil microbial communities from Loxahatchee National Wildlife Refuge, Florida, United States - Lox_Sample_3.4 | ecosystem: Environmental > Terrestrial > Soil > Wetlands | place: USA...
TTTTACGGGGATCGGACGCGTGGCGAGAGCGCGAAAAGTTGTTGGCGATTGCGTCGGTTTGGTGGATCGGGCGCTGATCGATGCGGGGCTCGCGGGAGGACGCGTCGTGGCGGGCCTGAGCGGGGGGGTGGATTCGGTGGCGTTGCTCCATGCTCTGGTGCAGGCTGCCCCGGGTCTTGGTGTCACGGTATCCGCTCTGCATGTGCATCACGGCCTTAGCGCGCACGCCGATGAGTGGGCGCGCTCCTGCGCTCGATTATGCGATAGCTTGGGAGTGACATTTACAGAGGTGCGCGTGCACGTTGACCGCGCCTCGCCGCTCGGCATCGAAGCTGCCGCTCGCGAGGCGCGTTATGCGGTGTTCAGGCAACAGCGGGCCGAAGCCGTTGCCCTTGCGCACCATGCGGACGACCAGGTCGAGACGCTGCTGCAGCAGCTGCTGCGCGGGGCCGGAGTGCGTGGTCTCAGCGCAATGCCGGAGACACGCGTCCTAGACGCCGCGACGGGTTTACTCCTGCTGCGCCCGTGGCTCAAGCTCACACGCGGCGAGATCCGTCGCTACGCCGAAGGAGCGGGACTGTCCTGGGTGGAGGACGAGAGCAACCTCGATCCAGTATTCGACCGTAACTTCCTCCGCACCCAGATACTGCCCGAGCTCGTCGCGCGCTTTCCCGGAATAAGGGAGACGGTCGGTCGCGCGGCGCGCAATTTCGCCGATGCAGCGGAGCTCCTGGATGATCTTGCCGCGAAAGATGCGGCGCTCGTAGTGGCGGGCGACGCGCTGTCGATCTCCGCTCTTGCCACGCTTTCACCGGCCGCAGCCCACAATGTTCTTCGCTGGTTTCTGGAGCGACAGGGCCTACCCCCACCGAGCCGCGATCAACTCGAGGAGGCACTGCGCCAGGCGCTGGAGGCGCGAGGAGATGCTCAGCTGCGAGTAAAACTGGGCGAGGCTTGGCTGCGGCGCCATCGCGGCCGCATCTATCTGCAGTACATCCGCCCCGAGCCTGCTCGCGGGTGGAATATCACATGGTCGGGGCAAGAGGCACTGGTTCTCCCCTCGGGTCTGGGCTGTCTGCGCTTCGAGCCGGCGCGCGGAACCGGCCTGTCTCTGTCGCGGTTGCGCGAGCAACGCGTTACCGTTCGGGCCCGCTCGGGTGGAGAGCGTTTGCGGCTTGCGGCCAATCGCCCATCGCGTACGCTTAAGAATCTATTCCAGGAAGCTGCGATCCCAGAATGGGAGCGCGTCCACATGCCGCTCGTGTTTGCGGGGGAAGCGCTGGTATGGGTTCCGGCAGTGGGGCAGGACTACCGCTTTGCTCCTGCAGCCGGGGAGGCAGGCGTGATGCCGCGGTGGGAACGGTAGCAGGCTGGCGGGGTAAGGTGCTGTCCTGGCCGCGGTTGCAGGAGGCCTACTAACTCGGGCCGAGTATCCGGATTACAGCCTTGTTCAATTCAACCGCAAGCTGTTCGGCTTGCTCCGCATTCGTCGCGCTCCACACCACGCGCTGCTCTCCATCCACGTCGAGCATGACTTTGTGCACCAGGGAATCGTCGCTCAGCGGGGACGGTGCGGAGAAGAAACGCGGTCTCATGACTTCCCTCCCGGGTGATCCGCTCACTCTTCGCCTTTGGTAAGGCGCATGAGCTGGATCTGAGTATCGTGGGGCAACGTGGCGATGGCGCGCCGGACCAGCGCCTCATACGCACGTGGGTCGGGAATTTCCGAGGAGTCGCCACCGAACTCCGAAAGTATCGAAAGGCTGTCTTCGCTGGCTGCGTCTCCATATTTGCCCACGGTGTGCACATCGGCCGTGACGCGAAGCGTCTGCACCACGAGTTCACGCATCTCGATGTTCTTGCGTATCCAATCGCGCGCCTCGGCATGGACTTGAGGCAGATCGAGCCCCTCATGCGCGGGATGAGGCGCATGCCCGTTCAGAAAGTTCGCAGCGGCGGCCGCTTTCCTGGCTATCTGCTCCTCTCCGCCGGCGGATGCGGTGCGGCCCACGCCATAGTGGCGCATTAGCGCCATCCCGATAGTTGCCTGCGCGGCGCGAGCCAGGCTGTCGATCCTTACCCCACCGTTTCGCTTGTTCCGTCCGAACATGACCCGTCCCCTCTAAGATCTGCGTCCTGATACCCGCCAACAAATACCGTCTCTGACGAAATGCCACTCTACACCTCGGAGCCGGCGACCGGCGTCCCATCAGCTCCAGTTGCTCAACACAGCCGATTCCCGGATGATAACGCGCGCCGAGGCGCGACCCCCGCGCTTTGCTTTTCTCAAACCATATCAAGAACTCCAGGGGAGGAGAATGAAGCTAGGACATTTTGCGGTCCTGGCGCTGCTGCTTGTCGCGACCATACCCGCCGCTCGCGCTGCGGATCTCACGCTGCGCTTCGGCACGCCGTTCGTTACCAACAGCAATCTGCACAAGGCGATGGAAAAGTTCGCCGAGGTCGTCGCTCAGGAGAGCGGCGGCAGGATCAAAGTGCAGGTCTATGCCGACAGTCAGATCGGGGATATTCAGCAACTCATCGCCGGCATGCAGCTGGGCACCGTCGACATGGCTTATCTCGGGGTGGGAAACTCGGGTCAGCTCAAGGACTGCGGCGCACTCAATATTGCCTACTTGCCGTACCTGTTCAAGAATAAAGACAAGGCCACGCAGGTTCTGAACGGTCCCATCTTCCAGGAGCTCTACGACAGTTGCGCAAAGTCTTCGGGGCTGCGCATCTTCGCAGTTGCAGGAGCGCGCTCGCCGCGCGCAATCGTCACCACCAAAGGGCCTGTCCGCAAGCCCGAGGATCTGAAGGGAATGCGGCTGCGGATTCCGCCCATCCCCATCTTTCGCGAGACGTTCGAGACGCTGGGCGTGAAGGTCGTGCCCTTGGGTCTGAACGAGGTATATATGGCGTTGTCGCGAGGGCAGGTCGATGGTCAGGACAACGGTTTCGATCTGACTCTGACGTTCCGTTTCCATGAGGTATCCAAGTACTGGGCCGCCACCGATCACGTTTACGACGTAGCCGCCTGGTATATATCCGAGCGACGCTGGAAATCTCTGACGAAGGAGCAACAGGACCTCTTCAAACGCGCCGCGCAGATTGGCGGGAAGATTGCCACCGACATGGGCGAGCAAATCGACCGTCAGGGCATGGAGGAGCTGAAGAAAGCGGGAGTGACCTACGTGGTTCCCGACAAGGCGGCGTTCGAAGCGGCTTGGAAGGACGTGTACAAGAGCTACGAAGGTACGGCTTGGCCAACGGGTCTGGTCGATCGTATCAAGGCGGCCCAGAAGTAAGCCGCTGAATCGGGCGAGCGCAATTCGTGCTGCAGATTCTCAGCCGTGGGTTGCATCTGCTCGATGTCCTGATCGAGTGGATGGTAGTGGGGTTGATGGTGTCGCTGGTGGCCATCGTTTCTCTGCAGTTCATCGATCGCCATTTCATAGACACCGGCATTGCTGCCCCTGACCAATATGCACGCGTCGGTCTGGTGTGGCTCACCTTCATCGGCTTTGCCATCGCCGTACGCGCGGCGCTCAACATCCGCGTCGATCTGATCGATGCGCACCTTCCAGCTCGCGTCAGACGCGCTCTCGCGCTGATATTCGACGCGCTGATGCTGGTTCTGCTCGCGATCCTGGTGCCCGGGAGCTGGCGCCTGATCGAGATCGGCAAGGACCAGATGCTGCTGGGCACTGCATTCTCTGCGGCAGTGCCCGCGGCCGGTGTGTTCGTCTCTTGTCTGCTGATGCTGCTGTTCGTCGGACTGCGGCTCGTTTCCCGCCTTCTCGGACACGAGCCGCCGGGACCCAAGGAAACGTAGAAGTGCTGGCCCTGCTGTTCGTCGCGTTTCTCCTGGCGTTGCTGATGGGATTCGACGTCGGTTTCTCCATGCTCCTCTCGGCGTGGCTCGGAATCCTGGCCAAACCGGGTGACATCATCGACACCGCCATGATGCCGCTGTCGATGATTGCGGGCGTCGACAGCTATTCCCTCGTCCAGGTACCGCTCTTCATCCTCGCCGGCGAGCTGATGAACCGGGGTGGACTCACGATGCGATTGATCGATTGGGCGATGGCGCTGGTCGGTCGGCTCAAGGGCAGCCTCGGGCACGTATCGATCATCACCAACTTCGTGATGGCCGGAGTGTCCGGATCGGCAGTTGCGGACGCCGTCGCAACCGGCAAGCCACTCATTCCAGCGATGCGCAAGGAAGGCTACGGCGAAGGATTTGCCGGTGCGGTCATTGTGGCCGGCGCCCTGCTCGGCCCGATTCTTCCGCCATCCATTCCGATGGTGGTGTACGCGCAGATTGCCAGCCAGTCGGTGATCAAGCTGTTCATGGCGGGCGTGGTCCCCGCGATCCTGCTCGCTACCGGATTCCTGGTGATCTGCAGCATCGTCGCACGCTACCGAAAATATCCCAGCCGCCAACCCGTGGACTTGAAGGAAAAGGTGCGCGCGACGGGGCACGCGTCGTGGGCATTGATGATGCCGGTGATCGTCATCGGGGGCATCCGTTTCGGATTGCTCACAGTGACGGAATCTGCGGCCATGGCGGTGTTGTATGCCCTGATCGTCAGCTTGGTCGTCTATCGTGGGCTCACGCTGCGCCAGTTGCCGAAGCTGATCTTTCACGCGGGGCGCTCGACCGCCATCGTTCTGTTCCTGCTCGCAGCCGCCGGTCCGTTCAGCTGGCTGGTGGCGGAGAGTCAGATCAATCAGACGGTGATCCAGACCATACAGAGCATATCCACCAACCCGATCGTGGTGCTGTTGATCGTCAACGTTTTCCTGCTGCTGATCGGCTGCATCGTCGAGCCACTGCCCGCGATGATCATCTTTCTGCCGCTGCTGATCCCCCTCGGGGCGCAGGTCGGCATCGATCCGATTCAATTCGGTGCGGTGGTGGTGCTGAATCTCATGATCGGCCTGATGCATCCGCCGATCGGACTGCTGCTGTTCGTCGTGTCGAGCGTAGGCAAATTGCGGTTGGGGCCAGTGATGTGGGAGGTGCTGCCATTTCTGGGCTGGGCCATCGTGGTGCTGGGATTAACCATCGTCTTTCCGCCGCTCACCACCTGGCTGCCGATACAGATCAAATAGCGGACGGCCGCGGCTACATCATACCCATGGTCCTCGGCAACCAGAGGGAAAGCGTGGGCCAGAACGTCACCAGCACCAGAAAGATCAGCATGGTGAGCAACCACGGCCATACCGCGACCGTGAGCTCGGTGATCCCCATCTTGGTGATCCCGCTGGCAACATAGAGATTCAAGCCGACCGGCGGATGGCACAGCCCGATCTCCATGTTGACCACGATCATGATGCCGAAATGCACGGGATCGATGCCGAGCTTCATGGCGACCGGGAACAGTATCGGCGCCATGATGAGCACGATGGAAGAGGGTTCCATCACGTTGCCCGCCAGCAGCAGCAGGACGTTGACCATGAGCAGGAACGCGATCTGGCCCAGGCCTTTGTTCAGAAGCCATTCCGCCATCATCTGCGGAATGCTCTCCGAGGTCATCAGGAAAGAAAACAGCACGGCGTTGGTGATGATGTACAGGAGCATCGCACTGAGATTGGCCGCCTCCAGTAGCGATCGCGGCGCCTCTTTGAGCGACATATCTTTGTAAACGAACACTGCAACGAAGAAAGCGTAGACGGCGCTCATCGCCGCGGCCTCGGTAGCCGTGAAGATGCCGCTGTAGATTCCTCCGATCACGACCACGACCAGGAACAAGCCCCAGATGCTGTCGCGAAACGCTGTGACTCGCGCACGCCAGGTTGCTCTTGGCAATCGGGGATAGTCGTTCTTGCGCGCGATGTACCAGGTTGTCGCTCCCAGCATTCCCGTCAGCACCAGGCCCGGCAGCACGCCCGCGACGAACAGGGCGCCGATGGAGGTATTGGTGGAGACCGCATAGATGACCTTGACGATCGAGGGCAGCATGAGGATTCCCAGTGCGCCCGAGGTGGCGATGACGCCAGCGCCGAATTTTTTCGGAAACCCTTGCTTTTGCATCGCCGGCAACACGATCGAGCCGATCGCGACCACGGTTGCGGGGCTCGAGCCGCAGACGGAGGCGAACAACGCGCATGCGACGACGCCGGCCAGACCGAGCCCCCCATACCAGTGTCCCACCAGCGATGTGGCGAAATTGATCATGCGCCGCGCGACGCCGCCGCGAGTCAGGAAGCTTCCGGCGAGAATGAAGAACGGGATCGCCATGATCTCGAATCGCTCGATGCCGGTGAACAGCTTTAGCGCCACCGCATGTAGAGGCACCTGGGTCATGGTGAACAGGAAGGTCAAGACGGTCAGACCAAGCGCGATCGAGATCGGCATGCCGGTGAGCATGAGCGCAATCAACAGCCCGAAGATCAGATAGGCGCTCACAATTTGGCCCGGGGGCTCAGATCCACCGGGTGCAGATTGTCGGCTGCCTCGTCGAGACCCTCGACTTTCGCGATGTCGTGATGTGGCAGTTCGCCGGTGCGTACAAACCAGTACGTCACCTGCAGGAAACGGAAGCACATCAGGTAGGAGCCGCAGGGGATTGCGAGGTAAACGATCCACATCGGCATCTCCAGGTCGGCAGACACCTGCTGCGTGTGCGCGATGTCCCAGACGAACTCAGCACCCAGGCTCCCGACGACTCCGGTGAAGAGCGCACCCGCAAGGAGTCCGAACACGATCACCTTTGACCGGTAGCGGCCCGGCAGCTGATTGATGAGGACGTCCACGCCGACGTGGATGCCGGTGCGCACACCGTAAGCGGCACCGAACTTAGCCATCCAGATGAACATGTAGATGCACAGCTCCTGCGCCCAGCTCAGATTGATCTTGAGCAGCCAATCCTGCACCACCGGGATTGGCAAGGCCGAAGCGTAGCGGTGGATGACCGCGACGAAGATCACCAGGGTGGCCCCGCCCATGAGAAAGGCGATCAACCACTCTTCGAGGCGGTCCAGGATCTTGAGCACCAGAACCTATCTCATAATCGTTCGCGCGATGCGTTGCGGCCAGAACGGCATGGGCGCAAGGCGCGAGGGGCAGTCAATACGCTGGCAAGGGTCGCGTGACCGGATTCGGCGGTAGCGTTCTCACCAGCACGCGCTCGGCAGCGTGGTCACATCAGTCCCGATTCGGGTCGAAGCCGGTCGCTTTGTAGATGGCGTCGATCAGATCCTTTCCGATTCGATCCGCCATCTGAGCATGCACCGGGAGCAACGCCTTCTTCCATGCGTGCCGCTCCTCCGGCGTCAGGGTGATGATTTGAGTCTTGCCGGATTTCTTGATCGCGTTCAGCGCAGTGTCGTTCTCCTGCTTGGCGATATGGTTGCCGTAGCTGGTCGCATCCCGCATTGCGCCCTCCAATATCGCCCTAATGTCTGCCGGCAAGCCATCCCAGAATTTCTTGTTCACGATAACCGCGTAGCCGACGTAGCCATGGTCGGTACCAGTCAGGAATTTCTGCACCTCGTGCATCTTCTGCGTGTAGATGTTCGAGGATGTGTTCTCGGTGCCGTCCACGACGCCGGTCTGCAGCGCCTGATACACCTCGGAGAAGGCCATCACCTGGGGAATCGCGCCGAGTGCGCGCATTTGCGCCTCGAGGACTTTCGATGACTGGATGCGCACCTTCAGGCCTTTCATATCCTCTGGCTTGCGCAGCGGTTTGTTGGCGGTCATCGACTTGAAGCCGTTATCCCAGTAGGCGAGGCCGACGATGCCCTTGGCGTCGAGCTTTTTGAGCAGGCTCGCGCCAATCGGCCCTTCGGTAACCTTGTGCAGTTCAGCGTAGCTGGCGAACAGGTATGGGAGATCGAAGGCTTCGAACTCGCGTGCGCCCAGCGGTCCGAATTTGGCCAGAGACGGCGCCAGCATCTGAACCGATCCCAACTGCAGCGCCTCCAGTTCTTCCTTGTCCTTGTAGAGCTGGCTGTTGGGGTACACCTCGACCTTCACCTTGCCTTTGGTGCGCTCCTCGGCCAGCTTCTTGAAGTAGTCCGCCGCCTTGCCCTTGGGCGTGTCCGGAGTGACGACGTGGCTGAATTGGATGACGATGGGCTGTTGTGCCAGCCCGGTTTCGACAATCGCGAAGGCCAGGCAGCCCAGGACCGCGAGTCGCATTCGACTCATGATGTTTCTTCTCCTTCTTGTGGTTATCTCGGCTGTCGCCGGTTGCCATTCATCGGCGCCGCCATAGATTCTTGTCGTAGTCTTGATACTCGAGCGCGCACGCTAGCATGTTTTCTTGAATGGAGAATGCCGCCCGGCTCCTCCGAGTGAGCATCCCTGGGACGCGCCGCGGCTCGGCGTCGAACCTCTGGTGCAGCTCTTGTGTTCGTGCTATCCTTATGAATTGTCTCGAAAAAGAAACTCCGAGGAGAGCACAAACGTGGCAGTTGAACGAACCCTGTCTATCATCAAGCCGGATGCGGTAGCCAAGAACGTCATCGGGCAGATTTATGCGCGCTTCGAGGGCGCGGGCCTCAAGGTTGTGGCGGCGCGTATGATGCACCTGTCCGAAGAACAGGCCGAGGGCTTCTACGCTGTGCATCGCGAGCGGCCGTTCTTCCGCGATCTCGTCAAGTTCATGACCTCAGGCCCGGTCGTCGTGCAGGTACTGGAGGGCGATGCGGCAATTCAGAGGAATCGCGACCTGATGGGCGCGACCGATCCGAAGAAGGCGGCGCGCGGCACCATCCGCGCCGATTTCGCTGACAGCATCGACGCCAATGCGGTGCATGGCTCCGACGGGCCCAGCACCGCCGCGACCGAGATCGCCTACTTTTTTGCTGCCGTGGACATTCATCCACGCTGAGCCTCCCGATGTCCGCCAACCTTCTCGACTTCGACCTGCGCGGCCTCACCGATTTTTGCGCAAGCATCGGCGAGAAACCGTTTCGCGCACGCCAGGTGTTCCGCTGGATTCATCAGCTGGGCGAATCCGATTTCGGGCGCATGACCGACCTGGCCGTGTCTCTGCGAGCGCGGCTCGCTGAGATTGCCGTGGTCCAGGCGCCCGCCGTCACGTCGGAGTCGAGCGCTGCCGACGGCACCCGCAAATGGCTGCTTTCGGTCGGGACAGGCAATGGCATCGAGACCGTCTTCATCCCTGAGGTCAGCCGCGGGACCCTGTGTATCTCCAGCCAGGTGGGGTGCGCACTCGAATGCTCTTTCTGCTCTACAGGACGGCAGGGCTTCAACCGTAATCTGACCACCGGGGAAATCATCGGACAGCTTTGGTGGGCCAGCAAGGTTTTAAACCAAGGGCGGCCGGACGCCAACCCGAGCCGGGAACGGATCATCAGCAACGTGGTCATGATGGGGATGGGCGAGCCGCTGGCAAACTTCGACAACGTGGTGGCAGCTTTGTACATCATGCTCGATGACCACGCCTACGGCTTGTCGCGCCGACGCGTCACGGTCAGCACCTCGGGCATCGTGCCGAACATCGACCGCCTCCGTGCCGCGTGTCCGGTGGCGCTGGCTGTCTCCCTGCACGCTCCCACCGACGAGCTGCGCGATGTATTGGTTCCCATCAACCGCAAGTATCCGCTGCGGGAACTGATGGGGGCTTGTCGCCGTTATGTTCGGTCGATGCCGGCAGAAACGCTGACGGGGGAGGATGGGTCGGCCGACGACGTGGCGACTGCGAACGAGATTCCTTCCACGCTGGCGCAGAAGTGGAAGCGCGACGGAGCGCCGCGCGACTTCATCACGTTCGAATACGTCATGCTGGACGGCGTCAATGATCAGGTTGGGCACGCACGCGAGCTCGTCGCGCTCACGCGCGATGTGCCGTGCAAGTTCAATCTCATTCCGTTCAACCCGTTCCCGAACTCAGGCTATCGGCGCTCGGAGTCGGGCCAGATACGGGCCTTCCAGGAGGTGCTGATGGCCGCAGGGCTCATCGCCACGGTGCGCAAGACGCGGGGCGAGGACATCGATGGGGCGTGCGGTCAACTGGCCGGGCAGGTCATCGACCGCACACGGCGCCGGCTGCGTCGTGAAGCGCAGGAGTCTGCATGACGCGAATCGCACTGGTTGCAGCCTTTCTTCTCCTCGCCGCCTGCTCATCGCAGAAAACTCAAACATCGACGGAACAGCCGCGCCCCGAGCCGCAAGCGGCCAGCAGCTCGCCGCTCGAGCGCGCCAAGATCCATACAGAGCTCGGCGTCAGCTACTTCGAGAATGCTCAGCTCGGCGTCGCTTTGGAGGAGCTGAACACGGCGGTCTCAGCAGACAAGACCTATGCTCCGGCATACAACGCGCTGGGCCTCGTATACATGGAACTCAAGGAAGACAGCAAAGCCGAGAAGAATTTCCGGCAGGCCATCCGGCTCGATCCCTCCGGATCCGAAGCGAAGAACAACTACGGTATGTTCCTGTGCCAGCGCGGGCGCGAGAATGAGGGTATCCGGCAGCTTTTGGACGCGCTCAAGAATCCGTTGTACCAGACGCCTGAAATCGCATACAAGAACGCTGGGCTGTGTGCGCGGAAGGCGGGCGACACGAAAGCTGCTGAGGGGTATTTCCTCCAGGCGTTGAAGGTCAGCCCCAAGCAACCGGAGGCCCTGTACGGTCTGGCTGATATCTACTATGCGCGTGACGATGTTGCCGCCGCGAAGCAGTACATGAACCGGTATCTGACGGTGGTCGGGAATCCCGGCCCCGAAGCGCTGTGGCTTGCCGCGCGCATCGAGCGCAAGCTGGGGGATCGAACCTCTCTCGCGAACTATGGCATGCAGCTGCGACGCCGCTATCCCTCCGCGCCGGAAACCAAGGCTTATCTCGAGGGCCGCTTCGAATGACCGAATCCGACGCCGAAGCTGGACGCGAGCTCGCAGGTGCGCAGCCTGCGCGTCCCAGCCCCGGCGCCGTGCTGCTGGCGGAGCGGCGCAGTCAAGGTTTGAGCCTGGGCGACATCGCCCGCCAACTCAAGCTCTCGGTGCGACAGGTCGAGGCCCTGGAGCGTGACGAATACGGAGGCTTCTCGGGTTCGGTGTTCGTGCGTGGCTTCCTGCGCAACTACGCCAAGCTGCTGCGTCTGGACCCTGATCGTCTATTGGAGGCGGCGGGCGAGTCGATCGCGCCTCGGCGGGTGAATGAGCCGGTGGCACCAGACCTACCGGTGTCCTCGCACAGCCGTGAGGGACGGCATCCGGCTCTGACCTGGGGCGCTTTCGGAGTACTCGCTGTCGTCGTGCTGTTCCTGCTCGCTTCGAATGCGTCGAAGGACCAGCGGGAAACGCATGTGGCGGAACGACTGCCGGCGCCGGCCGCACCGGCGTCGCAACTGCCCGAATCTGCGCCTGCTCCTGCGATGCCGCCCGCATCGGATTCGACGCCGCCGTCCACGCCTGTCGCCGGCGCCACGCAAACTGAGCAGCCGGCCGCGCAGTTGCCGAGCTCCAACGCCGCGGTCGCGACGGCAGATGAGCCCCAGGCCCAGCCTCAATCGAATCCATCCAGCCCTGCGGGATCTGATTCGTCGAGTGGCAGCGGGGTGACAGAGGAACCCGCGCCGCCTGCAGCGAAACCCAGGGTGTTCGTCTCCGGGACCGGTTCCAGCCAAATCCGAATGGTGTTCGAAGATGAGGCTTGGGTCGAGGTGAAAGACGGTAGCGGGGATACGATCTTTGCCCGCCTGAATGCGCCCGGCACCGAGCGTCTGATCAGAGGGCAGCCTCCGTTTGCCGTGGTGGTCGGCAACGCCCATTCGGTCAAATTGCTGTATCGGGGCAAACCGATCGATTTGGCGCCGCACACGCGCGTCGACGTGGCGCGCGTCACGCTGGAATAGGTCGGCCGCCGATGTCGTCTACTTTGCAGCCTGGGCGGACCCGCCACCTGACCCGGCGTACGCTCATCGGCGGGATTGCTGTCGGCGCCGGCGCGCCGATTGTCGTGCAGTCGATGACGAATACGGATACGGCCGACGCCGAAGCCACCGTGCTTCAGGTGGCGCAGCTTGCGCAGGCAGGCTCGGAGTTGGTGCGCATTACGGTAAACAGTCCCGAGGCTGCCGCACAGGTCGCGCGGATCAAGGAGCGCCTGACGGCGAAGGGCGT
>Ga0335080_10006481_pt1 | contig 12095 bp, 7 predicted proteins | sample Lox_Sample_34_FD_206720 | JGI IMG/M metagenome (GOLD analysis project Ga0335080, IMG submission 206720) | Soil microbial communities from Loxahatchee National Wildlife Refuge, Florida, United States - Lox_Sample_3.4 | ecosystem: Environmental > Terrestrial > Soil > Wetlands | place: USA: Florida...
TAGCACTGGTTCTCGATGTAGCGCTCCCACTGCTTCGGATTGGGCTCGCCTCGCAGCGGCTTGTCGCCGTCGGCGCCGCGCCAGCCCGCGAGAAAGCCGATGCCGGGCAGCTTCTCGTAATTGACGATGAAGTCTCTGTAGTCCTTGAACCTGGGCGAGCCGTCGGCACGGGTGAACGCCGGAAATTTGAGCCGCGACGCGAGCTCGATCAGCACCTCCTGCCACGGGCGCACGTCGCGGTCGGTCTCCACGACCGGCTGGCGGATCGCGTCGGCGGCCGCATCGGGCTCCGAGATCGGCCGGTCGAGGAGCGAGATCGCATCGTGACGCTCGAGGTACGTCGTATCGGGAAGCACGAGGTCCGCGAAGCCGACGGTCTCCGACCGAAACGCGTCGACGACGACCACGAAGGGGATCGCGTACTCGCCGCGCTCGTCCTTGCGCACGAGCATCTCGCGGACCTCGCCGGTGTTCATCGTCGAGTTCCAGGCCATGTTGGCCATGAACAGCAGCAACGTGTCGATGCCGTAGGGATCGCGGTTCGCCGCGTTGGTGATCACCATGTGCATCAGTCCGTGGGAGGCGAGCGGCGACTCCCACGAATAGGCCCGATCGATCCGCAGCGGCTTGCCGGCGGCGTCGATGACGAGCTCCTCGGGGCGCGTCGGGTAGCCGTAGAGCGTGCGGCCAAGCGGCGTGTCCGGCGCGAAGATGACCTTGGGGTCGTTCTCCGGCAGCGTGCGCATCGGGATGCGCCGCGGATACGGCGCGCGAGCGCGGAAATTGCCCGGCCCGTCCAGCGCGCCCAGCAGCATCTGCAGCAGGTGCAGCGCGCGGCAGGTCTGGAAGCCGTTCGAGTGCGCGGAGATGCCGCGCATCGCGTGCATCGCCACGGGACGACCGGTGACCTTCTCGTGCGTGCGGCCGTGCATGTCGGTCCAGCGGATCGGCAGCTCGACCGGCTCGTTGAACGCGATGTGCGCCATCTCCAGCGCGAGGCGCTCGATGGTCTCGGCGGGGACGCCGCATTCCGCCGCGACGCTCGCCGGTGCGTAACGCTCGTCGAGATAGCGCTCGGTGGCGAGCGACAGGACGGTCTTGGCGCGCCGGCCGTCGGGGAGATCGACGGTCGCGTGCAGCGCGGGTGCGATGCCCGGAAGGTTGCCATTCGCGAACCGGCGAGCCTCCTGGTCCCAGACCAGCGGATTGCCTTCCGCGTCGCGGGCGAAGAGCCCGTCGCCCGGCATGCCCGGCGTCTGCACCACGAGCCAGGAGGCGTTGGTGTACTTGATCAGGAACTCCCAGTCGATGAGCCCGCGCTTGAGCAGCACGTGCGCGAGCGAAAGCGCGAGGAGGCCGTCGGTGCCCGGGCGGATCGGCACCCATTCGTCGGCGATCGCCGAGTAGCCGGTGCGCACCGGGTTGATCGAGACGAACTTCGCGCCGTTGCGCTTGAGCTTGTCGAGCCCGATCTTGATCGGGTTGGACGAATGGTCCTCGGCCACGCCCCAGAGCAGGAAGTACCTGGCGTGATCCCAGTCGGGCGCACCGAACTCCCAGAACGAGTAGCCGATCGTGTAGAGACCCGCGACCGCCATGTTCACCGAGCAGAATCCGCCGTGCGCCGCCCAGTTGGGCGTGCCGAACTGCTGCGCCCAGAGATGCGAGAGCGCCTGCATCTGGTCGCGGCCGGTGAAGAAGGCGAGCTTGGTCGGATCGGTCGAGCGGATCTTCGCGAGCCGCGCCGTCAGCAGGTCGAGCGCCTCGCTCCATTCGATCTCGACGAAGTCGCCCGCGCCGCGCTCGCTTCCCGGCTTGCGCTTGAGCGGCTTGCGCAGTCGCGCGGGCGAATACTGCTTCATGATCCCGGACGCGCCCTTGGCGCAGAGCACGCCCTGGTTCACCGGATGCGCGCGATTGCCCTGGATGAACCGGATCTTGCCGTCCTGCAGCGTCACCTTGATGCCGCAGCGGCAGGCGCACATGTAGCAGGTCGTGAACTTCGTTTCCTGCCTGCTGTGATCCTCGAGCGGAATCGAGCGGCTCATGACGGAAGTCGTTTCTGCGGGATTGCCGAGCGGCGACGAAAGCCGCGCCGGTTACTTTACCATCCCGGACCGCCGCGCTTCGCTCGAAGCGCGTGGACGCGGCGCCCGCTCCGGGGCTTCAGAGCATCTCGAGCAGGCGCAGGCGCTGCACCTTGCCCGACGGCCCCTTCGGCAGCGTGGCCACCACGCGGATCGCGCGGGGCGTCTTGTAGCGTCCAAGCTGCACGGCGCAATGCGCAAGCAGCGTCGCTTCGTCGCAGGCCGTCCCCGGCTTGAGCACGACGCAGGCGAGGATGTCCTGGCCGTAGAGCGGATCGGGAATGCCGACGGCGGCCGCCTCGAGCACGGCCGGATGAAGCATGAGCGCTTCGTCGATCTCACGCGGCGCGATGTTCTCCCCGCCCTTGATGATGAGCTCCTTCAACCGCCCGGTGATGAAGTAGAAGCCGCCGGCGTCGCGGCGCCCCAGGTCGCCGGTGGAGAGCCAGCCGTCCGCACTGAGCACCTGCCTCGTGCGCTCGGGATCCCGGTAGTAGCCGGCCATGACGCTCTCCCCCCGGAGCTGGATCTCGCCCTGCACGCCGTCGCACACCACCGTGCCGTCGCCTGCGACGACGCGCGCCTCGACCCCGAGCGGCAGTCCCGGACTCCCGTACTTGCGACGTTCCGGCGCGAGCGGATTGGCGAAGGCGATCGAGGCCGTTTCGGTGAGGCCCATCGCCTCCATCACCGCGATGCCGAAGCGCTGCTCGAAGGCGCGGTGCTGATCGGGCGGGAGCGGCGCGGAGGCGCTGCGCGCGAAGCGCACGCCGCGACAGGCGTCGCGCTGCGCCGGCGTAAGCTCCGGGCCGTTCAAGAGGTAGGCGATGATCGTGGGCACGACGTTGAGCCAGGTCGGACGGTAGCGCTCGACGAGCGGCCACCATTCCCGCGTGCTGAACCGGTGCGGCATGACCATGCTGCCGCCGGACACCACCGGCGCGACCGTCGCGATGCACTGTCCGTTGATGTGATACAGCGGCAGCGACGAGAGCACGCGATCGCTCTTTCCGAGCGCCTGCCAGGAGGCGACGACGCTTCCCGCATGGATCATGTTGCGGTGAGACAGCAGCACGCCCTTGGGCTGGCCGGTCGTGCCCGACGTGTACATCAGCATGGCGGGGGATTCGGCGGCGACGTCGGCCAGCGCCGTTTCTGCCGCGTCCGGCAGCTCGAGCCGATCCGGATCGGTCGCCCGCAGCGCCACTCGCGGCGCGAGGGCCCGCAGACGCTCGAGGAACTCGGGCGCGGCGAAAACCAGCCGCGTCTCCGAGTGCGCCAGCGTGTAGGCAACCTGGCTGTCCTGGGCGAGCAGGTTGACCGGCGATACCACGTAGCCGGCGTACATCGCTCCGAGGAACACGCTCGCCGCCGCAACCCCGTTGGGCAGCATGAAGGACACGACCGAGCCCGGAGCGATGCCTTGGTGGACGAGATAGCCGCCGAGAGCGCGGCCGGCGCGCGCGAGATCGCCGTAGGTGAGGACGGCCTCCGGCTCGGGCGCCAGCACGCAGGCCGCGTCGGGCCGCGCCGAAGCATGGGCGTCGATCACCTCGCGAAACGTCCGCATCCGGCTGGCCCGGCGGCTAGGGATTGCGCCCGGCGCGGCGGACGTGCTTCGAGAGATAGGCTCCGAAGAGCTCCTCTTCGCTGGGCTCGCGCACCCGCTCGGGGGCGAGGGGTCTCACCACGCGCGTGATGTTGAGGAAATGCCGGTAGTTCAGGTTGTCCGAGATGCTGTTGCGGCCCCAGGTCCCGCAGCCCATCGACAGCGAGAACGGCAGCGCGTTGTCGAAGCTGCCGCCGGTGGCGAAGCAGTGCGCCTGATTGACGATCACGCGGCAGACGGGAAGCGCGAGGCCGAGCTCGACGGCCCGGCGCTCGTCGCGGCTGTGCAGGCCGATCGAATGGCCCGCACCCTGGTAGCCGAGCAGGCGCGCGGCGAGCGCGCTCGCCGCGGCGAAGTCCGGCGCGCGATAGAAGGTGAGCACCGGCGCGAGCTTCTCCCCGGAGAACGGGTGCGCCGGTCCGACGCCGGTCTCGGCGACGATCAGGAACGCGGCATCGAGAAGCTGCTCGCGCTCGAGGCCGGCGCGGAGCGCGATCGCTCTCGCGCTCTGCGCGACGAAATTCGGCGCGGGGCGGCCGTCGACGAACATCGACCCCTCGAGCGTCGCGGCCTCACCGGGATCGAGGAGCGCGCCTCCGTTCGCCGCCAGGGCCTCGAGCAGCCGGTCGGCGACCGCTTCGACCGCGATGACGCTGTTCTCCGAGGAGCAGCTCGTGGCGAAGTCGAAGATCTTGGAGCGCGTGATCTTGCCCGCGGCGTCGGCGATGTCCGCGGTCTCGTCGACGATGACCGCCACGTTGCCGACGCCGACGCCGATCGCCGGCGTGCCGCTCGAGTAGGCGGCCCGCACGTTGGTCTGCGATCCGGTGGCGACGACGAGATCGACCTGCCGCATCAGCTCGTTGGTGAGCTCGCGGCTGGCCGGAGACGGGAGCTGCTGCACGAGGTCGCGCGGCACCCCCACGCGGTCGAGCTCCGCGTGCACGTAGGCGAGCAGCAGCGCGAGCGTCGACGCGCCCTTCGGGGACGGCGCCAGGATGATCGCGTTGCGGCCCTTCAGCGCGTTGATGATGTTGTTGATGGGCGTGGCGGCCGGATTGGTCGACGGCGTGACCGCGCCGACAACGCCGACCGGCCGGGCGATCTCGACGAGCCCCTGCTCGGGGTCCTCGCTTATCACGCCCACCGACTTCGCCTGCGCGAGGTCGCGCAGCAGCCCCATGGTCTTGCGCCGGTTCTTGGCCACCTTGTCGGCGACGTTGCCGAGTCCGGTGTCCTGCACCGCGGTCTCGGCGAGCGCGAGGTTGTGCTCGGGATCGACGATCGCCCAGCCGACGGCAGTGACGACTTCGTCGACCTCCTCCTGGGTCGCGGCGTCGAAGGCCCGCTGTGCCGCGCGGGCGCGCGCGACGCGCTCGGCGACGACGGCAACCGCGTCGGCCGCGGCAGGCAGGCGGTCCTTGCCGCCCATCACTCGACCTTGATCTTCGCCGCGCGGATCACGTAGTCCCACTGCTGGAGCTCGTCGTGGATCCGCTGGCCGAACTCCGCCGAAGTCGACGACATCGCCTCCGCGCCCTGCGCCAGCAGCTTCTCCCTCACCTCCGGCATCGCGAGCACCTTGGCGAACGCCGCCTGCAGCTTGGCGACGATCGCCGGCGGCGTCTTCGCGGGCGCGAGCGCGCCGTACCACGAGTTCACCACGCAACCGGGAACCGTCTCGGCGATCGTGGGAATGTCGGGCGCCGCAATGCTGCGCTGGTCGCTCGCCACGGCCAGCGCCTTGAGCTTGCCGGCCTTGACGTACTGCATCGCCGCCGGCAGCGTCACGAAGAGGAGCTGCACCTGGCCGCCGAGCGTATCGGTGACCGCCGGGCCGCCGCCCTTGTAGGGCACGTGCACCATGTCCACGCCGGTCTTGAGCTTGAACAGCTCCCCGGCGATGTGCCCCGGAGAGCCGGTGCCGACGGAGGCGAAGTTGAGCTTGCCCGGCTCAGCCTTCGCGAGCGCGATCAGCTCGCGCACGTTGCTCACCGGGACGGAGGGATTCGCCACCAGGATCTGCGGCGAGAGCGCCGCCAGGCTGATCGGGACGAAATCGCGCTCGACGTCGAACGGCAGCTTCTCGTAGAGCTTCGGATTGATCGTGTGCGACGAGAGCGTGAACAGCACCGTATAGCCGTCGGGCGCGGACTTCGCCGCGATGTCGGTCCCGAGGTTCCCGGCAGCGCCGCCGCGGTTGTCGATGATGATCGGCTGCCCGAGCGCAGCCGCCAGCGGATCGGAGAGGATCCGCGCCACCACGTCGGTGCCCCCGGCGGGCGGATACGGCACGATGAAGCGGATCGGCTTGCTGGGGTAGTCCTTCGCGTCCTGCGCGGCCGCCGGGAACGCGCAGGCGAGCGCGAGAACGAGGCCGAGCACGAAGGCGCGCAAAACGGAGCTCATCGACGACATTGTGCCATGCACGGCGCGAGCCTTGCCCCTTGCCCGCAGCGGCTAAGCGGCGGTCGCCTTGTACTTCGCGAGATGGCGCGTCGGCAGCGCGAGCGCATCGCGCCGGAACGGATCGCCGAGCTCGCGCGTGACCATCATCTCGAGCACCGTCGTCTTGCCTTCGCCCTGCGCCTTCGCCGCGGCGCGCAGCGCGGGGCCGACATCCGACAGCGAGTCGACGCGCACGCCTTCCGCGCCCATCGCCCGCGCGACCGCCGCCCACGACGGCTGCCGATCGAGGTTCACGCCAACGAAGCGCCGCGCGTAGAAGTCGACGTGGTTCTTCTTCTCGGCGCCCCATTGCCCGTTGTTGAAGACGACCGCCGTGACGGGGATCTGCTCGCGAACACAGGTCTGCAGCTCGCCGAAGCTCATGCCCCAGGCGCCGTCGCCGACGTAGGCGATCGCCGGCCGGTCCGGCGCCGCGGCCTTGGCGCCGACGATGGTCGGAAAAGCGTAGCCGCAGTTGCCGAAGCTCATCGCCGCGAACATCGAGCGCGGCCGGTCGAAACGCAGATAGGAGTTCGACACCGAGCAGATGTTGCCGATATCGGTGGACACCATCGCGCCTTGCGGCATCGCCCGCTCGAGCTCGCGCAGCATCTGGCGCGGATGCAGCGCTTTCGATTCCTTCGCGACCTCGAGCGACCAGGCGTCGGTCTCGTGCGTCCAGCCGTCCAGCTCCTTTTCCCACACCGCTTTCTCGCGGCGGATGTCGGCGAGCCTCGCCTCCTTGTTGTCGTTGCAGGCGAGCTTTCTCCTCGCGAGGCGGTCGATGAGCGCGAGCGTCGCCGCCTTCGCGTCGCCGCAGATGCCGACCGAGACCGGCTTCACCAGCCCCAGCATCGTCGCGTCGGCGTCGATCTGCACGATCTTCGCCTCCTTCGGCCAGTAGTCGAGCCCGTGCTGCGGCAGCGTTCCGAACGGCCCCAGGCGCGTGCCGAGCGCCAGCACGACGTCGGCTTTCGCGATGAGCTTCATCGCGGCCTTCGAGCCCTGGTAGCCGAGCGGCCCGCACCACAGCGGGTGCGACGCCGGGAACGAGTCGTTGTGCAGATATGAGTTGCAGACGGGCGCGGAAAGGAGCTCGGCGAGGCGGATCGCTTCGGCCTGTCCATCGGCTGCGATCACGCCGCCCCCGGCGAGGATCATCGGGAAGCGGGCTGCGGCGAGCAGCTCCGCCGCGTCGTTGAGCGCCTGCTCGCCACCCGCACCGCGCTCGATCGCGAGCGGGCGCGGAATCTCGCACTCGATGTCGCCGTAGAAGAAGTCGCGCGGGATGTTGACCTGGGTCGGACCCATGAGCAGCTGTGCGCGGTCGAAGGCGCGCGAGGTGAGCTCGGCCATGCGCGCGCGGTTGTTGACGTGCGCCTGGTACTTGGTGATCCGGGAGAAGATCGGGAGCTGCTCGGTCTCCTGGAATCCGCCGAGGCCGAGCGTCATCGAGCCCGTCTCGGGGGTGATGACGACGACCGGAGAATGCGCCCAGTACGCCGCGGCGGTCGAAGTCACGAAGTTCGTGACCCCGGGGCCGTTCTGCGCGATGCAGACCCCGTGGCGGCCGGATACGCGCGCATAGCCGTCGGCCATGTGACCCGCGCCCTGCTCGTGCGCAACGGAGATGAAGCGGATGCCGGCGAGCTCGAAGAGGTCGAGCGCATCCATGTACGCCGAGCCCACGATCCCGAACACGTCGCGCACGCCGTGCGCGACGAGCGTCTCGACGAAGGCTTCCGACGGGGTCATCTTCTGTCGGCCGGCGACGGCCAGGCGCTTGGCTTCGGTCATCGTGTTCATGGGAGCTCCGGAATTCGAGGCGGCTGCGGATTCGTATTGTGGCGCCGTGCCGGCATCGAGGCTAGGGCCAGCGCCAGGCGAGAGGTAGGGCCACGCGCGGTTCGCGCCGCGGCCCCGGTCACATCGCCGCTTCGGGCGCGACGTACTTGTAGCCGAGCGCTTCGGCGACCGGCTGGCAAGTAACCTTGCCGAAGGCCACGTTGAGCCCGTTCTTCAGATGCACGTCGGCGCCGAGCGCGGCCTTCCAGCCCTTGTCGGCGATGGCCAGCACGAAGGGCAGCGTCGCGTTGTTGAGCGCGAGCGTGGAGGTGCGGGGAACCCCGCCGGGCATGTTCGCCACGCAATAGTGGATCACGCCGTCGACCAGGTACACCGGATCGGCGTGAGTCGTGGGGCGCGAGGTCTCGAAGCAGCCGCCCTGGTCGATCGCCACGTCGACGACCACCGATCCCGGCCTCATGCGCGCGACCAGCTCGCGAGAGACGAGCTTCGGCGCCGAGGCTCCGGGAATCAGGACGCCGCCGATCACCAGGTCGGCCGTGCTCACGTGCCGCTCGATCGCGTCGCGCGTCGAGTAGACCGTGTTGAGCGGCCGGCCGAACTGCCGCCACAGCGCGCGCAGCGCCTCGACGCTGCGGTCGAGGACCCAGACTTCCGCACCCATGCCCAGCGCGATGTGGCACGCGTGCGAGCCGACGACGCCGCCGCCGAGGACGACCACCTTGGCCGGATCCACGCCCGGCACGCCGCCGAGCAGCACGCCGAGCCCGCCGTGCGGCTTCTCCAGATAGTACGCACCCGCCTGGACCGCCATCCGTCCGGCGACTTCCGACATCGGCGCGAGCAGCGGCAGCCCGCCGGCCGCCGAGGTGACCGTCTCGTAGGCGATGCACACGGCGCCGCTCGCGACGAGATCCCTGGCCTGCTCGGGGTCCGGCGCCAGGTGCAGGTAGGTAAAGAGGATCTGTCCGGGCTTGAGCATCTTGCGCTCGCCCGGCTGCGGCTCCTTCACCTTCACGATCATGTCCGCGCCGGCGAAGACCTCGGCTGCCGTTTCGACGATCCGCGCGCCGGCGCGGCGGTAATCCTCGTCGTCCATTCCGATGCCCTGGCCCGCGTTGTGCTCGACCAGCACCTCGTGGCCGTGGTGCACGGCCTCGCGCGCGCTGGCGCTCGTGAGGCCGACCCGATTCTCCAGGACCTTGATCTCCTTCGGCACGCCGATGCGCATGTCATCCTCCCGTGGGACGCCAAAGGTAACCCGGCGCCCGCCGATTCACCAAACCGGTCATAGACCCGCTTTACCGGCAGGATAAGAATAAACGCATTGAATTGTGGTTGCTTCGGCCATAATATACGAATCGTTCTCATTTACTTTCGGCGCCCCGGGCGCCGGTCAAGGAGCCAGCCAATGAAAACCGTAGGTCAGAAGCTCGAAGCCTTCAGCGTCGTGGGCGTCAAGCCCCGCTTCAACCGTCACGAGGAGAACGGCGAGTCGGCGTTCGAATCGATCGACGAGAAGTCGTTCCCCGGGAAGTGGAAGGTGATCTACTTCTATCCCAAGGACTTCACCTTCGTCTGTCCGACCGAGATCGTGGGTTTCGCCAGGCTCGCGAAGGACTTCGAGGATCGCGACGCGGTCGTCCTCGGCGGGTCGACCGACAACGAGTTCGCCAAGCTCGGCTGGCGGCGCGACCACGCGGACCTGAAGAGCCTCAACCAGTGGCAGTTCGCCGACGTGACCGGCTCGCTCGTCGACCAGCTCGGCGTTCGCGCCCAGGAAGGCGTCGCGCTGCGCGCGACGTTCATCGTCGACCCCGACAACGTCATCCAGCACGTATCGGTCAACAACCTGAACGTCGGCCGGAACCCGGAGGAGGTCCTGCGGATCCTCGACGGGCTGCAGACCGACGAGCTCTGCCCGTGCAATCGCGCGGTCGGCGGCTCGACGCTGTAGCGAAGGTTGCCGCGGCCTCCGGCCGGACACGGGTCGCCAGCGACCCCGATCCCGGCTTGCGCCGGGATGACGAGCCTGGCATTTCCCTACGAAAGGAAACCCATGCAACTGCAAACCATCAAGGACCGCATCCCCGACTACGCCAAGGATCTGCGGCTCAATCTCGACGCCGTCCTGCAGCGCTCCAGCCTCCCTCCGGCGCAGGCCACGGGCGCCGCGCTCGCGGCCGCCTCCGCCGCGCGGGCGCCCGCGCTCGTCTCGGCCCTTCGCGACGAAAGCTCGATCGAGCCCGCGCACGCCCGGGCTGCTTTGACGGCCGCCGCCCTCATGGGCATGAACAACGCCTGGTATCCCTTCGTCGAAATGGCGGCCGACCCGGACTTGAAGACGATGCGGCCGGAGCTTCGCATGAATGCCTACGCTACCTACGGCGGCGTCGACCGCGCGAGCTTCGAGCTCTACGCGCTGGCCGCGTCGATCGTCGGCAAGTGCGAATTCTGCGTGGCTGCGCACTCCAGACTGCTGCGCGAGAGCGGCTACACTGCCCAGCAGCTCCGGGACGTCGGGCGCATCGCGGCCGTGGTCAACGGCGTGGCGCAGGTGCTCGCGGCGGAGGGCGCGGTCGTGGCGTCGAACGACGCGATCCCGGAAGACGCGACGGCGTAGCCGGCGCGGATCGTGGCTCGAGGCGAGCGCCGGCGGCGCTCGTCGCGTTTTCATTGCCGCGCATCGCGCTCGCGGGAGCCGGGCGGCGGCTCCGCCCCGCGCCTCAGCGCGCCGCCGCGTAGGTCGCCGAGACCTCGCTGTACGCGGCGGCGAGCGCCGCGACCCCGGGATCGATCCGCTCGGTCGCGATCGACGCGAAGCCCAGCCGCGCGTAGTTGCGCGGCGCGAGCTTGCCCGGGGTGTCGGCGGCGAAAAACACGTCGCCCGGCTCGATCAGCACGCCGTGCCGCTGCGCGGCCGCGGCCAGCGCGCGCGTGTCGACGCCTTCGGGAAAGCGCAGCCAGAACGACGACGCCCCGGCAACAGTGTGGAAGCTCACGTCCGGAAGCCGCCGCGAGAGCGCATCTGCGACCGCGGCGGCGCGCTCCGCATGGCTGCGCTTGAGCCTGCGCAGCAGCGCATCGTGGTAGCCCATCGCGAGGAACAACCCCACCGAGCGCTCGTTGTTGGCGGCCGGATGGCGCAGCATCAGGCGGCGCAGCGCGCGCAGCTCGCGCACGAGCTCCGCGCTCGCCACGATGTAGCCCAGGCGGATCCCCGGCGCGAGCGTCTTCGACAGGCTGCTCACGTAGACGACGCGGCCGCTGCGATCCAGGCTCTTGAGCGCCGGCTGCACGTGGCCCTCGAAGCCGAGCTCGATCTCGTAGTCGTCCTCGATCAGCACCCGGTCGCGGCGCTCGGCCCAGTCGAGGAGCGCCTCGCGGCGCTCGAGCGGCATCGTGACGTTGGTAGGGCACTGGTGCGACGGCGTCACGTAGACGTACTCGCAGGCGTCGAGCGTGGCGGACAGCGCGAGACCTTGCCCGTCGAGCGCGAGCACGGCGACGCTCGACGTTCGCGACGCGAAGATGTTCCGTGCATCCGGATAGCCCGGATCCTCGACGCCGACCGTCGTGGCGCGGCCGACCAGCAGCGTCGCCAGCAGAAAGAGGGCGTGCTGCGCGCCCACGGTCACCAGGATCTGGTCCGGCGCCGCCCAGACGCCGCGGCGAGGCAACAGCCGGGTCTGAATCTGCTCGATCAGGAGCGGATCGTCGCCGTCGATGAGATCGCCGGCCCAGGAGCGCGCTTCGGTGCCGGAGAGCGCCTGCAGGCTGCATTCCCGCCAGCCCGGGAGCGGCGTCTGGCCCGGATCGAACTGGCCGTAGAGAAACGGGTAGGGATACTTCTGCCAGTCGGCCGGCTTGGCGATGTTCCGCTGACGCGAGACCGAGCCCGACAGGCGCGGCGACCAGGCGATCGGCGCAGCCGGCGGCGGCAGCGCGTGCCGGTGCGCCGGCGCGCGTCCGGAGAGAATCTCCGGGTTGACGTAGTGTCCGCTGCGGCTCTTGGTCCGCAGGTAGCCCTCGTTAACCAGCAGCTCGTAGGCCAGCGCGACGGTGTTGCGCGCGACGCCGAGCTGGCGCGCGAGCACGCGGGTCGACGGCAGCGCCGCGCCCAGCGGTAGCTGCCCTTCCAGGAT
>Ga0335080_10006482_pt1 | contig 12095 bp, 8 predicted proteins | sample Lox_Sample_34_FD_206720 | JGI IMG/M metagenome (GOLD analysis project Ga0335080, IMG submission 206720) | Soil microbial communities from Loxahatchee National Wildlife Refuge, Florida, United States - Lox_Sample_3.4 | ecosystem: Environmental > Terrestrial > Soil > Wetlands | place: USA: Florida...
GGCCGAGTGGGCCCGCGGCAAGGAGCCGGAAAATGCGGAGCGAGTGATCGGGAAACCGGCTGCAAAGAGCAGGGCCCGCGACGTTTACGTGTACTTCGACAACGACAAAAAAGTGCTGTCGCCCGCGAACGCCCGGGAACTGATGAAGCGCGTGGACAAAGTGCTGGCCACTGTTTAGTCCTCAATCGATGCGCACCGCTGCTGAGCGGGGTTGGGGAAAACAGCGGGAAGCGAAGTATGATGGAGCGGTATGCTATCGGTTTCCCACGCGCCGACGTATTCCCTTCCGCCTGAAACTGATCCACCTGATTTCGATTCGCATTGGAAGATGCCGCTGAAAAAGCTAACCGCGGCGCGAAGGTAGCCCTGTGAAATTTCAAAGGTCGAGCGGGATTCTGCTGCACCTCACTTCCCTTCCCGGTGGATTTGGGATCGGTGACCTGGGACCGGAGAGCCGGTGGTTTGCGGATGTGCTGGCGGAGGCCAAGCAAAAGTTGTGGTGTTTTCTGCCGCTGGGGACCACGGGAAAAGAAAATTCGCCGTACCAGTCGCGGTCGGCGTTTGCCGGAAACCCGTTACTGATCAGCCCGGCTGAATTGGTGGACGAAGGATATTTGCGCCAGCGGGATCTGCGCGGAGCCCCGGTGCGAAATACTTCGTTGGTGGATTACCCGGCGGTACGGGAATTCAAAGAGGAGTTGCTGCGCAAAGCGTTCCGGGAATTTGCCGAAGGGAAGAAATATTCCCACTTTGAAGAAAAAAACGCACGGTGGCTGGAGAAATTCGCCGAGTTCATGGCGCTGCGGGAAGCGAACCGGGGCGCGAAGTGGCCGCAGTTTGGTCCAAGGATCAAGGCAAAGGCAGAAGCGATTCGTTTCCACAAATTTGTGCAGTATGAGTTTTACCGGCAGTGGAACGCGCTGCGGAAATATTGCGGCGAGCGGAAGATTTCGCTGATGGGCGATATGCCGTTTTATATCGAGCACGACAGCGCGGACGTCTGGAGCCACCCGGAATTTTTCGACCTGGAGCGCGGAGGGACGTCACGCACGGTAGGCGGAGTACCGCCCGACTATTTTGCGCGGAACGGCCAGCTTTGGGGCACACCGACGTACCGCTGGGACAAGCTGGAGGAAGCAGGCTACCAGTGGTGGGTGGACCGTCTGCGCATGGCAATGGCGATGACCGATGTACTGCGGCTCGACCATTTTCGGGGCTTCGAAGCCTATTGGAGCGTGCCCGCGGGACATCCGACCGCACGGCGCGGGCGATGGGTCAAAGGTCCGGGAGCGAAGTTCTTCAAGGCGCTACAGAAAAAACTGGGGGAGCTGCCGTTTGTGGCCGAGAATCTGGGTATCGTGACGCCCGAAGTGGAAGAGTTGCGCACCAAATTTAGAATGCCAGGGATGGCGGTGCTGCAATTCGGATTTGATGACAACAACACGCACCGGCCCAGCAATTATCACCAGGATGTGGTGGCGTTCACTGGAACGCATGACAACAACACGACGAAGGGGTGGTGGAGCGAACTGTGGCAGGCAGCGCGAAATCGAAGAAATCGCGTGGCTCGTACGAAAGTGGAGAGCATTCAATCGTTTCTGCAGATTGGTAAAGAAAAAGATGTGGAATGGTCATTCATCCAGGCGGTGCACGCGTCGGTAGCGGCGCTGGCGATTGTGCCGATGCAAGACGTGCTGGGGCTGGGGTGCGAGGCGCGTATGAATATGCCGGGACACGCGAAAGGAAACTGGCGGTGGAGATTGCAGAAAGACCAGGTGGGCGACGAACTCGTGAAGAGGCTCGGCGATCTGACGGAAGCGACGGGGCGCTGATCCGGAGAATTCCCACAGTGCCGCGATGGAGTGCGCTGGAGTAAGCTTGCAGGGGAGGTGCCGAGATGCCGAGGTATGAACTGTGGGTCAACGGGCAAACACACTCGGTGGACGCGGAACCCGAGACCAGCCTCTTATTCATCCTGCGCGAACAACTGGGGTTAACCGGAACAAAATACGGATGCGGGGAGGCTCAATGCGGCGCGTGTACCGTGTTGATCAGCGGACACGCCAAGCGGTCGTGTCGCGCCCAAATCTCGCTAGTGGCGGGAAAAGAGATCACTACCATCGAGGGAAGTTGCACCCGGTGCAGCAGGCGTTTCTGGAAGAAGGCGCGATGCAATGCGCGTTCTGTACCTCGGGAATGATCATGTCAACGGTGTCGCTGCTGAATGAAAAACCGCATCCTGCGGAGCAGGACATCTTGGAGTCGATGGATGGAAATATTTGCCGGTGCGGCACGTATCCACGGATTATGGCGGCCATACGGCGAGCCAGCGGCCTGGTCAAGGAGCAACGGCCATGACGCAGCGGACATTGCTGAAACAAACCGTGGAGCCAGAACGGTACGAGTTGCTGAAAGAACCGCCGGTGCTTTTTGAGAGCGACCGACGGGGATTCTTCAGATTTCTAGGAACAGGATTGGTGGTGATCTGCTCGGCGAAGACAGTGGCCTGGCAGGAATCGGGCGCAGGGCGACGGCGAGGCGGACAGGAGTTGCCGCAAGAGATCGACGCGTGGCTGCATATCGGAGAGAAGGGCGAGATTACGGCGTTCACGGGAAAGGTGGAGGTAGGCCAGAACATTCGAACGTCGTTGACGCAAGCGATCGCGGAAGAATTGCGCGTGCCGGTGGAGTCGATTGAACTGGTGATGGGCGATACGAAGCTGGTGCCGTATGACATAGGGACGTTCGGGAGTTTGACTACACCGGTGATGAATTTGCAGCTGCGGCGGGTGTCGGGCGCGGCGCGAGACGTGCTGATCGCCATGGCGGCAAAGCAATGGAGCGTGGATGCGGCGCGATTGACGGCGACGGACGGCAAGGTGGAGGACACGCAGGGAAAGCGGTCCGCAATGTATTCCGAATTGGTAAAGGGGCAACAGATCACGCAGGTTTTGCCCGCGGAGGATCCGTTGATTCCACCGTCGAAATGGACGGTGGCCGGGAAAACGATACCCAAGGTGGATGGACGCGACTTTGTCACCGGGCGACACCAGTATCCTTCGGACATCACGCGGCCCGGGATGTTGTACGGGAAGATTGTGCGGCCCGGCGCTTTCAATGCGACGCTGATTTCCGCGGACACGAAGGCAGCCGAAGCAATGCCGGGCGTGACCATCGTGAGGGACGGAAACTTTCTTGGCGTAGCCGCGGCAAGCTCCGCCGAAGCAGAGAAGGCTGCGGCAGCGATTCATGCGGATTGGAAAGCCGAGCCACAGACTACGAGCAAAGAGTTGTTCGAATACCTGAAGAATCATCAGGAAAAACCGGAAGAAGGCGACAACTACCGATTCGGGAGCGGCGACGTGGTGCCGGCATTCGCGGCAGCAACACACAAGGTGAGTGCAACCTACAACATAAATTACATCGCGCACGCACCGCTGGAACCGCGCGCAGCCGTGGCGGAATGGACCGGGGACCAGTTGACGGTATGGACAGGAACGCAACGGCCTTTCGGCGTGAGGAGCGAGTTGGGGTCGGCATTCAAAATGCCGGAGGACAAAGTACGTGTGCTAATGCCAGATACAGGATCGGGTTACGGCGGAAAGCATGCCGGTGACGCGGCGCTGGAAGCGGCGCGCCTGGCGCGAGCGGCGAAGAAGCCGGTGAAGGTGGTGTGGACACGCGAAGAAGAGTTCACGTGGGCCTACTTCCGGCCGGCCGGAGTGATCGAGATTACCAGCGCCGTGAACGCAGATGGCAGCGTGACAGCCTGGGAATTTCACAATTACAATTCCGGGACCGCGGGATTCCGAACCTACTACGACGTGCCGAATCAGAAAATCGAATTTCATGCGGTAAATTCGCCGCTACGGCAGGGATCGTATCGCGGACTGGCGGCCACGGCGAATCACTTTGCGCGCGAAGTGCACATGGATGAGATGGCCGGGGCGGTGAAGATGGACCCGCTGGAATTTCGCCTGAAGAACTTGAAGGAAGATCGTCTGCGTGCGGTGTTTGAGCAGGGCGGGAAGCAGTTCGGCTGGAGCAAGCCGCGGGCGGCAAACCACGGGTCCGGGGTGGGCGGCGGATTCGAGAAGCGCGGATACGTGGCGACGTTTGTCGAGGTGGCGTTGAAGCCGGGGACCGGAGAGATCAAAATTCAGCGCGTGCTGACGGCGTTTGATTGCGGAGCGGTGGTGAATCCGGATGGTCTGCGCAACCAGATCATCGGCGCGAACATTATGGGATTGGGCGGTGCGCTGTTTGAGGCGATCGAATTCTCGAACGGGCGGATCCTAAACAATGTGTTTTCGAAATATCGAGTGCCGCGCTTCCAGGACGTGCCAGCAATGGAAGCACTGCTGATCGACCGGAAGGACAAAGAACCGGTGGGCGCGGGCGAAGCTCCGATTGTGGGAATCGCTCCGGCCATCGCGAATGCCATCTATGCGGTGACGGGCGAGCGGTTGCGGACGCTGCCGATGGGGCCGCAATTGGCAGCCAAGGGATTCCTGGTGTGCTGATGTGGCGGCATTAGCGCTCGATGCGCGCGCCAGCACCTTTCATTAGTTTCAGAACTTCATCGCGGGTGACCATGGTGGTGTCGCCCGGAGTGGTCATGGCAAGAGCCCCATGCGCGGCGCCACATTCGACGGCCCATTTGGGGTCCTTGCCGGCGAGAAAACCATAGATCAAACCGGAAGCGAAGGAATCGCCGCCGCCGACGCGATCAAGGATTTCGACGCCTTCGCGATCGGTGGCCTGGAAAAACTGTCCATCGTGGTAACAGATGGCGCTCCAATCGTTGCGCGTGGCGGTTTTGGCCTTGCGCAAAGTGGTGGCAACTACCTTGAACGGAAATTCCTGAACCACTTTCCGAATCATTTGCTGGAAACCGCCGACTTCGAAGGCGGTGAGGTGTTGATCCATGCCGGGCACTTCGAAACCGAGAGCGGCGGAAAAATCTTCTTCGTTGCCGAGCATAACGTCGACGTAGGGAGCGAGCAGGCGATTCACTTCCTGGGCGCGGGCTTTGCCGCCAATGGATTTCCAGAGCGAGTCGCGGTAGTTCAGGTCGTAAGAAACGATGGTGCCGTGTTTGCGCGCGGCCTGCATGGCTTCGGCAGCGACTTCCGGAGTGGTGGCAGAAAGAGCGCAGAAGATACCGCCGGTGTGAAGCCAGCGCGCGCCGAGTTTGCCGAAGATATTTTCCCAATCGATGTCGCCGGGTTTCAGTTGAGAGATCGCAGTGTGGCCGCGATCGGAGCAGCCAAGAGCGGGGCGGACGCCGAAGCCTCGCTCAGTAAAGTTGAGGCCGTTGCGGACGGTGCGGCCGACGCCATCGTAAGGGACCCAGCGGACCAAGGACTGATCGACGCCGCCCTGATAGATGAGGTCCTGCGCGAGACGGCCGACGGGATTATCGGCGAACACGGTGACGATGGCAGTATCGAGACCAAAACAGCGTTTGAGGCCGCGAGCGACATTATATTCGCCGCCACCTTCATAAACATCAAAGCTGCGCGTGGTCCAGATCCGTTTTTCGCCGGGGTCGAAGCGGAGCATGACTTCGCCGAGACTGACGAGGTCCCAGCGGCAATTCTGTTTCGGGCGAATCGTGAGGGGCATAGTAGTGTCCGTTAGAAAGCGCCTTGTGTCTGTTTTGGAGGAGGTTCTTTTTTGGCCGATTCCTCAACACGCTGAAGGATCTTCTGCAGATCGGCCTTGGAGAAGTATCGCCCGTTCAGGATGACGGCGGCAACTTTTTGTGTGTTGCGAATATCGTCGAGGGGATTGGCGTCGAGGAAAACGAGGTCGGCATATCTCCCTTTTTCGATGGTGCCGAACTGGTCTTCCATGTGGAAGAAGCGCGCGGGATTCAGGGTAGCGGTTTGCAGGGCCTCGAGAGGAGTGAAACCGGCAGCAACGAAGCGCTGCAATTCCTCATGAAGACTGAAGCCCGGGAAAATGTAGACGCCGGGAGGCGTGTCGGTGCCGGCGAGAAAGGGGACGCCGGCTTTGTGAAGCAACTGGACGACCTCGAGTTCCTTGTCGAGGAATTTCTTGCGGGTTTCGAGGGAGTCGGCGTTGAATTCGGCCTCCACTTGTTGCGTGAAGTCCTTCCAGGTGTGCTCTTTCCAGTAAGCGGGAACATATTTGGCGCGCGCGTCTTTGGAGAAGTCCGTGACATCGAGGAGATTGCCTGCACGCTCCCAAACGAGCGTGGGGCATTGCCAGGTTTGGTTTTTGGCCAGGAGAGCGGCGAGCGCTGCGGCGCGCTGGGAATCGTAGGACGCCAGGAAGCTGGTTTCAGATCTGTCGCCCGTGAGGAATTCGTCTTCGAGCGGCGAACTGCCCTCGAAGATGCCGATGAGGTGCTCAAAGCTGTGCATTCCGGCGTTGGACATTTCGCTGGCACGAACGGAATCGGGCACGTGGCCTTCGAAGGGGATTTCCTGTTTTTTAGCCTCGTCGGCGATGGAAAAGACGGCATCGCGCGGAATTAGGGACTGCAGTTTGATGAAGTCGGCGCCGGAATGCTTGAGATTGTCGACGGCGCGGCGGCCGTCTTCGGGCGTGACAATGGCGATGGAACTGGGAAAGCGCGGCTTGGGGCCATCAAGCATCGGCCCGGAAGTCATGATGCGGGGGCCGATGAGGCGCTGGCCTTCGATTTCATTGCGCCAGGTCTGGACGGTGGAGAGTTCGCTGCCCATGTCGCGGACGCCGGTAACACCGTTGGCGACGAATAGAGGAAGAGAGATCTCCTGAGCGAGGGGAAACCAGTCGCCGAACACGAGGTGGACATGCATGTCCCAGAGGCCGGGGATGAGATAGAAACCTTTGCCGTTGATGATGACGGGAGCGTTACGGGGATAGCGAGTGTCTTTGCGCGAGCCGACAGCAATGATGCGGCTCTTGTCGATGACCACGGTCTGATCGGGGCGGACTTCACCGGTGCGCACGTCGATGATGTTGACGTCGGTGATGACCACGGTGTCTTCGAGCGACCAGTTTTGCGCGCGAAGGGATTGCGCCGCAAATGCAAAGGCAACGAAAAGAATAAGAAACAGAAGAACGCGGGGACGAGCCACCATATTCAGAATTGTAGGGTGAGGCTGCGGAGGAAACCACCACAGATCGGCGGAAGTGGGCGAGAAAGTGACGAATCGCCGGGGCCCCGTGGCACACAACTACTCCGATCACGCGTCGACCGTGAAGTTCATCGAGCGGAAGCGGAACTGACTAGGTTGGTGGTGAAAATACTCGACGGCGTGCATTTGAATGAAATCAAAAAAACCAATGTAGAAAGCAGGAATCAAGAGAAGAAATGCTTGCAGGTTGCCCGGCGGCGGTGCGTTTAAAAAAAACAAGCCTCCGCCGATACAGAATACCGCGACAGCTATTGCAACATATCCTCCGACTGCTATGCCAACCAGGTAGCCTTTGGACAAGGGGCGTGTGTTCTCAGCGAAAAAGGGCACTGCTTGCATTTTAGTCAATTTGACTCCGGCAAGGGCGCGGTTGTGCCCAACGCATACCCAGATTTGGAAAGGCGATCTTGGCTTGCCGGTCATGGCTCCCCAGCCTGGGGCTGTGTGCCAAGTGTACTTGACAGTTAGATTACTATACTATTACGCTGGCTAGGTGGAGCCCGAAGCTTCCCTCTCGTGGCTGGCGTTGACGATGACGCCGGGCATCGCGGCCCGGTTGTCCGCGCGATTGCTGCGGGAATTTGGGAGTCCGGAAGGGATTTTCCGGGCCAGCCTGACGGGGCTTGAAGCATGCAATCTGCCCGCGCCGGCAGCGCAGGCGATCTTCAAAAAGCAGACATTCTGGCGGGCGGAAAAAGAAGTGGACGCGATCCGGCGGATCGGGTGCCGGCTGGTGAACTGGAAAGAGCCGGAATATCCGCAGTCGCTATTGCAGATTTACGATCCGCCGGTGCTGCTGTATGTGCGGGGAGACGCTTCGATTCTGAACCAGCCGAGCTTGGGAATTGTAGGGACGCGGCGGCCGACGATCTACGGCACACAGATGGCGGAGCTGATGGGCCGCGACTTGGCGAAGCGTGGACTGGTGGTGGTGAGCGGATTGGCGCGGGGCGTGGACGCTATCGCGCACCGGGGAGCAACCGAACCCGGGGGGCGAGCGATTGGAGTTTTGGGAACGGGCGTGGATGTCTGCTATCCCAAGGAAAATAAAAAGCTGTTCGAGAAGGTTCTGGAGCGGGGAGCGATCATCAGCGAACTACCGACGGGGTCGCATCCCGCTCCGGAAAATTTCCCAGTGCGCAACCGGATTATCGCGGGCATGCCGCTGGGAGTGGTGATCGTGGAGGGAAAACAATACAGCGGATCGCTGATCACAGCGCGGCTGGCCATGGAATTTGGCCGGGAAGTTTTCGGAGTGCCTGGGCAAGTGACGCAAGAAGTGAGCTTCGCACCGAACCAGTCAATCAAGCAGGGGGCAAAACTGGTGACAAATGCTGAAGACGTGATCGAAGAGCTGCCAACGCCAATCCGTGCGGTATTGGTGCAGGCCGAGGCGGTGGCCAGCGAGCAGCGGAATTTGCTGGTCGAGGACGGGTTAAGTCCAATAGAAAAAACAATTTACGCGCTGCTCAGCCACGAGGAAACACGGCATATTGACGAGCTGGTCGAAATCTCCGGGTTGAATTCCAGCGAAGTTCTGGCTACGCTTTTTGAAATGGAGATGAAAGGCATCATACGGCAATTGCCGGGAAAGCAGTTCAGTAAGGTGTTGTTGTAAGGGGAAGAGGCACCGTCGCAGACAGGAAATGCATCTGATGGAAGCCAGATGGCAGGAAACCGCGCAGACTTGGGAAGCGACAACCTGGAACTAAGGTAGCGAGAAGGACACACGCCGCCCTGCTGCGCCTTCCTGCGGCGGAATCTAAGGTTACAAAGGAACACATGGCAAGATCATTGGTGATCGTAGAGTCGCCAGCGAAGGCGAAAACGATCAATAAATATTTGGGGAAGAATTATACGGTCAAGGCCTCGGTGGGCCACGTGCTGGATTTGCCGACGAAGACCATTGGGATTCGTTTGCCCATCGATGAAGACGAGGTCAAGAAGAGTAAGAAGAAGAAGAAAAGGAAAGGCGCCGCGCCGAAGCCGCCGTTGAAACTGGTTTCCCTGGACGATCCGAAGATTTTCGAGCCGACGTTGCAGGTGATCCCGGGCAAAGGGAAGGTTATTAATGACCTGCGGAAATCAGCACAGACCGCAGAGGCGGTGTATTTGGCGGGTGACCCGGACCGCGAAGGAGAAGCGATTTCCGCGCACCTGGCGAGGGTGCTATCGAAGCCGGCGAAATTCCTGATTCCCGAAGAAGAAGATGAAAACGGGAAGGATGGCGACAAGAAGGAAGAGCCGGCCGCAAATGGAAACAAGAAAGGCGCGAAAGGGAAAACGAAGAAGGCGGCGGAAAAAGACAAGATTGAGATCGAGCCGATCGACCCGAAAAAGATCTTCCGGGTGACCTTCAACGAAATAACGCCCAAAGCCATTCGCGCGGCGTTTGAAAAGCCGCGTGCGGTGGATTCCCAACTCGTGGATGCGCAACAGGCGCGACGTGTGCTGGACCGCATCGTGGGATACAAGATTTCACCGCTGTTGTGGGACAAGGTGCGGCGGGGCTTGAGCGCCGGGCGCGTGCAGACGGTAGCCCTGCGGCTGATCGTAGAGCGCGAGCAGGAAATCCGCTCGTTTGTACCTCAGGAATACTGGACCATCCACGCGATGCTGGACGCGGGCGAGCCGCCCATCTTCGAGGCCAAGCTCACTAAGAAAAATGGCGAAGACATCGAGGTCAAGAATCAGGAAGCCGCGGACGCGATTGTGGCGGCAGTGAACAAGGCGAAGTGGCAGGTGTCCAGCGTGACGCTGAAGGAAAAGCGCCGGAATCCGCCACCCCCGTTCACGACTTCCAAGCTGCAACAGGCGGCGTATAACCGGCTGCGGTTTACGGCGAAGCGGACAATGGCATTGGCGCAGCGACTGTACGAAGGAATTGAGCTGGGTGAAGAAGGGTCCGTGGCGCTGATTACATACATGCGCACGGATTCGGTGCACGTTTCGAACGATGCGTTGGATCAGGTGCGGGAACTTATTCCGGCGCGGTATGGCAGCGATTATGTGCCGGAAAAACCGAACTTTTATAACTCGAAGAAAGATGCGCAGGGAGCGCACGAAGCGATTCGTCCAACGGATGTGAGCCGGGCGCCGGAAGACGTGCGGAAATATCTGGAAGACGATGTGTTCAAGCTGTACCAGCTGATCTGGCAGCGGTTCGTGGCCTCGCAGATGCTGCCGGCGGTTTCCGATCAGACGAGCATCGACATTGCGGCGGCGAATTATACGTTCCGCGCGACGGGATCGATCCTGAAATTCGACGGCTATTTGAAGGTGTACCAGATTCCGGTGGCAACCACGGACCGCGAGGACGACGAGAAAGATGATGAGGGAGAGGGCAAGGCACTGCCGCGGGTAACCGAGGGGCAAGTGCTGAAGCTCGATGCGATGCGGCCGGACCAGCACTTCACAGAGCCGCCTCCGCGCTATACGGAAGCAACGCTGGTGAAAGAGCTAGAAGAGGACGGCATCGGGCGGCCCTCGACGTACGCGTCGATCATTTCAACCATTGTCGAACGCGAATACGTGAAGAAAGAGCAGGGGCGGTTCACGCCGACGATGCTGGGCGAGCGCGTGTGCATGCTGCTGATCAAGAGCTTCGAAGACGTGTTCGACGTGAAGTTCACGGCGCGCCTGGAAGAAGAGTTGGATGAAATTGAAGAAGGCAAGATGCCGTGGCGCGAATCCGTAAAGGAGTTCTGGGAAAAGTTCGTCGTGGACCTGGATAAGGCCGGCGACGAAATGATCTCGTATAAGGCCGGGATCCCAACCGGGAAGAAGTGCGAAAAGTGCGGGCAAGGAGAGTTGCTGGAACGCATCAGTCGGCATGGATTCTTCCTGGGGTGCTCGCGGTACCCGGAGTGCGACTTCATTCAGGACATGGCGGAAGAGATTCCGGAAGACGCCGAGAACAAGACGGAGTACTGCGAGAATTGCGGGAAAGAGATGGCCCTGAAGCGCGGGCGCTTCGGGACGTTCCTGGCGTGCACGGGATATCCGGATTGCAAGACCACGCGAAGGCTGGTGCAAGGGACGCGCATTGCACTGCAGCCAGACGAGCCGCTGGACGAAAAGTGCCCGTTGGATGGAAACGGATTGGTGAAAAAGCACGGGAGGTTCGGCACGTTCATCGGATGCACAGGCTACCCAAAGTGCAAGTACACGCGGCCCATCACGATGGGGATCAAGTGCCCGAAGTGCAATGAAGGCGAGTTTGTGAAGCGAGGCAGCATGGGCAAGGGCGGACGAGGCAGGTTCCGCGTGTTCTATGGCTGCTCGCGTTATCCGGATTGCGATTTTACGACGCCGAACATGCCGATCGCGGAGCCGTGCCCGAAGTGCGGGGCGCCGTTCATTGTCGAGAAGAAAACGAAGATCGGCACGGTTCACGCGTGCGTCAAAGAAGGCTGCGACTGGGAGAAGTTGACGGACGAACAGCCATCGAAGGCTGTGGGAACGGAAGAAGCGCCGGTCGTGGCGAAGGCCTGAAGCGATGGGCCGGCACGTTACCGACCCATCATCACATCATTCGAAGCAACTTTCTGGGAACTCCGCCAAGGGGCGGAAAGTGTGCTCCTATAATTGGGCAAGAGGAAGAATGAAGGCATCGGTCGGCAAATTCCTGGAATACCTGCACTCGGTGAGGAACGCTTCGCCCCACACCATTGCGAACTATAGGAAGGATCTGAAGCAGTTCCGGGCATACCTGACGCCGCCAGAATCCGCAATGCCCCCGCTCGAAAAGATCGACCACAAGATGATCCGGGAATTCGTGGGCCACCTGCACGAAAACGGGCTGCAGAAAAGCTCCATTGCGCGGAAACTGGCGGCGCTGCGGTCTTTCTTTAAATACTGTGTGCGGGAAGGAATGTTGAAGGAGAATCCGGCACGGTTAGTGCCAACGCCAAAGTTGCCAAAACGGATTCCCGCAGTGCT
>Ga0335080_10006483_pt1 | contig 12095 bp, 11 predicted proteins | sample Lox_Sample_34_FD_206720 | JGI IMG/M metagenome (GOLD analysis project Ga0335080, IMG submission 206720) | Soil microbial communities from Loxahatchee National Wildlife Refuge, Florida, United States - Lox_Sample_3.4 | ecosystem: Environmental > Terrestrial > Soil > Wetlands | place: USA...
ATTCGTTCAGGGTTTTTTGATCCAAAGTTCATCCGTGATGGTGGCGGGAAGACGCTGGGTCTTGGCAGCGCGTGAAGAGCTTGAGGGGGGAAAACTGAACCGAGGCCGATTTCTGGACGAGACATGGAACTGATCTCACCTACCGATTTCACCAAGGGTAAAATCGAAGCCGCCCAGGAATATTTCCTTCTTGCCGGCCGGTCGATTACGAACCTGTTCCGCCATCCGCGATATTGGGCTGACATGACTCAGCAGGCGGACCTGATCGGGTTCGGATCACTTCCCATCGTCGTACTCACGGGTCTGTCGATTGGAGCGGAACTGGCGCTGAACAGCGCCAATACGCTGGAGCGCTTCGGCTCGCTTTCTCTGATCGGGCAGCTGGTCTCGGTCGGCATGGTGCGGGAACTGGGTCCGATCATCACCGGACTGATGGTGGCCGGCCGGAATGCGTCGGGAATGGCCAGCGAACTGGGGTCGATGATTGTGACCGAACAAATCGATGCCATGCGGGCCCTGGGCACGGACCCGATGAAGAAGCTGGTGACCCCGCGGGTGGCCGCCACGGTGTTCATGCTGTTCTTTCTGACCATCATCTCTGACCTGCTCGGCCTGTTCGGAGGAGCGCTGATCTCGAGCTTCATGTTCGGCATGGACTGGCATCAATACTGGAGCACGTCGTACCAGATTCTGGTTTTTCAGGACGTGCTCATGGGCCTGGTGAAGCCGCTGCTGTTCGGCTTCATTATCGCGACCATCGGATGCTATTACGGCATGTCGGCCTCGGGGGGCACGCAGGGTGTGGGCCGGGCGACCACGCAGGCGGTGGTGGCCTCGTGCGTGCTGATCCTGATTGTTGATCTGCTGGTCACGAAGCTGCTGATGACGGTGTTCGCCTATCACTGAGCATGGTCACGCCACCCACGACCGCCGCGGAACCGCTCGCCTCCACGAAAGACTCCCCCTCCGGCGTAATTGCTTTTGAAGGAGTTTCCATCGCCTTCGAGGGGAAACCGGTGCTGGAAGAAGTTTCCTTTCAGCTGAACAAGGGAGAAACCAAGGCGATTTTTGGAGTCGCGGGGTCGGGCAAGAGCACCATCCTTAAGCTGGTTCTCGGGCTGCTAAAGCCGGACGCCGGACATGTGTATGTGCTGGGCGACGATGTTACGCAGATGCGCGAGGAGGACCTCTTCGAGCTGCGCCGGAAAATCGGGATGATCTTTCAGGAGAGCGCACTGTTTGATTCGCTGACGGTCCGGGAGAACGTGGCCTTTCGCATCCTGGAAGAAGGAAAGGTTTCGGAAGAAGAGGTCGACAAGCCGGTTCGTGAGTCGCTCAGCTTCGTCGAACTGGAAAACACCATCGATATGTTCCCCTCGGAACTCTCGGGCGGGATGCGGAGGCGCGTAGCCATTGCCCGCGCCATCATTACGCATCCCGAGATTTTGCTCTATGATTCGCCCACCGGAGGCCTCGACCCGGTGACCTCAACCACAATTATTCAGCTGATCGTCAAGCAACGGGACGTGTACAAGACCAGTTCCCTGCTGGTTACACACCGGCTCCAGGATGCGTTCGTGATGGCCACTCACTATTTCGACCGCAAGGCCAACCAGATGGTCCCGCTTCCCCCCGATGTGCGCGGGGAGGTTCCCATGACGTTTCTGATTTTGCGGGAGGGCAAGGTAATCTTCGACGGCGACGCGCATGAACTGGCGCACACGAAAGATGAGTACATCCGGGAGTATATCTCTTAGCGGGGTGCAGTATTTTGCGCGTCAGCGGCCCGGGGAAGAGACCGCCGCAGGCAAAGTTTTCAGCTGGCCTTTGCCGCCTTGGCCTCGGCCATCGCCTTGCGGCGGTTGGCGAGATTGCCTTCCATGTAGGCAAGAAAATCGCGGCTCTTCTTGGAGCTGTTGATGAGCTTTTCGACGTTGGCGAACATGTGCTCGTTCTTGGTCTGTTTGCGCAGCTCCTTCACGAACGGCTTGACCTTGGCGAAGACCATGCACATCTCGCCGCTGAAGCTGGGTTCCAGGAACAATTCTTGATTGACGGCTCCGGCCAGGGCCAGAGACGCGGCCATGCTCCAGTAGCCAGCTACCTGACGCAGCCAATTGTTTTCCTGGGATCCAAGATCCATCATGAGCTTGAGGAAGTCTCCCGCGGAGTTCGGCCAAAACGAGACCAGCCACCAGTTGCGCGCTTTGCGCATCTCGGGCTCGCGGCGGAGGTCATAGAGCTTGAGGATGAGTTCGGCGTCGGACGAAGTAGCTTTTTTCGACATGATCGGCTCCTAGCGAAGAAGTTGGTTCTGCGGTCCGGGACTTGCAGTAGAAGGCTTAGGCGGCGGTCTTCTGCCGGTTCAACCGTCGCGACCATTCTACTCCAGGCCGGCTATCCTAATGCGGGGGCTTCGACCGGGACGGAACGCTCGTAGTCACATTCCTTATTGGGGCAAGCAATGACGGGACCGGCTTTCAAAGTTTTCTCAACCAGATACTCGTTGCCGCAGGCGGGACATTTTTCAGCGATCGGCTTGCTTGCCGAGGTGAACTTACACTTGGGATAGTTCGAACAGCCGAAAAAAGTGTTCCCTTTGCGAGCCCGCTTTTCCACCAGTTCGCCGTCTTTGCAGAGCGGACACTTCACACCGATGAAGTTCTGCTTGACGTACTTGCACTCGGGATAGCCGCTGCAGGCGGTAAATTCGCCATATCGGCCATGGCGAATCATCAGGTTCCGGCCGCACTTGGGACAGAGCTCATCGAGGGGGATGTCGGGAACTTTCTTGCCCTGATCCAGCCGCCGCGTGGTCTTGCAGTCGGGATAACCGGTGCAGGCCATGAACTGGCCAAAGCGGCCGCGCTTGAGAACCATCACCCGGCCGCAGTTCTCGCAGTACTCTTCCTGCGTCGTCTCCTGCAAGTCGGCGGAGTCGAGGTCGGGAAGGTTAATGGGATTTTCCTTGGTGAACGTGCAGCTGTTGGGATCGTCCTTATCGTAGGAACTGCAGGCATAAAAGGAGCCGTGCTTGCCCCATTTGATCACCAGCGGAGAACCACACCGTTCGCACTTCTCGTCGGTGGGTTTTTCCATCCGCTTGATGTTCTCCATATGCTTTTCGGCATAGCGGAGGTCTTTCTCGAATTTCTTGTAGAAGTCGCCGAGAGCGGCGGTCCAGGTTTCTTTTCCTTCTTCGATCTCGTCGAGTTCTTCCTCGAGGCGGGCGGTGTACTGCACGTCGAAGATGTCAGGGAAATTCTCCACCAGGAGATCGGTGACCACGAGCCCGATTTCCGTGGGGGTGAACTTGCCGCCGATCTTCTGAACGTATTGACGCTCCTGGATGGTGCTCAGGATTGCAGAATAAGTGGATGGCCGGCCGATGCCCCGCTCTTCCAATTCCTTCACCAGTGAGGCTTCGTTGTAGCGTGGAGGCGGCTCGGTGAAGTGCTGCTCCGGCTTCAACTCCTTGAGAGTGAGCTTCTGTCCCGCTTCCAGCGGCGGTAGCTTGTGCTTGAGCTCCTCGTCCTCATCGTCTTTTCCTTCTTTGGATTCTTCGTAGACCTTCAGGAAGCCGTCAAACTTGAGCACCGAACCGGTGACGCGGAACCAGAAGGTGTCGGCGGCCGACCTGGCATCGATATCGACGGTGGTCTGGTCAAAGACCGCGGGATTGATCTGCGAAGCGACGAATCTCTGCCAGATCAACTTGTAGACCTTGTATTCATCTTCTTTTAAGTACTGCTTGATCTGATCGGGTTGACGCATCGCCGAAGTCGGCCGGATGGCTTCGTGGGCGGCCTGAGCTTCCTTCTTCTCTTTATAGGTATTGGGCGACTGAGGGAGATAGGCGTCGCCATACTGGTTCCGGATGTATTCGCGGACTTCGGTCAAGGCTTCGTTGGAAACGCGGGTCGAATCGGTACGCATGTAGGTGATGAGACCGACCAGACCCTCCTCGCCAAGTTCGACACCTTCATAAAGGCGCTGGGCGATCATCATGGTGCGCTTGACGCTGAAGCGGAGCTTGCGGGAGGAATCCTGCTGCAGCTTGCTGGTCGTGAAGGGCGGAGTCGCGTTGCGGCGGCGTTCCTTGCGGTCCACCGCCCGGACCAGCCAGTCACTGTGTTCGAGCCTGGCACGGATTTTCTCCGCTTCCTCGCCATTGGGAATCTCGATCTTCTCTTCTCCTGCGCCGAGGAAACGGGCGGAGAAGGCGGGCGGCCTGGCGGCGGCCAGGTGGGCATCGATCGTCCAATACTCTTTTTTCTCAAAGGCCTTGATTTCGCGCTCGCGCTCGACGATCAGGCGCAAGGCCACGGTCTGCACACGGCCGGCGGACAGGCCGCGCCGGACTTTATCCCAGAGCAGGGGAGAGACCTGATAACCCACGAGACGATCAAGAACTCGCCGCGCCTGTTGGGCATCCACCAGGTGCTGATCGATGTCTCGCGGGTGCTCGAAGGCAGCCCGCACCGCGCGCTGGGTGATTTCGTTGAACGTGACGCGGCGGATTCGCTCGGACTCCGGCTCTTTCTTTTTCTTCTTTTTTCCCTTTGCGCCGTTGCCCAGCTCCTCGGCGAGATGAGCGGCGATGGCCTCGCCCTCGCGATCCGGGTCAGGCGCCAGGAAGATGGTATCGGCGGACTGGGCGAGCTTCTTGAGCTTGCCCAGGACTCTCTCCTTGCCGGGAATGACGATGTATTCCGTGTCGAAATCGTTCTCGACGTCGACCCCGAGTGTGCTCTTGGGCAGGTCTTTGACGTGGCCGAGAGAGGCCTCGACCGTGTACCCCTTGCCCAGGTACTTTTCGATGGTTCTCGCCTTGGCGGGCGACTCGACGATAACTAAACCCTTGGCCAATGTGTCCTCAGTGTCGTGATTCTTCCGAACCTAGCATGAATGAGAGGGAATCAACAAGTTACGACCCAGTTCTTTGGCACAGTGCGCGCGACATCGCTCAACTGGGGGTCCAAGTGCGGCCGCTAAAAGCTTTTGACAAAATTCTTTCCTGGAAGCTGTTTCACCTTGCCGGCCAGCTCCAACTCGAACAGGGCTGCAAATATTTCCGAAGATGAGAGCTCGGGCTCCAGCCGCTCGACGATCTCGTCGATGTGGGTGGCTTGATCAGCTTTGAGCAGCGCGAAGATCCTCTTCTCGTGGGGTGACAGCTCGCTTTCCCCGAATAGAGATGCGGTTTGCCCGGCCGGCGATTCAACGCCCTGCGCCGGCTGCAGCGCAAGTCGCACATCTGAAGGAAGTTCTTCCCAAACGTCTTCCCAGGTCGCGACCAGCTTTGCGCCCTGCTTGATGAGCGTATTCGGGCCCCAGGAGTTGCGATTGGTCACATTGCCGGGCACCGCGAAAACTTCCCGGTTCTGTTCCAGCGCGCAGCGGGCGGTGATGCGCGTGCCGCTGTATTCGGCGGCTTCGATCACCAGCACACCCAGGGAAATTCCGCTGATGATGCGGTTACGAATGGGAAAGTTCTGCGGCGCTGCGAACGTGCCTAAAGGGAATTCAGAGATTGCGGTGCCGCCGAGCGAAAGAATCTGTTCCATGAGGCGGCTGTTCTCCTTGGGATAGACTACGTCGACTCCAGTCCCGAAGACGGCGACGGTCTTCCCTTTTCCAGCCACGGCGCCACGGTGTCCGGCAGTGTCGATGCCGCGCGCCAGTCCGCTGAAGATCACCAACCCGCGAGCCGCGAGGTCACAAGCAAGACGTTCCGCCATGCCCGATCCGTAGGGAGTGGGGTGGCGTGTGCCTACGATGGCGATGCCCGGCCGGGAGACCAGCTCGGGGCTTCCCTTCACATAGAGAACGACTGGAGGGTCGTATATCTGCTTCAGTTGGGGTGGGAACGTGGGGTCGTCAAGCGTAACGATATCCACGCCTGCAGCGGCGGCGCGGGCAAATTCGTCCTGCGCGAGTTCCAACGAATGCCCGGTGCCCAGGGATTGCGCCGAGACCGCCTGAAGGCCGGCTGATTCCAGTTCTGTGAGCGTGGCTTGCAACACTTTTTCCACACCTCCGAAGAATTCGATCACGCGGCGGATTCGCGTCGGGCCGAGGCCGGGGGTCAGCGCGAGGGCGAGCCACTGCAGAGTCGATGTTGCGGGTGCTTTGGGAATTGAGACGGCTGCTTCGCTCACGGTGTCCTCCTGCGAGCCTTGGCGGACTGTAAACGCGGGGAAAAAGCACTGTCAAGGTAAGTCGGCCATACCCGCTCTGGTAAAATAAGTTGTTCCCAGGATGAAACGCTTTCGTATTTCCGCCATCTCCTACCTAAACACAGCACCCTTGATGTGGGATTTCGAGCACGCGGACGCTGGTTCACCAGCGCGTTCTTTGTTTGAGATCGGTTACACGACACCCTCGCAGTGTGCGCAACAACTAGGCCGCGGATCGGCGGACATCGGCATCGTTCCTGCCGCAGCGCTCGGGATGATTCCGGATCTGGCAGTGATTCCGGGGGTCGCGATCGCCGCACGGCGGGCGGTGCGATCGATTCTGCTGGTCAGCAGGGTCCCGTTACAGGAAATTCGGAGCGTGGGTCTCGACGAGTCGTCGCTGACCTCGGTTGCGTTGACCAAGATTCTTTTTGCCAAATGGTGGGGAGGGTCGCGAGAATACCGTTCGATGGCCCCGAAGATCGAACAGATGCTGGAAGAACATGATGCCGGCCTAGTGATTGGCGATCCCGCCCTGCAAATCGACCGGACCCGGTACGTGACCTACGATCTGGCAGAGGAATGGATAAGGCTTACAGGCAAGCCCTTTGTTTTCGCCGTTTGGGCTGCGCGCCGAGCCGCGTTGCAAGATACGCCCGAATTCGATGTGAGCCGGATTTTTCAACAGTCGCGCGACCATGGCCTGGCGGCTCACAATCTTGACCAGGTTGTGCGGGATTGGTCCCGGCGTCTGGAATTGACCGAGGAGGTAGTAAGGGAGTATCTCACCGGCAGCATTCACTATTTTCTGGATCGGGCTTGCCTCGACGGTCTGCAGCTTTTCCATCAATACGCCGAGGAGTGTGCGGCTCTTCCTGCCGCACCCGCATTGAACTTTCTGGACGCGGCCAAAGCTGCCGTAGTTTAGCCCCAGCGAAATACCACTCTTTGAGCGCAAACCGCCTCTAACCAGCGAATGCACGTCATAGCAATGGTTCTGGGTACTGCCTTGTGGACGCGGCTGGCCCGATGGGGCGCCTGGGGCCTGATCGTGCTCGGCATCGCGGACAATTCGCTGATCCCGCTGACGGGCAGCATGGACGTTCTCACAATCTGGCTGGCGGCTCGGCACCGCCTGCCTTGGCCGTTCTATGCTGTGGCGGCGACTTTAGGCGCGGTGCTGGGAGGATACATCACCTACGTGCTGGCGCGAAAAGGGGGGAAGGAGGCACTGGAGCGGAAGATTTCGAAGAAGAGGGTCACCCGACTTTACCGCAGCTTCGAACGCCGGGGATTTCTGGCGGTCTGCCTGCCCGCGCTGCTGCCGCCGCCGTTCCCCTTCGTTCCCTTCCTGGTAGCGGCGGGCTCTTTACAGTATCCGAGGAATAAGTTTCTCGGGGCGCTGACCCTGGGGCGGGGAATGCGTTACGCGATACTCGCCGGGCTGGGCGCGCTTTACGGGCGGCAGATCACGAAGTTCTTCTCGCAGTACTACAAACCCGCTTTGTTGACGCTCATTGCCCTCGCCGTATTGGGCGCAATCGTTTCGCTGATTCGCTACCTTCAGTACCGAAAGGGGCCGCTGAATCGAGGCACGCCGGTGGCGGCGTGATGCCACCCCCTTGGAGGCGAGCGTTGCCTTCGATAGAATCAAGGATGAGCGTTTTGCCTCACCAATCATGAGCCTAACCACACGACAGGCAGTCGATCTGTTTCGCTCGGAAGATCTGATCGGCATCGGTATGGAAGCGAACACGGTTCGGCGCAAGCTGCATCCCGAGGGCGTGGTTACCTACATCATCGACCGCAACATCAATTACACGAATTTCTGCACCGAATATTGCACGTTTTGCGCCTTCTATCGCCCCTTGAAGGGGTCGAAGGCGAAAGAGGGCTACATCCTCGAGTTTGAAACTATTTATGAAAAGATCCGCGAGACGGTGGAACTGGGGGGAACGGGTGTGCTGATGCAGGGCGGCCTGCATCCGGACCTGAAGATCGACTGGCATGAGCGGATGCTGCGGGGCATCAAGCAGCGCTTTCCTCGCGTGCATTTGCACTGTTATTCGGCCTCCGAGATCATCGCCATCGCGGAATACAGCGGCCTGAACATACGAGACACGATCGCGCGGCTGCGGGATTCGGGTCTCGACTCGATTCCGGGCGGCGGGGCCGAGATTCTGGACGACGAAGTCCGCTACAAGATTGCTCGCCTGAAGTGTCTTACAGATGACTGGCTCAACGTGCACCGTACGGCCCATCAACTGGGAATGCGGACCACGGCGACCATGATGTTCGGAGTCGGAGAAGACCACGAGCACCGGGCCAACCACCTGCAGAGGTTGTTCGATCTGCAGGAGGAGACGGGTGGCTTCACGGCGTTCATACCCTGGACTTTCCAGCCCGCGAATACAGCTCTGGGCGGACGCCACTGGGACGAGGCGACGGCAGTCGAGTATCTGAAGACGCTGGCGATCTCGCGGCTTTACCTTTCCAATTTTCTCAATGTGCAGTCCAGTTGGGTGACGCAAGGGCTAAAAGTATGCCAGTTGGGACTGCAGTTCGGCGGCAACGATGTTGGCTCCGTAATGCTGGAGGAGAACGTGGTGCGGGCGGCCGGCGTCACCAATTGCACAACTGAGGAAGAATTGCGACGAATCATCCGCGACGCCGGGTTCAAACCGGTGCAGAGGGATACGCTGTACCGGACCTGCTTCCTGAACTGAGGCCAGAGCTGGTTTGTGGCCTGACGCACGGTCTGGCAATGAATTCCAACCAGCACCCGGAGCAGAGGAATTGAAGGCGCCGGCCGTGACGCCGGATCAGGTGACTCAGGTAGAATGAAAGTTTCGGCTGGCAGTTGGCGGCCACCAAGTGCCCCTGGAAATCATGCTGCTGTTTTCCTCCTATTTCGCCACTGAGATTCTTGCGCCGCGCAGCCTGACGCAATACATCCGGCAGCATTTCCTGGACAAGACTTTCCAGGGCCTATACCACCCCAATGCATTCGATTTGGCCCTGCTGATTCCTTATTTCATCGTCTTGATTCTGCTGGCTTCGTACGGTGCCCATCGTTACATCATGGTTTACCTCTATTACAAGAACCGAAAAAACCAGACCACCGAGTCCAAGGAACGTTTTGCCGAGCTTCCGCGGGTTACGGTTCAGCTTCCCATATTCAACGAGCGATTCGTAATCGAGCGACTGCTGGAAGCTGTCTGCGGCCTGGACTACCCGCAGGACAAGCTGGAGATTCAGGTGCTGGACGATTCGACTGATGAAACCGTCGCGGTGGCTCGCGGGGCGGTTGCGCACTATGCAGCGAAAGGCTATCCCGTCACGTATCACCATCGTGCGAATCGCTACGGATTCAAAGCCGGGGCCCTGACGAACGGTTTGCAGGTGGCAAAAGGCGAATTTGTAGCCATCTTTGACGCCGATTTCGTCCCGCCGCGGGATTTTCTTCGACGCACTATCGACCATTTCACCGACCCGGCAGTCGGCATGGTGCAGACGCGCTGGACGCACATCAACCGGAACTATTCGTTCCTGACGGAAGTCGAGGCAATGCTGTTGGACGGACACTTCGTACTGGAGCACTCCGGACGAGCCCGCAGTAATGTGTTTTTTAACTTCAACGGCACGGCCGGCCTGTGGAGGCGGAGCGCGATCGAGGACGCCGGAGGGTGGCAGCACGACACGCTGACGGAGGACACGGACCTTTCCTACCGGGCTCAACTCAAGGGCTGGAAGTTCGTTTACCTGCAGGATGTGGAGTGCCCGGCCGAACTGCCCGTGGAAATGACCGCTTTCAAGACTCAGCAAGCACGGTGGGCCAAGGGGCTCATTCAGACCAGCAAGAAAATTCTGCCCACGGTGCTGAAGAGCGAACAGCGCTTCCACGTGAAACTGGAGGCCTGGTATCACCTGACGGCAAATCTCAGCTACCCTCTGATGATCGTGCTTTCCGTACTGCTGCTGCCGGCGATGATCATCCGCTTCTACCAAGGCTGGTTCCAGATGCTATACATCGACTTGCCGCTGTTCCTGGCGTCGACGTTCTCTATCTCCAGCTTTTACCTGGTGGCCCAGCGAGAGCTGTTCCCCGGAAGGTGGTTCCGGGCATTGCTCTATCTGCCGTTTCTAATGGCCCTGGGGATCGGCCTGACGGTGACGAACACACGGGCGGTGCTCGAGGCCTTGGTGGGCAAGGAGAGTGTGTTCACGCGCACGCCGAAGTACAAAGTGGAGTCGAAGAAAGATAAGGTGCGCACCAATCGCTACCGGCGGGGACTGGGCTGGGTGCCGTGGGTGGAACTTCTGATCGGGTGCTACTTCGCGGTGACGGTGTATTACGCGATCGAAAACGAAAACTACATCACCGTGCCCTTTCTGATCTTATTTGTGGCCGGCTACTGGTGCACGGGGCTGATGTCGCTGCTGCAGGGGAAGTTTGCGGGTCTTTCCCTGAGCGCCGAGACTCACACCAAGCCGTTTCCGGTTGGAGTATGAAAAACTCGCAGCGCTCCTGCTTAGAATCCTGAAGACGGCCGCGGTCAGAGAGCGTTCCATCCTGGCATGACATCTGCTCGAGACCATGTTCTTGTGGTGTTGCAGCGACAGCGTTTTGATATCCTATGGCATTGTGCGAATGGCTTGGTGGTTCTTGATCTTGGCCTGCAGCGGCGGGGCGGTGCTCTGGGCAGGGGTCGCAGCGCTTCTAGGCGTGCGGCGTCACCTGAAGGCCTCAGCAGCGCTCAAGAAAAAAGGCCTGGAGCGGGAACCGGACAGCCTTTGAGCACGCGGCGAAGCACAACTGGGCGATCTTTCAAACCATCTTCTGCACATCGCACGTGGACGGCACACGAGGTAGCATGACCATAAACCCGACTGGCCCGATATCCGACAGAACGCCTCTCACGCTCGTCACTGATCGAAAAGCGGCAACCGACGTGAAATCGCAGGTACGCGAGGTGACGATTGCCCACAGCCCCGACTCCGACGACGCGTTCATGTTTTATGGATTGGCCACGAATAAAGTTCGTGTCCCGGGCCTGCGTTTCAGCCACACTCTTTGCGACATCGAAACCCTGAATCGCAAGGCGATGGAGGGGGTGTACGATGTCACGGCGATCTCCTTTCATGCCTATCCATATGTCCAGAGTCACTACGCCTTGCTTCCCAGCGGCGGCAGCATCGGAGACGGTTACGGACCGATGGTGGTAGCCACTCGCGCCTATTCGGCGAGCGACGTCAAGCACAAACGTATTGCGGTGCCGGGCACTCTGACGACGGCCTTCCTGGTCCTGAAGTTGTTCGCTCCTGGAGTTGAGACCGAGGTGGTGCCGTTTGACCAGATCATTCCTCAGGTGCTGGAAGGAAAATACGAAGCCGGGCTCATTATTCACGAGGGACAGCTGACTTACGACAAGAGCGGTCTGCACCGGGTGGTGGACCTGGGCAAGTGGTGGCAGAAGGTCACCGGCCTGCCGCTACCTCTGGGAGGAAATGCGATCCGTCGCGATCTGGGGCGGGAGTTAATGTCGCAAGTGGCCGCGGCTCTGCGGGAGAGCATTCAATATGCGCTCGATCACCGCGAAGAAGCTCTGGCTTATGCCATGCAGTTCGCGCGCGATCTGGATCCGCAGCTCGCCGACAAGTTTGTAGGTATGTATGTGAACGACCGCACGCTCGACATCGGAATCGACGGACAGGAAGCGGTGCGGCGCCTGCTCGACATGGGCCACAAGGCCGGTATTATTCCGCAGGAGTCACACGTGGAATTCGCCGCATAGCTTTGTGTTGCAGCAGAATCGGCCTGACCTCAAGCCGGGATCCATCCGACATGGTGCAAGAGAAATCCAACCACGCCCAAACTCTGCTCATCGACGCCGATGACACGCTCTGGGAGAACAA
>Ga0335080_10006484_pt1 | contig 12094 bp, 11 predicted proteins | sample Lox_Sample_34_FD_206720 | JGI IMG/M metagenome (GOLD analysis project Ga0335080, IMG submission 206720) | Soil microbial communities from Loxahatchee National Wildlife Refuge, Florida, United States - Lox_Sample_3.4 | ecosystem: Environmental > Terrestrial > Soil > Wetlands | place: USA...
CACGCTCAGTTCACCATGTTCGGGTCGGCGACTTCCTTGCGGACGAGCTTGCCCTTCTCGTAGTACGAGGTGACGTCGATCACGCCGTCGAAGTTGGTGTCTTCTTCGCGGCGCACCAGCACAACCCTGGCCGGGTCGGTGCCCTCGAAATACTCGAACACGTCGGGCTTGCCGTCCTCGTTCTTGTCGCGCTCGACGCGGACCAGCACGCCCTTGTCGTTGAAGTAGGTGTGTGAGTCCATCACGCCGTTCAGGTTCGTGTCTTCGATCTCGACCATGCGCTTGCCGTTGGTGTACTCGATCCGGCGGTCGATCTTGCCGTCGTTGTTGTTGTCGTACTCCTCGTACGCCAGCACGCCGTTCTGGTACTGCAGGAACCCGTCGCGCTTGCCGTCGAAGTTGCGGTCGACCTCGACGCGTGTCGCGGTCTCGCCGCCGTCGTAAGTCAGCCAGCGGTCGGGCTTGCCGTCGTTGTTGGTGTCCTCCGCGCGCTCCTTCAAGCGCCCGTCGGGGAGGTAGGTATTCACGGCGTCGAGCGTGCCGTCGAAGTCGGTGTCTTCCTCGCGAGTCAGCACCTGCCCGGTCTTCGGATCGATCGTGATCTTGATCTCGGGCTTGCCGTCGCGATCCGCGTCGAGTGTCTTCACGAGCAGCTCTTGCTTGCCCTGCTTCACGGTCTTGGTCTCGAAGATCGAGTCAGGAATCTCGCGCTGGCAGGGGCGCTTCGGCGCCGCGGTGGCGTCCTGCGGGGTGGCCGCGCCGCCGTTGCAGTCCTTCGACTCCTGCTGGAGCGTCTTGTTGACCTCTTCCTGCTTGTTGATGGCGGCGAGCAGCTCTTCCTGGTGCTTCAGCTCGGCTTCGATCTCGGCCTCGAGGTCTTCCTGCTTCTTGACCTCCTGGTCGACCTCGTTCTCCATGTCCTCGTCGTTGCCCTTCGAGTGACCACCGCCTCCGCCCTGCGGGCTCTGGCGGCGGCCGGAGTCGAACGGAACGTCGCCGGTGATCACGCCGTACAGGCCGAAGGCCGCGGCGCCGGCGATCGCGCCGATGCCGCCGAACTGCGCGCCGATCACGACGCCGATGATCATGCCCTCGAGCCCGGCCTCGGCGCGCCGGCCGATGTCACTCTGGCGCCGGCGCTGCGCCTGGGTCGCGGTCTTGTGACTGCTCTTCTTCGGCGGCGCGTTGTCGGTGTCGTCGTCCGGATCCGCGCTCGCGGTCTTCGGGTCGCTGCTCGCGGGCTTGGCGGCCGGGTCCGAGCTCGCGGGCGCATTCGCCGGGTTCGAGACCGGAGTCACTCCGGGATTCGCGGGCGCCGGATCGGGCGTCGCTGCGGGCGCCGTCTGGGGCGGCGTGGCGCTCGGCGTCGAGGCATCCGAGGTCTTCGCGGGATCCGTCGGCGCGGACGTCGCGGGCGCCGGCGGCGTGGCCGTCGCGCAGGCCAGGCTGGTGCACAGAAAGCCGATCAGAATCAGCTGAGAAACGTCGCTACTCGGCTTGCGCTTCATCCGCGGCCTCTCACCCAACTCTACATCGACCCGGCGGAAATTGCCCCACACACCGATCGGCTCGGGGAAACTCGCGCTTGAGAACACGTTTCCCCCGTGGAGCTGCGTGTGCAGTGATGACGGTTGCGTTCCAGTATTGTTGACTTCCGTGACGCGCTGCGTAAGCTCGATCGCGATTTGGCCGATGGCGCTTTCATGAGGGGCGTGTGGGCCTCACGCTGATCCAGCGCAGCTCGGGGACGAGGCCGCCAAAGAATCCGAAGATCGCGCTCGTGCTGGCGGGGGGCGCGGTCACCGGCGGTGCGTTCAAAGTCGGCGGCCTGAAGGCGCTCGACGAGTTCCTGGTCGGCCGCAAGGTCACCGACTTCGACTCGTACATCGGTCTGTCCGCCGGCGCCTTCCTGGCCACCTCGCTCGCCGCCGGCATCACGCCCGACGAGATGATCGAGGCGCTCGAGGGCACGTCGGAGCGGCTGGACCAGCTCCGCCCGATCGACTTCTACAACCCGAACATCGGCGAAGTGATTGGCCGCGGCGCCGTGTTCAGCGCGCGGCTGGCCGCCTATCTGCCGGGCTTGCTGATCGATCTCTTGTCGGTCCTGCCCGACCTGCCCGCAAAGGTCGGGCCGACGCTGCGCCGACTGGCCGACGAGCCGAGCTACACGAACCTGGAAGCCTTCCTGATGGAGCTCTACGCCGAGGTCTCGCCCAAGCGCGAGTTCCCCTCGGTGGGGGCGCTCTTGCCGTCCGGCATCTTCGAGAACGCGCCGCTCGAGCGCTGGCTCGCGAACAACATGGCCAAGCTCGGCGTGCCCAACTACTTCGCCGACTTCTACCGCGAGACCGGCCGCAAGCTCTACATCACCGCCACCAACCTCGACACGGCCGAGCGCGTGCTGTTCGGGCCCGAGAACGACCACGGACTCACGATCTCCGAGGCCGTGCAGGCCTCGAGCGCGCTGCCCGGCTTCTTCAAGCCCGCGCGCATCAACGGCGTGGACTACGTCGACGGCGGCATTCGCCATACCGCGCACATCGACGTGGCGGTGGAGCAGGGGGCCGACCTGATCATCTGTTACAACCCGTTCCGCCCGTACTTGAACGAGCCGCACGCGCCCGGCCGCGTCGGCAGTCGCTATCTCTCCGACCGCGGGCTGCAGACGGTGATGAACCAGGTGCTGCGCACGCTGCTCCACACCCGACTGGCGATGGGGCTCCGCGCGTACATGTACGACGAGCACTTCCGCGGCGACATCGTGGTGATCGAGGCGCGCGAGACCGACGAGAAGTTCTTCGATTTGAATCCGCTCGTGTTCTGGCGCCGCGCCGACGCGGTGCGCCACGGGCTCGAGTCCGTGCGCAAGACGCTGCTCGACTCGGCCGACGTGCTGCAGCCGATCTTCGCGCGCTACGGCGTCGACTTCCAGGCGCCCGACGCGCGTACCATGGCCGAGGACGAGGAGTCGATCGAGCGCCCGCGGCGCTCGGGACCGAACTTGCGGGTCGTTTCCGGCTAGTTCCGCCCTATCTTGAGCCCGAGCGCCCCGCGTGATAGCTTGGGCCGCGATTTTCCACGGCCGTGCCGTGGAATCGGCGCTTGGACCGGGGTTCGCGAGTCGCGGCGGCGCGCGCCCGAGCCGCTCCAGGGCTGAACCGCATCGCCCGCGTTGCGGGCGCGCCGAGTCGACCTGAAAACACGTGGAGCCATGTGCACGCTGATCCTGCTGGACCGCGTCGTGCCGCAGATCCCCGTGATCGCGGCCACCAACCGGGACGAGTTCTTCGCGCGGCCTGCGCTCGCGCCTGCCCTGATTCCGGGCGCAGGCAAGCGCCCGGCCTGCGTGGCGCCCCGCGATCTCGATGCCGGGGGCACCTGGATGGGGGTAAATGCGCGCCGGCTCTTCGTCGGGCTCACCAACCGGCCCGTGGCCGCGAAGCCCCTGGGCGCACGCTCCCGCGGGCTCCTGGTGCTCGATGCGCTGGCGCAGACCAGCGCCGAGGCGGTGGTCTCCGAAACCGAGCGCCAGGAGAGCATCCGCTACGCGCCCTTCAACTTGCTTTCCGCCGATGGGAACGAGACTTGGCTGGTGCGGCGAACCCACGAGGGCCAGACCGCCCGGGCGCTCGACCCGGGCATTCACGTCGTCTGCAACCGCGATCCCGAGGATCCCAGCTCCGAGAAGGTGCGGCGGATCGAGAAGGAGGTCGCCGGCATCCAACTGGGGCTGCCGCCGGAACGGCTGCTCCAGGAGCTGTTCCGGGTGCTGCGCTCGCATCCATCGGGGTCGAATCCCTTCGAAAACCCCTGCGTCCATACCGGCGAGTACGGCACCCGCTCCTCGTCCGTCCTGTTCGTCGGGGAGTCGCGGAGCGCGTACTGGTACGCGGATGGCGCCCCCTGCGAGTCCGAGTACCGCGATTTCACTGGCCTGCTCGACGACCTTCGTGCGTCGGCAGGTGTGAGGGCGTAAGCACTTGAAGAGAATCGGAAGCAACCTTCGGCCTGCGGACCAGAAGCCGCACCGCAACCTGCGCAGCATCATTCGCTACTCGACCAGCGAGAAGCCGTTCAACGACTACCCGCGCCGCATCCTGTCGCCGCCCACGCCCAAGGAGTGCTGCACGGACGAGAACCGCGAGCTCGTGGGCAACACCCGCGAGATCGACGGCTTCAAGTTCTGCTACAAGATTTGCAAGACCTGCGGGCACGCCGTCCGCTACTTCTACCCCGCAGTCGAGAGCAACGACGAGGCCGTGAGCAAGTACCGCGCGTGGAAGCGCTACATGGCTCAGTGACTCGCGCCCGCTGACTCACGCCTCTCGGGGGGAAGGCTCGTGAAGCTCTGGAACAGAGCTCGAATCGCTCGCGAAGAGCTGCGGTTCCTGTCGCCGCGGAAGCTGTACAACCTCGCGCTCGAGGCGATCGCGCCGCGGCTCGGCCTTGTTACGCTGCCCTACAAGCCGACCAAGATCACGGTCGAGTCGGGCAACGTCTGCAACCTGCGCTGTCCGCTCTGTCCCACCGGGCAGGGCGACCGCTCGGCGCAGAAGGGCATGCTGCCCTGGGACACGTTCGTGAAGGTCCTCGACCAGCTCGACAAGGACCTGATCACGCTGCGCCTGTACAACTGGGGTGAGCCGCTCTTGAACAAGCACATCGTGAAGATGTGCCAGCTCGCCTACGACCGGCGCGTGTCGGTGAAGCTGTCGAGTCACTTGAACGACCTGACGCCCGAGCTGGCCGAGGGCCTGCTGCGCGCCAAGGTGAAGAAGATCTACATCTCGGCCGACGGCGCCACGCCGGAGAGCTACGCGATCTACCGGCGCGGCGGTGACTGGAAGCGGGTGATGGACAACATCCGCATGCTGGTGGCCAAGAAGAAGGAGCTGGACGCGTACTTCACGCGCGTGATCTGGCTCTTCCACGTGTTCCGGCACAACGAGCACGAGGTGCCGATCGCGCGCAAGCTGGCCGCCGAGCTCGGCGTCGAGCTGCAGCTCAACAAGGCGCGCACAGACATGGGCAAGGAGATCTTCGAGACCGCCGAGCAGGCGCTCGAGCGCGATGGTCACTGGCTGCCCGAGTCGAGCGAGTATCTCGCGTACGACCGCGAAGAGAAGACCGCCCAGCGCGAGGCGATGTGCACGCTGCCCTGGAAGGACACCGCCATCAACTGGGACGGCAAGGTGCTGGCCTGTTGCAGCGTGTACAGCGAGAAGCACCACTACGGCTCGATCCACGAGCACGACTTCGGCGAGATCTGGAACGGCGAGCTCTACACCGAGGCGCGCCGCGAGATCGTCGGCCAGTCACCGACCAAAGACACGATCTGCAAGACCTGCAAGCACAACGGCTACTTGTTCTTGTAGGCGGAGTCATGGGTTAGTCTCTCGACCTGCCGGTCACCGAGACTCGAGTGATCGAGTGTGTGGCGGTCGGAGCTAAAGTCAGTGCCCATCCAGCGCCGTTCAACCTCCCGGAGGCTGGAGGCGCGATGGCGATCAAGTGCAAGGTCTGCGATTCGGGCACCCTTTCGCGGAAGAGGAAGTACCGCCTGAGTGGGCCCGCAGTGTTCATCGGCTACGTCCTCCTGATTCCCTCGGTGTTTGGCGTTTTGCTGGGCGGGCTCATGCTGGTCGCGTCCGGCGGGGTCGGAGTCGCAGCCCCGACTGCAGCGAGGACCGCCATGGTCGAACAGCTGCAACGTGCAGACATTCCTCAGCCGATCATCGAAGAAGTGGTCGCGACGAACGACGTGAGTTCGAGCAGCCTCGTTCAGTTGACGTCTGCCCAGGTCGAGGCGATCGACAGCGCCAAACTGGCTCGTAGTGCAGGAGCCACGGGCGCCGCTGCGGGCGCGGTGATTGCGGGGGGAGTCTCCATCTTCTTGATGGTCGCTTCCCTCTGCAGTGGCCTGCTGGGTTGGCTGCTGACGATGAAGAAGAGAGTGCTCCAGTGCGGTGACTGCGAAGCGGTCGTTCAAGCGTCCTGACTGAGGCCCTAGTCGACGAACTCGAACGCCTGCGGGTTGGCGAGCAGCGCGCCATGGGCGGTGAAGCGCCAGTGCGGCGGTGAGTTGAAGCGGCCGTAGGGCGCGAGCGCGGCCAGCGCGCGGCCGATCACCTGGTCGGCCGGCTGGCGGGGCAGCGCCGTGCCCGGGTCGAGCAGCTCGACGCGGGCGCCGTCGAGCCGCACCGGGCGGAGCGCGGGCAGGCCCAGGCGCTCGAGCTGGTGCGCGCGCACCCAGCAGCGCAGTGACTCCTCGGCGCCGAGCTCGAGCCGCAGCGTCTTGGCGCCGGCGCGCGCGCGCACCACCCAGCCCGCGCCCTCGCGCGCCAGGTTGCGGCCCTCGGAAAGCGCGGCGGCGGCGGCGCGGCGCGCGTCGCGGCTGCGGATGCGCCGGAACTCGGGCCAGATCTTCTGCCAGGCGGCGCGGCGCTCGGCCCGGCCGGCGCCGGGCCCGAGATAGCTGCGCAGGAAGCGCAGCCGCTCCGTGCGAGTCACTCCGAAGTCGCGGCGGTGCAGCTTGGCCAGCTGCCTGAAGCCACGCTCGCCCAGCGGCCCGCGGCGCACGCGCGCGCGCTCGAAGTCGATCAGCACGAAAGCGCCATCCGGGCGCAACAGGAAGTTGTTGGGCGAGAAGTCGTCCTGGTCGACGCCCAGGTCGTGGAGCTTGCGCGCGAACGCGGCGAAGCGCTCGAGTAACTCGCGGCGCTCCGCGGTCCGTTCGCGCAGGCCTTCGAGCACGGCGCGCAGGTCGCGCGCGCCGACGTCGCGACTCACCGCGAAGCTGCGCTCGAGCAGGCCGCGCCGCCGCACTTCGCCCACCGCCACCGGCCGCGCCACGTCGAGCCCGAGCGCGGCGATCCGGCGCGCCACGTCGCGCTCGCGCCGCGCCTTCGAGGGGCGCAGGAAATAGCGCCAGCGCGCGGCCGCTGGCAGCGAGAACACCTTCACGTACAGCGCCGGCTCGCCACCGGCGTCGAGTCGGTAGAAGCGTTTGCGGCCGGCGGACTCGCGAGCCACACTGCCCGGACCCGCGAGCACGCGCTCGGGCTCCGCCAAGAGGGCCTCGAGGCGCGGAGTGCGCTCGCCGTCGACCCACCAGCGAAGGCTCGTCTCGGAGCGCGCCATCACGAGGCCCCAAGGCTAGCAGAGATGTCGATCGAAACGCTGCGCGAAGCCGAGCGCTATCTCGACGGACTCATCAACCGCGAGCAGAAGACTCAGTACGACTACGAGCGACTCGGGCTCGGTCCGATCCGCGCGCTGCTCGCCGCTGCCGGCCACCCGGAGCGCGGCTTCCCGTGTCTCTTGATCGCGGGCTCGAAGGGGAAGGGCACCACCACGCTCGCCGCCGAGCAGCTGCTGCGCGCCGCCGGACGGCGCGTGGGCACGTTCACCAAGCCCCATCTCGAGAGCTGGCGCGAGCGCTTCCGGATCGACGGCGAGCTCGTGCCCGAGGCCGACCTGGTGCGCGCGCTCGCCGACCTGCAGCCCGCGATCGAGGCGCTGCGCGGCGACACCGAACGGTGTCCCAGCTTCTTCGACGTGACCGTCGCGCTGGCGCTGCTGCTGTTCCGGCGCGCGGGCGCGGACGTGGGCGCGATCGAGGTGGGGCTGGGCGGACGGCTCGATTCGACCAACGCGGTCGACGCGCGCGTCACCGTGGTCACGGCGATCCAGCTCGAGCACACCGACAAGCTCGGCGACACGCTCGAGGCGATCGGCCGCGAGAAGGCGGGCATCTTCCGCAAGGGCGTGCCGGCGCTGCACGGGCCGCTGCACCCCGAGGCCTGGGGCGCGATCGCCGCGCAGGCGATCGCCGCCGACGCCCCGCTCGACGAAGTGACTGCCCACGAGGCGCGCTGCGACCACGACGGCATCCGCTTCCGGCTGGCCGACGGCCGCGCGCTGCAGAGCCCGGTGCTCGGCGTCCACCAGGCCACGAACCTGGCGCTGGCCGTGCGTGCGGTCGAAGTCTGGCTGGGCCGACAGCTCTCGGCGCGCGAGCTCGAGTCACTGGGCGCGCTGCGCCTGCCCGCGCGGCTCGAGCGGATCGGCGAGGCGCTGGTCGACGACGCTCACACGCCCGACTCGGCGCGCGCGCTGCGCGAGACGCTCGAGCGCTTGTGGCCGGGCACGCGCTTCGCGTTCGTGCTCTCGATCTCGCGCGACAAGGACGCCGCGGGGCTGCTCGCCGAGCTCGCGCCGGTGACTCGCGCCTGCGTCGCGACCGCGGCCGAGCCCACGCGCTCGCTCGATCCGGAGGAGCTGGCCACGCTGGCCTGGGCCGCGGGCATCGAAAAGGTCGAGAGCGAGCCCGATCCGCTGCAGGCGCTGGCGCGCGCGCGGTCGCTGCTCTTGCCCGGCGACCGGCTGTGCGTCACCGGCTCGATCTTTCTCGCGGGCCGGCTGCGCCGCCACTTGGTGGCCGCGGCGGGCCCCGTGTAGACTGCCGCCCCCCGACGCGAACATCGGAGCGTGGGTAGGGTGCCCACGCGAAAATCGGTACCGGAGACCCCCCGTTGGCCCTGATCCGCAAGAAGACCGGCAACTTTCTCGAAGACTTCCGACTCGGTCAGCTGTTCCGGCACAAGGGCGGACGCACCGTGACCGAGGGCCTCACCGCTCACTTCACCGACTTCTCGTTCACCGCCAACCCGCTGCACCGCAACCTGCGCTACGCGCAGCGCTACGGCTACGAGGCGATGCCGATCACGCCCGGGCTGGTGATGGCGGTGGCGTTCAGTCAGACCGTGGAAGACATCTCCGAGAACGCGCGCGCCAACCTCGAGTACATCGACATGCGCTTCGGCGCGACGGTCTACGTGGGTGACACGATCGAGACCGAGACCACGGTGCTGGGCGTCCGGAGCTCGTCGAGCCGGCCCGAGCTCGGCGTCGTGCACGTGCAGAGCATCGCGCGCAAGCAGACCGGCCAGATCGTGCTCGCCTACCAGCGCAAGGTGCAGGTGTTCCGGCACGAGGCCAGCGCCAAGCTCGACGAGGGCGAGCTGCCGGCGGCGCCGGTCGACGTGGCGCTCGAGCTCCCGGCCTACGACTCCAACGCCGGCTATGCCGAGCTCGCGCACCTGTCGAACGCCGACACCTACTTCGAGGACTTCACCCCTGGAGACACGATCGAGCACTCGCGCGGCCGCGTGATGACCGACGAGCACATCTTCCTGACCGGCATGCTCGACAACACCAGCCAGGTGCACTGCAACCAGACCATGATCGACCGCGATCCCAGCCGCTATCTCGGCGGGAAGCTCGTGGTCTACGGCGGCATTCCGTTCACGCTGTGTCTCGGTCTTTCGAGCCCCGACATCTCGGACAACAGCCTGGGCGACATCGTGTACAAGACCGGCCGCCACACCGCGCCGATCTTCTCGGGCGACACCGTCTTCGCCTCGACCGAGATCCGCGGCAAGAAGGACTACGCCGGCCGCCCCGACCTGGGCCGGCTCGAAGTCACCCTGCGCGGTCACAAGTTCGAGCGCTCGGGCAGCGAGGAGAAACGCGTGCAGATCTTCGAGCTCGAGCGCGAGCTGACGGTCAAGCGCCGCACTCACTACGCGAAGTCTTAGGGCTGTACCGCGCGCGGGCGGCCGCGCGCTAGCCCCTCCGCTCGGCTGCGCCTCGCTGCGCGCCTTCGGCTTGCCGGCTGGCGCTGGACCCGGCGCCAGCTGCTGCCTCTGGTGACTCTAAAGTCCCGGAGTGTCTTCGCCGAAGCAGTCATGTCATGAAGAGGAAGCTGCTGACGTTCCTGCTGGTCCTCGTGTTGCCTTCGGGCTTCGTGCATGCCGACTGCTGGCCAGGCAATCCTGGCTACCGCGAGTGTCTGAACAACCAGGGTTCGACGCTTCGCGCGATGCAAGCGCAAGAGGCACTCGATCGGCAAGCGGCCGCCCAGGAAGAGCAGGTCCGTCTAATGAGGCAGCAGCTCCAGCTGCAGCAAGAGATGATGAGACAGCAACAAATCCAGCAAGCGCCGCCCGGCTCGGCGTACCAGCGGATGTTGATCCTCAATCAGGGCTTTCAGAAGTTCAACTGCAGCGTGACGCCTCAAAACTGCAGATAGCGGCGCCCGCTCGTCAGCTCGCGGCTTGTAGCTCCACGAAGTGCCGGTACGCGCCGCCTGGAATGGCGACCAGCTCGGAGTGAGTCCCGCGCTCTTCGATCACTCCATCGCGCAGGAACAGGATCTGGTCGGCCTCGCGCACGGTCGTGAGCCGGTGCGAGACCAGTAAGACGATCCGGTCGCGCGCGGCCTCGCGCAGCGCGCTCACCAGCCGGCGCTCGGTCTCGGGGTCGAGCGCCGAGCTGGGCTCGTCGAGGATCAGGATCGGCGCGTCGCGGAGCAGCGCGCGCGCGATCGCCAGCCGCTGCTTCTGGCCGACCGAGAGACCCGCGCCGCCGCGACCCAGGCGCGTGGCCCAGCCGTCGGGCAGCGCGCGCACGAACTCGTCGACGCCCGCGATCTGCGCCGCGCGCCGCAGCTCGAAGTCGCTCGCGCCGGGCTTGGCCAGGCGCAGGTTCTGCTCGAGCGTGCCCGCGAACAGCGCGGTCTCCTGGAACACGAACGCGATCGCGGCGCGCAGCGAATCGAGCGTCACTTGGGCCACGTCCTGCTCGCCCACGAGCACCCGGCCGCGCTGCGGCGACAGGAAGCGCGGCACGTGCCAGAGCAGCGTCGTCTTGCCCGCGCCCGCGGGACCCACGATCGCCGTGACTGCTCCGCGGCGGGCTTCGAAGGACACGTCGCGCAGGCCCACACCCGCCTGCGGGTGAGTGAAGTCCACGTGCTCGAAGCGCAGCGACGCGGGCGGCCCGGCCAGGGCGTGTGCGCCCACGGCGTCGCGCTCGCTCTCCTCGTCGAGCAGCGCGAATACGCGCTCGAGTCCCGGCGCCGCGAGGTTCAAGGTGAACCAGAGCCCGCCCAGGTACGAGCACGCGACCATGATCTGCACGAAATAGGTGACGAGCAGCGACACGTCGCCCAGGCTGATCTGTCCGGCGATGCGCAGGTCGACCACCTCGAGGAAGGCGCCGCGCACGATCCACACGCCCGGCAGCAGCGCGCAGAAGATCCCGGCCATGGCCATGCCGATGACTCCCCGGTGCTCGCCGAACGAGGCCGAGCTGTCGCGGTCGAAGCGCGCGCGCTCGTGTGACTCGGCGCTCTGGCTCTGCACCGCCACGATGTTGGTGACGCCCTCCTCGAGCGCGCTGATCGTGGTCGAGCCGGCGGCGCGGCTGCGCAGCATGCGCCGCCGGACCAGCTCTGCGAACGGCCAGGTCGCGACCAGGACGGCGGCGCCGAGCGCGAACGCGTAGTAGGCGAGCTGGGGCGCGCGGTAGCTGTCCCAGAGCGCGTACGAGTAGAGCGCCACGGAGAGCGGAGACACGCACAGGATCAGGATCAGCCGGTAGCAGGTCGTGGTGATCGAGGGCGTGTCGTACATCAGCCGGTACACGGCATCGCCGATGCGCGCGTCCTCGAGCTTCGAGAGCGGGAGGCTCTGGATGCGCTCGAACAGCTGCGAGCGGAAGTGGTGGGTCAGGTCCTGACTCAGTCGGATGGTCCAGCGGAAGTCGAGCCAGCCAATCAGGCCGCCCAGGAAGCTGAAGCCCAGATTGGCCGAGTTCTCGGTGGTGGTGGCGGCGTCCACGCCGCTGCCGAGGAACGCCGTGGTCTGGTCGCGCTCGCCGCCACTCGTCCCGATCTGGCCGATCGCGACGAGCAGCACGCTCTGCGCAGCCACGGTGATCCAGAGCAGCTCCATGCGCGAGGCGCCGACCAGCGGCTCGAGCAGCGGCCGCACCAGGAACGGGAACGAGGCGATCCGGTCGGCGAGCGGCAGGTCGCCGATCACGTGGTCGATCACGAGCTTGATCGGCACGGGCAGGACCAGCAGCGGCAGCACCGAGAGCGCCTGGAACAGTGTCTTCACCGCGAAGCGTCCGCGCAGCGGCCAGGCGAAGCGCAGCGCGCGCCACAGCGCGAGGAACGCGGGACTCACGAGGCCGCTCCCGCGAGCTCGAGCTCGGCCAGCGCCCGGAAGCTCCCGGCGGGGCG
>Ga0335080_10006485_pt1 | contig 12093 bp, 14 predicted proteins | sample Lox_Sample_34_FD_206720 | JGI IMG/M metagenome (GOLD analysis project Ga0335080, IMG submission 206720) | Soil microbial communities from Loxahatchee National Wildlife Refuge, Florida, United States - Lox_Sample_3.4 | ecosystem: Environmental > Terrestrial > Soil > Wetlands | place: USA...
GGGATGCGCGGGTCGGTTACTTGGACCGGGCTCTCCTGGAGGAGGCCTTGCGTTCCGGCCAGCGCGAGAAAATGGTGGTATTGAGTCCACCGCGGGGGGTGAACTCGCCTTTAACGATGCACCACTCCGGCTGGATTGCGCCGACAATGTCGTGAAGCATCTTGTTCACGGCGTTCTCGTAGAAAATGCCGAGATCGCGGTAAGCCAGTAAGTACATCTTTAAGGATTTGAGCTCGATGCAGGATTTGCGAGGCTGGTATTGGATGGTAATAGTCCCATAGTCGGGCAAGCCTGTTTTGGGACAAACGGAAGTGTATTCCGGGTAGCGGGTAGTGATGACATAGCCAGGGTACTGATTCGGCCAAACTTCCAGCTTTGGCAACTTGGCTTCGATGCCTGCTTTGGCGTGCTGTTCCGTATATTCCGGCATCATTTCCTCACTGAGATGTGCTAGAGAACCGTAGGACCATTGTACTCGTCAAGTCGGGACTACGATGTACTTGCGCGGGTCAATGCATTGACCTATGCTCAGCGCACGTTCTGGAGGTTCCCAGGCTCTTCGGATGACGTGCCCGATTTGCAAAGGAAAAGACGCGCGCCGCTCCCGTCGACAAAACGCGGCTGATTACGTTTTAAGCGTTATGGGAGTGTATCCCTGGAGGTGCCGGGACTGTCGTGCTCGGTTTTACGCCCGCCTCATGTCTCTGTCTGACTCTTTCCATGCGCATTGTCCGATCTGCGGAAACATCGATCTGAAACGCATCTCTCCCGAACATGTGGATACACCGCTGGGCTTTCTGTGGAGCCGCGTTCATATCCCGGCATATCGCTGTGAACCCTGCCGCCACAAGTACTTCTCCATCCGGCCTGCACGGCAAACGGAGCTGGCGGAAGCTTCGACGGACTAGCCGTCTACTCCCCTCGCCGGCTACTGCTCGCACTCTACCGCTTTGCCTTGACGGACCCTGCCACGGTCGTCGCTGAACACCGCGAAGCTGCATTTCGGATCGGTGACATCTTCGAGCACCAGATCGTATGCTGCCCCTTCTTTCGAGAGATTCAACCGCAGCTTCCAGCCGGGTACGATTTCGGGGCCGGGGCCGTACATGGCGTGGGCCACCGTCGGAAAAGATTCAGAAGCCCACTTCGTGCCTCTATCGGAAAAATCGCCAGCGCTGATCAGCGTGCTCCACGTGGCGTACACCCCGTGGTTCTTCTTGTAGTTGGTTTCGGCCGCATTGATGGCCTTTACCATGTTGACCGCCAAACTCTTGCGTTCGCGCTCGCGGTCTGGAACGCCGTAGGAAGGCTTTTGAGCGAAGGTGCGGCCGGTCACCACAACAACTGCGGCGACAAGGAGGAAACGGATGAACTTGCGAAATATCATTGCGCGAGCCTTTCTCCATAGCGGAAACTTCCAGGCTGCCATGATGCCATCAGTGCCGATCATTCCAAAAGCCACGCTGCTTGAGTTTCCTCCCGGGCCGCTCTGGAGTATGATTTCCAGCCTGACAGGCCGTTCCGGACTCCGGGGGATGGACGGACGGGGGTGACCATGGCGACGGCAGTTCCCAGTAAAGAAGCGGCGCGGGTTGCGGCGCTGAACCGGTATGCGATTCTGGACACCGAGCCAGAGGCATCGTTCGATGACTTGGTGATTCTGGCGTCGCACATCTGCAAGACGCCGATCGCCCTGCTGACGTTGGTCGACGACCACAGGCAATGGTTCAAATCCGCGGTAGGCGTGCAGGTGCGAGAAACTCCCCGCGAAATTTCCTTTTGTTCGCGGGCTATCGAGCAGGACAGCAGCTTGTTTATCGTGCCCGATACACTGGAAGATCCGCGATTTCGCGATAATCCCTTGGTCACCGGAGAGCCGCATATCCGTTTTTACGCCGGGGCCCCGCTGGTGAACGAAGATGGCTTTGCGCTGGGAACTTTGTGCGTGGGAGACCGGCAACCGCGCGAGCTGGACGAGGATCAAAAGGTGGCGCTGACTTCGCTGAGCCACTTGGCACTGCGGCAGATGGAATTGCGCACCAACCTGCAAATGCTGAAAGACGCGTTGAACGACCGCACCCGCGAAGAGCATGCCCGAGAGCTGGAATTGAAGCGGTTGGAGGAGAAGTTGGTCCGCGTTCTAGGACTGCATATCTAGCCGTCCGAAAAGCGAAACCGGCGATGAAAAGGGCCCTGGCGAGACCGCCAAGGCCCTTCTGTTTTATGAACGCTAAAATTTAGCTGTGAGCGCAGCCGGGGCAATTGCCTGCCGCTCCGCCGCAGCATTTCTTTCCGTCCTTGGTATTGCAAGCCACGGCGTCCTTGCCACAGCAGGACTTGCCGGCTTTTCCGGCGCAGCAGTCTTTGCCGTCCTTGGCGCACATCTTGTCGTCTTTGCCGGAGCAGCAATTCATGGCCGACTGTTCGCCCTTGGCATGTTCTTTGCAGCAAGCCATGGCCTTGCCGTCCTTGCCTTCGCAGCAAGATTTACCCTTCTTGGCATTCTTACCGGAGCAGGAGTGGTCCTTGTCCTTGTGGTCGCAACACGTGCCGGCCTGCTTCGCATTGGAGTCTGTCGCAGTGGCCGGTTGCGAGCCGGAGCTCTGTTGAGCAATGGCGGGCAGCCATGCGGCCAGCGCAAAAATCAGAACAACAGCAATCATTCGCAATTTCATTTTTATTCACCTTTATTTCTCTTTGGTTCGGAACATGGGAGACACGTCCCATACGGCGAGCGAAGATGAGCGAATGGGAGGAAACGGCGTCTCAGAGTCGAAGAACTGTGAAGGTGGGACTAGTCTGGGAAGGTGGGCCGGAATTCAGTCGTTCAAGATCAGCCGTTTGATGAATAGAGGGCATCGAAACGAATACGGGAACCAATGCGACGCCGGCGGGCACAGCCCGCGCGACCACCGCGGGAGGAAGCCCCGCCTGGCCGTTGGAAGAGATCGAGCAGCAGTCGGGCGTCTTGTTTGTATGACAGTTCGCGGAGGCGGGATCTCTCAGGGATGCTGCGGAGGCTTTACCATGAGGGCAGCAGGTGTGGCGCGAAGGGGAAGGTTCAGGTTTGTCGGCAGGTGAAGCTCCTGCCAGCACCACAACTGCTGCCCAAGAATGTTGGCTTTGACACTGCATGGGCGGGTTGACGGTCCAGCCCAAGAGCGCGACGACCAAGACCACTCCGATTGATCGTCTGGCCACTTGCATTACGCAGGCGATTATGAGGGAGGGGTGGGGTTGGCGCTGTGACAACCGTCACGTCCAATTGTTTCGCTCAACCCGTTTTCAACACGCGCTGAGCCGGGTATCCTGCCGGTATGCCCGTTTTCCGTTTCTCCCAAATAGTTCTTCTGGCTGCCGCCTCCGTGGCGTTCGCGTACCCGGTCTCGGCCGCCACTGCGCCGGCTCCGGTTCGCAAGACCTGTTCCGACGGAATCTCCCTACAAGCAAGCGCGGGAGCGGCGGTGCAAGGGTCGTTGCTGCTTGTGAAAGTACAGAGCAAGAAGGCCCTTCCGGCACTAAAGAGTGAATGGAATGGGAAGGAAATCCCCCTCTGGAAGGAAGAGAGTACCGGCCCGACACTGCACGGGTTGCTGGGAATTGATCTGGAACTAAAGCCGGCTGCTTACGAGTGGAGAGTGTCGTGGACCGGCCCGGACGGCACAGAGCAGGGTTGCGGGCTGCCACTCGTGGTTCGGGCTGGGAAATTCGCGACCGAGCACCTCAAGGTGGAAAACCAGTTTGTGCAGCCTGACCCCGAGCAACAGAAGCGCGCCGACGCCGACCAAAAGAAAATGCGCGCGATTTACGACACAACGACGCCGGAAGTGCTATGGAGCGGAAAATTCCGGCTGCCACTCAAAGACGTGACCACTGGCGGGAATTTTGGACGGCGCCGCGTGCTCAATGGAGAAGCGCGTTCGCCGCACACCGGCGTCGATTTTCCGGCGATGACCGGAACTCCGGTCTACGCGTCGCAATCCGGCAACGTGGTATTGGCGGAAAATCTGTACTACTCGGGCGGCACCGTCGTCATCGATCATGGCTTCGGCATTTACACCATGTACGCGCATCTGTCCGAGATCGGCGCGCACGCCGGCGACAAGGTGGAAGCAGGCACGGAGATCGGCAAAGTCGGCGCGACCGGCCGTGTGACGGGCCCGCACCTGCATTGGGGATTGACAATTCAGCATGCCCGCGTCAACGGACTGAACATCGTGCAGCGCCAGCCCTGAGCGGTGATAAGCCTCTAGAAGCGATAAGGAACGATTGGCGTGAGCTTTACAAGCTCAGTTAATATAGTTTACTTCCGAAGTTCACTATGGTTAATTCCTGCCAAAACTCGGCGACGCGGCTGCTAATCCTGCTTTGTTTTGGCGCCGCTCTGACTATGTTCCAGGCCGCGGCGCAGGAGAGTCCTTCCAGCACTGACCCGCGATCCAGTGCGCCCGCGGCGACCGAGGAAGGCCAGGACTCAAACGAAACTCCGGTCATGTTTCCCCACCCGGAGTGGAACAACTTCTGGCTCTCTGGGCAGGCGAATTTCATCGCGCAGTATCATCCGGATTTTCACTCGCCGTATCAGGGACCCCATAGCCTGCCTCCAGAGGCGCAGGAGGCCACCTCGCGCGTGTTGACGCTGTTCACCGGATGGCGGCCCGGGCGGACGACGGAGTTTCTCTGCGATGTGCAGGAGACGGGAGGGCATGGGCTGGGTGAGGCGCTGGGCGTGGCCGGATTCTTCAACCTGGATGTCGTGCGAAATCCCACGCTAAGCAAGGCACCGTATGTCGCGCGCCTGATGTGGCATCAGATTATTCCGTTGGGTGCCGAAAGCGTGGCGTCCGAGCAAAGCCCGTACTCTCTGTTTCGCGAGCTGCCGGCGCGACGCCTGGAGCTGCGCGTTGGAAAATTCAGTCTGGCGGATTTTTTCGATCTGAACACCTACGGCACGGACACCAATTTTCAGTTCATGAATTGGACGGTCGACAACAAAGGGGCATACGACTACGCCGCGGACACGCGCGGGTTTACCTATGCCGCGCTGCTGGAGTATCACGATCGCAACTATGTGATCCGATTTGCCGAGGCGCTGATGCCGAAGGTGGCCAACGGCATTCACTTGGACGCCGATCTCTCTCGTGCCCATGCCGAGAATATCGAGCTGGAGCTACATGGGCGTGTAGTGGGAAAACAGCCGGGGGTCTTGCGGCTGTTAAGTTACGTGAACCACGCGAATGTGGGCGACTATCGCCAGCAGACGGATGAATGGCTGGCGAATCCGGTCACGCCGGTACCGCACATCACCAATCATCCGTTGCAAACGACCGTCAAATACGGTTTCGGAATTAATTTCGAGCAGCCGATCCAGGATTGGATTGGGTCTTTGGGCGCTGGGGATGGAACGAAGGGCAGCACGAGTCCATGCGTACACGGAAGTGGACGAAACCTGGCAAATCGGCGTCGGCGGGAATGGCTCTCGGTGGGGACGTAAGTGGGATCGCATGGGCCTGGTGTTCGTAAGCAATGGCATCAATCACGAACACGCGCGCTATCTGAGTTACGGTGGACTGGGCTTTCTGTTGGGCGACGGAAAGCTGAACTATGGCCGCGAAAACATTCTGGAGACCTACTACACCGTGCATGTATGGCGGGGGATTTATCCCGCTGCGGGTCTGCAGTATGCGGTGAATCCTGGTTACAACCGCGACCGGGGCCCGGTCTTAGTGCCCACCCTGCGCCTCCACCTTGAGTTTTAGGTTCGGAACTCGCTCTTAGCGAGTTTGCGTCGCTTGTGCTCGTGCGTCAGCGATCCGCGCGCGCGTACTCTTGACGATGCCGACGAACCGTCGTGTCAGTTCGCGAATGCGGTCCGGCTTGTGCAGAAGCATGGACTCGTTGGGAATGAGTTCTTTGCCCACGCTAAGCGCCGCGGCGCCGGCGAGCAAATATTGCGCCGCGTTCTGTTGCGTGACGCCGCCGCCGGGGATCAAGCGAATGTCCGGAAAAGGCCGGCGAAGGGCGCGCACATAGCTATCGCCACCAACCAGCGCACTCGGGAAAATCTTGACAAAATCCGTTCCACTCTTCCACGCCGTATGAATTTCCGTGGGCGTGAGCGCTCCGGCCATTATGATGATTTGGGGCTGCCGCGACACAAATTCGACCGTCGGCACATCCAGTGCGGGACTGCTGATGAACTGGGCGCCGGCCCCAACGCACGCGCGAGCCGTTTCCGAATCCAAAACGGTGCCCGCACCGAGGATCACGTCAGGCACGGACTTGGCCAGTTCACGGATGACGTCGAGCGCGCCCGGCACGGTCATGGTGACTTCAATGATCGGCACGCCAGCATGGGCCACTTCTTCCACCGCAAAGCGGGCATCCTCGGCGGAAGAGGTGCGAATCACGGGAACCAGGCCCATCTCTTCGACCCGGTTTCGCAATTCCTGTTTGTCCATTCCGGAAGGACCTTTCCTGGCCAGACTCTCGCGCCGTGCCTGGCCAGCCAGCATTCAGGCAGATTATAGTGTGCCGCCTTGGAAAATCCAGTGTGCCCGGCATGGAAGCTGAACCCGGGTCCAAGCGATGGTAAACTCGCGGCAGAGGTGGAGATCCATGGCACGTAAACAGAGCAAAGCGAAGAAAGTGAAGAAGACGAAAAAACGGAAGTCCACCCCAGTGAAACCGAAATTAAAGGCCAAGTCTCGCAGAACTCCTGCCAAGAGATCCTCGTCGCGGCGTTTGCGGCGCGCCGTGCGCGGACAAGGCGAAAACGCGGAACTGGTGTCCTACGAATCTCGAGGAATGGGAGCGCGGGCCGGGGGCCAAGCAGGGGATACCCAGGGCATTTCGGCCAGTCCAACGGCGGATTCGGAGAGCGTGGAAGAGCTTCTGGAGGAAGGCCAGTCCTTCGAGGCGGAAATCCTGAACGGAGTCGAGAAGGCTGGCGATGCGGATGAATCCGAAGTAGTCACGCGCGAAGTCGAAGAAGACGACGTGCCCGAGGAATATCGCGAGCATCGCGAGAACGAGAATTAGCGCGTCTGCAATCCGAGCCAGCAATGCGGATCGGCGTCATCTCTGACACACACGGGCTCTTACGGCCTGAAGCAATGCAGGCGCTGCAGGGGGTACAACTTATTCTGCACGCTGGAGACGTGGGCTCGCCGGAGATCCTGACCACGCTGAAAAGCGTCGCGCCGGTATTTGCGGTGCGGGGGAACATCGACACTCAGGCTTGGGCTAACGAGCTTCCATTGACGACGGTTGTGGAGGCGGAGGGCGCGAGCTTCTACCTACTGCACAACTTGCACGAATTGGATTTGAAGCCCGATGCGGCGAAGTTCGATTTTGTCGTCAGCGGGCATACTCACCAAGCAGAGCAGCGAAATCAAAATGGAGTGACTTATCTCAATCCAGGCAGCGCGGGGCCAAAGCGCTTCCATCTCCCCGTTACACTCGCACTTCTGGATCTAGGCAAGAAACCTTGGCAAGCCGACATTGTTCGGCTTGTCGAATGATCTCGCGCTGCGTATACACAGCCGTCGGAACAGCGAGAAGCGCGCTCAATGCGCGTTCAAGTCCCAGAGTCTTGGGATAAATTATCCGTTTCGAACCTCGTTAACGAATCAGCAATTGTGAAGCGAGGCGCTATGTCGAACGCTTCTAGACACCGCCTGAACACGGACCTGCCATGGGGGCAAAGCTCGGTCGCGGATGGGGTTTTGCAACCGCCGGCGTAACGAAATTTACAAATAGAAGTACTGGCGTACTTGCCCCTCCTGGCGGTAGAGTAGTACCTCCCAGCTATTGTCCGTCGGGCGGAAAACGGACAAACTGGTCTGCAAGATAGCCGCGAAGAAGGCGAGCCAGGAACCCCTAAACGACGGCCAGGCACGCAAGAATTTCTGTTCACGGCGAGCGATCAAAGCGGGCCCTAATTGAGCTGAGGAGAAGGTCCCCTCATGGGCGTTTTACATTTTCGCTATCGGGAACGCCGCCGGACGTTGCGCGTAGCTCTGGCACTGCCAGTGATTGTGCACGGGCAAAATGATCTGGGAGAGAAGTTCTGCGTGCGCGCGATGACCTACTCGATCAACCAGCAAGGCGCGCTGCTGGCACTAGAAGAACCCGTGGTTCCCGGGCAGTCCCTGCTCATCGTTAACGAGAATACGAACCGCTCTGCGGAAACGCGAGTGGCGCATGTCCGGCGCGATCGCGAAGGGAAGCGGCTGGTTGGCTTGGAGTTTGTGAATCCCGACACGAATTTCTGGAAAATGACGTTTCCGGCTCCGGGTGCCCGGCCGCTGCGGCGTGCTCCGGGATACAAGCAACAGCAGGGATAAAAATCCAAGTGCAAAAGTGTAAGGGTGTAGAAGTTAAAGGGTAAGAATTTCTGTTTCTGCGGTCCCCTCCAGCACTACACTCATTAACCGGCAACACCGAGGAAAGCGGTCAGGTGCGCTTCTTGCGTGCTTTTGGCTTTGAATTGCGACGCTTGATTTTCGAGGTTCGCGATTTCGGCTTCTTTGGAGTCGACGCAAGCCTGTGCTGAGCAGCCTTTGACAGTTTCGCGACGACCAGGTCGTAGGACTTGCGGAGCAACGCGGCAACTTCCCCTCGTGGCAGCGTGTTCGCCGACTCGATGGCGATCCACTTGGCCCGCGCAAGATATGGCGCCGGAACAATACCCGGGCGCTCGGTAAGCTCCGCGAACTCCTCAGGATCGGCCTTCAGCGTGAGCCACAAGCGGGCCGGCTCCAGCGGTATAACAACAAACATCTTGCCGCCGACTTTAAACAAAAGATCGTCTTCCCACTGAATTTGTTCGGTGGCACCCGGGAAGGACAGGCAGAGTTTGCGAAGCTGATCGATATCCATGGCGAGGGAGTTTAACGCCGAACAGAACAAAGGAGAAAGTAGTTACTCGAAGCGGGGGTGTTCTGGCATCGAAGCTCTGGCAATCTTAACGCCTTGCGGAAAGCACCCCTCCCGCGTCATTGCGAGCGTAGCGAGGAATCTCTCTCCATCAAAAGTCAAGAAAAGAGAGATTTCTCCCTGCGCAGACTCCGTTCGGAATGCTAATCAGCCGTAGCGGGTGAAGCGTAGCGGCGGAAGAAGGAATCCGGCTTCCATTGAGGACGGGCAGGGTTGTTCGCGGTTTCGATCAGCAACCGTCGCACGATTTCTTCGTAGAGCGCCGCAGCTTTCAAGTCGACAGGCTGGTTCACGTCGTCAGAGGGAGCGTGGTAACGATTGGTCAGCCAATCCTTGAAGATTTTCTGTTCTGGCGTGCCCAGTTCGAAGCCCACGTCCATTTTGACGGATGGTACCCCTTTTTTGATGAAACTGTATTGATCGCTGCGGATGAATGCGTTGCGCAGCGGCTCGGGGTCGGGAATGGGCTTCACGCCAAGCGATTGGGCCACAGCCGCTGCTTGCGTGCCTAAGTCGGATTCCTCGATACCTTCGATCTTCAAGAGCTTCAACGGAACGATGGGCAAGAACATGTCGACGTTGATGTTCGCGACGATGGATTTGATGGGCACAGTCGGATGCGCCGCAAAATACTTGGAGCCGAGCAGTCCCTTCTCCTCGGCGGTGACGATCAGGAACAACACCGAGCGCTTCAGCGCTTCGGGATGAGCTTTCAGGTTCGCTGCAACATCCAGCACCAGAGCGCAGCCGGAGCCGTCGTCCATCGCGCCGTTGTAGATTTTGTCACCGTTGATGGGCGCGCCGATGCCGACGTGATCCATGTGCGCGGAGAGCACCACATATTCGTCCTTCAGCTTGGGATCCGTGCCGGGCAGTTTGGCCACGATATTCGAGGACGCGACCGCTTTCGAAACGATCGCCGCAGCCACGTGAATCGTTGGGGAAAGCGGAAAATGTGGCAACGGATTGCGATCTTTGCCGAGCGCAGCAATTTCGGCAAACGTGTGGCCGGAGCCCGCGAAAAACTGTTCTGCCGACGCGGGATTCAGGGTGATGGCGACATCGAGACCTTGCGTTTCGCGAAATTCGGGATCGGCCAGGTCCATCGATGGCTGATTGTGATTCAGCGAAATGCGCGACCATGGAATATCCATAGAAGCGGGGTTCGGGATGCTGATGTAGCCGATGGCGCCAGCTTCCCGCAACGCTTTCCATCGCTCGGCGAGGGTCTGGTAGTGAGAGGCAAGAGCGGTGGGAATGTTGGAGGGTGAGCCGGAAAGGAAGACGGCCACTTTGCCGTTGAGATCGTTGCCGCCCAGTTCGTCGAGCTGTCTTTCCGGAATTTGCAGGCCATAGCCGACAAACACGAGAGGCGCGGTGATCGCAGCAGAAGCGTGCGTGGCGCGGGTGCTGATGTAGGCGTCGTCCGTGAAAGAGAGCCGTTTGGACTCGCCTTTGGTGATCAGCGCGATGAAGGATTTTCTCTCGTCCACTTGATACTGGCGCAGTTTCACGGGTTGGTAGAAACCGTCAGTACCGGCTGCCTCCAGCCCTGCTTTCTTCAATTGTTCGACGGCATACGTTTCGGCTTTCTGCAGGCCCTCGCTGCCTGTGTCGCGCCCCTCAAGCGAATCGTCCGCCAGGAATTTGACGTGGGACCACCAGGAGACGCCGTCAAAGTGCGACACGGCTTGCTGCTGCGCGGCAGTGATGCCGGCAAAAATTAAGGCAAACGCAATCGCGGCGATATGGCGCATGAGGCCCCCTGAAGTTAGATGGAAGCACAGAGAATAGCAGGGATATGCACGCCAGTCATCTTGCGATGCTTTTTTCGTCGGTGAGTCAGTTTTCTAGCGATGCATTAGAATAGACGCATGCCTAGCGACGCTGCGAATGACGCAACGAGGCGCGAATGGCACCAGCTTGGGTTCTTTTACGACCGTGATGACGACGCCAAAGTTTGGAAGATAACTGGTTCTCGGGCTGGTCTGCTGAAATTTCGCGACACGCTATTGGACTACGTCACTAATCCTCTCAATTCTCCGAACTCTGAGCATCAGCATTACGGGCCGTATGGATTTCTTGAAATCATGACCTGGTCGGAGCCTGGCTTTGACCAACACGCAATTCGCGGCCCTTTGGCGGATTTGATCCGGCTCGCGAAGCTGATTGAAGTCAAGCTCGGTTCTTCTCCCTCTGGCTCTGAGATTTCCATCAAGGATGAGTTTGCATTGGGCAGCCCATACGCCCTTATTCTCGATCTTAGAGAGGATGACTTCGACCCGGCGTCGCTCGATCCCTTCCTGCAAGATACAGTCCGCAATGCCATTGCAGCGGCGGAACGGATTCTGCCTGGCCGTGCGGCCCCGGAGGGTGAGGAAGACGCCCGGTGGCAAGCTGTCCTCAAAATTGGTGACTTTGTCGAAGAGGAACCAGAAGCGGTCTGGCCCTTCGTTTTGAAATGGGGCTCGCACGAGGATGAGGACCTGAGAGCCGCAATTGCAACCTGCCTTCTTGAGCACCTTCTGGCACATCACTTCGACCTTATTTTCCCCAAAGCCGAAGCAGCTGCTAGGGCGGACGTGCGATTCGGAAAGACAATAGTTCAATGCTGGAAACTAGGCGCAGCGAGCGAATCACCCCGATCAGAGCGATTCGACCGGCTACTTGCTGAAATTCGTAAGTCGCAAACCTGAGACCTTCCAATCCAAATCAGATTTCGAGCAAAGGCAAACATATACTGCCCCGCCTGCAGGGCTTTCATTGTCGTGACCAACTCGGCGCGATGTCGTTCCTCACACAGCGAGGAATCTCTCTTTGGTCGAAACCGAGAGAGATTCGTCACTTCGCAGACTTCGTTCGGAATGACAAATCGATAGGCCTCTACTTGGTGATTGGGGTGGCGGAGCTGGCAACGCACTGCCAGTTGCCGTTGAGCTTGGCCCAGGTATCCGTGAAGCGTCCGCGAATGACGGTGGTCTTGCCGTTCTTAGTGGACTTGCCGCGGTACACACCGGTGACCACGACGGTATCGCCGAATGAACGCGTCACCACGTCTTCGGTGACGAGTTGATCGAGCGGGGAAGAGTCGTTCTTGACGGAATTGAGGAACTGCTCACGCGTTTGCAGCGTGCCTTCGTGATCGACGTAAAT
>Ga0335080_10006486_pt1 | contig 12093 bp, 9 predicted proteins | sample Lox_Sample_34_FD_206720 | JGI IMG/M metagenome (GOLD analysis project Ga0335080, IMG submission 206720) | Soil microbial communities from Loxahatchee National Wildlife Refuge, Florida, United States - Lox_Sample_3.4 | ecosystem: Environmental > Terrestrial > Soil > Wetlands | place: USA: Florida...
AGCCACCCGGAACAGAAGGCTGACGCGCTCTTCAATCGACGTGCGGCTCCAGGACTCGAAGGCCCGCAGCGCGGCTTCCATCACCCCTTCGACGTGTTCCTTCCCGGCCTTCTGGTGTACGCCGACCACCTGCGACGGCTTGGCCGGATTCAGGGACTTGATCTTGTCCTGCGTCTTCACCCGCTTGCCGCCGATCACCAGGTCATATTCCCGGCCCAGTTGAGCGCGCACGGTTTCGATCGCCGCGCGCATTTTGCGGGCATTTTCCTCTTTGCTGAAATCGGTCAGCGGCTCATTGGCGAACGGGCCTTCATGAAGACGAATCTGCGGTCTGGCGGGGGCTTCGATGGTTGCCATAATTGCACCTCAGGAGTAGAGAATATAGATGCTCTCCGGCCGTGCGCCGAACCACTCATTCTAGCACCGCGAAGAACCGCCCAGCGGCCCCGCCAAACGCCCGGGAAAGGCCGTGAGATTCCCATTTCCTGCGTTTCTCTGTAACAATACTCGCTCGACGCCATCTGGGCTGATCGCATCAAAGAGGCCCGCGCAAGGAGTCTCCGCCATGCCGCATCCTTCCGTTCTCCGAGTTCTGCGTAGGGCATTAATTCTGACCGCTGGTATCGCTTGCCTCTGCTCGACGGCGGCTCTGGCTCAAACCTCGGCTCAGCCGGCGCCGACAAAAACCGCGCCGCAAAAAAGTAATCCAACCGCTGAACTGGGGAAGACCGCCGCCCCGCGTCCGTCGCAGGCGCCGCAGGTTTTGCAGCAGCTCAATTCGGCCCTGCAGGACCTCGTGGGCAGGGTTTCGCCGGCCGTCGTGCAGATTCTGGTAACTGGCTTTGGCCCCCTGGAAGAGAGCAACCGTAATGAGACCGCCCTGATTGTGCGTCAACACGCCGTCGGTTCGGGCGTAATCGTCGATCCCGACGGCTACATCATGACCAACGCCCACGTGGTTGAAGGCGCGCATCGCATTCGTGTGGTTCTGCCGCCTCCCTCAGCGGATTTCCCTCAGGTTTTTCCCGTGGGGAAGCAGCGTGTACTCGATGCCAGGATTATTGGCGTGCACAAGGAGAGCGATCTGGCGCTTCTGAAAGTTGAAGAGACGGGATTACCGACCCTCGAGCTCGGTACCAGCCGCCGAATCCATCAGGGACAACTGGTTTTCGCCATCGGCAGCCCCGAGGGCTTGCAGAACACGGTCACCATGGGCGTGGTCAGCGCGGTGGGGCGGCAGCCGGATCCCGACAAGCCCATGGTCTACATCCAGACCGATGCTCCCATCAATCCCGGCAACAGCGGTGGCCCGCTGGTGGACATGGACGGTTACGTGCTCGGAATTAACACCCTGATTCTCTCCCAGGGCGGCGGCAACGAAGGCCTGGGATTCGCCATTCCCGCAAGAATCGTTCAGTTCGTCTACCGCAGCTTGCGCAAGTATGGTCACGTGCATCGTGTCGAAATTCAGGCTGGCGCCCAGAACATCACTCCCACGCTGGCCGAGGGACTGGGTCTGCCGCAAAATTACGGCGTCATCGTCGCCGATGTCACCCCTGCAGGCGTTGCCGAGGCCGCCGGGCTGAGAATCGGCGACATCGTGATCAGCGCCGACGATCGGCCGACCGACACCTTGCCTGCCCTTACCGCCGCCATGTATCTCCATCCCCCGGACCAGGTGATGAAACTGGTGGTCCTGCGCGGGCAACAGAAAAAGACTCTTGAGGTCGCAGTCACTGAACATCGAGACCCGATGGACAAGCTCATGGACGCCATCGACCCGGAGAAGAGTCTGATCCCGCGGCTGGGCGTGCTCGCCGTTGACTTGAACGACGAACTGCGCTCGGCTATCGGGTCCCTGCGCATTCCCACGGGAGCCATCGTCATTGCCCGCACCGGAGACTTGATCGGGCCTGCTACCGGACTCAAGAGCGGTGATGTGATTCACAGCCTGAATCAGACGCCCATCGATTCCGTCGAATCCCTACGCAACGCCGTCGAGAAGATCCAGTCCGGCACTCCTGTGGTGCTGCAGGTGGAGCGGGAGGATGGCCTGCAGTGGGTTGCCTTCGATATGGAATAGGGATGAAGAAGGATCGGGGTCTCGCGCTTTTAGAAGGCGCTTCCGCCGCCTCCACCGAACCCGCCGCCCGAGAACCCGCCGCCACCGCTGAAGCCTCCTCCGCTCCAGCCGGATCCGGTCGAACTGGCACGCGGCGCCGAGACGAAAACCTGATGTACATCGCTGGCCATGCTGTGCATCGAGTTGGAGAAGAAAATAGGATTGAAGCCGGTACCATATCCATAGGCGGCCGGCCCAACATACCAGCCGGGCGGGTCTTTCACGATGCCCGCGAACGCCTGCGCCCAGCGATGCTCCACTCCGAGCGCCATCGCGTAGGGCAGGAACTTCTCAAACGTATCCGGCGGCATGCGTTTCAGCCGGTCGGCGTCAACCCGGTTCATAAACTCCTGGAACCCCAGCACAGCGATCCGCGTCCGGCCTCCTTTCAGCGTCTTCGCCGACATCACCCGCGCGAACAACCACCAGACGATTCCCGAGAGAATGCCGCACGCGATCAGCAGCCCGATCGAGCTGAAAAAGTCCTTGTAGCCGCTGAACTGCGCGATCGCAAACGGCAGCAAAATGACGATAATCGCCGCCAGGCTGTACCCATTGGCCGAATCCGGGTCCAGCAGGTACATCCCTTTGCTTCTCAGAGCCGACTTGATGTCTTCCTGAATCACCGGAATCGCTTTATAAAACTGGTTCTTCAGGCTTGAGAGGCGTACCTCCTGACCGCCCGCGAAGACATTTTCCAGCATCACCCGCTCGTGCGGGGCCAGCGTCTTGTCGCTCCATTCCGCTCGGGGTCTTAACGAATGAAACACGTAGTCGGTGTGATGGAAGACCAGTCCCTTGTCCTCGACCTGCTCGATCTTCACGTACCCGCGCACCGCCAGGTCAACCAGCGTGCAGGTGATGTCGCGCGGATGAATCGTATCGTCGAGCAGGGCCCCCGCCTCGGCCGGAGACATTCCTGCCGGCGGTTCGTAAATGGGCGCTACCGATAACCCGGGATCGGGGTCGCGTCCTTTGTACCACCAGAGCGTGAACATCACCGCCAGGGTCCAGAAAGGCAGAAACACAACCGGATTGCTTCCTAAGAACCATGCCAACCGCGTCAGCGGCCCGGGCTCTTTGAGAATGCCTTTCGGAAGGTACACGTCGATCGTCAACCCGCCGCGCATCGGCAGCCCTGAGTTGGTCTCGAAGTCGACATCCGAGCCGCTCACTTCGGCCGTTGCATCGCGCTCCGCCGAACCGTATGCCCCCGTGAACGCCTGCGCCCGCAGCGACGTGGCCGCCGCCGCCGGGAATGCCACATGCGCCGACGCCCGGTCGATCGGCACCGGCCAGTCATTCCCCGTCACATTCCAGTAGAACTCGTCATGATCTTCGAAAAAACGCACGCCATCGCGGACCGTGTATTCAATGGCCACGGTCCGGCTGGTGTCTACCGCGCCGGGAATGTAAATCTTCAGGTCGCGGAACCCGTGGGCGGTCGATGACTCATACTTCAGTTTGCCGCCACTCTCATCGGTAACACTCAGAACTTCCAGGAAGAGCGTGAAATTCGTTCCCCTTGGGCCGGGATACTCAACGGGAATAAAGCGGTGAATGCCGTGCCATTCGCCTTCGAAGGCCAGCCTGATGCGCTCCTGCACGAGCGCCGACCCGTCCTCATGGATGGAAATCGTGTCATTGAACTCAGCCACTCGCCAGCTGCGGGCCAGTAGCGGCGCAACCAGCAGCAGGAGAACGCTGACCACCAGCGCCGCACGCAAGTGGCCGAGACGCGGCAACGCGCGTCTCCAAGACAATGCCCGCTTTCCCATGGCTAAAACTTCACCGCCACCGGTTCGCGATCTGCCGCCGCCACTTCAAAGAATTGTCGCTGCTGAAACCCGAACATGCCGGCAAGAATGTTGCTGGGGAAGGATTGGATCTTGGTGTTGAGGTCGCGCACCACCGCGTTGTAGTAGCGGCGCGAGTTTTGAATGCTGTCCTCGGTCTGGCTCAGCGAGTTCTGCAACTGCATGAATTCGTCATTCGCCTTCAGTTCGGGATAGTTCTCCGCCACGGCGAACAGGCTCTTGAGCGCCCCGGTAAGCTGATTTTCGGCAGCCGCTTTGTCGGCCGGCGCCGTCGCCTGCATCGCCATGGAGCGGAACTTGGCGATGTTCTCGAAGGTTCCCTTCTCGTGAGCGGCGTATCCCTTCACTGTTTCGACCAGGTTGGGGATCAGGTCATGCCGCCGCTTGAGCTGCACGTCGATATCGGACCAGGCCGAGTCGCATCGCACGCGCAGCTGGACCAGGCTGTTGTAAATGCCGATGAGCACGAAAACCGCGACTGCGAGGAGCGCCAGAATAATCCAGCCTGCCATGATGACCTTCCCTTCGCCTGGAAATGGAAATCAAAGGGACGGTACCATACGGGCACACCGGGCGCAATGACGACGGGGGCACGAACAGTCCAAAACTTGGTGTCGAAGCGATAAGATATGCCTTGGCCCAGACTTGCATCGGGACTCCGCAAATCGGCGTCTAAGATCCATGGAGAGTGCGAGCGTGATTCCAACCCGCGGCGTCAGATCTTTCCCTCAATCTGCCTTCCGTCTCTGGCGCGTTAGCGCGTTAATCCTTCTGTCTCTGGAATTCGCCCGAGTCGCCAAAGCCCAGAGTTGCTCCACGGCCGACGACATGGATGCGGCCGTTCACACCGCCATGACCAACGCCGCGAAACATGACTTCGATCTGCTCGCCAGGGGTGATTCGGCCGCTTTGCGGCAAACGGCGATTCCCAGCCTTGCCTCCAATTTCTCGGGAATCGAGAATGCGATCAAGGACAACCAGCCCAATTTTGCTTCCCAGTCGGCGACTCCACGGTCCGTGTTCCTGCTGAAGCTGGAGGGCGCCGCCGCATCCCCGCGGGCGGAGTTCCTCTGCGGAGTGTTCGGGTCCAAGGGCCAGACCGCCAACAGCGCCGAGTTCGTCATTCCCAATCTGCCCCCGGGAACCTACGGCATCGCGATTTTGGACGTGGCCACGGCAAAAGGCCCCTTCACCGTTTCCTTTGTTCTGCAGCAACTGGGCGCAGACTGGAAGCTGGGCGGCCTCTACATCAAGGACGGCCAGATCGGTGGTCATGACGGCAACTGGTTTTCCGAAAAAGCGCGCGCCTACAAATCGAAGGGACAGAATCGAAACGCCTGGCTCTACTATCTCGAGGCTCGCGAACTGCTGGTGCCAGTGCCCTTCATGTATACCCAGGTTACCGACAAGTTGTACGACGAATCGCAGGCCATCAAGCCTTCAGACTTGCCCGCGGACGGAGCTATCGTCGATCTTCCCGGGAACGGCAAAACATACAAGCTCACGTCCCTCTTTCCCTTGCCCGTGGGGAAGGATTTCGATCTGGTCGTGAAGTATCAGGCGGCTGATGTTTCCAATACCGGGCAGACCTTCCAGGGAAATGTGGCGGTCATGAAGGCGCTGGTGTCAAAGTTTCCCGAGTTGCGAGACGCATTCGATGGAGTCGTGGCTCGCGCCGTCGAGCCCTCCGGCAAGGACTACGGCTCGATGCTGCCCATGAAGGAAATCAAGTAGCGCACGGTCACGGGTTCCACGATTTGGATAGAAGCGATCAGCCGGCCTGATCTGCAAATGTGCATTCGCTCGGATCCTTATCCTCCCGCAAGCGCAGAAAGACCGGCGCCCGCAGCTTCAGGCCGCCCTCGCGTGTCTCATGGGTCCATTCCGTGAACTTGATTTCGGCCACCAGTTCCGGCCTTATCCAGTGCGCATGCGCCGCATCGACAATGCCATCGAAGGGACTGTGTTTGCTTTCCAGCCTGCTCATCACCTGCGACATTTCCTTGAGCATCGCCTGGTTGAAGCCGGTGCCCGCTTGTCCCACATGGATGAGCCGGCCTGACTTGTAGAGCCCTAGAACCAGCGATCCGAAATATTGCCGGCTGCCTTCCGGATCGGTATAGCCTCCGACGACGCAGTCCACGGTCTGGGTGATCTTGATCTTCAGCCATTCGTGGCTGCGCCGCTCCTCGTAGCAGCTTGTGCGCCGCTTCGCCAGAATCCCCTCCAGGCCCTGCCGCTTGGCGGCTTCGAATAGCGGCACACCTTGCTCCAGGTAGTGGTCTGAGAAACGGATCATATCGTTCGACACCACAATCTCTTGCAGAGCCTTCTTGCGCCCCTCGAGCGAGACCCTGTGCAGGTCGTAACCGTCGACGTAGATCAGATCGAAGACATAATAAGCGATGGGTACGTCCGCCCGGCCGGCCACTCTCCGCCCATGACTACGAATTCCGGTCCGTTGCTGCATCAGGCTGAACGAAGACCGCCCCTTTTCGTCGAGGGCAACGACCTCTCCGTCGATGACGGCGCTTTTGGCCTTTACCAACTTTGTCAACTCGCTCAATTCCGAAAACTGTCCCGTCAGGTCGTTCTGGTTCCGGCTTACGAGTCGAACCTTGCCGTCCTCGATAAAGGAAATCGCGCGATAGCCGTCCCATTTGATCTCAAAAAGCCAATCGGGATCGTTAAACGGCTCATCTACCGGTGTCGCGTGCATGGGATTGATCATTGCCGGCATGGCCTTGCGCTCTGCGCCGCTCAAGTCATCTGCCAGCCCGGTCGTGACCGAAATTTCTTTCTTTTTTTTTGCCCCGCGTTGCGGCGTTCGCCCCGCTGTCTTGGCTGGTTTCGGCTTCTGGGCTTTCTTGTCCAGGTTGGCCAGGGTATCCGCCAGCCACGCAGCTTTGAGTTTTCCGCCCGATGCCGGGCGGCTGCTCTTCCATTGGGCTGCGTCTTCGTCGCCCGCAATCTGCGCCATAGTCTTCTTGCTGAGCACTGACGTTCCGTATTTCTCGATGTCATAACCGGAAACCGCATAATCGTCGCTTTTCTTGATCAGCAGCCATTCCGTGCCTTTGCTTCCCGGCCGGCGCGACTTCATGCGAATCAGGGCAAAATCGCCATTCAGCTTCTTCCCGTAGAGGCGGAACTTCAAGTCTCCCTTTTGCAGCATGGCTTCTGCTTCAGCGTCCGTGCCGGCAATATATTTTCCGTTCACCGGCTGCGGAGACAGCGGCTCCCACTTTCCCATCTCCCACACCATTACGGTTCCGGCCCCATAATTCCCCTCCGGAATCAGGCCTTCGAAATCGAAATAAGAAACTGGATGATCCTCGACCTGCATGGCCAGGCGTTTGTCCGCCGGATCGAGCGACGGTCCTTTGGGCACAGCCCATGACTTCAGCACCCCGTCCATCTCCAGGCGGAAGTCGTAGTGCAACCGCGTAGCTCGGTGTTTCTGCACCACGAACCGGTGTTGCGTCCTCTTCTCGACTTTGGGCGGAGGCTCCGGAGTCTCTGCAAAACGGCGCTTTCGTTTGTATTCTTCTAGAGCCACAGGACTATTCTACTGAGTGCGGCCATCTCTCACGAACCGGTGCTTAGAATGTCACAGCCGTGATTGGAGTTGGCAGGCTTGATCGGACAAACCTCGAATGAAGCGTGAATATCCGGATGCGCCACTCGTGGGCGTTGGCGCAATCATCATTGAAGACGATCGCGCGCTCCTGGTCAGGCGCGGACATCCGCCTCTGGCGGGAGAATGGTCGATTCCCGGCGGCGTATTGGAGGTCGGCGAGACCTTACGTCAGGCTGCAGCGCGCGAGGCCCTGGAAGAAACCGGCTTGACGGTCGAACCCGCCGACCTGCTCGGCGTCTATGATCGGGTTGTGCGCGACCATGACGAGCGCACGATCTACCACTATGTGTTGATCGATTTCTTGTGCCGACGGGTCGCCGGCGAGCCCCGGGCAGCGGGAGATGCCGAGGATGTTCGCTGGTTTACGTTGGTCGAGATGGAGGCGCTCCTGTTAGCCGAAGATACGGCGGAGGTGATCCGGCTGGGGTTGGAGAAAAACAAAGCCTCGACCACCAAAGGCGCAGAACATATATAGGAAGCCGCAGGATTTGACAAAACCCGGTAAAATTCAGCGGTCGCTGGCTTACCATTAACGTTCACCATCGTCAGTTCAACATTGTTAGTCCAGAGTCCCGTCCGCCCAACAAGGAGGTTGCCATGGCTATGAATCGACGCGCCCGGTTGTCCGTGCTTATCTCTTTCGGCATCGCCCTGGGGGTTGCAGTAATCGCTGTGCGAGCAGCCGATAACTCGTCGGTCGCACCCACGAAGCCACCGCAGGCAAAAACCGATGATCTGGTGACCGATTACTTCGGCACCAAGGTCCCCGATCCCTATCGCTGGATGGAAGCAGGCGCGAGCGATCCCGCCCTCATGGATTTCCTGAAAGCCGAGAACGATTACACGCGCTCCGTTCTCGCGCCGCTGTCTGCATCTCGCGACAAGCTGCTGGCGCGCCTCGAGGAGTTGGACAACGCCGTGGCGGCGGTGCGCTCCTGGCAACGTGCCGGCGATGCCATTTTTTACCTGGAGACTGCTCCCGGCGCCACCACTCCTTCGCTTATGGTCCGTGAAGCCAACGCCAGGCCGGGCAAATTGCTTGATCCCGCGCAGTTTGATGAAAAGGGATCACACGCGGCTATCGATTACCTCGCGCCCTCCGTCGACGGAAAGTATGTGCTGGCGGGCGTTTCGCTGGGCGGCTCCGAGAACAGCACCATCCGCGTAATCGAAGTAAAGACCGGCAAAATGCTGCCCGACGCGATTACCCGCACGCAATATGCTTCGCCTTCCTGGCGGGAAGATTCGCGCTCCTTCTACTACGCGCGGCTGCAACAGCTTCCCCCGGGCGCGCCGCCCGCGGCGATCTATGAAAACGAGAAAACCTTTTTGCATGTGCTGGGTAACGATCCGGAGAAGGATCCCGCGGTCTTTGGCGTAGGAGTTTCCCCGTCGCTCGAGGTGCCCAAGGCCGGGTTTACAGGGGTTGGGGTCACGCCCGGATCGGCGTATGCGCTGGCCTTCTACTCCGCCGGCACCACCGACCCTCCCGCGCTCTATTCTGCGCCTGTGGACAAGGCGCAGGACGCCAGCGCCGACTGGCGGCAGGTTGCCTCTTCCCAGGATCTGATTTCACCGGGCGCCGATAACTCGGCGACGGTTCATGGATCGATGTTGTACCTGCTGGTTGACAAGGACGCGCCCAACCGTAAGCTGATCGCCGTCGATTTCGATCATCCCGACATGGCACACGCTCAGGTGCTGATTGCTCCCAGCAAGCGCGTCCTGCTCGGAGTCTATGCCGCCCAGGATGGCCTCTACGTCACCGGCAAAACCGGCGTGAAGTTCGATTTGCGGAAAATGTCGTATCACGATTACACAAAAATCGAAGACATCGCCTTGCCCTACAACGGGACACTCTCCATGGTTGACGCGAACGTCCTGCTTCCGGGCGTAGTGTTCGCTCTCGAGTCGTGGACCCGGTCGCGGCAAGTTTTCGCTTATGAGCCACAAGCCAATCGGGTACGCAACATTGACCTGGTGGCCCAGCATCCGGCCGACTTCTCCAACGTGGAAGCCCGGGAAGTGGATGCGCGCAGCGCAGACGGCACGGCCGTGCCGCTCTCCATTATCTGCCAGCGCAATATCACGCTGGATGGTTCGCACCCGGCCCTCTACGAAGGATATGGGGCTTACGGAATTTCCTTTGACCCGTATTTTGATCCCCGGGTCCTGGCCTTTGTGGAGCGCGGCGGCGTCTGGGCGATCGCGCACGTTCGCGGCGGTGGCGAATACGGCGAGAGCTGGCACAATGCCGGCCGCAAAGAAACCAAGCAGCACACCATCGATGACATGATCGCCGCGGCACAGTATCTGATCGAGAACCGCTATACTTCGCCGGCGAAACTGGCCGTGCGCGGGACGAGCGCAGGCGGCATTTCCGTCGGTGGCTCGATTGTCCAACACCCGGAACTGTTTGCCGCGGCCATCGACAACGTGGGTATGACCGACCTGCTGCGCTTCCAGACTACGCAGGGCGGCGCGGCCAACGTGCCCGAATTTGGCGACGTCACGCAGGAGGCAGGATTCAGGTATCTGTTTGCCGTCAGCCCGTACCAGCACGTGGTCGACGGCACCAAATATCCGGCAGTGCTGGGCGTTACCGGAGTCAACGATCCGCGCGTGCCATCGTGGATTGTGGCCAAAATGATTGCCCGTTTGCAGGCCGCAACCACCAGCAACCGGCCTGTGCTGCTCCGTGTGGATTTTGACGCCGGACACGGACTGGGCTCGAGCCGGACCCAGCGCGAGAAACAGATTGCCGACGAGTGGAGCTTCATCCTGTGGCAAACAGGGGATAAGGAGTTCCAGCCCGGCGCTTCCAACGCGCGGTAAATTTTGACGGGCGAGCCATCCGCGATCGCAAGAAATGAAACAGCCCACAGCACTTGCTGTGGGCTGGCCGGTGTACTGAGTGGATTTGCTTGGAGGTGGTCACTCTACGTGGCCTCTACGGCAACTCCGGGGCCCGGCGCGACCTGACGCCGGGTGGAACGAATCCAAACTCACCGGTAGTGTGCGGGCTGTAGCTGCCTGCGCCTAAAAGGGCCGGCAGCCCCGCTTAGAGCAACCAGCTCTAAGTCTCAGCCACCTCACCTGGTCTTAGACTCCCACTACAGTAACTACAATCAGAACTTGTCATTCGACCACCTCCTTTCCGGTGTAATTTCACCTTACCCGAAAAACCGCGCCGGACGCAATACCCCGGCGGGCCGACGCCCGCAAAATAACCATCGATGAATGTTTCCCGCAGTGATTAGTATTAGCTTGCATTATGCAAGTGATACTGCTAGTCTTGCCTTGTGCCTGGCAACCAGGAATCGAGACACCGTTCCGGCTGTCCGGTAGCGGTTTCTCTGGAGCGATTCGGCGACCGCTGGTCGCTATTGATCATTCGCGATCTCATGGTCCGCGGATTCCGCACTTTCAAGGAGTTCCAGGACTCCGGCGAAGGGATCGCAACCAATATCCTGGCCGATCGTCTAAAGAGTCTGGAAGCGGCACAAATTATCTGCGCCGAAGCCGATGAGAACGACGGCCGCAAAACCAACTACAGGCTTACGGAAAAGGGAATCGATCTCGCCCCGGTTCTCCTGGAGTTGCTGGTATGGGCGGCACGCCACGAAGCCACCGGCCTCTCTTGTGCGTTCGTCGGCAGGATGGCCAATAACCGCCACGAAGTTCTTACCGAAGTACGTCGTCGCTGGAAGGAGCGTGATGCGACTCCATTCCTGCCGAAGCCGGACGGCGGCCGGCGGGCAAACGCAGCCAGGCCGCTGGCAAAACCTTGACGGTTCAGGCTTCCAGCAGAAGCTGATTATCTGTGCATTTCTTGCGGACTCGCAACTTCGTCAATTCATAAAAGGAACTAACGGAAAAGGAGACAATCATGGAATCAAGACCCACGCATGAACAGGCAAAACTCCACCTCCAGATTTTTGAAGAGCGCCGCGAGCCCCGCCTTCGCCAGGCCCGCGACTGGTTCTTCCAGAACTATTTTGCCGAAACCTGGAATGAGGCCATGCGCATCGCCTCGCCGGGCACCGAAGGCGGCACCAACTTCATGATGGTCGTCAGCTATTGGGAGCAGGCCTGCGCGCTGCTGAACTATGGCCTGTTGCACGAGGATCTGTTCTTCGAAACCACCGGCGAATTCTTCGGTGTATGGGAGCGGATCAAGCCCACCATCGCCGCAGGCCGCGAACAGTGGTCCAACCGGCAATTTCTTGCTCATTTGGAAAAAACCGCGCAACGCTTCGAGGTCTGGGTCGAGAAACGCTCACCCGGCCATCTGGCAAAAATGCGCGACTTCATGAAGCAGATGCGTCCGAAGACAGCGAAAGCGGCCTGAGGCGCATAACAGCGTCCCGCGTCTTGTCGTGCGTCGTCGCCGCTGGAAAGTCCGGCGCGCGACGAGACGCCGGGGGCTCAGCAGGAATCCGTTCGCGGGGAGAAAGGGCGTAAGTCCCCGGCGCACGCGCCGTCTTGTTTATACTCTCAAATCTATCGTCTCG
>Ga0335080_10006488_pt1 | contig 12092 bp, 10 predicted proteins | sample Lox_Sample_34_FD_206720 | JGI IMG/M metagenome (GOLD analysis project Ga0335080, IMG submission 206720) | Soil microbial communities from Loxahatchee National Wildlife Refuge, Florida, United States - Lox_Sample_3.4 | ecosystem: Environmental > Terrestrial > Soil > Wetlands | place: USA...
CACACTTCGCGCCACCTGTTGCCCGATCGTGCTGCGCCGAGTTTTGAAAAAGGATCGGCGGGGATCAGGTGATCCCGTACTCGCGCAGAAGGGTGATGATGGTTTCGTGATTGTGGGCGTAAGCAGACCACACGGAGCGACACCAATTGTCGATGGCCTTATCGCGCTCGGAGCCAGCGGGCGCGGCGAATACATCGAGGACGGTCAGGCGACCGCGATCGTCCGGCAAATCGATTCTGGGCCACTCGCGTTTTCGGCGGCCGAGTTGGATGTGTACTTCCTGAACCTGACGACCCGAAAAGCCCTTTTCGAGATGGAGATATAAGCCCAACAAGCCAAACACGAGGGCCAGCGGCTTGGTGTCTGGAGTGGCGGTTTGTATCGCGAACGCGTCCACGACGTGTTGCAGGATAAAGCGAGGGCGGCCCATGGTGTAGACGTAGACCTCGTCGTAGGCGGCACGTTGGGGGTCCATCGGAGTAGTGTAGCGAAGAAGGGCCGGATGGCGTGGAGCGCCCTTACATTTCCCAGAATTTCCGCGCCATGCAAAAGGCGGGGAAGTAAGCGTCGCGGCCTTAGTTGGCTTTCACCGAGCGTCTCGTCAGGCGCATTGCCAACGCTGCGCCAAAAACTACATCAAACGCCAAACAGAAGCCGGGCCACCAAACCGGTACGCCTGGGTTTTGAATGAAAAAGTGATGGACGAAATCAAAAACTCCGTGCCCGACGGTTGCCGCGACAACCAACCAAAGATTCTTTCTGAAGCCGAGCACAGCAAATAACAAGAATCCGCTCGCCGCCGCGATTTCATTCAGGAGCGTCCGCTCAGAAGCTCCCATCACAGCAAACAGCACATAATATGAGGCGATAACGATGAGCACCGTGGGATAAAAGGCACGGTCGCGGTCAAACCCGGCTATCGCGGCGAAACTCGCCACAACCAAAGACAGCACCACACCTATCGCGTATTCCACTTAATGGTCTCCCCTTTTCGGCTAGTGCTCAGCCGGGAGATTCCGAGGATCAGTTTGGCAGCTTACCGGAAGTTGGAAGACCTAGTCAGCGAGTTTTCGCTTTGTCTGTTAGTAGGAGTGAGTCTCACCGGCTATTTCCATGGTGTGAGGCGCGGTACGTTTTGACTGACGGACTTGGCTGTTTTCAAGCACAGTCGATTCGTAGGCATGCGTGGTGGGGTTTACGGGGCACAGGCAGGAGTGCCTGTGCTACTAGGCGAGGGGGTGGCGGTAGTCGGCGGAGTAGCGGCCGGTGGCGTGGTGGTCGAGTTGGCGTTCGATGTCGGCGAGCATGCCGCTGGCGCCGAAGCGGAAGAGATCGGGCTTGAGCCAGGAGTTGCCGAGTTCTTCTTTCATGAGCGAGAGCCATTCGAGGGATTGCTTGGCGGTGCGAATGCCGCCAGCGGGCTTGAAGCCGACCGCGAAGCCGGTTTGCAGCGCGTATTCGCGGATGGCGCGGACCATGACGAGGCTGACGGGGAGCGTGGCGTTGACGGACTCTTTGCCGGTGGACGTTTTGATGAAGTCGGCGCCGGCCATCATGGCGACGACGGAGGCGCGGGCGACGTTGCGAAGCGTGAGCAGATCGCCGGTGCCGAGAATGACTTTGAGGTGCGCGGGGCCGCAGGCGTGTTTGAAGGCGGCGATTTCGTCGTACAGGGCTTGCCATTTGGCGCCGAAGACGTGGGCGCGAGTGATGACGACGTCGATTTCGTCGGCGCCGGCTTCGACGGAGCGGCGAATTTCCGCGACGCGTTCGGCGAGCGGAGAGAGGCCGGCGGGGAAGCCGGTGCTGACGGCGGCAACGCGAATGCCGGAGCCTTCGAGAGCGCGACGGGCGGTTTCGACGAAAAGATGGTAGACGCAGATGGCGGCGACTTTGATGTCGAGGGATGCGATGCCGAGTTTCGAGACGAGTTCATGTTGCAGAGGATGACGGCCTTTGGCGCAGAGGCGGCGGACGCGTTCGTCGGTGTCGTCGCCGGAAAGAGTGGTGAGGTCCATGACGGAGATGGCGCGGAGAAGCCAGGCGGCCTGGTAGTCCTTTTTTACGGTGCGGCGCGTGCCGAGGGTAGCGGCGCGGCGTTCGACGGCGGAGGTGTTGACGCGGACGGATGCGACCCAGTCGAGATTGAGGGGGATGCCGCGGTTGGGTTGGAGGGAGAGGTTGCAGAAGTGGGCTAGGGAAGTGTCGCCGAAGGGGGAGGGGTCGGCGGGGGTGGTGAGGTTGGGTTTGGTGAGGGACATGGGCGCTGGGTCGGACGCGAAAGGCAAGTTTAGCATTTGGGTGGGAGAGGCGAAAGGCGCGTGGACTGGTAGCGGGTCAGTTTCCGGTTTGCCGGTTTATCGGTGCTCGTGCTTATTTGAGGCTGTCTGCGCGGACCTCCAGTCGAAGGATTTCACCATCGTAATAGGCGATACGAACAGGTAGGCCTTGTCGGATCGGACCGCCGTGCGAGGCCGACTGGTTGAATCCAGCTTGGACCGCATAGTCCGAATAACAGAACCACTCCCTTTGGACGCTGAAACACTCGTTCTGGTGCCCTTCATAAGGCATCGGGTGGAAATCTTGAACAATTCCTTCAACAACTAAATATCGGCCAGTTCGATAGGTCTGTAAAAGTCTTCGGTATGAGGAATACGTGGAGGCAAAGGCAATGGAAGTCCAACACGAAGCAAAAACCACAAAGCCCCATCCGATTAGCTTTGGAGGAATCGCGAAAGTTCGTTTGTTGAGATCGAGTTTTGGACCAAATTTGATCACTACAACCCCGATCACAATGAAAATCAGACCAAAGGCAGGCCACCACCACTCATACGGCTTCTGAGTGATCTCGAAGACGGTTACGTAGGGCATAGGCGCGATGAAAGGCGATGCAAAGTAATATTCTAGTCGAGCCACGCTCAAGCGAAAAGCGACTTGGGTTTCGGTCTCTTCGCCTTAGAAACCGTGCCGGTTAGCGGAGGTCAGTGTCGAGGTCCTGATTTGGCGGCTAGTCGGAAACTGACGCGGGTACCGGTGAACTGGCGCGAGAAAATCGTGGCTGTCGTTGTGATTGTGGTGTGGGCTAAACCGCGGGACGCGCTGAAGCGCGCCCCTACAGTTGCCAAGCACTGTTGAGTCGCTACAAACAAAACCGCCGGCGAGGGCGCCCTTCGCGGCTCAGGACAAGCCGGCGTTGCGGGAAATGGGCGGTTCGGATCGCGGCATCGTGGATGTCGTTGTGATTGAGGCGTGGATTACACCGTGGGCACGATGAATCGTGCCCCTACATGAGTTGCTGGGACGATCTTGCTCGTCGTTATGATTGTCGTGTGGATTGCACCGTGAACAGGCTGAAGCCTGTTCCACATTTAGGCGCGCTGCGATTGCCAGGCGGCGTTGAATTGGACGCGGGAGGAGAAGGATTTTTGGGTGCCGACTTGGGTGGTGGAGAGGGCGGCGTAGAGGCTGGCGCGGGTGAGGGCGTCGGTTTCGGAGAGGCCTTCGGCGAGGAAGACGGCGAAGGAGCCGATGAAGGCGTCGCCAGCGCCGGTAGTGTCGAGCGCGTTGACGGGAAAAGGTGGAATGAGGTGCGAGCCTTCGCGAGTGGCGAGGAGGCAGCCGCGTTCGCCGAGCGTGAGGACGACGTGCTGGAGGCCTTTTTCGAGGAGGAAGGCGGCGCATTTTTGCGCGTCTTCGGGTGAACGAACGCTGAGGCCGGTGATTTGTTCGGCTTCGGATTCGTTGGGAATGAAGTAGGAAGCGGCGCGGAGTTGGGAGAAGTCGATAGGCGCGGCGGGAGCGGGATTGACGATGCAGGGGATGCGGTGGGCGGCGGCGAATTGCACGGTGTGGTAGACGGTGGCGAGCGGGATTTCGAATTGCAAGATGATGGCGGCGGCTTGTTGGAGAAGCGGGGCGGCGGCGTCGACGTCGGCGGGAGAGAGCGTGTCGTTGGCGCCTTTGACGACGATGATGCGATTCTGGCCGCCGGGTTCGACGAAGATGGGTGCGACGCCGGAGGAGACGCCGTCGGCGATGCGGACGTGGGAGGCGTCAATGCCGAGCGATTCGAAATTTTGGATGGTGGCGGGGCCGAACAGGTCGGAGCCAACTTTGGCGATCATGGCGACGCGTGCGCCACAAAGTTTGGCGGCGACGGCCTGGTTGGCGCCTTTGCCGCCGAAGCCGAGGTCGAATTTTTGGCCGAAGATGGTTTCGCCGGGACGAGGGAAACGGTCGTTGAAGGTGGTGAGGTCGACGTTGGCGGAGCCCACGACGGCGATGAGGGGTGGAGTAGACATGGGCGGGAATTATAGACCTGAGAGGTGGGGTATGTCTGCTGATTCATGATGAGAAATTGTTTAACTGGGCGGAGAGTTTAGTTTGGCCACGGAGGCGCGGAGGCACGGAGAAGGAAGAAAAAAACAAAGGAGTGAAGGCTTATAGCGCCAAGTGTGGCTTGACACGATGGATTGTGGCGACTATAAGCACGGGCGATGGCAGTCGGATAAATCTTGCCGCGATCCTTCGCTGCGCCTGCTTGCCGCAGGCTGGCTCAGGATGACAAACGTAAATCGTTAGAGAGTCGGGAGACGAGGAATGTTTACGCCGCATGGGTTGGGGATGGCGTTGGTGATGATGATCGCCACGGCAATTTGCTGGGGTTCGTGGGCGAACACGTTTAAGGGTGTGAAGAACTACCGGTTCGAATTGTTTTATTGGGATTACGCGATTGGGATTTTTCTGGTTTCGGTGGTGCTGGCGTTCACGATGGGCAGCACGGGAAATGATGCGTCAAGCTTTTTGAACAATGTGCACGCGGCGGATGCGGAAAATATTGTTTCGGTGCTGATTGGCGGCGCGGTTTTCAATTTGGCGAATTTGCTGCTGGTGGCAGCGATTGACATGGCCGGGCTGGCGATTGCATTTCCGGTGTCGATTGGGATTGCGCTGGTGGTGGGCGTGATTACGGCGTATTTGCAGCAGCCGAAGGGGAACGCAGTGTTGCTGGCGGCGGGCGTGGCGTGCGCGGTGATTGCGGTGGTGCTGGATGGAAGAGCGTACGGAACGTTAGGGCGCGGAAGCGATTCGAACACAGGCCCAGCGCCGCGAGTGAGTTCGCGGAAGAGCATTGTGACCTGCGTGGTGTCCGGCGTGCTGATGGGACTGTGGTCGCCGTTTGTGGCGCATGCGATGAGTCATGGCAATACGCTGGGACCGTACAGTGTGGCGGTGTTTTTGACACTGGGAGCACTGCTCTCTTGCTTTATCTGGAATTTGTACTTCATGAAGAAGCCGTTGGTGGGCGAGCCAGTGAATTTTGGGGAGTTTTTTCGCGGGCCGGCGTCGGGACACGTGCTGGGATTGCTGGGTGGGGCGATCTGGGGCACGGGAACGGTGTTCAATCTAGTGGCGGCGAACTACACGGGCGTGGCGATTTCGTATGCGATTGGGCAGTCAGCGCCAATGGTGGCGGCGTTGTGGGGCGTGTTTGCCTGGAAAGAGTTTGCCGGGGCGAAACCGCAGGCGAAAACGTACCTGGGGCTGATGTTTGTGTTTTATTTGTTGGCCATTTTGCTGGTTGCCAAGGCCAACACAGCAAACTAAAGGACTATCCGCAACTTCTGGAAAAATGATGTACATAAGGGGATATGCGCGAAGCGGTGAGGTGTGAAAAGAGGAGGAGTTTTCCGGAAGGAAAACGGAGCGTCCGGAGGGTCGTGCCGCTCGAAAAATCGGCCAATACGCCGGGACTCCGCGATAGCGTGTTGGCGTGGGAGCAGAGTGGTTTGGTGAAGGTGTCCGGGTGTGAACGGTTCACAGAGACTTACCGCCTTATTTTCAATGCGTTAGACGGATTTGGAGCTGCGACCTGGAAGCGTTCTGAGACTCTCAAGCACTACATCATAAGCAGACCAAGCGTTGGCAGTCCTCGCGAGTGGTTTGGCATTAATTTTGTTACCATCTCTGCGACAGGGGTTGGTGTGTGCAGTATTTAGGCAAATACGAGATCGTGAGCGAGCTGGGCCGCGGGGCGATGGGCGCCGTTTATAAGGCGCGCGACCCGCTGATTGACCGTTTGGTGGCGCTGAAGACGATCACGGCCGGGGCGAGCACGCAGTCCAACCTATTAGAGCGGTTCTACCAGGAAGCGCGGTCGGCGGGCGCGCTGCAACACCCGAACATCGTCACGATTTACGAGTTGGGCCACGAGAAAGTGACTCCATTCATTGCGATGGAGTATCTCGAAGGCGAGAGCCTGGACAAGATCATTGAGCAGAAGCCAGTGCTGCCGCTTTCGGTGAAGCTGGGCTACATCGTTAGAGTTTGCGAAGCGCTGGCGTATGCGCACGCGCACAATGTGGTGCATCGCGACGTGAAGCCCGCGAACATCATGGTCACCAAAGAAGGCGTGGTGAAAGTGGTGGACTTCGGCATCGCGCGGCTGACGGACATGTCCATGACGCAGCCGAACATGATGATCGGTTCGCGGGCGTACATGTCGCCGCAACTTTATAAGGGTGAGAAAGCTGATCCGCGGTCGGACATTTGGGCGATGGGCGTGACGCTGTACGAGTTGCTGGCGTACCGGCGGCCGTTTGTGGGCGACAGCGAAGCGGAGTTGATGTTCCACATCATTTACGAAACGCCCGAGGAGATTCAAAGCCTTTCGCCGGAATGTACGGAAGAGTTGGCGCCGATTGTGAATCGGATGCTGGCGAAGAAATCGGAGGATCGCTTCCAGTCAATGGAGGATGTGCTGCATGCGCTGGAGCCGATCTGGAAGGCGGCGCAGCAGGCGACGGTGACGGGATTGTTGGCGGATTGCAAGGAACTGGTGGCGGCGAAAGACCTGCAGCGGGCGCAGGCATTGCTCAAGAAGGCGCTGCACATTGATGTAGGAAATACGCAGGCCAAAGCGCTGCTGGAGAAAGTGAACTCCGAACTGCGGCGGACAGAGATCATGCCGCGCCTGCAAGAGCACATGAGCCGCGGCGAAGGATTTTTCAAGGCGGGTCAGTTGCGCGAAGCGAAGGCCGAAGCCCAGGCGGCCTTGGGGCTGGATTCGAAACACGAAGCCGCGCAGAAATTGCTGGCGGATGTGGAGACAGCGGAAGCGAAATCGCAGCAGTTGGAACAGAAGCTGCGGCTAACGAAGCAGCGGCTGGCAGAAGGCGCGTTGACGGAAGCAGCCGCGGCGTTGGGCCAAGCGTTGGAGATGGACTCCGCTAATCCGCAAGTACAGGACTTAAGGAAGCAAGTCGACGAAGAGCGCAACCGGCGGGAGAAGCGGAAGAAGTTGAGCGAGATTTTGCATCGGGCGCGGACGCTGTGGACCGAGCTGAATTATGACGAGTGCTTGAGCGTACTGGCGGCGGCGCTGGAAGAGTTTCCCAACGAGCCGGAACTGAAAAAGCTGCAAGAGACGGCGAAAACGGACCAGTCGGACGCCCAGAAGCAGCGGCGCGTGGCAGCGGTGCGCAAACTGATGGCGCAGCAGAATTTCGCGGAAGCCAACCAGGCGCTGGCGGCTCTGGTGAAGGAGTTTCCGGACGACGCGGCCGTAAAGAATCTGCAGAACCTGGCGTCGCAAGAAGAACAGGAACAGACGCGGCAGAAGCGGCTGGAGACGGAGGTGGCGGGCCTGCGGTCGCTACTGGGAGCGGGCAAGTTCAAACAAGTGGTGACGAAAGGCGAGCCGCTACTGAAGGAATTTCCGCAGGAGTACGAGCTGACGGAAATGGTGAACTTCGCGAAGGGCGAAGTGGCGCAACTCGAACAAAAGCACAAAGAAGAAGAGCGCGAGAAGCAGATTGAAGGCTTCCTGATGTGCGAGCGGTGGGGCGAGGCACTGGATACTGCGCGCAAAGCGATGCAGGAGTTTCCGAAGCACGATGGCTTCCGGAGAATGGCGGCGGAAGCGGAAACGCAAAAGAAGGAGCAGGACGACCGCGAGCGGGCACGCGACGAAATGAAGCGGCGCGTGAAAGAAATCAGCAGCAAGATCAACCAGGACAAAATTACCGACGCGATCGAGATGGCCCAGGAAACGATGCAGACGATGGGGCCGGACCCGAACGTGACACAGTTGCTGCAGGGCGCCGAGGACCGCAAGAAAAAGCGAGAAGTGCAAGAGCAGAAGTTTGCCGCGATGCAAACCATGGTGGGCAAGGGCGACCATGCGGGGGCGACGCGGATGTTCGACGAAGTGATGGCGACGCAGATTTTCCAGCCGAATGATCCACGGATGCAGGAGATTCGTGGCCAATTGGCGTCGCTGGCGAACGCAAAGACGACGAAGCCCGCCGAGGGAACAAAGCGCCCTGCGGGAGCGAAGGGAACTGGGACGAAACCTCCTGTGGGTGCGACGAAAGAGAAGCCGGCGCCGAAACCGCCGCTCGGTGGCGATGCGACACAGGTTTTTGGCGGCGGGGCCAGCGCGGACGATGCGGCGACCATGATGTCCGCGACACGGCTGGGCTCGCCGAGTGAAATCACGCAGGCGCCGAAGAACGATGCGCCAAGTTCGAAAGCGCCGGCTCCGGCTGAGGCGGGAGTTGGGCGAAAGACCGAAGTGCCCGTGGATGCGACGGTGATCGCGGGCGCGGGAACTGCAAGCGGGACGCGGCCGTCGGCGAAGGGTAGTCTTCCGCCGGACCAGCGGCCACCGGATGCGAGCGTGATGCCGGGAGTCTCGTCGGTTGCGGTGGCGGCGAAGAGCAAGCCGAAGCCGTCAGCAGCGGCGCCGTCAACGGCAGGCGGGCAGAACATTGCGGCGCTGCTGAAGCAGCCGTGGATGATTGGCTGCGCGGCGGCAGCCGTGCTACTGATCGTGATTACGGTGGTGTGGCTGCGGCGAGGAACGAACGCGGCGGCTTCCGATACGAAGTTGAAACAGCAGGCGGTTGATTTGTGGCAGAACAAGCAGTTCGATCAGGCGGAATTGACGTGGAAGCAGTTGGCGGCGACGAAAGGTCCGCTGCAGGCGGAAGCGAACCAGCAGGTGGCGGACATCGAGCAAAAGCGGGCCGCGGACCAGCAGGGATTCGAATCGGGAATGGGCTTGCTGGCGGACAAGAAGGATTGTTTGGGCGCGCAGCAGGCATTTCAAGCGGTGGTGGATGCCAATGTGTGGCATGCGGAAGAGGCGGCGAGCAAGTTGGCGGACGCGAAGACGTGCGTAGCCGCGATGGACGTGCACAAACAGGAGCAGGACCAGTTTGATGAGGGCGTGAAGCTGTTCCAGGCGAACGATTTTGACGGAGCGCAGAAGGCGTTTCGCACGATGCTGGATCTGAATGTGGCCGGGTCGACGCTGAAGCCGCAGGCCGACAGCTACCTAAAGAAGATCCGCCAAGCGGGTAGCGACGAAAAGACGTATACGTCGGCGCTGCAGGATTTCAAGGACGAGAAATTCGCGGAGTCGCGGGATGTGTTGGCAGACTTGGCCAAGCACAAGGGGCCGCGCAGCGCGGATGCGAAGAAGCAGTTGCCGGCAGTGGAGAGCGCGCTCAATGCGGTGAACGCCGTCGAGACGCAGATCAAAGCGGGCTCGTTTAAGAGCGCGCGGGCGCAGCTGGACGCGACATCGCCATGGAAAACGACGCACGACCGGCTCGCGGCGGGATTGCGCCAAGCGCAGAAACAGCAATTCGATTCCCTGAACAGCTACGCGCAAAACGTAGAAAGCACGGGAGATTTGGCGGGAATGCAGCGCGCGCTCGACAACGTGCACCAGTTCCAGGGACGAGCCGAGGATTCAGGAATATTGGCATCGTCGGGCGAATTAGAAAAGTCGCTAAATAAGGCGTACACGGCGGCGTTGGAAAAGAGCGGTGACAAGGCGGCGTTTGATGCGGCGGTGGTGCGCTACAACCAAGCGCTGCAAGCGAAGGATGCCGGAGCGCTGAATAAACTCATTCCAGAATTTCAGAAAATCGCGGGCGGAAGCGGAAGTTACAAAGCCGCCGCGGCGCAGTATGCGACCGCGACGATTCCCAATGCGGTGGCAATGCTGAAGCAGACGTCGGGCAAGCTGGTCGTGCCGCCGCTGACGTGCGGGCCGGGCAAAGGCGGACCTGAAACGCCAGCGGGCAATGGCGCACTATCTTGTGGACAACTGGATGGGAGCCCAGCGCTCCAGTGGATAGGATTTGCGACAGTAGAATTCCCGGATGAGGCCAAGCAACCGGGAAAGTTGCCGTACACGCTGACTGTGATTGTGACGGTTGAGCCGAATGGCAAAGTGAAAGTCGATAAAGAAGGGAATCCGGACAAAGCGTTTTTCAATAAGGTGAAAGATGCTGCGAAGAATTGGAAAACGACCCCACCCATATCCGGAGGGAAGCCGGTGACTGTTCGTTTTCCGCTTTCGATCACGTTCCAGCGCTAAGTGTTTTTGAGTTAGAGGCAAACCAACTTCCTGAATTTTGAAGATCCAACTTCGTCGCGGAAGGTTGCGAAGCTTTCTTCAGGGGCTGAAGCCCATTTGCGGCTTCGCTATGCGTGGGGGCTGAAGCCCCCACCTCCTAAAGAGGGGCCTTCTTGGATCGGGGAGTGAGGAAAGAATTCCTTCGCTGCACACCTCAGCGGCCTAAAGCCGTTCTGATTTCGCTGCGCATGCGGCACGAAGGGCGAGAGGTCTGCTAGGATTGACGGCGCGGGTCGCCTCCTGTGCAAAAACTGGGCAAATACGAAATTTTGAAGGAGCTGGGACGGGGCGCTATGGGTGTGGTGTACCAGGCGCGCGACCCGTTGATCGGGCGCATGGTGGCGCTGAAGACGATCAATGCCAACCTGGTGGACCGGCCGGATTTGCTGGAACGGTTTTATCAGGAAGCGCAGTCCGCGGGGAAGCTGCAGCACCCGAACATCGTAACGATTTTTGAGCTAGGGCAAGAGAAAGACACGCCGTTTATCGCCATGGAATACCTGGATGGCGAGAGCCTGGAAAAAATAATTTCGCGGCAGATGGATCAGCCGATGGCGATGCGCATTGGATACATCGTGCGGGTGTGCCAAGCGCTGGAGTACGCGCACAAAAACCGCGTGGTGCACCGGGACATCAAGCCGGGAAACATCATGGTCGGTTCCGATGGTGGAGTGAAGGTAGTGGACTTCGGCATCGCGCGGCTGGTGGATTTTTCGCGCACCCACACCAACATGATGATCGGAACGCCGGCGTACATGGCGCCGGAGTTGTTTCGAAAGAAGCGGGCGGACGAGCGGACGGATATTTGGGCCGTCGGCGTAACGTTTTTTGAATTGCTGAGCAATCAGCGGCCGTTTACGGGCGAAGGGTACGACATTATCAGCAGCATTTTGGAGGAGGAGGTGCCGTCGATCCGGGCGGCGGTGCCGGATTGTCCCGAAGAAGTCGAGAGCGTGATCGGGAAGATGTTGAAGAAGGTCTCCGCGGAACGCTACCAGAGCATGGAGGACGTGCTACTGGATCTGGAGCCGGTGTGGAACCGCTTCAAGGCGAGCGAAGCGGAGATTCTGGCGGAACGCGGGCGGGAATTGTACGAAATGGGCGATCTGCTCAAGGCGCAGGACCGTTTGCGGCGAGCACGGCAGATCGATTCGGCAAATACTCTGGCGAAGAGTTTGTTGGAAAAGATTGCGACACAGGTGCGACGGAGCGAGATCGAGCCGAAAGTGCGCGAGCATCTGACGCGCGGACGGGCTCTGCTGGATGCGGGACAGTTTCAAGAAGCGCAAGTGGAAGCAGAAGCGGCGCTCGGACTGGATTCGCGGCACGAAATCGCGCAGAAGCTATTGGAAGAAGTGGAAGCGGGAATGGCGCGGACGCAGCAGTTGGAGCAGCGGCTGCGGCTGGCGAAACAGCGATTGGCGGAAGGGTCGCTGGAAGAAGCGGAGACGGCCCTGCGGTCGGCGTTTGATTTGGATGCGGCCAGCGGGCAGGCGCTGGACTTGCGCAAACAGATTGAGGGAGAACGCGCGCGGCGGGAGAAGCGGAAACAGTTGAACCAGGTGGTGCAGCGGGCGCGGGAGTTGTGGACGGAATTGAAGTACGACGAATGCCTGGCGGTGATTGCGGAAGGCTTGAAGAGTTTTCCGAACGAGACGGA
>Ga0335080_10006489_pt1 | contig 12091 bp, 12 predicted proteins | sample Lox_Sample_34_FD_206720 | JGI IMG/M metagenome (GOLD analysis project Ga0335080, IMG submission 206720) | Soil microbial communities from Loxahatchee National Wildlife Refuge, Florida, United States - Lox_Sample_3.4 | ecosystem: Environmental > Terrestrial > Soil > Wetlands | place: USA...
CCAGCCAGGTGCCGAGCAACCCGCGTACGCGCGGCGGCGCCCGGCTCGCATACGTGCCCGCGCATACCGTGAACAGCGCCACGTGCAGGGAAGGCACGAGGTCGTACTTGCGGCTGAGCGTTGCGGCGAGCTCGAGCCACGGGTGCCAGATGGACCCGGCAGTGCTCACCGGCGCGAAGCCGGGCTCCGCCGGCACGAGTACGAATGCGACCCCTGCAATGGCGATGACCCGTGCCAGTGCGCCGGCGAAGCGCTTGAGGTCGGCCGTGCTGCGCAGAACGAAAGGTGCGAACAGGAAAATAACGTACATGGTCATGTAGGGCACGACCATCACCGGCAGCAGCGGAATCGCCAGCTCCGCGTCCGCGTAGGCGCGGATGCGCAGCGAATGCCGTGCCGTGAGCCAGTCGGCGCCATAGAACACCACGGCGAACTCGACCGCGATCAACGCCGACAGCAGCGCGAAGCGGCGCAGCTGCGGCGGTGCGTACGGCGCTGGCGACCCGCCAGGCGAGTGCGTCACGCCGGACGCCCCGGGGCGCGACGCGGCCCGAGCCACATGCGCGCGTAGTGGCTCAGGAACCGTGGGCGAAACCGCTCGGCGTCGACAAAACGGGGCAGGTGGATCCACGGCAGCGCCGGGTAGCGATGGTGCGCGAGGTGCAGGTGATAGTTCAGAAATAACGCCTGCACCCAGGGATGCACGCGCAGGTCCCAGGCTCCTTCGATGACATCCAGACGGGAGAAGGCATGATCGGCGTACTGCAGCGAGCTCCAGTTGATGCCGAACGCGACGTAGCACGCGAGCCAGCCCGCGGCGGAAAGGTCGAGGAGGTGATACGCGGCCAGCTGCAGTGTGACCGTGAGCAGCAGTTCGAGCCTGGCTCTGACCGGCGGCGCCGCGGCGAAGGCGCGCGCATAGGCCGGGCCGCTGGTGTGCTCAGCGACCGGTGACCACCGCGATTTCAGTGGCTCACGCCGGAAGGCGAAGGGCACCAGGAGGTACGCCATCCAGCCCAACACCACCACCGCCCAGTAAACCCCCGAGATGATGCCGTACCACTGCAGTGTCTTCAGCAGCCGGTGGTCGCCGGGATAGATGTAGTCGAAGGTCTCGGTCGCGGTGCGGTTATTGCGGTGGTGGCCGAGGTGTGCGGCGCGCTGCAACGAGAAGCCGGTGGGAAAGAGTGCGGCGCAGAACACCCCGAAGGCGTAGTTGACGCGCCGCTCGGGATGGAAAATGCCGTGCACGCACTCGTGCAGACAGGCGAACACCGTGTTGCCGACGAACGAGAAGCCGGCCGCGCACGCCGCGATCGTCCACCAGGACTCGCAATGACTGGCAGCCCGAAGTAGGATTGCGGCGGTCGCAGTGGCGCAGACTGCAATCAACACATTCAGTCTGGCGGGTATCGGGGCGGGGACGAGTCGGCGTGCAGAGTCCGGAACGGTTGGCGTGAGGGACGTGGCTGTCTCCATGCGGGATAGCGGCCGTGTGGATGTCGTCGTGCCTGGCTCACCGTTGACTGCGCCATATCCTGAGGACTTTCCGCGTTATCCGCAATCCTGGTATGTGCTGTGCACCTCCTCGGCGCTGCCACTCGGCGCGGTCCGGCGCGCCGCCTTGTGCGGACGTTCGCTGGTCATCTTTCGCGGCCACGATGGGCGGGTCGGTGCCCTGGGGGCACGCTGCCCACACCTCGGCACCGATCTCGCGGCCGGCCGCGTGGTCGGTGAAACCCTCGAGTGTCCCCATCATCGCTTCCGCTTCGACGTTGCAGGGCTTTGCCAGGCGCATGACTTACGCAACACGGCGTATCCCGTCGAGGAGCGCTTCGGCACGATCTTCGTCTTTCTCGGGGCCCGCGCCACATTTCCGCTGCCATCGTTCGGCGCGGTGCCACTGATCAGTGCCGCGCCTTTCACCTGGCACCTGCAAACGCAGTGGTACATGATCGGTGCCAATGGGTTCGACGCCCGGCACCTGCCCTTTGCGCACGGACGGCGCTTGCTCGCGGCGCCCGAGCTGCATGGCGGGACTCGCTCCAGTCTCGAGGTCACCTATGAATACGCCGTCGAGGGACACGGCTGGCTCGAGCGTGCCACCCGGCTGGTCTCCGGCTCACGCGTCGAGTTCGGCATTGCCGCGTGGGGCGGAAATCTGCTGCTGGTGCGGGCGCGATTCGTCCGCGATCAGACCTTCGGTGTGGTCGCCGTGGAGCCTGCGGGCGCGCGTGCCTGCAGGGTGACGGTGATCGTGAGCGCGCAGCGATCCGGCACGCGGCTTGGGATGCTGGTGAAGGACTGGCTGCGCGTCCGCGCCAAGCGGATCGCCGTGCGCAATTTCCTGCGCGGCGACCTGCGGCTGCGGCAGATGGACTACGTGGCCGGCGGGCTGCGCGCGGGCGATGAAACCCTGGCGGCATTCCTGCGCTTTGCAGCTGCCGTCCCGGAAGGCTGAACCAACCAAACAGGGGCAGGATCACGATGAAAACCGACTCTCCCTCGCGTAACTCGGCCATCCGGGGCGCCGCGCTCGTGCTGCTCATCCTCTGCGCCAGCGCCTCGGGGCAGGCTGGCCCCAATACGCCCCCGGCGGCGGCCACGGCGGCCTCTGCCGATACGGCGGCCTCTGCAGACACGGCGGCCTCTGCCGATGCGGCGCCGGTCCACGCGGAGCTCCGCCGGCTGCGGGACGAGATGCTCGCCGCCTGGCAGCGCCGCGACATCGACGCGTTGCTGTCGCACGTGGATCCGAACGTCGTGGTCACCTGGCAGAACGGCGAGGTCAATCGCGGTCCGGACGCCATACGCCATTTCTACAATGAGATGCTCACCGGCGAGGGCAGCATCCTCTCGAACCTCGTGAGCACGCTCGAGGTGGATGACCTGTCGATTCTGCACGGTCCCGACACGGCGATCGCCTTCGGGTCGATTCACGATGACTTCACCTTCAAGCGCCCGCTGGCAAGCACCGCGGCAATCGGGGCAGGAAACACCCTCGCGCTCACCAGCCGCTGGACGGCGACCCTGGTGCGCAAGGCGGGCGCGTGGAAGCTTGCCAGCTACCATGTCTCCGCGAACGTGTTCTCCAACCCCGTACAGGACCTTGCCGTGAAGGCGTCCGGTCGCCTCGGAGGGATCGTCGGGTTTCTGATCGGAATCCTCGTCGCATTGTTGTTCGCGTGGATGCTGCGCAGGCGCGCGACACCTGCGGCGGCATGACGCCGAGCCGCTCCGCCGCGCGCCTCGCGGCGCTCGACCACGCCACGCGGGCGCTGTACGCGAGCGTTCGTGCGGCGCCGAAGAATCGGCTGCTGTGGGAAGCCATGGAGGGAAGCCGCGACGCCCGTCAGCCGCTCGCGCGCGACCTGCGCATCCTGCTCGTGCCCGGAATTCTCTATCGGGACTTTCCCGCCACCGGCGCGGATGGCGCGGTCGTGCGCGAGATCGCGGCAAACCATGGGATCCCGTTCGATACCGTCCCGGCGGATGGCACCGAGGGGTTGGAGAGCGCGGCCGATCTGATCATCGCCCGGCTGCTGGCGGTGCCGGCCGAGAGCCGCGTGCTGCTGTTTTCCTTGAGCAAGGGAAGCGCCGAAGTGCGCTGCGCGCTCGGCCGCCAGCAGGGGCGCGTCGCTTTTCGGCGCGTCCACGCCTGGATCAGCGTCAGCGGACTTCCCTTTGGCACCCCGACAGCGGAAATTGTGTTGCGTCGTCCACTCGCCCGGGCATGGCTGAGTGCCTGGTTCTGGCTCAGGCGCTGGAGACTCGAGCGTGTGCGCGAGCTGCTCTCTCACCGGCCGGGAGCGTGCTTCGAGATTCCGCCGCACCTCAAGTTCGTGCAGATCGCGGCCTTTCCGCTGCACTCGCAGCTTCGCGACCGGCGCTCCCGGCGCTTCCAGAGACGCCTCGCTGCGCTCGGCCCCAACGACGGATTCGCCGTTCTCGGTGAGCTCGCGGCGCTTCCCGGCTGTCTCTATCCGGTCTGGGGCGCGGACCACTACCTGCGCGGTGGCCCCGATCTCTCGCTCGCCCTTACCCGACTCATTGAATACCTGGGCAGCAGCCTCGATCCGCCTGACGGCGAGCCTTGCCACGGCACATGACCGATGGCGCTGGGGTGCGGATGCCGGGCGCGACGGCTGAAGCCAGCCAGTTCGGGCTGCTGCGCGAGCGGCGCTTCCTGCCGCTCTTTGTGACGCAGGCGCTCGGCGCCTTCAACGACAATCTGCTGAAGAACCTGCTGCTGCTCGCGGCCACCTACCACACGGCTCGCTACACGCACTTCGATCCGCGGCTGCTGGTGAACCTCGCCGGCGGCCTGTTCATCCTGCCGTTCGTGCTCCTCTCCGGCCTCGCCGGGCAGCTCGCCGACCGCTTCGACAAGAGCGCGGTCATGAAGATCGTCAAGGCGGCGGAGCTGGCCATCATGGCGCTCGCCGCCTGGGGATTCTTCGCCCACAGCCTGGTGCTGCTGCTCGCAAGCCTCTTCCTCATGGGTGTGCACTCGACGTTCTTCGCGCCCGCCAAGTACGGGCTGCTGCCGCAGGTGCTGCGACCCGCCGAGCTGGTGGGCGGCAACGCGCTGGTGGAGACGGGCACCTTCGTCGCGATTCTCCTGGGCACCACCGGGGCGGGGCTGCTCGCCGAGCGCAGCGGCGTCGCGGCGATGGCCGTGGCGCTGTGCGCGGTGGCGCTCGGTGGCTTTCTCGCGAGTCTTCTCATTCCACGCGTGCCGCCCGCGGCGCCGGCGCTGCGCATCGACTGGAATCCCTGGGTCTCGAGCTGGGCCAACATCCGGGCGGCGCGCGAGTCGCGTGCGGTGTTCCTCTCGCTCCTTGGTTTATCGTGGTTCTGGTTCTACGGTGCGCTGGTGCTCGCGCAGCTGCCCGTCTATTGCCACTTCGTAGTGAACGGCAGTGAGCAGGTCGTCACCCTCATGCTGGTCGTTTTCGCCGCCGCGGTCGGAGTGGGCTCGCTGCTGTGCGAGCGGCTCTCCGGGAAGAAGGTCGAGATAGGACTCGTGCCCTTCGGCTCGATCGGCCTCACGCTCTTTGCCCTCGATCTCGCCTGGGTGTCGCCCGCCGTGCCTGCCGCCCACGCGCTGACGGCGCGCGAGTTCCTGACGGTGCCGCACGCCTGGCGCATCCTCATCGACCTCGCCGCCATCGGCCTCTTCGGCGGGCTCTATGCCGTGCCGCTCTACGCGGTCGTGCAGCAGCGCGCGCGGCCCGAGGCGCTCTCACGCGTGATCGCCGCCAACAGCATCCTCAACGCGCTCTTCATGGTGGCCGCGGCCGCTTTTGGCGCGGCGATGCTCGCCGCCGGTCTGAGCGTCCCGCAGCTGGTGCTGCTCACGGCGCTTTTGAACGCCGTAGTGGCCGCCTACATCTACACGCTGGTGCCGGAGTTCCTGCTGCGCTTCGTGGCCTGGCTGCTGGTGCATACCGTCTACCGCCTCGATGAGCGCGGGCTCGAGAACATTCCCGACGAGGGTGCGGCACTGCTGGTGTGCAATCACGTGAGCTTCGTCGACGCGCTGGTGATCTCGGCCGCCTGCCGCCGTCCCATCCGCTTCGTCATGGAGAGCGCGATCTTCTCCGCGCCCGTCATCAACGTGCTGGCGCGCGGCATGAAGGCGGTGCCGATCGCGTCGCAGAAGGAGGATCCGGCGGTGTACGAGCGCGCCTTCGCGACCGTGGCGCACGAGCTCGCCGCCGGCGAGCTGGTGTGCATCTTTCCCGAGGGCAGGCTCACCACGGACGGCCTCATCGGCCCCTTCCGCCCCGGCCTGATGCGCATTCTCGCGCAGACACCGGTGCCGGTCGTGCCGATTGCGCTCACCGGACTGTGGGGTTCGCTGTTCAGCCGCCACGCCCGCCGCTTCTGGGCGCCCCTGCTGCAGAGCATCTCCGCGCGTATCGGCATCAGCGTCGGACCCGCGGTGCCCCCCGCGGAAGTCACACCCGAGCTGTTGCGCGAGCGGGTGCTGGCGTTGTGCGCGCACGGCTGACACTGGCGCTCGCCGGGCTCGCGCTCATTGCCTGTGCCGCCGCGGGCGCAGGCGCGGTCGAGGCGACGGCGGGACGCGCGCGGCTGGTAACGGACGATCTTGGTCGCGCGGTTGCCGTGGGGCGCGCGCCGCTGCGCATGGTGAGCCTCTCGCCCGGGGCCACTGAGATGCTGTTCGCCGCGGGCGCCGGCGCTCAGGTGATCGCCACGGTCGAGTACTCGGATGAGCCGGCGGCGGCGCGCGCCGTACCGCGCATCGGCGATGTGGCCACGATCGACATGGAGCGTCTCGTCGCGCTGCGGCCGGACGTGGTGGTCGCCTGGCCCGCCGGCGGCAATCCCGCACAGCGCGACAAGCTCGCCGGCCTCGGTATCCCCACCTACGACCAGCAGGTCGAGCGACTTTCCGACCTGCCGGGATCGCTGCGGCGCCTCGGCGCACTCGCCGGCACGCAGGCGGCGGCGGAGCGCGCCGCGAACTCCCTGGAGATGCGCCTCGCGGCTCTCGCACGTACCTACGGCACACCCGCGGACCACAGGCCGACCGTGTTGCTGCAGGTGTGGAACCGGCCGATCTACACCGTCGGCGGCAAACACCTGATGAGCGATGCGCTCACGCTGTGCGGGGCGCGCAACGTGTTTGCAGATCTGCCGGAGCCCGGACCGCTCGTGGATACCGAGGCGGTCATCGCCCGCAACCCCGACATCATCGTCGCCGCAGCCCCGCCCGGCGAGGGTGCCGCCTGGGTAGCCGACTGGCAGCGTTTCCCGACCCTCGCCGCGGTACGCGAGCACCGCGTGGTGGCCTTCGAGAATCAGGCACTCAGCCGCCTCGGGCCGAGCGTGCTCGACGCGACCGAGGAGCTGTGCCGCACGATCGCCCGCGTCAGTCGCGGAAGTTATTGAACTGCAACGGTACGTCGAGCTTGGCGCCGCGCAGCAAGGCGATAGCGGCCTGCAGGTCGTCGCGCTGCTTGCCGCTGATGCGCACCTTGTCGCCCTGCAGGCTCGCCTGCACCTTGAGCTTGGAGTCCTTCACCAGCCGCATGATCTTCTTGCCGGTCTCCTGGTCGATGCCGTGCCTCAGCAGGACTTCCTGCTGGGCGGAAGAGAGCGTGGTCTGCGGCTCCTGCACCTCGAGGCACACGAGATCGACGCCACGCTTGGCGAGGCGCGGCTTGAGGATCTCGAGCATCTGCTTGAGCTGAAAGTCCACCTGCGCGTGCAGCGTGACGGTGAAATCCCTGAGCTCGAAGCGCGCGCCGGTGTCCTTGAAATCGAAGCGCTGCTGGAGCTCGCGGTTCGCCTGGTCGACCGCGTTGGTCACCTCGTGAGCGTTGAGCTCGGAAACGGCGTCGAAGGAGGGCATGTGAGCGCCTCACCTGCGCCCGCGCTTCTGCGGCGCCGGCGTGCGAGCGCGCCGCCGGGAGGCGGCGCCGCTGCGGACATTTTCGAGCCGCCGCCGGTGAGTGCGCGCGAGCTCCATGAAACGCGGCGTGGGACCGACGTCCTCGTAGACCGGATCACCCTGCTCGTCCGTGGAGATAACCCGCTCACCGGCCACGTACGGCATCGCGGCCGCGACTTCCTTGAGCGCCGCGCCGAGCAGCTCGGTGATCAGCTGCTCGGGCGCACGCCCCGGGAACATCTCCGCGAGCGCGGCGAGCTGCGCGGCCTCATCGAGCGGCAGCCGCACGGAGTAGGCCGTGACGGTGCGCGGTGCGGCCGCGCTCTCGCGCCAGCTTTGCAGCAACTCTTTGAAGCTCACCTCGGCGTGACTCCCCACACGCGGCCGGCCCGCACCAATCATTCTAGCGGAAAGGCCTGCGTGCGCGGTTGTGAGCGCTCGCCCGCCGCGCGTAGCATCGGCACCCATGCTCGCCCGCACTCTTCTCAAGGACGGCGCGCTGCGCGTGATCGATTACCGCTGCAGCGCGGGCCCGCAGGATCGGCCGTTTGTGGAGCAGCACGGCAGTTTCTCGCTCTCCTACGTTCGCCGTGGCAGCTTCGGCTGCCGCACCCGCGGGCGCGCCTTCGAGCTGGTCGCGGGCTCACTTCTCATCGGGCGCCCGGGCGAGGAATACCTGTGCAGCCACGAGCACCACGCGCGTGGCGACGAATGTCTGTCATTTCAGTTCGCGGAAGAGCTGCTCGATGCGCTCGGACTGCCGGTCGCGGTGTGGCGCAGCGGCGCGCTGCCGCCGCTCGCGCCGCTCGGCGTGCTCGCCGAGCGTGCCCAGGCGGCCGCCGAGGGCCGCAGCGACGTCGGGCTGGATGAGGCGGCGGCGCTCCTCGCCGGCCGCTTCGTGGGGATCGTCGCCGGCGAGCCTTTCGAGCCACCCGCCGTCACGAGGCGCGACCGGCGCCGCGCGGTGCACGCGGCGCTGTGGCTCGATGCGCACGCGCGCGAGCCGCTCGCCCTCGAGCGCGTGGCACAGGAGTGCGGCGTGAGTGCCTTTCACTTTCTGCGTCTCTTCGCGCGCGTGACCGGCGTCACGCCGCACCAGTATCTGGTGCGTGCGCGCTTGCGCCGCGCGGCGCGGCTGCTCTCGCAGGATGCGTGCTCAATCGCCGAGGTCGCCTACGAGGTGGGCTTTGGCGATCTGTCCAACTTCATCCGCACCTTCCGCCGCGCTGCCGGCACGACGCCGCGGCATTTCCGCCAGGCGACGCGCGCTGATCGCAAGATTCTCCAAGATCGGTTCGCGGCCTGTGCCTTAGCCTGATCGAGGCACCGGCGCGAGTAAGCGCCGCCGGGCAAGGAGACTCATATGTTCGATCACATCGGTCTGAAGGTTAGGGATCTGGACGCCAGCGTGCACTTCTACCGCGCCGCGCTCGCGCCGCTCGGCTACGAAGTCATGTCGCAGGACGAATCGGCTACGGCATTCGCTGCCAAGGGCGGCGCGTCGCTGTGGCTGTACGCCGACGCCAAACTGCCGCACTCGCTGGTGCACGTGGCGTTCAGCGCGGCAAGCCGCGCCGCGGTGGATGCGTTCTACCGCGAGGGCCTCAAGGCGCGCGGGCGCGACAACGGCGCGCCGGGCGTGCGCAAGGACTACAGTCCCGACTACTACGCCGCGTTCCTCTTCGACCCGGACGGCAACAACATCGAGGCGGTCTGCCAGAAGCAGGGCTGAGGTCCCGCGGCGCACGTCCGGGGCGCGTTCGGGACGTGTCGTCGCACGGCTGCGGCGTGCAGGCGGCGGCGGCTTGACGCCCCCTCACCCCCCCGCCATACTCGTTCGCAACATGTCGCAGCAACCCGTCGGCACCTTGCGTCTCTGGTGGTGGCGCACTTCATAACGGAGTGGGCTGACGGCAGCTTTTTCGCGCGACTCAACAGAAATCCTGCGGCACCAGAAACCCATCTCCGGATGACCCCGGGATGGGTTTTTTGTTGCCCTGATCGCAATGGAGACCGCATTGCAACCACCCTTCGACATCACCGGCGATCTCGATACGCCGGTCTCGGCTTTCATGAAGCTCGCCTCTTTCGGGCCGCGCTTCCTGCTCGAGAGCGTCGAGGGGGGCGAGCGCCTGGCGCGCTATTCCTTTATCGGCTTCGGTGAGGGGCTGGAGGTATCCCTCGACGGGCAGGGTCTTGTGGTCGACGGGGAGCGCACGGCACCGCCGGCGAACGGTGCAGGACTGCTGGCGGCGCTGCGCGGCGCGCTCGCCCGTGCGCCGCGGCCAGAGCCGGACATCCCCGGCGTCCCCTTGGCGGGGGGCCTGGTGGGCTACGCCGCCTACGATGTGGTACGTCAATTCGAGCGGCTGCCCGTGCCCGCGGCGCGCGGCGCCGGCGTACCCGCCCTGCACTACGTGGCGCCGCGCTCGGTGCTGGTGTTCGATCACTTGACGCGGGGCATTGCGCTGCTGCATGCGGGCTCGGCGGCCGAGCGGCGTGCGTTGCGTGCCGAGGTGGTGCGGGCGCTGCGGGGTGCGTTGCCCCACCAGCCCCGGCCTGCCCGCTACGCCCCGCCGCAGGCCGCCTACACGCGTGCCGACTACATCGCGGCGGTGCGCCGTACGCAGGAGTACATCGCCGCCGGTGACGTCTATCAGCTGGTGCTCGCCAGCCGCTTCAGCGGCCAGCACCAGCTCGATCCGTTCCAGGCCTACCGTGCGCTGCGGCACATCAACCCCTCGCCGTACATGTACTACTGCACGCTCGGTGAGGTGACGGTGGTCGGCTCCTCGCCCGAGGCGCTGGTGAAGCTCAACGCGCGCCGCGCGCAGCTGCGCCCGATCGCCGGCACGCGGCCGCGGGCCGCCGATGCCACGCTCGACCGCGAGCGCGAGGCCGAGCTGCTGGCCGATCCGAAAGAGAATGCCGAGCACGTCATGCTCGTGGATCTCGCGCGCAACGACCTGGGGCGCGTGGCGCGCGCCGGCAGTGTCCGGGTCGACCCCTACCGCTCGATCGAGCGTTACAGTCACGTCATGCACATGGTTAGCGGCGTGCAGGGCGATCTCGCCGACGGTCGCGATGCCTTCGACCTGTTCGCCGCCGCCTTCCCCGCCGGCACGCTGGTGGGCGCCCCCAAGGTGCGTGCCATGCAGATCATCGATGAGCTCGAGCCCGTGAGCCGCGGCCTCTATGGCGGCACGGTCGGCTACTTCGGTGCGCGCGGCGACATGGATCACGCCATCACCATTCGCACTCTGGTGTTCCGCGGCGATGAGTTCAGCTACCAGGCGGGGGCCGGTATCGTCGCCGACAGCGTCCCCGAGACCGAGCACGAAGAGGTGCTGGCGAAGAGCGCGGCCATGGTGCGCGCGCTCGAGCTCGCGGAGGCAGGCCTGTGACGCCGCGGCTGCTGCTGATCGACAATTACGACTCCTTCACCTACAACCTGGTGCAGGCATTCCTGGTACTCGGCGCCGAGGTGAGCGTGTACCGCAACGATGCGCTCACCCCGGCCGAAGCGCTCGCCCTCGCGCCGACCCACCTGTGCATCTCGCCCGGCCCAGGCACGCCTTACGACGCCGGGGTGTCCATGGACATGGTGCGCGCCTTCGCCGGCCGCATCCCGGTGCTCGGCGTGTGCCTCGGGCACCAGTCGATCGTCGAGGTCTTCGGTGGCAAGGTAGTGCGCGCCGGGCGACTGATGCACGGCAAGACCTCGCTGGTGCGCCACGACGCGCGCACGCTCTTCGAGGGTCTCCCGCAGCCGTGCGAAGTGGGACGCTACCATTCCCTGATCGCCGCGCCGGCGAGCCTGCCCGCGCCGCTCGAGGTGAGCGCACAGACCCCCGAGGGGGAGATCATGGCGGTGCGTCACCGCACGCTCGCCGTCGAGGGCGTGCAGTTTCATCCGGAGAGCATCCTCACGCCGGATGGTCCGAGACTCATGCGTAACTTCCTCGCCACCAGCGCCGGCGAGCGCGCTAGCGGAGCGACCGATGCCGGCGGCGCGTGAGCTGCTGCAGCAGCTGCTCGAGGGCCGCCACCTCTCGCAGCAGCAGGCGCAGGAGCTGCTCGCGCAGCTCACCGACCCCGCGACGCCGCCCGCCATGGCGGGCGCACTGCTCGCCGCGCTCGCGACCAAGGGTGTCGTCGCCGACGAGGTGCGCGGGCTCGCGCAGGCGATGCGCGGCCTGGCACGGCGGCCCGAGCTGCCGCCGCAGCTGCGTGCGATCGATATCGTCGGCACGGGCGGCGATGCCTCCGGCAGCTTCAACATCTCGACCGGCACGGCGCTCCTCACAGCCGCCTGCGGGGTGCCGGTGGTGAAGCATGGCAACCGCTCGGTATCGAGCCGCTGCGGCAGCGCCGACGTTCTCGAGGTCCTCGGGCTGCCGATGCCGCTCGACGCGCAGGCGGCGGGCGCCTGTCTCACCGCCACCGGCTTCACCTTCCTCTTCGCCCCTCACTACCATCCCGCAACCGCCCGCGTCGCACCGATCCGCGCGGCACTCGGCGTGCGCACCGTGTTCAACATCCTCGGTCCTCTGGTCAACCCCGCGCAGCCGCCGCTGCACCTGGTCGGTGCCTTCAGCCTCGAGGTCGCGCGTCTCATGGCCGACACTTTCGCCGGGCTACCCATCGAGCGGACCTTCGTCGTGCACG
>Ga0335080_10006490_pt1 | contig 12090 bp, 12 predicted proteins | sample Lox_Sample_34_FD_206720 | JGI IMG/M metagenome (GOLD analysis project Ga0335080, IMG submission 206720) | Soil microbial communities from Loxahatchee National Wildlife Refuge, Florida, United States - Lox_Sample_3.4 | ecosystem: Environmental > Terrestrial > Soil > Wetlands | place: USA...
CACTTCGCTGCTGATCGTGGTGGGCGTGGCCATGGATACGGTGACGCAGATCGAGGCGCAGTTGATCATGCGCCACTACGATGGCTTTACGCCGCGCAGCGGACGCATACGCGGACGCCGCACCTGGTCGTAACGTAGAGAAGCGTCAAAGCTGGAATCGGGAAGGATTGGGGAGCCAGTTTGGCGGCAGAGGAAATGTCGCACAATATTGGGCCGGTGATCGTGCTGGGACCACCGGGCGCCGGCAAAGGAACCCAGGCCAAGCGCATCGTCGAGCGCTACGCTATACCGCAGATCTCCACCGGAGACATTCTGCGGGAAAACGTGGCGCAGGGGACGGCACTGGGACTGGCCGCGAAGGCTATCATGGCGCGCGGCGAACTGGTGCCGGACAATCTGGTCTGCGATATGGTGGCAGAGCGGCTGCGGCGGCCCGATTGCGAGCGCGGCTTCATCCTTGACGGTTTTCCCCGGACACCGGCCCAGGCCGGTTGGCTGGATGCGTTTTTCGAGCACGAGCTCTTTCACAACTCGCATGGCGGCAAGGAGTTGCCGATTGTCGTCCGCATCGACGTGGACTATAATCAATTATTGCTCCGGCTCACCGGACGCAGAACTTGCCTCGCCAACGGACATATTTATAACGTCCACTTTCATCCACCCCGCGTCGCCGATGTCTGTGACCTTGACGGCTCCCAGTTGGTGATCCGCAACGATGACCGCGAAGAAGTCATTCGGGAACGGCTGAAGGCGTACGATCAGCAAACCCGGCCCGTGGCTGAGTACTACGAGCACGCGGGGCGGCTGGTTTCGGTGAACGGCGATCAACCGGTGGAACGCGTGACGGAAGAAATTTTCCGGGCAATTGAAGCGCATAGCGCGGCCTAGAGAGAAATGGCGATTGTCTGCAAATCCGGAGCCGAGATTGAGAAGATGCGGCGCAGCGGCCACGTGGTTCGACAGGTGCTCGAGCATCTACGGGGCATGGTGGCAGCGGGAATTACCACCATGGACCTGGAGCGCGCCGCCGAGCAGAAGATGAAGGAACTGGGGGCCAAGCCCGCATTCAAGGGGTATTACGATTATCCCTGCGTGCTGTGTACCTCGATCAACGAGGAGATCGTGCACGGGATTCCTTCGGAGAAACGAACGCTGAAGACTGGGGACATTGTTTCGATCGATTGCGGCGTGGTGTTGGACGGCTATTACGGCGACGCCGCGATTACCGTGCCGGTAGGCGATTCGATCAAACCCGAGCTGCAAAAACTGCTGGAGGTGACCGAGGCCTCGCTGTACAAGGGCATTGAGCAGGCTCGAATCGGGAACGCGATTGGAGATGTAGGCGCGGCGGTGCAGGAATACGTGGAAGCCAACGGGTTCAGCGTGGTGCGCGAGTTCGTAGGACACGGGATCGGCACCAAGCTGCATGAAGAGCCGCAGGTCCCGAACTTTGGAAGCCGGGGACACGGCGCGAGATTACGCGAGGGCATGGTGCTGGCGATCGAGCCCATGGTGAATTCGGGCCAGCCCGCGACCCGCGTGCTTGACGACAAGTGGACGGCGGTGACCGCCGACGGCAGCTATAGCGCCCACTTCGAGCACTGTGTAGCGGTGACGAAAGATGGACCGATGATTTTGACTCAATAGTAGTTGGTAGCCAAGGGCTAGGAATTTCGCTCGCCAGTAGCTACTAACTCCTGACTACTAATTTCAAGGAGTGCATGAGCAAAGAGGACGCGATTGAGGTAATGGCAACGGTCATTGAGCCGCTGCCCAACGCGATGTTTCGGGTGGAGTTGGAGAACAAGCACCAGGTGCTGGCGCACGTTTCCGGCAAGATGAGGAAAAACTTCATCCGTATTCTGCCAGGGGACAAGGTTGCGGTCGAGCTTTCGCCCTACGACCTGAATCGTGGACGAATTGTGTACCGGTACAAATAAACGCTGACAGGCGAAGAGTTCTTGCTGAAGGCTGATAGCTGACGGCTGAAAGCTGGGTTTCGATGAAAGTACGAGCATCGGTAAAGAAGATTTGCGACAAGTGCAAGGTCATTCACCGCAAGGGTGTGGTGCGGGTGATCTGCGAGAATTCCAAACACAAGCAGCGGCAGGGATAGAGGAGCACTATGGCACGCATTGCAGGCGTCGATCTCCCGCGTAACAAACGCGCGAATATCGCGCTCACTTACATTTATGGAATCGGCAATCCGCGGGCGGCGCGCATACTCGGCCAAGCCAACGTCGATCCGATGAAGAAGGTGCAGGATCTCGGGGAAGACGAAGTGAACCGGATCCGGCAGGTCATCGAATCCGAAGGCCTGGTGGAAGGCGATTTGCGCAAGGAAGTTTCGATGAACATCAAGCGGCTCATCGAAATTGGTTCCTACCGCGGATATCGTCATCGCCGCAATCTGCCGGTTCGCGGGCAGAGAACCCACACCAATGCCCGTACCCGCAAGGGTCCGCGCAAGGGCACGGTTGCGCAGAAGAAGAAGTCTGCGGCCAAGACGTAAAGAAGTGGGCAAGCGTCAGGAGTCAGTTCGATCCTGGCTGGCTGACTACTGATTCCGACTACCGACGAGTGAGAGACTTATGGCAAAAGCAGCAGCAGGCGCAGCGGGGACCGGCGGGGCAGCGGTTCCGGAGAAGAAGGGCAAGAAGAAGACGTTCAAGCGCAAAGAGCGCAAGCACGTGCCGCATGGGATCGCGCACATTCAGGCATCGTTTAACAACACGATCGTGACCATCGCGGATCCGGTGGGAAACGTGCTGTCATGGAAGAGTTCGGGTTCGCTGGGCTTCCGGGGATCGCGCAAGGGCACGCCGTTCGCGGCGCAGCAGGCGGCGATGAATGCCGCCAACCAGGCGCGGGATCACGGCGTGCGCAGCGTTGAAGTGCGGGTCAGCGGTCCGGGGTCGGGCCGCGAGTCCGCGATTCGGGCGCTGGCCGCCGCTGGAATCGAAGTACGCACGATTCGCGACGCGACCCCGATACCACATAATGGGTGCCGGCCGCCGAAGCGCAGAAGAGTGTAAAAGCAAGTTCTAGTTCCCAGTTTTCCAGCAGGTGGTGGCGCTGAAAACGGGTGACTGGAAAAAGGAAACTCGAAACCTGATTTTCGTCCGGGACGAAGGGTGAAGCCAAACCTGTAAACCGGTCATCTAATAAGGAGAATCAACTTGGCCCGTTACACCGATGCAGTATGCCGTCTATGCCGCCGCGAGGGCATGAAGCTGTTCCTCAAAGGCACCAAGTGCTTCAGCGATAAATGTCCCATCGAGAAGCGCAATTTTGCTCCCGGACAGCACGGAAAAGACCGCAAGGCCAAGATTGTAGGCTATGGCCTGCAACTGCGTGAGAAGCAAAAGGCCAAGCGCATCTACTTTACGCAAGAGTCCCAGTTCCGCAACTACTTTGAAAAGGCGGCCCGGACCAAGGGCGTAACCGGCGAAGTGCTGTTGCAACAACTGGAGCGCCGCTTGGACAACGTGGTTTACCGGATGGGATTGGCGATGTCACGCCGGCAGGCGCGCCAGCTGGTGCGTCACGGACATATTCACGTGGACGGGCGCAAGGTGAATATTCCTTCCTACGAAGTCAGCGTGGGCGAGGAGATCACGGTGCGCGAGAGCAGCCGCAAGCTGCCGATTCTGGAGCAGGCCAAGGATTTTGCCAGCCACCAGAACGCGCCGAACTGGCTGGACCTGGATCGCGACAACTACAAAGGCCGCGTGCTGGCCTTGCCCAAGCGCGAAGATATTCAGCTGCCGGTCAATGAGCAGTTGATCGTGGAACTGTATAGTAAGTAGGTTTTAGAGTTTCTGGTTTCTAGTTTCGGGTGGTTCGCCAGAGGCGGTAGCTCCTGGAGCCACTAGAGACTTGAAACCGGAAACTAGAAACTGATTTTCTGGTCCATGATTCGAGCCAGATCAGCCGGTTTCCGGCGCTTGACCTGAAGCGGACCTGTTCAGGGATGCCGGAACTGAGCCAAACGGCCGAAGGAGAAACGCATGCTTTGGAAGGGTTTTCAGAAACCAAAACGCCTCGCCACCGACACCTCGAGCCTGACCGACAAGTACGGCATGTTCTGGGCGCAACCGTTTGAACGCGGCTTCGGTACCACCATCGGCAACGCCCTGCGGCGGGTGATGCTGTCTTCGATCGAAGGCGCGGCTGTGACCGCGGTGAAGATCGAGGGCGTGTTGCACGAGTTCCAGTCGATTCCCGGGGTAGTCGAGGATGCGACCGACATCATCCTGAACCTGAAGCAGATTCCGTTCAAGCTGAGCGGAGATGCGCCGAAGGCGATCTATCTACGCGCGGAGCAGCCCGGGGTAGTGACCTCAGGGATGATCGAGGCGGACGCGGACGTCGAAGTGCTGGACAAAGACGTCTATATTGCCACGGTCAGCGAGGGCGGCAAGCTGGACATGGAAATGCGCCTCAAGCGCGGCCGCGGCTATGTGTCCGCCGACAAGAATTTCGACGAAGACCTGGGTATCGGCTTCATTCCGATCGACTCGGTGCACTCCCCGGTGCGCAAGTGCAATTACACCGTGGAAGCGGCGCGTCTCGGGCAGATCACCGACTACGACAAGCTGACGCTCGAAGTGTGGACCAACGGCTCCATCACTCCGGCGGATTCCATCGGCCTGGCGGCGAAGCTGCTAAAGGACCATATGAACATCTTCATCAACTTCGAGGAAGATGTGGAGACGTCGATTTCCACCGAAGAGCGCAAACCGGAGATTCGCAATGAGAATCTCAACCGCTCGGTCGAAGAGTTGGAGCTTTCGGTGCGCAGCTATAACTGCCTGAAGAACGCCAACATTCAGACCATCGGCGAGCTGGTGCAGAAGACCGAAGCCGAGATGCTGAAGACGAAGAACTTCGGGCGCAAGTCGCTCAACGAAATCAAGGAGATTCTCTCCTCGATGGGGTTGAGCCTGGGCATGAAGATTGACGAGCACGGCAATGCCGTGCCGGGTCCGCAGTCGGCCGTTCCCATGGGTCTGGGCGGCTACGGCGACGACCAGCTGTAAGAGACAGTTTCAAAATTTCCGGTTTCTGGTTTCCGGCAAGAGCCAACTAGAAACTGGAAACTTGAAACTGGAAACTGAGGGTTTTTGCCATGCGTCATAAAGTTGCAGGATGGAAACTGGGACGGAATACCAGCCACCGGCGCGCCTTGCTGCGCAACCTGGTGACCTCGCTGATTGTCGAAGAGCGAATCGAAACCACGGTGCCGAAAGCGAAGGCTTTGCGGCCGCGAGTGGAGAAGATGATTACGCTGGGCAAGCGCGGGGACGTGGCGGCGCGCCGGCTGGCGGCATCGTACCTGATGACCGACGCCGCGGTGGAGAAGCTGTTTGACACCATCGGCCCGCGATTCGGCGACCGCAACGGAGGCTACACTCGCATCGTCCGCATCGGCTGGAATAAGGGAGACGGCGCGGAGAAGGCGTTCATCGAGCTTCTGGGAAGCGAGAAATTGCAGGAAGAGAAGCGCCAGAAGCGTGCCGAGACCCGGGCCAAGCGCGCTGCCGAAGCCAAGAAGGCGATGGACGAAGCGCAGGCGCAGGCCGGCGGCGGAGCCGCAGAAGGTGGGGAAACAAAGGAGTAATTGGTCCAATTTCAAGGTTCGAGCCGCTCAGAAATGGGCGGCTTTTTTTGTTGGGATTGAAGGAGCCCCATTTCTCGCGAAGGGCGCGAAAAATAGGTATGCCAGCGAGAAAAGGGTCGGGCCAAACTAAGCGGTGTGATCTCCGTCCTACTGTCAAAACCCCCCGGTTGTGGTAAAACCTTGGGTGGTTCTCATGCGCGCAGAAGCTGATTCTTCTACTACTCAAGATTCCCGGGAGAGGCGGCAAGCCGTGTCTCCCCAGTTTGCAGGTTCCCCGTGTTGAGGGCGCTCTTCATTTCCCTGTCGGAAAGCCGGTGGCTGCGTAGCGTCGCCGAGCGCTCGGCGATCGGCCAGCGCATGTCGGGACGATTTGTCGCGGGCACGCAGGTGGAGGACGTCCTGCGAGCGACGGCCGCGGTCAATCAGGCCGGCCTTAGCGTCTCTGTCGACAATCTCGGCGAAAACGTCACCAATGCCGAGGAAGCGAAGTCAAGCGCGGAGCTGTACCACCGCCTGCTAGACGAAATGGCCGCGCGGAATCTCAACGCCAACGTCAGCCTCAAGCTCACCCATATGGGTTTGGACGTGGACGAGAACCTTGCTCACTTGCTGGTAACAGGATTGGTCGCCAAGGCTGCGGGAATGAATCCGCGCAACTTCATTCGCGTGGATATGGAAGGTTCTCCGTACACCCAGCGCACGCTCGATTTCGTGCACCAACTTCATCGCGCGCCCGGCAATCAGGGCGTCGTTGGCGCGGTGATTCAGTCTTACATGCGGCGGTCGGAGAGTGACGTGGAGAAGTTGCTGGCCGAGGGCATCCGCATCCGTCTTTGCAAAGGCGCGTACAAAGAGCCGCCGGAGATTGCTTTCCAGAAGAAATCGGAAGTGGATGCCAGCTATGTCAGCCTGATGAAGACGTTGATGAAGAGCGGAGTCTACCACGGGCTGGCCACGCATGACGAGAACATCATTAACGAGGCCAAGCGGTTCGCCACGCGCGAGAAGATCCCCCACGACGCCTTCGAGTTCCAGATGCTCTATGGCATCCGCCGCGACCTGCAGCAGAGCCTGGTGCAAGAGGGCTGGCGCATGCGGGTGTACATTCCGTTCGGCACCGAGTGGTATCCTTACCTGATGCGGCGGCTGGCGGAGAGGCCGGCCAACGTGCTGTTTATTGCCAAGAATCTGCTGAGACAGTAGGAACGCCCCGTAGAGCGGCAACCCGCGTCTCTACGGGCGGGTCAGTTGAGCCAGTTCGGCCTTGAATCTGGCGGCTTCTTCCGGGTGCTTCAGCGCTTCGTATTCCTTTACCAGGTCCTCCCGTGCGATCTTGAGCCAATTTACCGATGGGCTTGTCTTCTTCACCAGAATGTCGTAACCGGCGCGGCTTTCCTTTTCTGCTTCCGCGTAGCGGCCCTGACCGGCGAGGGCGTTGCCCAGCCGGATGCGGGCGATGGCAACGTTGATATGGTCGGGCGCGACCAGGGTGGAGTAGCGCTGGAGCGCGTCGCGGAAGAGCGGTTCGGCGCGGGCGAATTCTCCGCGATCCGCGTAAATGCCGCCGAGGTTCGACATGGCCACGCAGATCAGGTAGTGCTTGTCGTGGTAAACCGCGCGGTAGATATTGACCTCACGGGTGAAGTCGGCTTCGGCATCGTCGAGCTTGCCCTGGCGTTTGGCGACATTGCCGAGTTCGTTGAGAGCAAACGCTACCCGCGGATGGACGGGACCGTAGGTTCTCTCCAGAATGGCAAGCGACTGATGCAGGAGCGCGGAGGCCTCGTCATAGCGTTTCTGGAAGGTGAGTGCCTGGGCGAGGATGGTCATGGTGTCGGCGGTTTCGGGATGATCTTTGCCGTACCAGGACTGCACCACGTCCAACGCCTGGCGGCTGAACTTCTCTGCTTCCGGATAGTTGCCAAGTTGAAATTGAATGGCGCCGAGATTGATCAAGGTATCCGCGACCAGGGGATGGCGGTCGCCGTAAAGCTGGTGTTGCATATCGAGGACGCGGCGATTCAGTGAATCGGAGAGGTCGTAGCGGCCGGCGTAGAAGTAGCAATTCGCCAGTTCGGAAAGCGTGGCCGCCAAGTCTGGCGCGGAGGCTCCGGGTGTGGATTGAAGGCTTGCCGCCTGATCGAGAAGTTGAATGGCCTGGTCGTACTCACCGCGTCCTTCGAGCGCTTTGCCGACGGCGAAGGTGGCTCGCGCTACCGCCGGGTGATTGGCGGGAAGGTGGCGTTGGCTCATCGCCAGTCCCTGGCGGGCCAATTGCTCGGCCTGGTCCAGCTTCGCCTGCTCCCCTCGCAGCAGGCTTAAAGAAGTCAGGCTTTCGGCGACCTCGTGGCTGTCGGCGCCGAAGAGAGCTTTGCGTTGCTGGAGGGCGGACTGCATCAGAGAATCCGCCTGGTCGAATTTTCCCAATTTCTCGTAGATGCCGCCCAGGGTCTGGTAGAGCTCCGCCTGGACATCTTTCTCGCCATCCAGAGAGCGAGCTTCCTGCACGCCGCGATCGAGAAGGGTTACCACGCGCAGATCGTCGGAGGGGCCGGCTGCCTCGTCTCCACCCTGGAACAGGTTGAGCATGAATTGCTGGATGCGCTGGGTACGAGCGGCTTCCGAGATGGCTACGTTGCGTGCCACGGTGAGCCGCACCGTAAAGAACACGATAAGACCAATCACCAGCGCGAAAGCGAGCCCCGCAGCCACCACGGGCCGGCGATTCCGGCGGATGAACTTGCCAGCGCGGTAGCGCAAGCTATCCGGCCGAGCCTCCAGCGGTTGGCCCTTCAGATAGTGGTCGACGTCGCGGACCAGCGCTTCCACCGACCGGTAGCGGCGTTCCGGATCCTTGTGCATCGCGGTGAGGCAGAGAACGTCCAGGTCGGCCCAAGCCGCGGTGTTCGCGGAATTGAGCGCCGAGGTTGATGGTTTCGCCGGTTGTCTCTGGACGATGAGGGTCGCAGCCTCCCCGGGGGTAAGGTTCGCCACATCATGAGGCAGGCGTCCGGCCAGCAACTCGTAAAGAATCACGCCCAGCGAATAGACGTCGGTATGAATTCCCACTCGCTCGCCACGAATCTGCTCTGGGGAGGCATAAGCCGGAGTCATGAGACGCAGGCCGGTGCGGGTCTGGTCCATGGGGGCATCGAGACTCTCGATCTGCTTGGCGATGCCGAAATCGAGCAGGCGCACGGTGCCGTCGGACTTGACCAGGATATTGGAGGGTTTCAGATCGCGGTGAATCACCGCATGCTGGTGGGCATACTCCACGGCCTCGCATACGGCGCGGAACAAGAGCAGGCGCTGTTGGATCGAGCACTGGTTGCGAAGGCAGTAGTCGGTGAGCGGCACCCCGTCCACGTACTCCATGACGAACCAGGGAGTACCGTCGACTAAGGTATCCGCATCGTAGAGCCGGGCGATGGAGGGATGATTCAGTTGCGCCAGGGTCTGCTGCTCGCTGGCAAAGCGTTCGCGGCGCGCGGGGGATAGCCAGGCATCGCGCAGCACCTTGATCGCGACCAGGCTGCCCAAGTCGGCGCGCTCGGCGAGATAGACGACTCCCATGCCGCCTTCGCCCAGCAATCTCTGGACGCGGTAAGGACCAAACTGAGCGGGACCGGGGAGTGCAGGATCGGCGGCCAGAGTCTGGTGCGCGATCTGGGCAAGATCCTGATCGAGCAGCGAGCCGCCCTCGGCGTCCTCGTGCAGCATGGCCAGCACGTCGCCGATCAGATCCGGGTCGTCTCCGCAGGCCGCATGCAGAAAAGATTTCTGCTCGGAAGGGGGCAGGTCCGCGGCATCGTGAAATAGTTCCTGCACGCGTTTCCAACGGGTGCTGTCCATGGTGTGTTCCGTAGTTTAGCGAGCCGGTGTGGCGCGGCTATCCCGCCTCGGTGCTGGGCAAACGGTTTTGCCGGAGCTCGTGAGCCAGCCAGGCTTTGGCTGCGCGCCAGTCGCGCAAGATGGTGGCTTCGGATACGTCGAGCAGGGAAGCAATCTCGCCTACTTCCAGCCCGCCAAAGAAACGGCTCTCGACCATCATGGCTTGCCGGGGATGCATACGAGCGAGTTCTTCCATGGCGGTGTCGAGGGCAAGCAGTTGGTCGCCGCAGGAGGTCGCACCCATGGACTCGTCAAAGGTAATAAAAATGACCCCATCACCTCCGCCGCGCTTATCGGCATTGCGCCGGCGGGCCGCCTCCACCAGAACCTGGCGCATGGCCCGGGCCGCGATGCGCTTGAAATGAAGCTGGGAAGCCATGGCTAATCCCGGCGAGTTGGCCAGCTTCAGCCAAGCCTCGTTGACCAGGGCGGTCGGGCTCAGGGTGGCCCCCGGATGGCTGCGGCGGACGCTCGAAGCCAGCCGTCTTAATTCCTCATAAGTGACACTAAATAAATGATCTAGGGCTTTCCGCTCTTCGGGAGTGCCCACCCAAGAGCCCAATTCCAAGCTGCTCGACCAGAAATTCTCCAACGGCATGACGGTTTTCCCCGGGCAAATGCGCAATGCGAAGTGGAGGCTGGCAGGGGTGCCAGCCGGGAGAGGTAGGAAAGCCCACAGCTTTCCTGGGACTGGAATCGTATCAGCCGGGGATGGCTCGCGCAACTGGTTTTCCCTGCCGCTTACCGGGGTCATTTCACGCTGGGCCGGCCGCAACTAACCGCCACAAGGGAGTCACCATGAAATCCAGGATCACGCTGTGTTTGGTAGCTATGTTCGCCGTTTTGTTGCTGGTTCCGGCCAGTTGGGCCGATTGGGGCACGTCGTTCAAGAGTTTGGGAAAGACACCGACCATTGGGGATGCATCGTGCGTCTCGCCGGCGTCGGGCCAGGTATGGTGTGCCATGCGAAATCAACAACACACCATGATGGTAAATGAGTTCACCAGCGGGGCCTGGAGTGGGTGGACCAACCTGCCGGGCTCCATTGCTTCAAATCCAAGCTGCGCCAGTGACCAGCTTGGCCACATCATGTGCGGCGTGGTGAACGACCAAAGCTCGATGGGAGTCATCGAGTTTGACGGCACCAACTGGGGTGCGTTTCAGGACTCCGGGATTGTGACGTCGCTCGACCCAAGTTGCTCCTTCTACAAGAAGGGCAAAGTGTTCTGCGCAGTGCGCAGCGTAGCGGGAGCCTTGACGGGTTCGCTGTTTGACGGCACCGCCTGGGCCAAGGTGGTCACTGCCAAAGGCGTGACCATCACAACCGCTCCGGGTTGCGCCAGCGATTCGAATGGCGACGTCATTTGCGAGATGCTGGGAATGGTGAACAATCTCCAGGTGATCGAGGTCAACCGCTTTATTGGCACGAAATGGGAGGGCTTCCTCACCCTTCCCGGCAACGGAGCGGATGGGGCGACTTGCACCTCGCTCGGCACCAAGGGTCAGGTGGCTTGCTTCATTCGCGCCATCAACACCGTTATCTACGGTGATCAGTTCAAGAGCGGCACCTGGACTACGACCAATTGGACAGGGTTCGTTGCGCTGACCAGCAACTCAGAGCAGAAATCGAGCTGCGGTCAAGTGTCGAGCGGATCAATTGCCTGCGCGTTCATCAACCAGAGCGACAGTCTGATGTATGCACGAACCTTTGACGGAACCAACTGGGGGTCGTATCTGAAGGTGGGGACAGCGCCCTCGATCGGGGGACCGTCCTGCTCTGGCTTGTCCAGCGGCAACGTTCTCTGTGTCGTAATAGGCACGAACACCCAGGCCCAAAGCGTAACCGGTCCTTAGAGGGGATGACAGAATCCGCCGGTGGCGGAAGCGACGCTTCGTCTGGCTCACGGTTCACCGAATCAGGTGCGCCGTGGGCCATTTTTCTTGGGATCACGAATGGAAAGCAACTCTAGTGGACCGCCTACCAGGGATCGTTGTCCTACTTGGGCTCGTCGTCCGGCTGAGCTTCGTTGTCGTTCGCAGGCGCAGCCAGCGGCAACTGAGACATGCCGCTCAGCAGTCCGCGTTCCTGGGGGGAGAACTGGCTCTTATAGCGATCGGAGTCGATGGCCTGCTGGCGCTGTTCCGGAGGCATCTGGCGAAGATCCTCGACCGCCGATTTCACGGCGCGTTGCCGGTCTGGCGGGAGCTGTTGCATCTGTTGAAACAGACCGCGCGCTTTATCCTTCTGCTCGGGAGTGAGGTGCTCCCAGGTCTCCATGCGGTTCACGATGCGTTGCTGCTGGTCGGGCGGAAGACTGCTGAATTTCTGCAGGCGGTCGCGCAGTTTCTGCTGGCGCTCCGGCGGCAGACTCTGGAACTGGGGATCGTTTTCGAGAGCCTTCTGCTGCTGATCCGGAGGCAGGTTCTTGTATTTATTCAGCCACTCGCCGGCATGCGGTCCGGAGCGCTGAGTATCTTTTTGCTGCTTGCGTTCTTGTTTCGCCTCGCGCTGCTGCTGCCGCTGTTCGCGGCGCATCTGGGACGCGCTCTGGGCCAGGCAAGGCACGGCGCCGGCA
>Ga0335080_10006493_pt1 | contig 12084 bp, 11 predicted proteins | sample Lox_Sample_34_FD_206720 | JGI IMG/M metagenome (GOLD analysis project Ga0335080, IMG submission 206720) | Soil microbial communities from Loxahatchee National Wildlife Refuge, Florida, United States - Lox_Sample_3.4 | ecosystem: Environmental > Terrestrial > Soil > Wetlands | place: USA...
GGAGCCCGAGCCGGTAGCACCCGTTGTCGAACCGGTCGCCGAGCCTGCGCCCGAACCCGCCCCTGTCATCGCAGCAGTTGCGGAGCCCGAGCCCGCCGCTCCCGCTGTCGAAACGGTCGTCGAGCCCGCGCCCGAACCCGCCCCTGTCATCGCAGCAGTTGCAGAGCCCGAGCCCGCCGCTCCCGCTGTCGAAACGGTCGTCGAGCCCGCGCCTGAACCCGCCCCTGTCATCGCAGCAGTTGCAGAGCCCGAGCCCGCCGCTCCGATTATCGAAGCGATTGCCGAGCCCGCATCCAATCCGGTGCCGGAGGTTCCGGAGCTAGCCGCCGCGGCCGCTGCAAACGGAAAGCTCCAGTCAACGTTATGGGAAGCGGCCGCGATCGTCGCCCAGGCCGCCGTGGTTCAGGCGCCGGTTGTGGAGCCCGAGTCCGCACCGGTCCCGGTCATGTTAGCCGCCGAGGTCAAACGGACTCCCGCGCCGGCACCCGTGGTCATCCCGGCACCGGCAAATGGTTCGAGTCAAGCGGCCGCGGCGATCGCGTGCGAGCCGCAGCCGGTAGCCTCAGTTCCCGCGAGTGCGCCGGAATCGCCGGTGCTGCCGGTCGCCGCCGCGTCCGCCGCTCCCCTGGAGGCGCCAATCCCCATCAGCATGCCCGTGCCGGCGGCGGCCCCTCAGGCAGACGCTTCGAACTACAACATTCCCGCGTTCATCGCAGCCGCCCGCGGCGGTTTCGATCGCGCACACTGGCTGATTTTCGGAGGCACGGCTGCCTTCCTGGGCGTAGTCTGGGCGGCAATCTGGCTCGCCGCCGGCAAATAGGCCGGCCGTTTCGCGGTCAGGACACCAAGGCCTGCGTCACGCGCGACGCCAACTGGTCGAAGGTGATGATCTCATAGAGCGAATCGTCGCTCATGATGCGCGCGACCAGCGCGGCGTGCATGGCGTGTCCGGCGCGCTCGGCAATCACGTGCCCCAGCAGCGGACGGCCGAGCAGCGCGAGATCGCCGATCAGGTCCAGCGCCTTGTGCCGGCAGCACTCGTCTTCGGCCCGCAGCCCATCGGGATTGAGCACGCCGGCGCCCGTGAAGCAAACGGCGTTCTCCAGGCTCGCGCCACGGATCAGGCCCATGTTCCGCATCTGGTCCAGGTCCTTCTCCCAACCGAACGTCCTGGCGAACGCGATCTCGGACGCGTAGCGTTCCGGCGTCACCTCGAGCTCCAGCGACTGCCGGCCCACCGGCTCCGGATAATCCGTGTCGCAGGTCAGGCGAAAGCACTCCGCAGGAAGGATGCTGATCCGCTTTCCCTTGTCTTCCACCGAGATCGGGCGCCGGATTCGCAAGTAGCGCCGCTTCCTCCGGTAATGGCGGATTCCCGCCCGCTCGATCAGGCGCACGAAGGGAAGCCCGCTGCCGTCCAGGATCGGCACCTCGAGGTTGTCGATTTCGACGCAGGCGTTGTCGATCCCCATGGAGTAGAACACACTCAGCAGATGCTCGGTGGTCGAGATCAGCACGCCCTGCCGCATCAGGCTGGTGGCATAGCTGACCCGGGCGACGTTGCGCCAACTCGCCGGCACGCGGAAATTGTCGAGGTCGGTCCTCACGAAGACAATCCCGCTGGAAGCCGGAGCGGGCACGATTCGGATACGGACGGGCACGCCCGAATGCAATCCTAATCCGGAAGCTTCCACCGGGCGCTGTATCGTTGTTTCAAACCGCAAGGTCCACCTCAACGCGCATCTGAAACTCCTATTAGACCAACATGGTCGCAAAGAGTTCAAGTTTATGATGCGCAAGGACTTGATGGAGTTACATTGTGGCTGAAATGATACACCTTGTCACGTGGCGCGGAAGCCTCGCATAGTGTCGCGAAAAAGCCACAGTCAGGGCTCAGGGAAGGGGGGTTTCCCGGTGGAGCAGGTGCAAAACGTTGCCATCGCAGTCCTGGAAGAACGCCGTCGTATTCCCGCTAGCCCTTTCGGGCTCTGTCAGAAAAGACACACCCAGGGACCGTAGCCGGGCGTAGGTGGCGTCGAAATCGTCCACAGTCAGGGCGACGTGGCGCAAGCCGGCCGCTTTCATGCCCTCCGCCGGGGTGGTGCCGGCGGCGGCTTCGATGATCTCGATCATCGATCCGTCGGACGCTTTCACGAAGACCGTCTTACTGCGCGCCGAGCGGTAGTTGATGACGAAATCGAGATGCTCGACGTACCAGCCGGCGAGCCGGTGCGGGTCCGGAGACGCGATCGCCGTGTGCTCGATGCCTTTGACCATACGCGGAATTGTAGCGCTAATCGAGCCATGCCTCCTGCCGCCTAAAGGCGAGCGGCGGGACGGCGCCGAAGCGCCGCTCCCGGGTGCGGAAATCACGGACCGCCGCGGCGAGGTCCGCCGGCCCGAAATCCGGCCACATCGTCCGCGTGAAGAGCAATTCCGCGTAGGCGCTTTCCCAGAGCAGGAAGTCGCTCAGCCGGCGCTCGCCGCCGGTCCGGATGAGCAGGTCCACGGGCGGTCCAAGGGTGCGGTCGAAGGCGTCGCGCGAGAAGTCGCCGATTGCTCGCGCCGCGGCCAGGATGGCGTCGCGGCCCGAGTAATAGACCGCGATCCGGAGCCAGAGATTCCTCCCCCCCGCCGTAGCCGCCTCGGCCCGCGCGATCGCCGACAGGAGCCCGGCGTCGAGCCGGTCCCGCCGGCCGATGAATTCCAGCCGCACGCCCTGCTCGACGGCGCGCGCGGTCTCCGTCTCCAGGTAGAACGCCAGCATGGCCATCAAGGCTTCGATTTCCGCCGCCGGACGGCGCCAGTTGTCGCTCGAAAAGGCGAACAGGGTGAGAACGGAGACCCCGGCATCGGGCGCGGCCTCGATGACGCGGCGGACCGCCTCGACTCCCGCTTTGTGTCCGGCCACGCGGGGCAAGCTTCGCGCCAAAGCCCAGCGTCCGTTACCGTCCATGATGATTCCGATATGTAGAGTACTTTGTGTCATAAAGTTAATATGCAGACGAACACGCCCTCCGCGGCGGCGAGGCGAGCCTCACCGGTCGCGCATGGCTTGTATCAGTGCCTCCATGTGATCGAGATAGCGCTCCAGGGCGCGACGCCCAGCCGCCGTCATCTTGTAATCGGTGCGGGGCACGCGGCCCTCGAAGGTCTTGGTACATGCCACGTAGCCGGCCTCTTCCAGCTTGCGCGCATGCACGCTCAAGTTGCCGTCGGTGGTATCCAGCAGCTTCTTGAGCTCGTTAAACGTAAGGGACTCGTTGACGGAAAGCGCGCTGAGAATACCGAGGCGCAGCCGCTCGTGTACCATCCGGTCGAGTTTGTTGGTCTCGCCGGCCGCCTCCAGGGGAAGCGGCCGTTTCTCGCGTTCCCGGCGCAATGCATTGGACTTAGCCGCCATATTTCACCGCAATCACCGATCCGAAGATCACGTGCAGCCCTCCGAAACCCGCGGGCAGCAGCACGGCACTCCAGCCCGGGGCCAGCAGAGCCAGGGCGCCGGCTGCCATAAAGCACGCGCCCATCAGCGGCACAACCCGCACCGATGCCGACCCCCCCGACACTACCGCGGCGCCGTACAACAGAAGCCAGATGCCGGGAAGGAAAACCACCTGGCTGGCGCGAAAGAACACGGCCGTCAGCAGCGCGCCGGCCAGTACCGCGGGAACAAACCCCGCGACGAACTTGCGGCCCGGCCCGGAAAACAGCGGCATGCGGAACTTCCGCGATTTCAACGCCGCGCCCGCGATGCCGATGGCCAGGGCCAGGACCGCGGTCCCGGTCCAGACCAGAAGCCACCGCAGATCGCCCTGCCGGGCTCCGCTGAGGCGCGATGCCGCCAGCGCCGCCAGGCCCATCAGCACGCCGCCCTTGCCCGGCACCGCCGTGAAACTTCCTGCCCGCTCCATGGTCTCGCGGATATACCGCAGGTTGTCCATGGCGTGCGCGTGCAACTCGACGGGCTGCTGGCGGGGAGTCGCCATATCCGCATCATAGCGCCGCGGGGGTCTCTCTTTCAAGTACTTTTCCTCGCAAAGCGGGCTGTGACCTCGATCTCGATCTTCATCCTCGGGTCGGAGAGCCCCGCCTCGATCATCGTCGCCGCCGGCCGGACTTCGCCGAAGTACTTGCGCAGCACTCCCCAGCAGGGCTCGAAATCCGCCACCCTGGGCAGAATATATCGAACCCGCACCACGTCCCCGAACCCGCTGCCCGCCTCCTCGAGCGCCCGCCCGATGTTGAGCAGGCACTGCTCCGCCTGCTCCACCACGTTCTCCGAAATCGTCATGGTCCGGTAATCGAAGCCGGTGGTGCCGGAGACGAAGATCCAGCCGCCTTCCACGACGGCCCGCGAATAGCCGATATCGCGCTCGAACGGCGATCCCGAGGAGATCAACTGGCGCATGGCAACATCCTAGCAGAGCGGAAGCGGCGCTCATGAAACACCCTGTTAGAATGAACCCGTGGCCCCAACGGAACAGTACTCGCGCGCCGACGTGCGCCGCAAGTTCGGGCTTACCGAGAAGCAGCTGAAGAGTTGGGAGCGCCAGAACCTGATTGCGGCCGCAGTCACGTATACCTTCTCCGACCTCATTGCCATCAAGACCCTTCTGAAGCTGCGCGAGAACAAAATTCCGGCGCGCCAGGTGGCGCGGGCCCTGGATGCTCTCCGTGAGAAGCTGGATTGGATCAAGCAGCCCCTCTCCGAGCTGCGCGTTCTCAGCGACGGCAAACGCATCACCGTCCAGGTGGGCGGCCAGCGGATGGAGGCGCTCAGCGGCCAGATCCTCTTCGATTTCGATGCCGCTGAAATCGGCGCGGTGAAGGATTTTCCCGTGCGCAAACGCGGCCTCGACCGCTCGCGCGAATCGGAAGCCTGGTTCCAGAAGGGCCTGGAACTCGAAGAGACCGGGGCGCCCGTCGAGGAGGCGGTGGACGCGTATCGCAAAGTACTCGAGCTGAACCCGGGCGCGGCCGGAGCGCTGGTGAACCTGGGCACCATCTACTATCGCCTCCGGCGGTTCGAGGACGCGGAGAAATATTATCGCCGCGCGATCGAGGCCGACCCCGAGTACCCCCTGGCGGAGTTCAATCTCGGCAATTTGTACGACGAGCAGGGCCGTTTGCAGGACGCCTTCAGCCACTACCGCCGTGCGCTCACGCTCAACCCGAGCTACGCCGACGCGCACTTCAATCTCGCGCTCCTGTGCGAGCGCATCGGCGATCCGCTCAAGGCCGTTCACCACTGGAAGATCTACCTCAAGCTCGACAGCTCGGGACAATGGGCGGACATCGCCCGCCGCCAGCTCGAGCGCCTGCGCCAGGCCGTTATCCGCTAGGATGGTTCAGCGGTCCGGCCGCGCCAGCTTCTGCTCGCACAAGGCCGCCCGAGCCGCCGACGCGCTGTCCGAGGGATCGATCTTCACCGCCCGCCGGAACGACTCGCGCGCGGCCGCGTACTCGCCGAGCCCGAACTCGGCCTCGCCGAGGGCCGCGTGGACCTGCGCGTTTTCCGGACGCTCGCGCGCCACCTCTCGCAGGTAGAGTGCCGCTTCGTCAAACCGGCCCAGCTTGAGCAGCGCGATCCCCAGGGCCAGCCGGTGTTCCACGCTGTGCGAGATCGAGAGCGCACTGCGATACTGCTCCACCGCTTCTTCCATCCGGCCCTCGCCGGAGAGCCGGTTGCCCGCCGCGAAATCCTGCTGCGCCCGGGCCGCCCGCTGCCCGCGATAGGCGTAGTTCAAGACCCCGCCCAGCAGCGCCACGGCGGTCACCACCACCAGCGCCCTCACCACCAGTCTGGTGGGAATGGCCGCGCCCGAAACCGCCGGCGGCGCCTCCCCGGCCTTGCCGCTGCGATAGGCCTCCAGGATGTCCTGCACCGACACCGTACCCAGGACCTCGCGCACGTTGCTCCGGCTGATCACGGGCAGCGCGTTCCCGCCGATTTGCGCGATGCGCCGCAACGCCTGCTCCACCGTGTGATCCGGATGCACATGCGGCAAGCTCTCCTGCGACAGGCTCTCCGCCGGAACCGGCAGCTCTCCGGCGCCGGGGCGGTAGGCGTCCTTCACGAGCAGCACGGCTTCCGGCTCGCGCGGCAGGGCCGAGGGCAGGTGCACGCCATCCTGATGCTGCAGCGCCTCGTAGATGGGCTCTTCCTGCAGGCGGCTGGAAATGAAGTAGCTCATCAGGTTGGCGATCATCAGCGGCACGATGATGGAGTAATCGCGCGTGATCTCGAAGATCATGATCACGCTGGTCAGCGGCACGCGGACGATCCCGGCGAACGCCGCTCCCATCCCCACCAGCGCGTACGCTCCGACACTGCCCGTGTAGTCCGGCAGCAGCACATGGGCCGCGCCGCCCACCGCCCCGCCCATCATGGCGCCGATGAACAGGCTCGGCCCGAAGATTCCGCCTGCGTTGCCCGACGCGTAGCAGGTAGCCGTGGCCACGATCTTCAGGCACACCAGCAGAACCATGGTGCCGATCAGGAAACGCCCGTTCAGCGCCTGGCTGACGAAGCCATAACCAACCCCGAGCACCTCCGGCCGGAACCAGCCGAGCAATCCTACCGTGAGCCCGCCGACGACCGGCAATAACCACTGGATCTTCGACGGCATCGCCAGAAAGTAGCGCCGCTGCCACAGCAGGAGCCGCACAAATCCGACCGACACAAACCCGCCCACGGTTCCCAGCACCGCGTAGAACAGGAACTCGACCGGGTGCACGAGCTGATAAGCCGGCACATGGAAGAGCGGCTCGTCGCCCAGCACCAGGTGCAGCACGATCCAGGAGGTCGCCGAGCTGAGCACGATCGACCCCAGCACCGGCGCGTGCAGGTTGCCCATCACCTCCTCGAGAGAGAACAGGACCGCGGCGATAGGCGTGTTGAAGGCCGCGGCCAGGGCCGCCGACGCGCCCACGGGCACCAATGCGCGGACGCTCGTGGCGGAGAGCCCCAGCCGCCGGCCCAGCACCGACGCAATTCCTGCGCCCACCTGCACCGACGGCCCCTCGCGCCCCAGCGCAATCCCGCTGGCCAGCGACACGGAGCACAAGCCGAACTTCCCCAGCACCGTTCGCATACTGATATATCCGTCGCGCAGAAACAGCGCCGCCTTGGTCTGCGGTATCCCGCTGCCTCGCGCTTTCGGAAAATACCTGGAGAGCAGGAATCCGGTTACCAGCGCTCCCGCCACGGGAACCAGGACCCTGCGCCACGCCGCGCTGCCCGGGGGATAGAACCGCGCGCCGATGTTCTCCGTGAGCACGATGAAGGCCACCACCACCAGCCCCACCACGGCCCCGATGATCAGCGTCAGCACCATCAGAACCTTGTCTTCGTGCCGTTGCGCCGCCGCCGGAGCTGCCATAGGTCCATGGTATCCAGGAGCCGGCCCCGTTCATTGTGCATTCATCCACAGCCGGGCAAAATGGAGTTGTGCGCATCTTGCTCATAGAGGACGCATCCCGGGTGGCCGCCTTCATCGCCAAAGGCCTGCGGGAACAGTCCTATGCCGTCGATATCGCCGGCGACGGCGAGCAGGCGCTCTACCTCGCCGCCGTCAACCAGTACGATGTCGTCATCCTGGACGTCCTGCTACCTAAGAAGAACGGTTACGCTGTCTGCCGCGAGCTGCGCCGCGACGGGTTTCGCACGCCGATCCTGATGCTCACCGCGCGCGGCTCCATCGACGACCGCGTGGCGGGACTCGACTGCGGGGCCGACGACTACCTGGTCAAGCCCTTCGACTTCAAAGAGCTGCTGGCGCGGCTGCGCGCCCTTTCCCGGCGCAGCGGAGTGCCGCGCCCCGAAACCCTGCGCGTCGCCGACCTTTCGCTGAACACTGCCAGCCACGCCGTCGCGCGCGCCGGGCGCCCGGTCAATCTCACGGCGAAAGAATACGCACTGCTCGAGTTTCTGGTGTTGCACGAAGGCCGGGTGGTGGGCCGCGAGGCCATCGCGCAGCACGTCTGGGACGAAAGCTTCGACCCGTTTTCCAACGTGATCGACGTCTACATCAAGCGGCTGCGCTCCAAGCTCGACTCCGCATCCCAGCCCCGCCTGATCCACACCCGCCGCGGCGAAGGCTACATGCTCACCGGGCGTCCGGAGACCGGCGATGACTAGGAGCTTCCGCTTTCGCCTGACCGCGCTCTACCTGGCGCTGTTCGCCCTGCTCTTCACGCTGTTCAGCCTCTCGATCTACAGCGGTATTTCGAAAACCCTGCGCGCCCGCATCGACGATTCTCTGGTTTACGAGGCCGATACCGCCGCCGGCATATTCCTCGACGAGCTCGACGAGACCAAGGGCGACGTGCAGGCGTCCGCCAACGAGACTGTCACCGCCATGAAGCTTCACGGCGACGAGATCTACGTTATGGAGGGCGCGCGCACGCTGGCCAGCAAGGCCGCCGGCGCGGCCGGCGATCCCCGCACCGTGGCCTCCCGCGAGGTGGCCGCTCTTGGCCGGAAGTTCCGCATCGTCGTCTCCGCTTCCCTCCGGCCGGTCGCGGACACTTCGCGCGCCGCGCTCGAAGTGATCCTGATCGCGCTCCCGCTCGTGCTCGGTCTGGCCGGAATCGGCGGCTACCTGCTGGCCGGCCGCACCCTGCGCCCCTTGCGCGGCATGGCCGAGCAGGCGCGGCGGATCACCGATAGCAGCCTGAACACGCGCATCGAAATCGGCCGCGCGGCGGAGGAGATGGAGACCCTGGTGACGGCCTTCAACGAGCTGCTTTCCCGTCTCGACCAGTCCTTCGACGGCATGCGCCGCTTCGTGGCCGACGCTTCGCACGAGCTCCGCACGCCGCTGAGCGTCATCCGCGGCGAGGCAGATGTCGCCCTCTCCACCGAGCGCGCGCCCGCCGAATACCGCGCATCGCTGGCGGTGATCCTCGATGAATCCCGCGGTCTTTCCCGCCTGGTGGACGACCTGCTGAACCTGGCCCGCGCCGATGCCGGCCGCGTCCGCCTCCAGGAGAGCGGTTTCTACCTGAACGAGCTCGTGGCCGATTGCTGCCGCGGCGCCCAGGCGCCGGCCGGCGCGCGCGGCGTCGCGGTCGAGTGCCGTCCCGGCGACGACCTGCAATTTCGCGGAGACGAAGAACTGCTCCGCCGCCTGGTCCTGAACCTGCTCGACAACGCCATTCGCTACACGCCGCAGGGCGGCCGCGTGTCGGCCTCGCTCGAGCGCGGAGCGGGCTGGGTCCGGCTGCGCATCTCCGACACCGGAATCGGGATTTCCGCGGAGGACACCCGCCGCGTCTTCGAACGCTTCTACCGCGCCGGAGAAGCGCGCTCGCGCCAGGACGGCGGCTTCGGGCTCGGCCTGGCTATCGTCAAGTGGATCGCCGAGTCGCATGGCGGCAGCGTGGAATGCGAAAGCATCCCCGGCAAGGGCAGCACGTTCACGGTGACCCTGCCCTACACATCCGGCACCGGCGCGGCTGTGCCGCTGGATGTGCCAAAGGTAACGCCCGTGTAGGCGCCGCCGGCCGGCGAGGGGCGAGAATAGCAGGCAGGGAGGGAGCATGGAGACGCGCAAGATCGGCTCGCTCGACGTTTCGGTCGTAGGCCTGGGCTGCAACAATTTCGGATGGCGCATCGACGCCTCCGCCACGGCGCTCGTCGTGGACGCCGCGCTGGATGCGGGCATCACCTTCCTTGACACCGCGGACATCTACGGCACCGGCCAGAGCGAGGAGTTCCTTGGCCGCGCGCTGCGAGGCCGCAGGAGCAAGGCGATTCTCGCCACCAAGTTCGGCAGCAGGATGGACGAGCAGCGCCAGGGCGCCAGCCCGGGCTACGTGCGGCGCGCCGTGGAAGAATCGCTGCAGCGGCTGGGCACCGACCGCATCGACTTGTACCAGTTGCATCGCCCCGACCCCGGCACGCCCATCGCCGAGACCCTGGCTGCCCTGGATGGCCTGGTGAAATCGGGAAAGGTGCGCGAGATCGGCGCCTCCAACTTCTCCGCCGGCCAGATCCGCGAAGCGGAAGCAGCCGTCCGGGACGGTGCGGCGCGCTTCGTCAGCATGCAGAACGAGTACAGCCTCATGCACCGGGAGCCGGAGAAGGACGTGCTGCCGGAATGCGTGCGGGGCGGACTTGCCTTCCTGCCGTACTTCCCCCTTGCCAACGGCCTGCTCACCGGCAAATACCGTCCCGGGCAGCCGCTGCCGCCGGGAAGCCGCGGCAGCGATGGATGGGGGCCGAAGGTCTTCGGCGAGGAAAACCTGCAGATTGCAGACCGGCTTCGCGAGTTCGCGGAATTGCGCGGCCACTCGCTGCTGGAGCTTGCGTTCTCCTGGCTCGCCTCGCGGCCCTCCGTCGCTTCGGTCATCGCCGGCGCGAAGTCTCCGGAACAGGTCCGCTCCAATGCGCGCGCGGCGGGCTGGAGGCTCACGGAGGCGGAACTCGTCGAACTCGACAAGATCCTCGCGCGGCCGGCCGCCGCCTGACGCGGCCGGGTGGTTTCCGGCACACCGCGCCCGCCGGCAGGTCCCGTATCGGGCATTTACCCGCATCCCGTCCGTGGCTGAACCGTACTAGACTTTAGCCTAAAATGGAGTATACTTTGCGCCGGATGGTCCCGCAAACAGCGGAGCGGCTGTCGCTCGCGGCGGCCGCACTGGTGGTGCTTGTCATCGGACTTGTCACCTATAAGAGTCTGGTGGACCGGGACCGGCGCAGCGACCAGGTGGAGATCACACGGCAGGTAATGGACGGCACGAACGCGCTCTTTTCCACCTTGAAGGATGCGGAAACGGCGCGACAGGGCTTCCTTCTAACCGGGGAAGAGAGCTACCTGGCGCCGTACCACCAGGCAGTTCGCAACCTTCCAGCCCTGCTCGACGGGCTGACCGCCGCAGCCTCCATCCGCAATCCCGACCAGGCGGCGCGCGTCGAGCGTATGCGGCCGCTCATCCGGGAGAAACTCGCGGAACTGGCCGAGACCATCGAACTCATGCGGAGCCGGCACTCCGCCGAGGCTCTATCGGTGGTCCGCACGAACCGCGGACAAGCCGTCATGGACCAGATTCGCGCCATCAGCGCGGAGATTCAGTCCGTGGCCAACGCTCGCCTGAAGCAGTATGCCGATCGTGCCGCGGCCAGTTGGAATCTTCTGGGGCTGGTGAGCACCCTGGGCAGCGGCGCCATTTTCGTCCTTCTGGCCATTGCGACGGCGGCGATCCAAAGGGGGACCCGCCGCCGGGAACAGCTCATTGCGTCGCTGGCCCAGGAAGAGGCGCGGGCCAAGCGGTCCAGCGAATGGCTGCAAACTACGCTCAACAGCATCGGCGACGGTGTGATCGCCACCGATGCGAGCGGGAACGTGGCTCTCCTGAACGCTGTCGCCGAGTCGCTGACCGGATGGAAGCAGCGAGAGGCCGCCGGCAAGCCGCTGGACCAGGTCTTCGCCATCTGCAACGGGCAGACCGGTCTTCCCTTAGAGAATCCCGCCGCGCGGGCGCTGCGCGAGGGGAGAATTGCCGGCCTCGCCAATCACACCCGGCTCGTTGCGCGGGACGGCCGGCAGATTCCCATCGACGAAAGCGCCGCGCCTATCTTCGCCGGCGGCGGAGTGCCGGGGGTCGTCCTGGTATTCCGCGACATCTCCGAGCGGCTGAAAGCCGAGGAGCGCATGGCACTGACCGTGGAGGCCGCGCCCAATGCGATGATCCTGGTGGGCCGCGACGGCCGCATGGAACTCATGAATTCCCAGGCCGAGAAGCTCTTCGGGTACAAGCGGGAGGATCTGCTCGGGAAATCCATCGACATGCTCGTGCCGGAGCGCACGCGCGCCGCGCACGGCGAGCTGCGCGCCGCGTTTACCCGCGAACCGCTGGCACGCCCGATGGGCGCGGGCCGCGACCTCTTCGGCGTGCGCAAAGATGGCGTCGAAGTGCCGATCGAAATCGGCCTCAATCCCATCCGCACCAGCCAGGGCGACTTCGTTCTGACTGCCATTATCGATATTTCGGAGCGCAAGCGCGCCGAAGAGAACCTTCGCGCCGCCAATGCCGAACTCATGCGCGCCAACGAAGATCTGAGACTGTTCGCGTTCGCCG
>Ga0335080_10006495_pt1 | contig 12082 bp, 8 predicted proteins | sample Lox_Sample_34_FD_206720 | JGI IMG/M metagenome (GOLD analysis project Ga0335080, IMG submission 206720) | Soil microbial communities from Loxahatchee National Wildlife Refuge, Florida, United States - Lox_Sample_3.4 | ecosystem: Environmental > Terrestrial > Soil > Wetlands | place: USA: Florida...
CGATCCCGACCACTCGCCGCCGCCCTCGGTTTCGCGTGTGTCGAGCAGCAGCAGGTCTTTGCCCGGCTCCGGCGCCGGGTGGTTGCGATAGGTCGCGTGCAGATAGCCCACTTCGCCGGGCCGGCCTTGGAACGGCGCGTAGCGCACGCGGAATTCGGCGGCGCCGGCACCGGGGCCGCTCAGCTCGAACTTCGCCCAGCGGAAGAACGGCATGGGCAGGTAGCATGCCAAAAAGACGCGATCGCCGTTGTAGCGGACCGTCATCGGGAAGCTCTTCACCAGGAACTCGCGATTGTCGCGGTTGTACAGGATGCCGGCGCCGAAGAAGAGGCCCACCGGCGCGTCGACGGAAGGCGTGCTGCGCCCGTCCCACGCGATGCGCAGGCGCGCCTGCGAGAACATCAGCGCCTGGTCGCGGGGGATGCTGATCTCGAGCGCGCGGATCATGGCGGGGCCGCGCAGGGTCCAGGCGGTCGAAGTCTTCAGGCCCGGCGGGGCGATGTCGGTTCCGGCGCGCGAGATCAGCTCCAGCACTTCGCGGCCGGGAGGCTCCTCGTTCCAGGCCTTCACCGGCTGCGACAGCTTGGTGCCGGGCACGAACTGGTGATAGATGTAGTAGCCCGTGCCGTAGAAAGTGCGCGAGTACTGCATACGGAAGCGCTTCTCGAAGCCGATCGGGATCCAGGAGAGATCGCCGCCGCGCGTGTCGGCCCACGTCCACGCCAGGGGTTTGGGAAACGCCGCCTCCGGCAGGAACACCGATCCCTCGACGGGGTGCTCGGGGTCGGCGGTGCTGGTTTCGCGGACGATATGGTCCCGGCCATCCACGTCGTAGTGCCACGGGCTGCCGTGCCAGTGGTTGTAGCGCACGAAATAGAGAATGCCGGGGCCCTCGACATCGAGCGTCACGTTGCGGTCGGCGGCGAGCTGGTACAGGAAGTGCGAGGCATCGGCGCGCTCGTTGCCGCCGGCGCGATCGTAGGTGCTGCGCATGTACGCGCGGACGCCGATGCGCTGGTAAGGCCAGCGATCCCACTGGCGGTAGGCGTCGAGGCCCACGGGAATGGGGGCCTGGGCGTGCGAGGCCGCCACCAGCAGCGCGCTAGCGCACCAGCACCTTAACATTCGACCCACGATACACCCGTTCGGTGGCCTTCACGAAATCGGATGCCTTGGCGTGATAGATATCGACGAATTTCTGCGGGTTCCGGTCCACGAGAGGAAACCACGAGCTCTGCACCTGCACCATGATGCGGTGCCCGCGGCGGAACACGTGGTCGATATCCGGCAGGGTCCACTCGACCTTCTCCGTCTTGCCGGGCGTGAACGGCTCCGGCCTGGAATAGCTGTTTCGGAAGCGGCCGCGCATAGCTTCGCCGCGGACGAGCTGCTGGAAGCCGCCCATATGGATGCCGCCGGGGTTCGGGTCGGGATCGGGATAGTCTTCCGGATACACGTCGATCAGCTTGACGACGAAATCCGAATCCGTGCCGGAGGTCGAAACCATCAGCGACGCGGTAATCGGGCCTGCCAGCGTCGTGTCGCGGTCCAGCGCTTCGGTCCGGTAGGTGAGCACGTCGGTCCGCGTGGAGGCGAAGCGCTGGTCTTCGACCATGTGCTCGCGGGTCATGGAGGGCGATTGCCCGTTGATGTACGGCACAGGTCTGGCGGGGTCGCTGACGTATTCGTCGAAGGCGTTATCCTGCGGGGCATCCCAGCCGAGCTTGCCTCCGGCCTGCAGATAAAGGGTGCGGGCGTGCGCGTCCTTCGGCGGCCAGGCGTCCTCGCGGCGCCACTGGTTGGTGCCGGTCTCGAACACGAACGCTTCGGGCAGCCTGGGGTCCGGCTTGCCTTTCAGCCAGAAGTTGAAGAACGGATACTCGATTTCGTCGCGGTAGAAAACGGCCGTTTTGGAACCGAAATCGACGTGGCCCAGCTTGTCGCCGTCGCTGCGCGACCAGCCGCCGTGGAACCACGGACCCATGACGAGCGTGTTGTTCGCGCCCGGGCTGTTGCGCTCGATCTCCTTGTAGGTGTTCAGGGCGCCGAACAAGTCCTCGGCGTCGAACCATCCGCCCACGGTCATGACCGCGGGCTTGATGTTCTTGAGGTGGCGGCGCAGGTCGCGCGCCTGCCAGTACTCGTCGTAGGCGGCATGGGCGGTCATCTCCGTCCAGAACGGCACGTCGTTCTTGAAGTATTTCTCGTTGATGTTGTCGAGGGGTCCGAGGTTGAGAAAGAAGCTGTACCCATCCTCCTGGGTCAGCATCTGAGCCGGCCCCGAGCCCGCGGGCGGCAACGTGGGTTGAGGCCGCGGGTGGCCGAAGAAGTTGAAGAAGCGGAACATATGCGGCAGGTAGAGCGCGCCGTTGTGATGGAAATCGTCACCGATGAACCAGTCCGTGATCGGCGCCTGCGGAGAGGCGGCCTTGAGCGCGGGATGCGCGTCGATCACGCCCGCCGCGGTATAGAAGCCCGGGTACGAGATGCCCCACATGCCGACCTTGCCATTGTTGTTGGGCACGTTCTTGACGAGCCAGTCGATGGTGTCGTAAGTGTCCGAGCTCTCGTCGATATCCTGCGGACCTTTTTTGGGGGCGATCTGCGGCCGCATGTTCACGAATTCGCCTTCGCTCATGAAGCGGCCGCGGACGTCCTGGTAGGCGAAAATGAACCCTTCGCGCGCGAACTTCTCCGATGGCCCGAGCAACGTCTTGAAGTTATCGACGCCGTACGGGCCGACGTTGTAAGGCGTGCGGTCGAGCATGATCGGGTAAGCTTCCTTCGTGTCCTTAGGAACGTAGACGGCGGTGAAGAGCTTCTTGCCGTCGCGCATCGGGATCTGAAATTCGTACTTGGTGTAATGCGACTTGACGAATTCGAGTCCCTGGCCGGATGCGGAGGCGGCAAGGACCGTGAAGACAAGCACCTGGCGCGCAGTTATCATAGGAACCAAGCTAGCAGTTTAGCTATCAGCTTTCAGCTATCAGCCATCAGCTTTCAGCTGAGGGCGCGTAGTGGAAAGCTGAGGGCTGCCGGCGGCTAACGGCTGTAACAGGAGCTCTCATGAATTCGAATAATGACCGGCGCGGTTTTCTGCATGGCATGCTCGCCGGAGGTCTGGCCGCGGCATCGACCACAGACGCGCAGGCGCAATCCGGCGCTGTGGCAGGGGCCGATTTCCTCCCTTTCTATACCCGCGCTCTGCCTTACAAGTCGCTGAAGCAATCCAGCTTCGACCGGACGGGCGGTAACAGCGACCGGTGGCCGGTGGCCGCCGGAGCGGTGCAGGAGGTTTTCCACGCAGAAGGCCCGGGCGTCATCACGCATATCTGGTTTACGATCGCGGCGGGCAGCAGCGATCATCTGAAGGAACTTGTGCTGCGCGGCTACTGGGACGGCAACGCCAAGCCGAGCGTCGAAGTCCCCATCGGGGATTTCTTCGGGCTGAACCTCGGCGTCTACCAGATCTACGAGTCGAAATACCTGGCCTGCTCACCGGGCCGCTCGCTGAATTGCTACTTTGCCATGCCGTACAAGCGATCCGCCCGCTTCACGGTCACCAACGAAGGCAAGGCGCCGGTGAATTCGCTCTACTCGAATATCGACTACCTCACGGTTCCCAGCCTTCCCGACGACGTGGTCTATTTTCACGCGCAGTACCGGCAGGCGGCACCGTGCACGCCGGTCACGTTTAACGGCCCGAAGATCAATCTGGACGGCAAGAACAACTATGTCTATTTGGAAGCACGCGGGCGCGGGCACCTGATGGGCGTCACGCTGGGTGTTTTGCAGAACGCCAACGGCTGGTGGGGCGAGGGTGACGACATGATTTTCGTAGACGACGAGACCAAGCCGATCATCACCGGCACCGGGAGCGAAGATTATTTTCTAGGGAGCTGGGATTTCGGGGGGCAGTTCGGCGCGCAGCCCTTTGCGCACGCGATGTACGGCGCACACCTGATCACCGCCGCCGAGCGCACGGGCGGCCGGTACTGCTGTTACCGCTGGCACGGCGACAACCCGGTGACCTTCCAGCGCTACCTGAAGCACACGATGGAGCACGGGCACGCCAACGATCGCGGAGACAATTTCTACTCGTGCGGGTATTGGTACCAGACCACGCCCTACACGGATTTCCCGGTACTGCCGCCGGTGGCCGAGCGGATTCCGGTGATGAAGACGGCCTAGGTTTACGCGGTGCTGTGCGCGGCGAGGCGCGCGGTCTGCTTCTCCCAGTCCTTGCGGAGCTCCTCGCGCCGCTTCAGCACGTAGGCCCGGGCGTCCTCGAAACTGTGAAACACCCGGTGTCCCTTGATGGTGTTGCAGGGCCGGCAGGCGGTGACCAGGTTATCCGGCGTTTTCTTGCCCTTTTGCGCCCGCGGATGAACGAAATCCACGGTCATGATCAGGGAGTTTTCAAAGTTGCTCTTTCCGTCGAGACCGCAGTAGCGGCAGCGATAGTGGTCCCGCTCGAGGACCCGCCGGCCTTCTTCCGAGGTCAATGGCTTGGCCAGGAAGGTCAAGCCGAGAAGTTTCTGAATCGGCATGAACTACCTCCATCCGTCACTGGGATTATTATGCGCCGTCCGGACAGGCACGCAAGCCCCGGGGGGCGTAGGACCTGGCCACCTGGCCAAACTCTGTATCAACAAGCACTTAATCGATACCTTCGCGACTCTCACGGCCACGCCCGCCACGGGAACTAATAGCGCCCCAGGTTCGTACGTCTAAGAGACAATAGGATCTTAGTATGGCCATACGTAAACGACGCTCCTGGGTCTGGATCCTGCCGGCGCTGTTCCTTGTCCTGGGCAGCGCAGCGTTCTTTTCAGTGCGGGCGCTGAGCCGCAACCCGAGCACGATCGCGCCCGAGAAGCTGGTGCGGGTGGAACGGACGGACCTCGCACGGAGCGTGGTCGCGACCGGGAAGATCGAGCCGACGACAAAGGTCGAAATCAAGTCCAAGGCGAGCGGGATCATTTTGAAGCTGCCGGTCAACGTGGGCGACGTGGTGCGGCAGGGGCAGGTGATCTGTGAGCTAGACCAGAACGACCTCCAGCCGAAGGTGCGGCAGGCTCAGGCGGCGCTGGGGATCGCGGAGGCGGCGCTCAAAAGCGCCGAAGCCGAGCACGCGCGGACCAGGATCGAGGCAGAAGGGCCGGACCTGCCGTTTCTGAAGCGCGACATGGAGCGAGCGCGCGTGATGTACGAAAACAAGATCCTGGCGCAGGCGGCGCGGGACGACGCGGAGAAGAACTACGAGCTGGCGCGGAACAAACAGCAGACGGCGCAGGCGAACCTGAGCGTGATGGCGGCCGCCATTCGCAAGGCCGATGCGGCAGTGGAGCAGGCGCGGGCGCAGTTGAACCAGGCCGAGGAGGACCTGCGGAACGCGACCATCGTTTCGCCGATCGACGGGGTGGTGCTCTCGCGGGACCGCGAACCCGGCGACGCGGTCAGCTCGATACTCACGATGGGGAGCGGGGCCACGCTGATCATGACGGTGGGGGACCTGCGGGAGGTGTATGTAAAGGGCAAGGTGGACGAGAGCGATATCGGCAAGGTGTTCCTGGGGCAGCCGGCACGGATCACGGTGGAATCGTACAAGGACCGCAAGTTTCAGGGGAAGGTGACCAAGATTTCGCCCATGGGGGTGGAGAAGGATAATGTCACCACGTTCGAGGTGCGGGTCTCGATTTCCAACGAATCGCGGCAGCTTCTGGCCACCATGACGGCGAACGCCGAGATCCTGCTCGAGGAGCGCAGAGGAGTGCTGGCGGTGCCAGAGAGCGCGATCGTGTACAAGAAGGACCGGACGGCGGAGGTCGAGGTGCCGGATGGCGCGAGCGAGTCGGGCAAACGGCGCGTGCCGGTGACACTGGGCATCAGCAACGGCTCCAAGACGCAGATCGTGACCGGCGTTGCGGAGGGGCAGCAGGTGGTGCTGCAGTAGGCGCCCGCCATGCTGCTGTACGTTCACGAGCTGTTGGCGCAGGTGCTGGGCGCGCTGCTGCGCAACAAGCTGCGCAGCTTTCTCACCATGGCGGGGATTGCGTGGGGCGTGGCATCGATCGTGCTGATCGTGGCCATGGGGGACGGATTCAAGACGGCCCAGCGCGACCGGTTCCGCAGCGTGGGCGAGAACATCGTGGTGTTGTTTCCGGGGCGCACCGAAAAGCAGGCGGGGGGGCTGCGCGCGGGCCGCCGGGTGCGGCTCACGTTCGACGACGCGCGCGACATCCGCGCCGAGTGCTTCCTGGTGCGGTCGCTGGTGGTGGAGCTGCAGAATCCCGGCCGCACCACCAGCCCTTACAACAGCGGCACCTTCACGGTGATGGGGGTGGAGCCGCAGTACCGCGAGATCCGCAATATCCCGGTGGATCGCGGGCGATTTCTGACCGCGCGCGAAGAGGACGAGGCGCAGCGGACGGCGGTGCTGGGCGACAACGTGCGCAAGCAGCTTTTCGGGGATCGCCCGGTGCAGCCCGGGGACACGTTTCAGATCAACGGGCTGGTGTTCCGGATTGTGGGGCTGATGCCGCCGAAGGAGCAGAACGGCGGATACAACGGCATGGACGGCGACAAGATTTTCATCCCGTACGCCACCATGGTTCGCGACCTGCCTCCAGCAGACGAGACCTTTCAGCCGGGAATTCTGAGCGACATGATCTATGTGCCGGCCTCGATCGAGCAGTGGAGGCAGACGCGCGCGCAGGTGATGCGGGTGCTGGCGCGCAATCACAAGTTCGACGCGGACGACCCGAGCGCAGTGGGCATCTGGGACACAGTGGAGAACGCGCAACTGGTGGACAACATCTTCACTTCGATGACCGCGTTCCTGGCGGCGATCGCGGTAGTGACGCTGACGCTGGGCGGGGTCGGCGTGATGAACATCATGCTGGTCAGCGTGACGGAGCGGACGCGCGAGATCGGGCTGAGGAAGGCGCTGGGGGCGACGAAGCGCCGGATCCTGGCGGACTTTCTGCTGGAAGGGGTGATCCTGGCGGCGGCGAGCGGGATCGGGGGCTGGGCGGGCGCGTACGGCGTGGCGTCGGCGGTGAACCGTCTGCCGAAACGGGAGATGTTCGCGGGGCTGCCGGTGGACGGGCGCACGACGGCGATGGCGTTCGCGGCGCTGGCGGTGGTCGCGGTGGCGAGCGCCCTGTGGCCGGCGTGGCGGGCGGCGAAACTCACCCCGGTGGAGGCGCTCCGCTATGAGCGGTGAGCCGGTATGACCTGGCGCTCGATTCTGCAGGAAGCCGCAGAGGCGCTGCGTTTCAACCGGCAGCGCAGCATCCTGACCACGATCAGCCTGGCATGGGGCGTGGCGTGCTTCGTGATCCTGAACTCGTACGGCGGCGGGTTTCACCAGGCGCTGCTCAAGGCGTTTCGGTCGCAGGGGCAGGACCTGATCCTGGTGGTGGGCGGGCGGACGTCGCGGCAGGCGGGCGGCGAGCGCGCGGGACGGCGCATCCGGCTGGAGAATTCGGATGTGGAAGCGGTACGCCAATCGGCGCCCATGATGGCGGCCATCTCTCAGGAAATGATGATGTACGACAGCACGGTGGTGTACGGCTACCGGCAGCGGAGCATGACCGTGCGGGGCGTGCACACGGAATACGGCAGGGTGCGCAACCAGACGATCTCGCGGGGCCGGTGGGTGACGCGGGAGGACGAGATCGGGAAGCAGCGGGTGGCGGTGCTGGGCGCGAGCGCCGCGGAGAAGCTGTTCGGCGAGATATCGCCTTTGGGCGAGGAGATCACGATCAACGGAATCCGCTTCACGGTCGTGGGGCTGCTCGAGACGAAGACGCAGATCGCAAACTACACCACGCCGGACAACGACAGCGTCTTCATGCCTTACGAGACTTCGTCGCTGTTCCGCGACATCAAGTATCCGACGTTTTTCGTGTGGACGCCGGTGAACCCGATGTTCCGCGAGGAGGCGATCCGGCAGATGCGGGACACGCTGGCCAAGATGCACAATTTCGCTGCGAACGACGAGCGCGCGGTGCGGGTGATCGTGTTCAGCGAGTTCGAGCGGCTGGTGGACACGATGGGGATCGCGCTGCGGCTGCTGCTCGGGTTCATCGGCGCGCTGACGCTGGCGATCGGCGGCGTGGGGCTGGCGAACATCATGCTGGTGAGCGTGAGCGAGCGGACGCGGGAGATCGGGGTGCTGAAATCGATCGGCGCGACGCGGCGGGGCATCCTGACGCAGTTCCTGCTGGAGGCGATGGCGATCGTGACGCTGGGCGGAGCGCTGGGCGTGGCGGCAGGGTGGGGGCTGAGCACGCTGCTGGGGACGCTGCCGCTGTTGGGGCCGCTGTTCAAGGACACGAGCGGACGCGGGGATATTCATCTGGAGATCTCGCTGGCGGCGGTGGCGACCTCGACTGTGCTGCTGGAGGCCGTCGGGCTGGTAGCCGGGCTGCTGCCGGCGATCAAGGCGTCGCGGCTGGACCCGATCGAGGCGCTGCGGTACGAGTGACGCCGTGCGGAAGTATCCCGGATGACACGAGCCGCTGATAGGGGGTTGCAGGGTTAGCACTTCGTGACCGGAACAGCGCCTTGCGGAAGGAGGGGTGGAAATCGAGATTGACCCGCCGCACTTCAGGTTTGGAAGATGCGGCCCATGGCGCGGCGCACGTTCGGCTGGTTGCCGAACCATTTCCAGACCGAACGAGTACGAAGGTTTTCGGCGCTGAGGAGGGTGATGCCGAGATCGATGCCGACTACGTCGGGATTGACCCAGAGGGAGACGGGATGGAAGGCGTCGGAGAAGCCGTAGCGGCCGTAGATCAGCGGAGCGAAGCGATCGTGCATGGCGCGCAGGGCGGCCAGGGAGAGGGCCGGGGTGAACATGAGCGAGCCGCCGGCCGCGCAGGGGACGACGGTTCCATCGAGATCGCGGCGCGAAAAGCCGCCCCAGCCGAGATAGCCGATATCGCTATCGGAGGGAGTAACTCCCCATAAGTTCTCCGAGTATCCGGGAAAGGCGCCTCGCAAGCTGAGGCAGAAGTCGCGGTGGGCCATAGTGGCGACCACCGAGTTGGAGAAATAGTCCAGCTCGAAGGGCGGGGCATCGCGGCGGCCCTCGAGGTCGAGCCAGGCGTGGGAGAACTGGTGGGTGAACAGCGGGCCGGAGCCCACAAAGCGGTAGTTCTCGAAGACCACCGGGTCCCGCCTGAATGCGTACCAGGAGCGCACGGGAACCGGGTGCGAAGGCGACGCGATGGCGAGGAGATTGAGGATGAGATTCTCGCGGTACTCACCCCAGACGGCGCGCAGGAACCCGCTCTCCGGTTTCCATCCCATGCGGAGGCAGCCGGTGGAGCGATCGAGCATCCAGGTGAAGTCCACGCGCTCGTAGATCTCCTGGGCCATGCGGACGATCTCGGCATCGTCCGCGAGACATTGCTGCGCGGTCAGCGCGCCGGCGAGCAACAGGGCCGTGTCGATGGTGGACAACTCGGATCGCCAGGCGCGCTCGCCGCTGTGTCTTTCGACGAAGTGGTAATACCAGCCGCGCTCGTGCAGTTGATCGTAGGCGAGATGGCGCAGGGTGGAGCGAATGCGCTCGCGGATCTCGGCAGGCGATCGCCAGGCGCGGGAATAGCCGATGGAGAGCGCGGCGAGGGTGAACCCGGTGCCGGCGAGGCTGGCGACCTCCTCGCTGCGGCCGGCGGTCCGCTCACCGCTGTTGCGCGTGCGGTCGAGGGTGAGGCCGGTTCGCGGGTCGGCTTGTTCCCAAAAATACAGGAAGGCGCGGCGCGAGAGGTCCTCCAGGAAGGCGTCGTCGCCGGCGGAAGGAGAAAATGCCCGCGCCGGGGATACGGCGGCCAGGGCTGCGGCGGACGAAAGAAATCTGCGGCGCGACCACATGCCTGCCGTATTGGACGTATCGATTCCCACCCGCGTAACACGCACCGGCGGGTTACCATTGACGGATGGTTCGTTGGCCGGCGGTCCTGGCGCTGGCAGCGCCGGTTGTTGCACAGCAGCTTTCAATCCCACCCGCGGTGCCCCACATCCGGGTTCACGGCGAGGCGACGGTCTCCGCGCAGCCCGATCGCGTGCAGATGGATGTGGGAGTGATCAGCCAGGCGCCGACGTCGCAGGGCGCGACCGAGTTGAACAGCAAACAATCGAACGCGGTCATCGCGGAGCTGCGAAAGCTGGTTCCGGTGGCGAGCATCAGGACCGTAAACTTTTCGGTCAATCCGAACTACCAGTACCCGAAGGAGGGATCGCCGCCGACGATCCTCGGGTACACCGCCAACAATACCGTGCGGCTGGAGCTGGACAATCTGAAACTACTTCCCGGCGTGATCGATGCCGCGACCAGGAGCGGAGCGAACAACGTGAACCGCGTCACGTTTGCCCTGCGCGACGAAAGCAAGGCGAGAGCGGAGGCGCTGGGCAAGGCGGCGGACCAGGCCAGAGCCGGAGCGCAGGCGCTGGCCGACCGATTGAAAGTGAAGCTGGGGCGGCTGCTCGGGGCGGAGGAAGAGCAGCCTGTAATCGTGTCGCCGGGGCGCCAGGTGGAACTGGCGGCGACCGCACGGACCGCGGAGAGCGTGCCGGTGGAGCCGGGCACGATCGAAATTCACGCCAGCGTCAGCCTGATTTTCGAAGTGGCGCAGCTCTAAAAACTGAACCGGCCCTGGAACTCCACGACGCGGCCGGCCAGACCTGGTTGGGTCGCACGGCCGAATTGCGGGCTGTCCGCGAAGATGCCGGGGTCGAAGAAGCCGAACGGCGTGAGGTTCAGCGTGTTGAACAGGTTGTAGAAATTGGCGCGGACGTCGATGACGGCGGCTTCTCCCAAGTGGAAGCGCGACGGGAGCTTGAACTGCTTGGCGATGCTGAGGTCGGTGGCGAAGTAGCGAGGGCCTCGAAAGCTGTTGCGGCCGATTCCCGGGGGACCGGCGGCGGCGATGTTGAAGTACTGCGCGCCGCCGCCCGGCCAATTGGTGCCGGAGATCAGGGCGTCGTTGGAATTATCGTAGACGGCATTTCCGTAGAAGGCGGTGGGCCGCACGGGGCCGAGGGAGGGTCCGCCCGGCGTACTTACGGACTGGCCGATTTTCACCGTGTACGGAAATCCGGAATGCCAGGTGAGAATGGGCGAGATCTGAAAGCCGCCGAGAAGGGTTCCGCGGAGATCCTTGCGGTTTTTGTACCAGGGGAGCTCGTATTGGGCCGCCACAGTCAGGGAGTGTGTCGCGTCGAAATCCGAGGGACCGCGCTCGGTGCTTTGATCCTGAGGCCAGGTCTGATTGGAACTGGCTCCGGGGCCTTCGTTCGACAACTGATCGATGCTCTTCGACCAGCGGTAATTCGCCTGAATTCCCAGGCCGGCCGCGAAGCTGCGGGTGAGTCCCAGGTTGAGTGCGTTGTAGTTGGAATTCACGTCCGGCTGCGGGAAGTAGACGGGTCCGAATGCCGGGTTATTGGGGTACAGGAAATTCTGGTTGACGATGCGGATGAGATGGTGATCCGTGCTGCCCTGATATCCGGCCGAGGCGACCATCCGCGCAGGCAAGCTGTATTCGAAGTTCCAGGAGTAGACGTACGCGTAGGCCGTCGGAAAGTTTTGTTGCGCGCCCCAGACTTCCACGGTCCGGTTGAGAACGGCGCCTGTGACGGGATCGATTCCGATGGCCAATGCGGGATTCACGGGATAGCTGTAGATGGAGTTACTGCCACCGAGGGCGTAGAGTATCTGGCCGTTGTCGAAGGGCGCGGAGACGTTACCGCAGCAGAGGCCGAAGCGGGCGAAAAACGGCGGATTTCCGCGGGTATTGGCGAAGAGCACGTCCGGCACGCGCTGGTAATAGACGCCGAATCCGCCGCGAACCACCAGTTTGCTCCAGCGGCGGGGATTGTATGCGAAGCCGAACCTGGGGGCGAAGTTATTGCGGTCGCGATGGACGAGCTGGCCTAATGTCTCCACGCGGGCTCCGAGCAGCGTGGCCGGCGAGGCGTAGACGAGGTTGCTGACACGATTGCGGGTCTCGGTGATCGGCGAAAAGTACTCCCAGTGAAGGCCGAGGGTGAGCGTGAGATCGGGCCT
>Ga0335080_10006497_pt1 | contig 12080 bp, 11 predicted proteins | sample Lox_Sample_34_FD_206720 | JGI IMG/M metagenome (GOLD analysis project Ga0335080, IMG submission 206720) | Soil microbial communities from Loxahatchee National Wildlife Refuge, Florida, United States - Lox_Sample_3.4 | ecosystem: Environmental > Terrestrial > Soil > Wetlands | place: USA...
CTGACGTTGCAGCCCCGGACGGCTGACGACGCAACCTCGGCGGCCTATACTCGGCGGCATGGATAAGGGCCACCTGCCGCAGCTGCCGCTGCGGCTGCACCATTACGCCTACGTCACCAAGGACCAGGAGGCGAACCGCCGGTTCTTCGAGGACGTGCTCGGGATTCCGCTGGTTGCGACGTGGTGCGAGCGCGCGTATACGGCCGAGCTGGGCCGCGAGCTCGAGTACTGCCACACCTTCTACAGCCTCGGCGACGGGTCGGCCCTCGCCTTCTTCCAGTTCGCCGAACCCGACCTGTACGAGAAGTGCAAGACGCCGCATCCGGCTCTCGGGCGCTTCGACCACATCGCGGTCAAGGTCGACCAGAAGACCTATGACGAGCTGGAGCGCCGGCTGGCCGCGGCCGGCATCGCGCGGCGCCACACCGACCACGGTTACTGCCAGTCGCTCTACGTGATGACGCCCGACGAGCTCAAGCTCGAGTTCACGGTCGATCCCCGTGACGTCGACGCGATCGCGGCGACGCGGCGCGCGGATGCGCATGCCGAACTCGAGAGATGGCTCGCGGGCGACCGCCGGCCCAACAACGAGATGTACGGGCGTCCTTCGACAGGCTCAGGACGGGCGGCCGCGCCGCGCTAGCGCTTAGCCACGCACTCGAAGCGCTGAAGCAATTGCGGCGGCGATGGCTCCGGCGGTGCGGCCGGCCGCGCCGTGCGCCCGAACGTCGCGCATTGCTGCTCGGCCACGGACTGGATATCCGCGGCGGAGTACTTGTCGGGCTGCCAGCGGATCAGGACTTCACTGGGGCTGACGGATGCCCTCGAGGCCTCCAGCGGCTCGCTCTGCCGGGGCCAGACATAGCCGATGGCAAGCGGCGATTCGCCGGGCGGCAGGGGCGAATGGCATGCTGCGGCGGCGGTGAGCCAGACGAGCGACAATGCCCATGAAGCGCAACGCCGGAGTGGCCGGCGATCGCGGATAGGGGGGATGGATGTCGCTGGCGTCATGGTCCTCCCCTAAACCTAAATGGCGGTGTCGCGCCGTCAACCGTCCTCGATGCACCCCGCACCCCTGCGGGCCCGCTGATGTGCGGTGCTTCACACGTGCGGCGGTGCTGCCTTGCTATCGTCCCGCGTCGCCGCCCGCACCCGTGCCGGCGGCGGTCAACAGGGGTGCCGGGGTTCTCATGCCGCACGACGCGTCACTGCATGATGTGACGGGGCCGATCGCGAGCGCGGCCGCCGCGCGGTGCGAAACATGCGGCGCGCCACGTGACGAGCTCCTGCGCGCGCTCCGCTGCGGCCTCTCACAGGCCGCCGGCCGGCGCGGCCGCATGTCGCGTGCCGAGTACCGTTATTTCATGCTGGCCATGCTGGCGGCCTGGGGCGCGCTCTTCTGCGCGCTCCTGAGCGCCACCGACGACCTCGCGGTCAGCTCGGGCATCGGCCTTGCGGCCGTGGCCCTGCCGGTGGCGACGGCGTCCGTCCGGCGCCTGCGCGACGCACAGGGCAGGCGACGGTCGTGCGGTTCCGAAATAGCGGCCTGACATAACGGCCCGGCACCGCCCCGCGGCCCGATTTTCGCGGCTTTTCGGGCGCATTTCCGCCCCTCGCTAGGTGCGGCGGCCGCGTGCTATGATTCGCCCGTGATTCCACAAAGGGATACAAGCTCTTGACGAGCACCGACAGCTCGACGGGCGCGCTCGTGCGGCGCCTGGTGGTCGGCTATGTCCGCCCGCATGTCGGCGCGATCCTCCTCGGCGTTGTCGCCATGGGGCTGGCCGCGGCGGCCACCGCGGCCAATGCGTGGCTGATGCAGCCGGTGCTCGACGGCGTGTTCGTGAACCACGACACCAGGCTGCTTTACCTGGTGCCGCTGGCCGTGATCGTGTCGGCGGCGGTCAAGGGCGCCGGGACGTACTCGCAGACGATGCTGATGACGCGCGTCGGCCAGCGCATGCTGGCCGACCTGCAGCGCGAACTCTTCAGCCACCTCATGCACGCCGACCTCGCCTTCTTCCACGATACGCCGACCGGCGGGCTGATCTCGCGCTTCACCAACGATGTCGGCCTGGTGCGCGGCGCCGTCACGCAGTCGCTGACCGGGATAGCGAAGGACATGCTGACCGTCGTCTTCCTGGTGGGGTTGATGTTCTACCAGGACTGGGAGATGGCGATCGTGGCGTTCATCGCCTTCCCGCTCGCGGTCTTTCCGATCCTGCGCATCGGGCGCCGCCTGCGCAAAGTCTCGACCAGCACCCAGGCCGAGATCGGGGCACTCGCCGGTCTGCTCGAGGAAACCTTCCAAGGCGCCCGCCACGTCAAGGCCTACGGGATGGAGGACTACGAATCCCAGCGCGCCACCAGCATCATCGAGAACCTCTACAATCTGGTCATGAAGGCGACGCGCACGCGCTCGGCCAGCCACCCCATCATGGAGACCCTCGGCAGCGTCGCCGTAGCCCTCGTGATCTTCTACGGCGGCAGCCGCGTGATCTCGGGCGGCACCACGCCCGGCGTGTTCTTCTCGTTCATCACGGCCCTCCTCCTCGCCTACCAGCCGGTCAAGAACCTCGCCACGCTCAACGCCAATTTGCAGGAAGGCCTGGCGGCGGCCGCGCGGATCTTCGCCCTCCTCGACGTCGAGCCGCAGATCAAGGACCGCCCCGGGGCGCGGGTGCTGCCCGCCGGAAGCGGGGAGATCCGCTTCGAGGACGTGCAGTTCAGCTACGGCCCGAACAAGACGGCCCTCAACGGCGTGTCGCTGGTCGTGCCGGCCGGCCGCACCGTGGCGCTCGTCGGCCCGTCGGGCGGCGGCAAGACCACGATGATCAACCTCATCCCGCGCTTCTACGACGTGCAGAGCGGACGGGTGACGGTGAACGGCGCCGACGTGCGCGATGTGACCCTGGCCTCGCTGCGCCGGCAGATCGCGATCGTGAGCCAGGAGGTGAGCCTGTTCCACGACACCGTGCGGGCCAACATCGCCTACGGCCGGCCGACCGCGTCGGAGGACGAGATCCGCGAAGCCGCGAGCCTCGCCGGTGCCGCGGACTTCATCGACGCGCTGCCGGACGGCTACGACACGATCGTCGGCGAGCGTGGCACCAAGCTCTCCGGCGGCCAGCGCCAGCGTGTGTCGATCGCACGAGCCCTCCTCAAGAACGCGCCGATCCTGCTGCTCGACGAAGCGACCTCCTCGCTCGACAACGAATCCGAGCGCGCGGTGCAGACGGCACTCGCCATGCTGATGGAGGGCCGCACCACCCTGGTGGTGGCGCACCGGCTGTCCACGGTCGCCGACGCGGACATCATCTACGTCGTCGAGGACGGCCGGATCGTCGAGCAGGGCCAGCACGCCGAGTTGATCGCGCGCGGGCGCACCTACGCGCGGCTCTACGCGCTGCAAGGTGGCGAGCTCGGCGTGATCGAGGGCGCACGGGCGCGCGCCTGACGACGTCCGTGTTGAAGACCGCGTGCTGAAGAAGATCCTGAACAGCGACGCGATGCAGACGGCGCTCGCCGCCGCGATGGCCGCTTACGTGCGCCTCGTGTTTCGCCTGACGCGCTGGACACATGTCAACCTGGAGCCCGTCGACCGGCAGGGCCAGGCCATGCTGCCGTTCATCGCCTGCTTCTGGCATGGCCGGATGGCCCAGATCCCGACCTTGTGGCGCTGGAACATGCCCATCCATCTGCTGGCATCGGCACATCGCGACGGCCGGCTGATCCTGCAGATGGTGCGGCATTTCGGCATCCAGCCGATCGTGGGCTCGTCCTCGCGCGGCGGGGCCCAGGCGATGCTCACCATGGTCCAGACGATCCGGGACGGCGGCTGCATCGCGCTCGCCCCCGACGGGCCGCGCGGCCCCAGGATGCGCGTCGCCCCCGGCGTGATCAGTCTCGCCAAGCTCACCGCAGCCCCGATCTTTCCGGTCACCTTCTCGACCGCCTATGGCCGCGTGCTCAGGACCTGGGACTGTTTCTTCCTGCCGTTTCCGTTCGGCCGCGGCGTGGTGGTCTATGGCGACCCGCTGAACGTGCCCGCCGACGCCGACGACGCGGCGCTCGAGGCCGCGCGCACGACACTCGAGACGAGGCTCAACGACATGACCGCCGAGGCCGACCGGCTGTGCGACCGGCCCCCGGTGGCACCGGCCCCCTACGATCCCGCGCACGACGCCGAGATCGCGGAGACGCACGCGTGATAGACGGACTCTACCGCGCGCTCATGCAGGCCGCAGCGCCGGCGCTGAGCCTGTGGCTCAAGCGGCGCGAGGGTCAGGGCAAGGAGGAGGCTGCCCGGCTCGACGAGCGGCGCGGCATTGCCGGCCGGATGCGGCCGGAGGGACCGCTCGTGTGGCTGCACGCCGCCAGCGTCGGCGAAGCGGTGTCGGTGCTGCCGCTGATCGAGCGCCTGCGCATCCGCTGGCCCGAGGTGACGATCCTGGTCACCACCGGCACGGTGACTTCGGCGCGGATCCTGGCCGGCGGCCGCCTGCCGCCCGGCTGCATCCACCAGTACGTGCCGCTCGACGTCCCGCAATGGATCGCGCGGTTCCTGGACCACTGGCGGCCCGGAGCGGTGCTGTGGGTGGAAAGCGAATTGTGGCCGAACATGATCGCCGAGATCCGCCGCCGCTGCGTTCCGCTGGCGCTCATCAATGCGCGGCTATCGCCGCGGTCGTTCGCGCGTTGGCGCGCCGTGGCGCCGCTGCTGCGTGCTCCGCTCGATGCGTTCGAGTTCTGCCTGGCGCAGGATGAGGGAACGGCGAGCCGCCTCGCCGCCCTTGGCGCGCGCTCCGTGCAGTGCCTGGGCAACCTCAAATTCGATGCCGAGCCGCTGCCGGCCGACGAGACAGAGCTGGCCGCGTTGCGTGCCGCACTGCACGGCCGGCCGCTGTGGTGCGCGGCCAGCATCCAGCCCGGCGAGGCCGAGGCGATTCTGACGGCGCACCGCCGCCTCGCCGAGCGGCACGAGGGCCTGCTGACGGTCATCGTGCCGCGGCATGCGACGCGCGGGCGCGACATCGCGGAGCTGTGCCGCGCCGCCGGCATCCGGGCCGCCCGGCGCAGCCTGGGTGCGAAGCCGGCGAGCGACGTCGACGTCTACATCGCCGACACGATGGGCGAGCTTGGCCTGTTCTACCGGCTGGCCCGGATCGCATTCATCGGCGGCTCGCTGGTGCCGCATGGCGGCCAGAACGCGCTCGAGGCGGCACGGCTCGACACCGCCCTGGTGTTCGGGCCGCACATGCACAACTTCCCGGAGGTCGCGGCGACCCTGATCGACGCGGGCGGCGCCGAGCAGGTCCAGGACGGCGAGGCGCTGGCCGAGGCCGTGGGCCGGCTGCTGACCGACGCGACGGCAACGGCCGCGCACGCGGCGGCCGCGCGCCGCGTCGCCGATGGCGGCCGGGGCACGGTGGCGCGCGTCGCCGATGCACTGGCGCCGCTATTCGAGCGGCTCGATCCTCCGCCGGTAGTCCCGCTTCAGCATGCGCGCGCCTGAGTTCTGGCACGACGACCGGGGGCGGCTGGCTCCCTATCTCCTGGCGCCGCTGTCGGCGGTGTTCGCCGCAGCGGCGCGGCTGCGCGCGCGGGCGGCAAGGCCGTGGCGCGCCCCGGTGCCGGTCATCTGCGTCGGCAACCTCACGGTCGGCGGTGCGGGCAAGACGCCCACCGTGCTGACCCTCGCCCGCCGGCTCGCGGCGTCGGGCCTGCGCGTCGGCTGCCTGTCACGCGGCTATGGCGGAACCGAGCGCGGCCCCGTGGAGGTCGATCCGCAGCACCACGGCGCGCGCGAGGTCGGCGACGAGCCGCTGCTGCTGGCCGAGGCGGCCCCCACCTGGATCGCGCGCGACCGCAAGGATGGCGCGCGGGTCGCGATCGCCGAGGGGATCGACGTGCTGATCCTCGACGACGGGCTGCAGAACCGCGCGCTGGTGCAGGACCTGGCATTCGTCGTGGTCGATGCCGGATACGGCTTCGGCAACAGCCGCCTGCTGCCCGCCGGCCCCTTGCGCGAGCCGATCGACCAGGGCCTCGCGCGGGCGGCGGCCGTCGTGCTGATCGGCGACGACCGCGACGGGCTCGCCCGCCGCCTCGGCGCGCGCGTGCCGGTGTTGACCGCGCGCCTGGTGGCCGATGAGGCGGCGCGGCACCTCGCCGGCCGGAAGGTCCTCGCCTTTGCCGGTATCGGCCGTCCGGCGAAATTCTTCGAGACGCTGCACCAGCTGGGGGCACAGCTCGTGGACCGCGTCGAATTCGCCGACCACCACCGCTATACGGCCGACGAAGCGATGCGGCTCGTCGAAGACGCACAGCGCCAGGGCGCGCTTCCGGTCACGACCGCCAAGGATTTCGTGCGGCTGCCCGAGGGCGCCCGGTGCATGGTGACGGCCGTGCGGGTCGAGCTGCAGTTCGACGACCCGGCGCGGCTCGATGAGATCCTGAGACCCAGTTTGCGGGCCGTGCATGGCTGACCGGCCCGCCTGGAAGCGCCTGGTCACGCGCGTCATCGGCCGTCCGTGCGAGACGGCGGGCTTGTACGTCGTGCATTTCGTGTTCAACTCGCTGCCGCTGGACACGGCCTCCGCACTCGGAGCGGCCGTGGCACGGACGATCGGGCCGCATCTCGGCGTGTCCCGGCGCGCGCGGCACAATCTCGCGCGCGTCTTCCCCGAGATGAGCCGGGAGCAGATCGAAACGACGGTGCGCGAGATGTGGGACAATCTCGGCCGGGTCGTGGCGGAACTGCCGCACCTGCCACGCATCAAAGTCTTCGCGGGCGAGACGTCGCCCGGCGCCAGCCGCGTCGAAATCGTCGGGCTCGAGCATGTCGACGCCGTGCGGGCCGCAGGCCGGCGCATCCTGTTCTTCACCGCACATTTCGGCAACTGGGAGATCGGCCCGCTCGCCATGATGCGACACGGCCTGCCGCTGCACATCGTCTATCGGCAGTCCAACAACCCCTGGGCGGACCGGCTCTTTCTCAACGGCCGCCGCGGCGTGGTCGCCAGCCTGATTCCGAAAGGTGCGGAGGGTGCGCGCCAGATCATCACGGCGCTGCAGAAAGGCGGCTCGGCCGGCATGCTGGTCGACCAGAAGATGAACGACGGCATCAAAGTACCCTTCATGGGCCGCGACGCGATGACCGCACCGGCCCTGGCGCAGCTGGCGCTCAAATTCGACTGCGCGGTGATCCCGAGCGTCGTCGAACGGCTGGGCGGGGCGCGTTACCGACTGACCTTCGAGCCGCCGCTGCCGCTGCCGCACAGCGGCAACCGCCACGCCGACATCCTCGCGCTGATGACCGAGGTCAATCGCCGGATGGAAGCCTGGATCCGGAAGCGGCCGGGCCAGTGGCTGTGGCTGCACCGCCGCTGGCCGGACTGACCGGCATCGGCGGCACGAGAAGCGCCGGGTCGAGCCGCACCTGGTAGAGGTTGACGCGCCAGTCGACATGCGGGCCGGTGACGCGGCCGGTGGCCCCGATGCGGCCGATCATCTGGCCCTGCGTCACCCGCTGGCCGGGCTTCACGGTGATGGCGCTCATGTGCATGTAGGTCGAGGACAGGCCGTAGCCGTGGTCGAGGATGAGCGTCTTGCCGGTGAGCAGCATGTTCTCGTTGACCATCGAGACGATGCCGTCGGCGGCGGCCCGCACCGGCGTGCCCGCGGGGGCGGCGATGTCGATGCCGTAATGCGGCTGGCGAGGTTCTCCGTTCAAAATGCGTTGTGAGCCGTAGACGCCGCTGATGGGGCCGATCGCCGGCCACTTGAACCCGCTGCGGAACAGGAGGACGTCGGTATCGCGGGCACGCGCCGCAAACACCTCCGCCGCATCCGCCTTGATGCGCGCCAGATCCTCGGGCGGCGGGGTCACCTGCTTCTCGGGCAGACCTTCGATACGCTGGATGTCCCAGGCGCGCGCCGCGATGGAAAGCGCCTTTGTCTCATGGCGGCCGTCCGGATAACTCACCTCGAGGGTCGCACCGGGTGCGGCATCGCGCCCGAAGCCCAGCAGAAACTCGCCGTCCGGGGTGAGGCGCACCGGCTGGCCGTCCAGAGTGACGTGCGCGCCGGCCACGGTGTGGCCGTACACGAGCCCACCCTGCTCGAAATGCCCCTCGAGCGTCACCTCGGCCCAGGCGGGCAACGCCGCGATGAGGAGCAGAGCGGCGACGATCCATCTCATAGCAGGGTCCCCTGTTTCGACGGCTTCGCCGGCTTCTCGGGTTTTTCCGGTTGCGCTTTTCTGGGAGACGGCGATTCCGTCACCACGGCTCCGGCGCTGCCGTCGTGGAAGCGGAGCTTGAGCGACATGCCCTGGCGCGTCTCGGCCGCCGCCGGCACCGGCCGGCCGGCCGAATCGGTCGCGAGCACGAAGCCGCGCTCCAGCACGCGCTCGTAGGAAAAGCTCTCGAGAAGCTTGCCGCAACTGGCAAGGTCACGGGTGAGACGCTCGACATGGGCTGTGACACAGCGGTCGAGCCGCGGCCCGAGGTTCTTGACCTGCACGCGGTCGCGCGCGATCAGCCTCCCGACGGCCGAGCCGAACGCCTTGAGGCGCCCTGTCGATTCAGAGAGCCGGCTGCCGCGCTGGTGCACCCAGTTGCGCAAGCCCAGATGCAGCCGGTCGCCCCAGTCGTCGAGGCGCTGGCGCTTGTCCTCGACCAGGCGCTTCGGATCGCCGAGCCCGCGCGCCAGCGCGCTGAGCCGGGCGCGGCACTCCTCGACCGAGCGCACGAGCGCCTGCATCAGCCGGCGGTCGTCGCGCTTCAGGTCGGCGATGAGCTCGGCGCGCACCGGCACCGCCATCTCGGCCGCCGCGGTCGGCGTGGGCGCCCGCCGGTCGGACGCGTGGTCGATCAGGGTCGTATCCGTCTCGTGACCCACGGCGGAGATCAGCGGAATGCCGCTCGCCGCCGCGGCCCGCACGACGATCTCCTCGTTGAAGGGCATTAGGTCTTCGAGGCTGCCGCCGCCGCGCGCCACGATCAGTACGTCCGGCCGCGGCACGGCTCCGCCCGCCGCCAGCCGGTTGAAGCCTTCGATCGCCGCCGCGACCTGCTCGGCGGCACCATCGCCCTGGACGATGACCGGCCACAACAGAACCCGGCGCGGAAAGCGCTCGGCCAGCCGATGGACGATGTCGCGGATGACGGCCCCCGTGGGGGAGGTGATGACGCCGATCACGTCGGGCAGGAACGGCAGCGGCCGCTTGCGCGCCGGATCGAACAGGCCTTCGGCGGCAAGCCGCTTGCGGCGGTCGTCGATCATCTTGAGGAGCGCGCCCTCGCCTGCGAGCTCCATCGTGTCGATCACGAGCTGGTATTTCGACCGCCCGGGGTAGGTGGTGACGCGGCCGCTGACCACCACCTCCATGCCGTCTTCCGGCTTGATGCCGAGGCGCATCGCGGTGCCGCGCCAGCACACGCCGTCGATCGCCGCCTCCGCGTCCTTGAGCGTGAAATAGCAATGGCCGGAGCTGTGCCGCTTGAACCCGGAAATCTCGCCGCGCACCCGCACGCGCTCGAAAGAGCCTTCGAGCGTGCGCTTGACGGCATGCGAGATCTCGCTGACCGTGTATTCGGGCAGGTTCGAAGGTGCGGAAGCCGGGACGCGAATTTCGCTCATGATGAGGACGTTCTATGATACAAGCCGCGTCCGGATGATGGGAAATGGCGACGACAGGCGGTCCCGATTCGGGGCGGGTTCCCCCAGCATAGCGGGTTCCAGCCAATCATGAACGTGCTCGTGGTCGGCTCCGGCGGGCGGGAGCACGCGCTGTGCTGGGCGATCGGCGCCTCCCCCCTGTGCGACAAGCTCTACTGCGCACCCGGCAACGCGGGGATCGCGCGCGAGGCCGAGTGCGTGCCGGTCGCGGCGGACGATCTCGAAGGCCTGGTCCAGTTCGCTCAGCGGGCCAAGATCGATTTCGTCGTCGTCGGGCCCGAGCAGCCGCTGGTCGCGGGCCTCGTCGACCGGCTCGAAGCCGCCGGCGTCAAGGCCTTCGGGCCAACCGCCGGGGCCGCCGCACTCGAAGGCTCCAAAGGCTTCATGAAGGATTTCGCGCGCAAGGCGGGGGTGCCGACGGCAGCCTATGCGCGGTTCCGCGATCCCCAGGCGGCGCGTGCCTTCGCGCGCGAGATGGTCGTGCAGAGGCCGGGATCGCCGATCGTGGTCAAGGCGGACGGACTCGCCGCCGGCAAAGGGGTGACGATCTGCGCCGACTACGACGCGGCCGTCGCGGCGATCGACGAGGCCATGGTCGCCCGGCGCTTCGGCGAGTCGGGGGCCGAGCTGGTGCTCGAGGAGTTCCTCGAAGGCGAGGAGGTGAGCTTCTTCGCGCTCTGCGACGGCACGACGGCGCTGCCTTTCGGCTCGGCGCAGGACCACAAGCGCGTCGGCGACGGCGACACGGGCCCCAACACCGGCGGCATGGGCGCCTACTCGCCGGCCCCGATCATGACCCCGCAGCTTGCCGAACGCGTCATGCGCGAGATCGTCCGCCCAACGGTCACCGGCATGGCGGCCATCGGCCGGCCGTTCAAGGGCGTGCTGTTCGCAGGGCTGATGATCACCAAGGACGGTCCGAAGCTGATCGAATTCAACGTGCGCTTCGGCGATCCCGAGTGCGAGGTCCTGATGCCGCGGCTGATGTCGGATCTCCTGCCCGCGCTCATCGCCGCGCGCGACGGGCAGCTCAAGACGTTCGACGTGCGCTGGCACGATCGCACCGCCTTGTGCGTGGTCATGGCCGCGCGCGGCTATCCCGGCGAGCCGCTGCGCGGCACGGTGATAACCGGGATCGGCGAGGCCGAGGATCTGCAGGGCGTGACGGTCTTCCATGCCGGCACCAAAGAGCAGGACGGCAAGATCCTCGCCAATGGCGGGCGCGTGCTCGGCGTCACCGCCCTGGCGAACACGCCGGCCGCGGCCTATGCGCGCGCCTACGAGGCCGTCGACCTCATCCGCTGGCCCGAAGGATTCTGCCGCAACGATATCGGCTGGCGCGCGGTCCCGGGCTGGCGGAAGCTGCGCGGACGATGACCGACACGGCCCCCCGCCTCACCTACCCGTTCGACGCGGCACCCGCGCCGGGCACGACGCGCGAGGTCGCGCCTGGCGTCCACTGGCTGCGCATGGGGCTGCCCTTCCCGCCCGACCACATCAATCTGTGGCTGCTCCAGGACGGCGACGGCTGGACGATCGTCGACACCGGCTACAGCCGCGACGAGGCGAAGGCGCATTGGGAGCAGATCTTCGCCTCCACCTTGGGCGGCCGGCCGGTGACGCGCGTCATCGTCACGCATTTCCATCCCGATCATCTCGGGCTCGCGGCCTGGCTGTGCGCCCGCTGGAACGCACCCCTTTGGATGACGGCAGGCGAGTGGTACATGGCGCGCTCGGCGCACGCCAACGGCAGCCCGGCCGACATCGCGACGCGCATTGCCTTCTACACCGAGAACGGCGTCGCCGATGCGGCCGGCGGCCCGCTCGCCCAGGCCGGCAACTTCTACCGCCGCGGCGTGCCGGAGATTCCGCCGGCGTTCCGCCGCATCACCGGAGGCGTGCCCATCGAGATCGGCCGCCATGCCTGGCTGCCGGTGATCGGTCGCGGCCACGCGCCCGAGCACGCGTGCCTGTGGTGCCCGGACCGCGGGGTGATCATCGGCGGCGACATCCTCCTGCCGCGCATCTCGCCGAATGTCAGCGTGTGGCCGAACGAGCCGCTCGCCAACCCGTTGCGCGACTATCTCGACTGCCTCGGCAATTTCTCGCATATCCCGGCCGACACCCTGGTCCTGCCGGCGCACGGCCTGCCCTATCGCGGCATCCACGCGCGCATCGCCGACCTGCGCGCCCATCACGCGAGCCGCCTCGATGCGCTCATCGGCCACATGACCCAGCCGCGCGCCGCGACCGACTGCTTCGGCCTCCTGTTCAAGCGCGAGATCGGCCCGAACAACATGCACCTCGCGGTCGGCGAGTCGCTGGCGCATCTCCACTATCTCGAGTGGGAAGGTCGCGCCAGGCGGGCGCGCGAGGCCGACGGCGTGTGGCGGTTC
>Ga0335080_10006498_pt1 | contig 12079 bp, 8 predicted proteins | sample Lox_Sample_34_FD_206720 | JGI IMG/M metagenome (GOLD analysis project Ga0335080, IMG submission 206720) | Soil microbial communities from Loxahatchee National Wildlife Refuge, Florida, United States - Lox_Sample_3.4 | ecosystem: Environmental > Terrestrial > Soil > Wetlands | place: USA: Florida...
CAGCACGTTCGTGAACGCGGTCTCCGCGACGATCGTCAGGTAGATGTTGGCGGCGGTGATCGCGTCGCCGGTGATGAACCCCTCGCCGAACTGGCGGCCGATCGTGCCGGCGTAGCAGTTCTGGAATCCCTTTGTGGTGATGTCGAACCCGGCCGGGTCGATGTAGTGGTTCATGTACAGCCGCTTGAGGTTCATCTGGATCGTCGAGTGACGAACCTCGTCGATCATCTGAATCGCGAGCCCGTTGTGAATCTGCGGGTTCGGCACCGTCCCGATTGTGAGCGGCATCGCGCGTGCGGCCGAGATCTCGGGGAACGGGATGATTGACAGGAACAGCTTCTGCCACTCCATCCACCGTTCCTGAACCTGACGGAACATGTTGCCGCGGATGGCGCCGTCCATCGCGCCGAACACGCGGTTGTCCTTCTCCTCCTCCATCGGGAAGTAGGACCGGAGGACCTGCTTGAGCGGGTCCTTCTTCGGCGACTTCTCGAACGTGTAATCGGTCGAGTACTTCTCGACCGGCGACACATACGTCGGCTCCCACGACAGTTCCTGAATCTTGTCGTGGGCCTTGGTGATGCTCGCTCTACTCACCCGTTACTCCTTGTTTTGGTTCCCTCGTTGCCCATGCTCCGGACGTGCCGCGAGGCGGCATCGGGACGAGCCTAGGTTTGCTCGGTGATTCCGGCAAGAAGCTCGTGCTTTTCGCATCTGCTTGCAATTTCACGCGCCCCGCCACCTCGACGACCGTGGCGGCGAGGCGATCGCGCTCGCGATCGAAGACGCGGACGCCGGTCGACAGACCGAGCGCCGCCACGAAGCGTCCGCGTTCGTCCCGAATCGGCGCCGCGACGCAGCAGAAGTTGTCGTCGAACTCCTCACGATCCACCGCGAATCCGTCCCGGCGCGCGCGGTCGAGCTCGGCGGCGAGCGCGACGCCGGAGGTGATCGTGCGGGAGGTGAACTGCTTCAGCCCACGGGCGACGTAAACAGCCACCGCGTCAGGCCCGAGCAGCGACAGGACGACCTTGCCCATCGCGAGCGCGTGCGCGCTGTCTCGGATCTCCGACCCGAGGCCGGGCATACACGGAACGCCCTGGCGTCCCCGGAAGGCGACGATCTCGATCCGGCCGGAACGCACGACGCCCAGGTACGAGCGCTTGCGCGTGAGCAGGAACAGGTCATCGACCGTCGCGGCGAGCCCTTCGTTGACCGGGTGGTCCGGCGCGAGTTGCTCGGCGACCTCGGTCAGCTGCTCGAGCCCGCGCGCCGGGCGATAGACACCTTGCCGGGCGTGCACCGCGAAGCCCTCTTCGCACAGGCTGGTGAGCAGGTAGTAGGCGGTCGAAACGCTCTTTCCGAGCTCCTCGGCGACCTCGTCAGCGCGCACTCCGCTCGGCCTCTGCACGAGCAGCGTCAGAACGCGCAGGACCGATCGCGCGGTGCTGAGGCTGCGGCTGGATGCGGCGACGGGGTGTCGCGCCAATAGGCCCGCGGACTCGCTGCTCAATGGGTCCCTCTCCGGTTCGCGCCGGGTCGGTGGCTCGCTCACCCGGCTCCGCCGACACTAACCGGGAGCGGGGAGAAATGGCGTTACACGGCCGTTACACGGAGGCTTGCTTAACAGTCTCGGCGGCGCGCAGGGCGCTGAGCCGGGAGGCCGCCAGGCTGCGGCGCGGGTCCTGGAAGGGGAGGTTGGAGAGGAGCCGCTGCCAGGCGGCGAGGTCCCCGGCGCCGCCGGCCGTCTGCAGCCACGCCCACAGCGCCTCCTGATCGCCGGAGCTCATCACCGACTGGCGTACCCAGGTCTCGAGCGCGTCTCGCTCGCGCACGACGCCGGGGGCGGTCGACCCGGGCAGCAGCGGTCCGGCGTAACGCGCCGCGGCCTCGCGGACCTCGCCGCGGAGCAGGAGCCCGCAGACCTCCGCCACGTCGCTCGAGACGCCTCCCCGCAGACGGTAGTGCTCGGTCTCGATGCAGTCGACCAGCAGCTTGCGCAGGCGCGAGATCTCGACCCTGATCGCGGACGCCCGAGCCGGCGTCCCATACACGCCCTCGCTGAGCTCCTCGCTCGTCAGCCCCTCGGGGTTGGCGCACAGGAGCGTGAGGATCTCGGAGTGGCGCAGTCGCAACTGCTGACGACCTGCCGGCAGCTCTGTGTCGGCGCGCTCGCGTCCGAGCAGCGCGACGCGAAGCGCCGTCCGGCTGCGACCGCCGCCCGCGCGCGGCGCCGGTTCTGCCTGGGACCGGATCACATACGCCTCTTCGAATCCGAGCACCTCGGCGATCAGGGATTTATCGGCGCCGATCGGAAGCTCGCCCCCTCCGGGTGGCACGTTCAGCCGACCGGGTGGCAACCACCCGAGTGGCTGGCTGGCGATCACGCGACCACTCCGGGCGACCAGCGCCCGGGGCCCCCGTCCGGTGGCCAGCTGATCCCCGTAGCGCGCCAGCAACCGGCCGTCGCGATCGAGCATCTGGCAGCGCAACTGGGCCTCGACCGCGTGCGCGGTGGCCGTCGCCACGGCCATGCTGTGAGGGTGCACGGTGGACATCTCGCCGGTGAGGTCGATCACACCGATCACCTGGCCGCTGTCGGGGTCGCTCACCGGCGCCGCGGCGCAGGTCCAGGCCTGCACGACCTCGTTGAAATGCTCGGTGGCGAACACCTGGACCGCGTGCTGCGCGGCGAGCGCAGTTCCGATTGCGTTCGTGCCGGCCCCGCCCTCGCTCCACAGCGTGCCCTCGGCGAAGTTCATCGAGTCCGCCGCGCGCATCCGCACGACCGCGTTGCCCTCCAGCCACAGCAAGACGCCGTTGGCGTCCGAGACGACGATCAGATGGCGCGACTCGTCCGCGCTGGCGGCGAGACAGGAGCGGATCAGCGGCGCCATCACCGCCAGCGGATGGATCTCCCAGCGCGCGGACGTCTCGTCCGCGTCCGCGACCACCGGCGCGACGCGGAAGCCCGATGGATCGACGCCCGCCGCGGCCGAGCGCCGCCAGGAGGCCGCGATCGGCTCGCGCACCGTACTCGACTCGTCTCGCCCGGAGAATCGCTCGGGGCCGTCCCCGACGAATCGCTCCCACGCGCGTCTCATCTCCCGCGCTCTCTGCGTAGGAGCGGTGGCCACGTCGATGGCCAGCCACGGGTTCGGCATCGTCGGGTTGAGTCTATGCCATCGGTTCCCGGCTGCCGAATCGATCGGTCGGCCCTTCCGGGGAACAGCTCACAGCCGGCGCTCGATCGCGAGGCTGGTGCGCCTGATCGCTTCGCCGTAGGCTCGGCGAACCACGCCGGGGAGCGGCAGCGGGGAGCGACGGGTCGACACGGCGCGCGCCTGCCATGGCCGCCGCTGATCTTGCGGCCCGCCGCGGTCGCGCGCCATCGCGGCCACGACCGCGTCGTCACGCGCGGAGGCCTCTCCCGCGGAGACCCAGGCGAGGCGGAACAGCAGGCCGGCCGCAAGGTAGGCGACGCTCGCGAGTTCGTGCTCACGCGCGCCGGTGCGCCGCCCGAGCAGCCGGAGCGAGAGACCGAGCGCGACGAGGCTCTTGGCACCGCGGAAGTAAAGACCGGGGCGGCCGCTCCGGAGCGCCCGGGCGGCGTCTCCAAGGCGCCGCTCGCCAAGCGCCGAAATCGAGAGCTCGGTCAGCATCGAGGCGGTTTCGATCGTGCCGAGCGCCCGGCGCGTCGGATGCCCGTGGGGCAGGCCACTCGCCACGAGCACGAGGCGGGTGGCGGCCGCACCGGTCGCCGTCGCGGTGGCGACGAAGGCCGGTCCGAGGATCGTGCGACTGCCCGACCACACCGGGACTGCCGTGCAGGCGAGCAGCACGCCGGTGTACGAGCCGAGATAGGAACCGAACAGCGCGGTCAGGGCCCCCAGCCCGCGGGCGACCCGCGGCTGCCCGATGAGGTCGCAACCCACCGCCAGCGCGCCCGACCCGCTGAACGCGACCAGGCACCATGCGCCCGTGTTCATCGGGGAGCGGGGCTTGAAGACCCTCGTCATGTTGAGGAATCGCTCAGGGCGCCCGAGATCCGCGATCAGGAGGACCGGCGCCGGCGAGACGACGCCGAGCGCGACCTTGCGCGCGATCGCGGCGGAGCGGTGGTCGCCTGCGGCATCGCAGGCGAGCGAGACGAACGCCGAGCCGGACGCCATCCCGCCGAGCCAGAAGTACGTCGCGACCATCCCGCTCCACACGGGCGCGTGGATGAACGGGCCGCGGACATCCGAGATGGGCGCGTCGCGCATCCTCCGATTCGCCTCGGAAACCAGATCGGCATCCAGCTGAGCGTCGGCGTAGCCGGTGTCGCCCGTCTTGTACAGATACGACCACCGAGCGTCGCCGAAGTCTTCTCGCGCGAGCCCGACCGACGCCCCCGGCTCGGCCGGCGTCCACGAGGCAGGTCCGCCGCGCGTGCCCAGCGCCGGGGTGATGTCGCGGTGCTCTTTGCTCACCAGCTCGGACCTCGACGAGTACCGCGTCCGCGGCGGGCGGCCGCGGCGAACGCGAGCACCGTGCCGGCGCCCGCGAGCAGACCGGCGGCAACCGCGGCGAGCGTCGCCGGGACGACGTTCTCCTGCACCGGAGAGTCCGCGTGCGCGGGCAATCCGTAACGCTCCGGGGGCTCGGTCAACAGGAAGAACGCGCCGAGGCCGCCCGCGAGCTGCTCTTCCGGCTCGTCGCCGGCTCCGTACAGGTACGCGCCCTCGATGCCGCGCGAGTGCAGCTCGGCGACCCGGCGCGAGGCGATCTCCACCAGCTCGTCGTGGGGGCCGAACTGGATCGAGTCGGTCGGGCAGGACTTCGCACAGGCCGGTTCCAGCCCGTCCTCCAACCTGTCGTAACAGAGCGTGCACTTGCCGGCACGCCCGTCGATCGGATCGCGGTCGACGACGCCGAACGGACACGCGGGTACGCAGTAGCCACACCCGTTGCACACGTCCGCCTGCAGCACCACCGTCTGATGTTCCGTTCGGATCAGCGCGCCGGTGGGGCATGCATCGAGGCAGCCCGCGTTCGTGCAGTGCCGGCAGACATCGGACATGAACACCCAGTCGCCGAGCTTGTGCGTCCCCTCGCTCACGTCGACCGCGCCTGCCGCCGGGATCGCCGGCAGGTGGCCACCCGCGCCGTTCGTCAGAGCACGCTCGGCTTCCTCCCGCAGCTGCGGAGAGGGCTCGAACAGCTCGACGAACCGGACGTGGCGCCACGTCGAGGCCGAGAGGTCCCCGGTGTGGTCGTAGGACACGCCCTTGCCGGTCTGCGAGCCGTCCGCGGGCAGGTCGTTCCACTGCTTGCACGCGACCTCGCATGCCTTGCAGCCGATGCACACCGAGGTGTCGGTGAAGAAGCCCATCCGTTGCGCGCCAGCGCGATGGATCGCGATCTCGGTCTGTGGGGCGCTGGTGCTCACCCGCTCGCCTGCTTTGGATTTTCCGCCGCCGGGTCGTCCTCGTTCGGCCGAACCTGATGCCCCGTGAGCGCCGCCCCGGCCAGCCGCGCGGTGCTCGGGCCTTGCCTGCGACCGGCCCGTACGTCGCACGTGAACGCCTTGTCGTCCTGAATCGAGACGTTCGGATCGCCGGACAGGACGACGAGCTCGTTGGTCGTGTCCCCGGTGGAGAGACCGCTGTAGCCCCAGTGCCACGGCAGGGCCACCTGGTGAATCACCCGGCCGTCGACCCGTACGGGACGGATGCGGTCGGTGACCTTGGCCCGCGCCTCGATCTCGGCGCGCTCGGTCAGGATCGTCATCCAGTCGCCGTCCTGGATTCCCCGGTCGGCGGCGAGCTGCGGATCGATCTCGGCGAACATCTCGGGCTGCAGCTCGACCAGCCAGGGGAGGGTTCGGCTCATCCCGCCCGCGGTGTGATGCTCGGTCAGCCGGAAGGTCGTCGCCACCAGCGGGTAACGCGGGTCGCCCGCGGCGTGGTACGGATTCTCGGGCCGGTGCCAGCGAATCGCGGCCGGGCTGCCATCCAGCTTCGGATACAGGAGATTCGACATCGGCGACTCGAGCGGCTCGTAGTGGGTCGGCATCGGCCCGTCGAGCAGGCCGCTGGGTGAGAACAGCCACCCGCGGCCGTCCGCCATCATGATGAATGGATCCGACCCGGAGATCGCGTCCATGCCGTGGGAGTCGGCTGGCGCGTGGTAGTCGGGCCGCTTGGTTGCCGGGAAGTCGGGCACGTCGTAGCCCGTCCACTTCCCCTCGTGCTCGTCCCACCACACGTACCGCTTGCGCTCAGACCACGGCCGGCCTTGCAGGTCGGCGCTGGCGCGGTTGTAGAGGATCCGCCGATTCGCCGGCCACGCCCATGCCCAATCCGGCGAGACGATCCCGCCCTCGGCGTTGATGTCGCCGGGGTCGCGACGGCGCGCCTGATTGACCCCGTCGGCAAAGATGCCCGAGTAGATCCAGCAGCCACAGGCGGTCGACCCGTCGCTGCGCAGTTCGTCGAACCCGCTGACCGGGCTGCCCGTAGCCACGTCGTAGCCGTTGATCTCCTTCATCACGGCCTCCACGTCGGGCTCGCGTATGTCCCCCTGCTCGGGGTAATCCCACTTCAGGTTCACGATCGGCCAATCGCGCCGGCGCTCGGACCCGGCGTAGTGAGCCTTGACCCGCTTGGCCAGGTGGTGCATGAACCACAGCTCCGAGCGCGCGTCACCCGGCGGATCCAGAGCCTTGTCGCGGAACTGCACGAGGCGCTGGGTGTTCGTGAACGTGCCGTCCTTCTCGACGTGAGAGGCGACGGGCATAAGGAAGACCTCGGTCTGGATCGCCTCGGGACGGAATTCGCCCGATTTCACCTCGGGCGAGTCGCGCCAGAACGTCGCGGTCTCGATCTCGGCCATGTCGCGCACGACCAGCCACTTCAGCTTCGCCAGCGCGCGGCGCTGAAGCCCCGCGTGCTGCGATCCCACGGCTGGGTTCTGCCCCATCACGAACAGGCCTTCCACCCCGCCGTCCAGGGTACGCAGCGTCGTCGAGAAGTGAGAGTGGTTGCCGGTCAGCTTCGGGAGCCAACCGAAGCCGTAATCGTTCTCCTTGGTCGCCGCCTCGCCGAACCACGCCTTGAGCAACGACACGATGTAGGCCTCGAAATGTGACCACCAACCCCGATCCACCTTGCTGACGCCGATGTAGTCCTTGAGGGTCAGGTGACCCTCGCGAGCCCTCGGCATGTGCAGGTAACCGGGCAGGAGGTCATACAGGGTCGGTACGTCGGTCGACCCCTGGATCGACGCGTGCCCGCGCATCGCCATGATCCCGCCCCCAGGGCGGCCGACGTTGCCCAGCAGCAACTGGAGAATCGCCGCGCTGCGGATCATCTGCACGGCACCGGAGTGCTGCGTCCACCCGTTCGCGTAGCAGAACATCCCCGTGCGCTCGCGTCCCGAGTTCGCGATCAGAGCATCGGCCACCGCCATGAACTGCTCGGGCGGGATCCCGCAGATCCGCTCCACCATCTCCGGCGTGTAGCGGGAGAAGTGCCGGCGCAGGACCTGGAATACGCAACGCGGATCCTGCAGCGTGTCGTCATGCCGAACGCCTCCCAGGTCCATCCCCGCGCCCGTGTGCTCGCTGAACGCCTGGGTGGCGTGCTCCTGCACCCCGGCCGAGAAACCGACCACGCAGTCCTCGTAGCCCCAGCTGGCCGGGTCATACGACCCGCTGTCGGAGTCGAAGCCGGAGAACAGACCATCGAGATCCTCGGTGTCGCGGAACGCATCGCACACGATCGTCGACGCGTTCGTGTAGTTGACGACGTACTCCTTGAAGTAGGACTCGGTCTCGATCACATGGCGGATCAGTCCGCCGAGGAACGCGACGTCGGTCCCCGCCCGGATCGGCACGTGGAGATCGGCCAGTTGGCTCGTGCGGCCGTACCGCGGATCAACGTGGATGACCCGCGCGCCCCGCTCCTTGGCCTTCATCACCCAGCGGAACCCCACCGGGTGCGCCTCGGCCATGTTCCCGCCCTCGATGATGATGCAGTCGGAGTTCTGGAGGTCCTGCTGGAAGTTGGTGGCGCCGCCGCGTCCGAACGAGGACCCCAGACCGGGGACCGTGGAGCTGTGTCATATCCGCGCCTGGTTCTCGATCTGGATCGCCCCCATCGCCGCGAACAGCTTCTTGATCAGGTAGTTCTCCTCGTTGTCCAGCGTCGCCCCGCCCAGGTGCGCGAACCCCAGCGTGCGGTCCACCCGCCAGTCGTGGCGGTCGATGTCCTGCCAGCCGTTCTCGCGCGCGGCGATCACCCGCTCGGCGATCATGTCCATCGCCTGCTCGAGCTCCAGTTCCTCCCACTCGGTCCCGCCCGGCCGGCGGTACTTCACCTTCGTCAGCCGCCCCGGCTGCTGGACCAGCTGACGCGACGACGCGCCCTTCGGGCATAACGTCCCCTGATTGATCGGCGAGCGCGGGTTCCCCTCGATGTCCACCAACTCGCCGCCCCGCGTGTACACGAGCTGACCACACCCGACCGCGCAGAACGGACACACCGACTCCGTCACCTTCAACCCGGCGATGCGCGCCGCGGCCTCGAGCGTCCGGTCCGATGCGGCGCCCGGACCGAGACCCCAGTCCATCGCGCGACCGACCAGCGGCAGCCGGCGCAGAGACTCAAACGAGCGGGGACGAGACCCTGACGGGCTCATGACCTCCGTATGTTGGCAGTCCGAGCCAGGGGTTGAGCCCGGTACTACGATGCAGGTCAGTTAGCTTCCTCGGGAACCGAGCGTGCTCTTGCACACGGACATACCGACGCGAGCCCAGCTGGACCGGCTTCTCGCTTCTCGCCACCCGGCGAGTGTGTCGATCTACGTTCCCACCGACCCTGTCTCGGCGAACGTCGCGGAGCGAATCGAGTTCGGCAACCTCGTCGCGGAGGCCGCCGAGCAGCTGCGGGCCGCCGGCGTTGCCAAGCGAGCGGTGGCCGCGATCGAGGAGGAGCATGGCGACCTGATCGAGGACGAGGAGTTCTGGCGCTACCAGGCCCGCAGCCTGGCCTCGTTCGCGACACCCGACGGCCTCACGACGTTTAGGTTGCCGAACCGCCTGCTCAGCGCCGTCGAGGTCTCCGACCGGTTCCATCTGAAGCCGCTCCTGCGCAAGGTGACCTTCCCGCAGGTGGCGCTCGTGCTCGCGCTCGCGCAGGGTTCCGTGCGGCTCATCGAGGTATCCCCGGACGTCGCACCCACACAGGTACGCGTGCCCGACCTGCCGCAGGATGCGGCCAGCGCCGTCGGCCGGTCTTCGCTTGCAGACCGGGCGCCGGTTCGGCGGATCCAAGGCTCCGAAGGCCGCAAGCTCCGCCTGCGGCAGTACTCCCGCCACATCGATCAGGCCCTGCGTCCGATCCTGAACGGTCTCGACGTGCCGCTCATCCTCGCCGCCGCCGAGCCGCTGGACAGCATCTTCCGCTCGGTCAATTCGTACCCGTATCTGCTGAGCACCGGCATCGCGGGCAATCCCGAGCGCACGCCCGATGCCGAGCTGGCGGCAACCGCGCGCGCCGTCCTCGACGAGTTCTACGCCGAAGAGCTGGCGCAGAAGCGAGATTTGTTCGAACGTCGCCTCGCCGAGGGACGGGCGCTCCTCGACGTCGGGGACGTCGCGCGGGCCGCCACCCACGGTGCGGTCGACACGGTCCTGGTCGACATCGACGCGGTCGTGCCCGGCTCGATCGACGAGGATCGGGGCACCGTCACCCTCTGCACCACCGCCGACGCGGTGGACTATGGGGTCGTCGACGAGATCGCCCGGCGGGCCTGGCTCGCCGGTGGGACGGTGCTCGCCGTGCGCGCAGACGACATTCCCGGCGAGGGCCCGGTCGCGGCGATCCTCCGCTACCCGATCTGAGCGGACGCCGCGAGGCCGGGGGGCCTACGATCGAGCCGACAACGTGATCGTCGTCTTGGCCTCGCTCCCGTCGCGTTTGTAGCCGATCTCCACGCGATCCCCGGCGCGTTTGGTGAGCGTCACGGCCATCAGCTGATCGGTGCTCGTGGCGGGCTGGCCGTCGATCGAGGTGATGATGTCGCCGACCCGCAACCCGGCGCTCGCGGCCGGGCTGTCCGCGACGACCACGGCCACCCTCAGGCCCTGCTCCCCGCTCTGCCCCGTCGCACTGGCCGGCAGAGGTTCCGTCTGGATTCCGATGAACGCGTGAGTCACGCTGCCGGTGTCGATGATCTCGTCCGCCACCTTGGTGGCGAGGTTGACCGGAATCGCGAAGCCCAGTCCGATGCTGCCGCCGCTCGACTCCCCGGACGGAGACGGGACCGTCGCGCCCGCTGTCGGCACTCCGATCAGATCGCCGGAACAGTCGACCAGCGCACCGCCGCTGTTGCCGGGGTTGATGGCCGCGTCGGTCTGGACGGCGTCGATCAGCAGGGCCGTCTGTGACGCCTCACCGGGCACGTGAACCGTGCGCCCGAGCGCGCTGACGATGCCGCTGGTCACCGTGCTGGAGAGACCCAGCGGGGCCCCGAGCGCCACCGCGCCCTGACCGATCCGGAGATTCGAGGAGTTACCGATCGAAATGGTCCGCAGATCTGATTTGCCGCTGGCGTGGATCACGGCCAGGTCCGTCAACGGGTCGCGTCCCGTGATCGTCGCGGCGGCCGTGCTCCCGTCGTCGAACACCACCTGAAGCGGTCCGCCCCCGACGGCGGGCAGGATCACATGATTGTTGGTCAGGATGTACCCATTCGACCGGATCACCTCGCCTGAGCCCACGCCCCCCGATCCGCCGCCACCGGCAAAGATCGTCACCACCGATGGAAGCTCCTGATCGGCGACCGAGGTCACGTTGCACGACGACGACGATCCAGTGGCCGCGGTGGCCGTGGTCGTCGTCGCGTTGGAGGGCGAATTGACCGCGTTGGCAATCAGCGCGCCGGCGACACCGGCCGCGATCAGCACGACAACGCCAACCGCTAACTGGACGGCGCGTCGTCGGCGGGGGTCACCTGGTGAGGACATCACGGACGGGAGCCGAGGTCATGACACCGGACGAAAACGGCAGATGAATAGCCTAACCGATGGAATCCCGGGTTTGAGTCCGCTCAAAACCTGCTCATCTCTCCCTATCCTGACTGAACCTCTGCGGCCACCGTCCGCTCGCCCGCCGCGAGGATGCCGTCGTGCTCGGCGCTCGATGCCTCAGACGCGTACACGTTCGGAGTGATGCCGGCACCCTGGGTGGCTCCGCCGCCACCCAGGTTGTGACCATTGGGGGTGAAGTACTGGCCGATGGTGAAGTCCAGCGCGCCTCCGTTGATCAGTCGCTCGGTGATCTGGAAGACCCCCTTTCCGTAGGTCCGCGTGCCAACCACCTTGGCTCGGTCGTGGTCCTGCAGCGCGGCGGTGACGATCTCGGCCGACGACGCCGTACCGTGATCGACGAGGACCACCAGCGGGATCTCAGGCGCGACCGCGTCACCGCGGGCCATGTACACCCGGCGAGGCTGGCCGCGTTGCACCGCGGACATGATCTCGCCGTCTGCGATGAACGCGCTCGCCACATTGATCGCCTCGCTGATCAGACCACCGCCGTTTCCGCGCAGGTCGAGGAGCAGCGCCTGCGCGTGCGCGTCGAGCGCCGCGCGGACCTGGGCGCGGAGTTCGTCGCCGGAGCCTTCCGGGAACCCGGTGAGCTTCACGTGTCCGATGCGCACGTTGTGGTAGTCGAGCATCTGCCATGTCGCCACCGGTACAGCGATGTTCGCCCGCTTGACCGAGACCACGTGTTGCGTGCCGTCCCGGGTGAACGTGAGCTGCACCGAGGTGCCGGCCGGACCTCTGATCAGGTCAAACGCGGAGTCGTCGGATCGGTCGGCCAGTGATGTCGATCCCGCCTTGATGATCACGTCGCCGGCTCTCAGTCCGGCGCCGGCGGCCGGCGAGTGCTCGAACACGCGCACCACGCGGAGTCCCTGCGGCTCGGTTTCCGCGGTGATCCCAATCCCGGCCAGCACTCGCGTCGACTGTTCGCTGCGCTCGCGATAGGTCTGAGGATCGATGTAGTGCGAGTAGGGGTCGTCGAGGCTG
>Ga0335080_10006499_pt1 | contig 12078 bp, 9 predicted proteins | sample Lox_Sample_34_FD_206720 | JGI IMG/M metagenome (GOLD analysis project Ga0335080, IMG submission 206720) | Soil microbial communities from Loxahatchee National Wildlife Refuge, Florida, United States - Lox_Sample_3.4 | ecosystem: Environmental > Terrestrial > Soil > Wetlands | place: USA: Florida...
GTGGCAGAGGCGTGGAGTGGCCGGAGCCTGCGGGCCCGCATGCGCGGCCGTGGCAGGCCGGTGCCGCCGATCGCGGTGGCCAGGATGGCCGCGCTCGCCAAGGCCACGTCCCTGGCGGCGGCTCTGATCGGCGGTCTCGCGGCCGGGTTCCTGCTGTACGTGGCGATGTCGCTGGACAAGGCGGCCTACCGGGCGGACGCTTACGCTTCCGCTGGCACGGTCGTGTCCGCCGTCATCCTCATCCTGGCCGCCCTGTACCTGGAGAACGGCTGCCGCGTGCCCACCCCCCAGGACGGCCCAGGCCAGCCATCGGACCCCCCCGACCCGCCCCGCTAGCCCCGCCTGCCGGCCGCGGGCAGTTGGGCAGGTCACCTGTCCATGTCACCCACGACGAAGAACATCGAGCCCAGGATGGCCGGCAGGCCGGCGACGCCGCTGCCCGGCAGCAGTTCGGAAAGCACCTGGACATTGCTGAAAGAGGCGGAGCGCAGCTTCAGCCGCCACGGTGTCTTGCCCCCGCGGGAGACCAGGTAGTACCCGTTGATCCCCAGCGGGTTCTCCGTCCATGCGTAAGCATGGCCCTCAGGCACCTTGAAGACCTTGGGCAGGCGGGCGCTGAGCGGCCCCGGCGGCAAGGTGGCCAGCCGGCTGGCGCACGCGTCCACCAGATCCAGCGACGCCCCCACCTGGTCCAGCAGGCACTCGAACCGGGCCAGGCAGTCTCCTTCGGTCCTGGTCACTACCTGCAGCACACCCGCGAGCTCGCCGTAGGCGAGGTAGGGCTCGTCACGGCGCAGGTCAAAGCCGACGCCGCTGGCGCGGGCGGCTGGCCCGCTCACCCCATACTGGCGCACCTGCTCACCGGTGAGCGTCCCCACGCCGCGCGTGCGCTTCCGGAAGCCCTCGTGCCCCCGGACCACCGCACCGATGACCGGCAGGGCGGACCGCACCTGGCCGGCGACGTCATGCACGCGGCCGAGCCAGCCCGCGGGAAGTTCGGCCGCCAGGCCCCCGACCCGGTTGAACATGTAGTGCATCCGGCCGCCGGAGATCTCCTCCATGACCGACTGGATGAGTTCCCGCGCGTCGAAGGCTGCCATGGTGGCCGCCTCCGGGCTGGCGGCCGCGGCTTCCTCCGGCGCGCCACCGGCGTCCGATCCGGGCCCACCACCGGCGTCCGATCCGGGCCGACCACCGGCGTCCGATCCGGGCCGACCACCGGCGTCCGATCCGGGCCGACCACCGGCGTCCGATCCGGGCCCTGCGGGGGCGGCGGACCCGGGGTCCGCGCTGGCGGCGGCGATCTCCGGTGGGTAGGTGCTCAAGAAGGCCAGGTGACTGAGGATGCGGTTCAGTTCGGCGAGCAGGGTGCGTGCCCAGACCGCGCGCGGCGGCACCTCGATCCCGGCCAGCCGCTCGGCCGCGAGAACCACGCCCAGCTCGCTGGAGAACGCGCTCAGCCAGTCATGACGGTTGGCCAGCACGATGATCTGCCGGTAGTCGCGCGCCTCGAACAGCTTCTCCGCACCGCGGTGCACGTATCCGATCACCGGCTCGGCGGCGACGATCCGGTCCCCTTCCAGGGTGAGGCTGAGCCGGAGCATGCCGTGGCCGGACGGGTGTCCCGGCCCGAGGTTGATGAGCAGCCGCTCCGCTGCGGCGCCCGCCGCGTCAGCGCTGTCAGCGACGCCCGGCGTCCAGGCACCCGTGACCGCGTCCGCGTGCCGCTGCGCCATGGCCCCCATGCTGTCACGGGCGTAGAGCCTGCGGGGCCGCCGAGTGGGCAGGCACGCAACCCGGCCGGGCAGGTCAGGCAGGCATCCGGCCGGGCGGGTCAGGCAGGCGGCCGGGCAGGCAGGCATCCGGCCGGGGGCCAGTCAGGCAGGCGTGAGGCCGGCCAGGGGGGCGGGGATGCCCAGGCCCACGGCCTGCACCAGCCAGCCAAAGGCGCCGAGCCCGTGGGCGTCGATCAGCTCGGCTTCCTCCGACGCCTGGGACAGCGCCCGGGCATAACCCAGCGGGTCGCCTCCCGCCTGCGCCAGCGGGGGCCGGCTGCCGGTCACCCCGAGCGCGCGGAGGGCCTGGCGCTGTGTGGTGAGCACGGTCATGGCCGCGCGTCCCCGGGCCGCGCATGCCAGCTGGCCTGCGTCCGCGCACGCGTCGAGCGCGACGTGTGCCGTGATGTCGCGTGACCCATCGGGGATGGCGCGCACTACCCGCCCCTCCCGGTACCCGGTGAGGGTGCCCTGCCAGGGCCGGCCCGCCCGCTGGTGGCCGTAGTCGGCGGCGACAGCGAGGCCGCGCGTGATCCGGCGGACCACCCCAGCCCAGGCCCGGCACCGCGTCCGGCCTATCTCGGCGCGGTCGCCGACCGCATGCAGCGGCCACCACGCGCGGGACCAGGCCAGGTCGGCCCGCGGGAGTGGCGGCCCCGGCCGTTCCGCGCCGCTTTCGGTCTCCACCAGCACCAGCCGCGGGCCGTCCACCGTGAGTTCCGCCACGTCGAGCGGGATGTTGTCCAGCCACTCGCTGGCGATCACCAGCCCGGTGATGGCCGCGGGCGGCGACGGGTGCCAGCGGATGCGCGGGTCGAGCCCGTCCGGTCGCGGTGTGATCTCTACCGCCCGGGCGGCGATCCGCGTCGCCAGCCCGTGGTCGCGGCTGGCCTCGCCGAGCACCTGCCCGAGCAGTTCGCCGCGGCCGGCGCCGACGTCGACCAGGTCGAGGCGGCGGGGATGACCCAGCGCGGCGTCGGCCTCGCGGAGCAGGCTCAGCATTGCCCCGGCGTATGCGGGCGAGACATGGGCGGAGGTGCGGAAATGCCGGGCCGGCGGCTCGCCCCTGGCGTAGAAGCCGGCCGGGCCGTACAAGGCGGTCCGCATGGCCTCACGCCAGGTCATCCACATTCCGCCGACTCTAGTGGCGGGACCCAGAACCAGCCTGGCGGGCAGCCGGGGAACCGCGTCTGGGCGGCACGCGTGGATATGCTGATCAGTGCCGTCTGGTACCCAGGTGCGGAGCGAGAGGGAAACTGACGCGATGCCGAACCCGGCGGGAACGCCGACCCCACCGCATCCCGCGCGGCTCCGGGTAGGGGTCATCGGGGCCGGCCGGGTCGGGGTTGCCCTCGGTGCCGCGCTCGCCAGGGCCGGCCACCAGCTGACGGGTGTGTCCGCGGTCTCCGAGGCCTCGGTGCAGCGGGCCGCGCGGATGCTGCCAGGCGTCCCGGTCAGGCAGCCGCAGGACGTGCTGGCCGGGGCCGATCTGGCGCTGCTCACCGTCCCGGACGATGTGCTGCCCGGCCTGGTGACGGGACTGAGCGCGACCGGCACCCCGCTGGAAGGCCGGCTGCTCGCCCACACCAGCGGCAGGCACGGCACCGCGGTCCTCGCGCCCGCGACCCGCCTCGGCGCGCTGCCGTTGGCCCTGCATCCGGTCATGACCTTCACCGGCCGCCCCGATGATGTGGACCGGCTGGCCGGTATCTGCTTCGGCGTGACCGCCCCCGACTCGCTCCGGCTGGCCGCCGAGGCGCTGGTGATCGAGATGGGCGGCGAGCCCGTCTTCATCGACGAAGCGAGCCGCGGGCTCTATCACGCGGCGCTCGCGAGCGCCGCCAACCATCTCGTCACGCTGGTGGTCCAGGCGGCGGAACTGCTGGGTGTCGCGGGGGTGGCCGATCCGTCCCGGATGCTCGCGCCGCTGCTGTCGGCGGCGCTCGACAACGCGCTGCGGCTGGGGGACGCCGGGCTCACCGGGCCGGTGGCCCGGGGCGACGCGGACACCGTGGCCGGCCACCTGGAGGCGCTGCGCGAGGTGTCGCCGGAGGCGCTGCGCGCCTATGTCGCGCTGGCCAGGCTCACCGCCGACCGCGCGCTGGCGGCGGGCATCCTGGATCCGCCGGACGCGCAGCGCCTGCTCGACGTGCTGGCCGGTGCGCCCCGGTGATCCCGATCCTCGCCCGGACCAGGCTCGGGCTGTCCGCCGCCCGCCGCGGCCTCGGGACGCCGGTGGTGCTGGTCCCCACCATGGGCGCGCTCCACGACGGCCACCGCGCCCTGCTCCGCCGCGCGCGCGAGATTTCCATGCCAAACGGATCGGTCGTGGTGTCCGTGTTCGTCAACCCGCTCCAGTTCGGGGCCGGTGAAGACCTCGGCCGCTACCCGCGCGACCTGGACGACGACATGATCACCTGCGCGGAGGAGCAGGTGACGCTGGTGTTCGCCCCTGGTACTGCGCAGATGTACCCGCGGGAGCAGCTGGTCACTGTCGACCCGGGGCCGATGGGGCGGGTGCTCGAGGGCGCGTCCCGGCCCGGGTTCTTCACCGGCGTGCTGACCGTGGTGCTCAAGCTGTTCCAGCTGACCCAGCCGCAGGTGGCGGTCTTCGGGGAGAAGGACGCGCAGCAGCTCGCCCTGGTCCGGCGGATGACCGCCGATCTCGATCTCGGGATTCAGATCGCCAGCGTGCCCACGGTGCGCGACCCCGACGGCCTGGCGGTCTCCAGCCGGAACAGCTACCTGTCGCCGGCCGGGCGCCGCGCCGCGCTCGCCCTGCCCGGCGCGCTGCGCGCCGGGCAGGAGGCGGCCGAGGCCGGCCCGGAGGCGGTGCTGAAGGCGGCGGGCGCGGTCCTGGACGAGGCGGCCAAGGCGGAGCCGCCGCTGGTCACCGACTACCTGGCACTGGTCGATCCGGGTACCTTCGCCCCGGTGGCGGCCGGTCATGCGGGTCAGGCGCTGCTGCTGGCGGCCGCCAGATCCGGCTCGACCCGGCTGATCGACAACGTGCCGCTCATCCTCGGAGGCCAGAGCTGACCGCGCCACGTCCGGCTGGCGCTGGCCGGCGTCGCGGCGATCAAGGACAATCATGGTGCCGCCGGGGCGGCAGGACGCGGGAAGGCCATGCTGCTGACGATTGATGTGGGAAACACCAACACGGTGCTCGGTGTGTTCGAGGGCGAGCAGGTGGTCGAGCACTGGCGCCTCGCCACCGATCCGGTACGCACCGCCGACGAGCTGGCCGTGGTGCTGCAGGGCCTGCTCGCCCAGAGCGCGGTGCTGAAGGATCCCGACATCACCGGGATCGCGCTGTGCTCGACGGTTCCCTCGGTGCTGCATGAGATGCGCGAGATGTTCCAGCGTTACTACGGCGACCTCCCCACGCTGATCGTGGAGCCGGGCGTGCGCACCGGCGTCTCGGTCCGGATGGACAACCCGAAGGAGGTGGGCAGCGACCGCATCATGAACACGGTCGCCGCGGCCCATCTCTACGGCGGCCCGGCGGTGGTGGTGGACTTCGGCACGTCGACCAACTTCGACGCCGTGAGCGAGAAGGGGGAGTTCGTCGGCGGGGCGCTCGCGCCGGGGATCGAGATCTCCGTGGATGCCCTGTCCAGGCGCGCCGCCCAGCTGCTGAAGGTCGAGCTCGCCCGCCCGGAGCACGTGATCGGCAAGAACACGGTGGAGGCGCTGCAGTCGGGCATCATCTTCGGGTTCGCCGGCCAGGTCGAGAGCATAGCCACCCGCATGACGCGCGAGCTCGCCCCCGATGATCCCGACTCGGTGACCGTCATCGCCACCGGCGGGCTCGCGCCGCTGGTCCTCGACGAGATCAGCGTGATCGACGTGCACGAGCCCTGGCTGACCTTGATCGGCCTGCGGCTGGTCTACGAGCGGAATCTCAGGGGCGAGTGACCCCGGCTCATCCCGCCTGCCCGTTCGGGTGTCATTCGCGGGTGTGGCGGGCAGGCCGGTGGCTATTACCAGGTCACCGGACCCGACAGATACGGGCAGGCCGGTGGCTATTACCAGGTCACCGGACCCGACAGATAGGGGAAAGTCATGGCGACGCAGCCACTCCAGCAACCTCCGTACCCGGTCCAGTTCGCCGTCGATTACCCGGATCGTGACCTCAACCGGGTGACCACGGCGTTCCGCATCTTCACGGTCATCCCGATCGCCATCGTGCTCGGCGCCGTGGCCGGTGGCACCTGGCATTACTCGCACCCGAACGGGACCACTGCCGTCGTCGCCGGGGCTGGCGGCCTGCTCTTCTTCGGGCCGTTGCTCATGATCCTTTTCCGCCAGAAGTACCCGCGCTGGTGGTTCGACTGGAATCTCGAGCTGCAGCGTTTCAGCAACCGGGTGGGCATCTATCTCGCGCTGATGGACGACAGGTACCCCTCGACCGACGAACACCAGTCGGTGCATCTGGAGTACGGCTACCCGGACGCGACACGTGACCTGAACCGATGGCTGCCGCTGGTCAAATGGCTGCTGGCGATCCCGCATTACATCGTGCTCTTCTTCCTCGACATCGCCGCCTTCGTGGTCGTCATCGTGGCCTGGTTCGCGATCCTGTTCACCGGCCGCTACCCCCGTGGGATGTTCGACTTCGTGGAGGGGGTCATCCGCTGGCACAACCGGGTGGTCGGCTACGCACTCACCTTGGTCACCGACCGGTACCCGCCGTTCCAGCTGGCGCCCTGAGCGCCGGGCGCCCAGGCAGGTGGCGGCCGTCCAGATCGCCCGGCTGCCTCCGCGCGGGCCGCTGCCCCGGTGCCCCGTGGCGGCGGTTAATCCCGGTGCCGGGCGGATGCCACGGCCGGTACCCTCTTCCGGGTGGAAGACGATCAGGTGCCAGCCGGTGACGTGCATGGGCACGGGGGCGGCCAGCCCGGCGTGCCGGAGCAGATGCAGGTCCGGCTGGGCAAGCGCGAACGGCTGCTGGCGTCGGGCATCGACCCCTACCCGGTCGGCTTCCCCCGCACCGCCACGATCGGCGAGATCCGGGCGCGCTACCCGGATCTGCCGCCCGACACCGCGACCGGCGAGCGGGTGGGGGTGGCCGGCCGGGTGATGCTGTCGCGCATCGGCGGGAAGCTCTGCTTCGCGACCATCCGCGACGGCACCGGCGACATCCAGATCATGATCTCGGCGGACCGGGTCGGCCCCGAGGCGCTGGCGTCGTGGAAGCACGACGTGGACCTCGGGGATCACGTCGGCGTGGAAGGCGAGGTCATCACCTCGCGGAGCGGGGAGCTCTCCGTCCTGGCCGGCTCGTTCGCCATCACGGCCAAGAGCCTGCGGCCCCTGCCGGAGAAGCACAGAGGCTTGTCGGACGTGGAGTCGCGGGTCCGCCAGCGTTATGTCGATCTGATCGTCAACCCGGAAACGAGACGGATGGCGGAGCTCAAGAGCGCTGTCATCCGCTCGATCCGGGAGGAACTGCACGCGCGTGGCTTCCTGGAGGTGGAGACGCCGGTGCTGCAGGCGGTGCACGGCGGGGCCAACGCGCGCCCGTTCGCCACCCACATCAATGCCTACGACCTGGACATCTACCTGCGGATCGCGCTGGAACTGCACCTCAAGCGGCTGGTGGTCGGCGGCGTCGAGAAGGTCTTCGAGATCGGCCGCATCTTCCGCAACGAGGGCGCGGACTCCACCCACAACCCCGAGTTCACCATGCTCGAGGCCTACGAGGCGTACGGCGACTACAACACGATCGGCACCCTCACCAGGGAACTGATCCAGGCGGCCGCGGTGGCGGCTCTCGGCGGCACGGTCCTGCGGCGCGCGGACGGCGGCGAGTACGACATCGGGGGCGACTGGCCGCTGAAGACGGTGCACGGCGCCGTATCCGAGGCGCTGGGCGAGGAAGTGACGCCCGGCACCAGCGAGGAGCACCTGCGCAAGCTGTGCCTGCAGGCGGGGATACCGACCGAGCCGGGCTGGGACGCGGGCCACATCGTGCTGGAGATGTACGAGCGGCTGGTGGAGCGGCAGACCGTGGCGCCGACGTTCTACCGGGACTTCCCGGTCGAGGTCTCGCCGCTGACCCGCGCGCACCGGGAGGACCCGCGGCTGGCCGAGCGATGGGACCTGGTGGCGTTCGGCACCGAGATCGGGACCGGTTACTCCGAGCTCATCGACCCGGTCGAGGAGCGGGCCAGGCTGACCGCGCAGTCACTGCTCGCCGCCGGTGGCGATCCCGAGGCGATGCGGCTGGACGAGGACTTCCTGCGCGCGCTGGAGTACGGCATGCCGCCGACCGGCGGGATGGGTGCGGGCATCGACCGGATCCTGATCATGCTGACCGGCGAGAGCATCCGGGAGACGATCCTGTTCCCGATGGTCCGCCCGGAGTAACCGGGCGGCGCCGGGATTCGCCGGCGGGCTCAGCCGACGATGCGGACAGCGCCCACGTAGACGTCCCACATGACCGGCTCCACCTGGACATCCTCCCCGAAGTTGGGGGCGTCGACCATCAGGCCGTTGCCGATGTAGAGGCCGACATGGCCGATGTCGGGGTAGAAGAACACCAGGTCCCCCGGCTGCAGGTCGGCCCGTGACACGTGCACGCCCATGTTCCACTGGTCGCCGGTGAAGTGCGGCAGGCTGATGCCGACCTGGGCATAAGCCCACAGCACCAGGCCCGAGCAGTCGAACTCGCCAGGCCCGGCCGCTCCCCAGACGTAAGGGTCGCCCCGCCGGGTCAGCGCGAACCGCAGGGCCTGGGCGCCGATCGTGTTGGCGGTGGGGATCTGGATGTCGGGGTAGTTGCCGGTCTTGTTGAAGACCGCCATGGCCTTGGCGAACACCGCGCTGTTGAGAATGTTGATCTTCTTCTGGGCCGCGTCCCGCTTGACGGCCATCTGGGCCGACAGCTGGGCGGCGATCTTGCCCTGCTGCAGCGAGGCCTCCCTGGCCCGCTGAGCCGCCGCCACCGCCGCGGCCATCTGCCCAACCCGGTCGCCGTTCTCCTGCTGCAGCTGCTGCAGGAAAGCGGAACGGCTGAGCAGGTTCTGCGGGCTGCCGTTCGTCAGCATCGCCAGCGGTGTCACCAGCCCGCTGTTCATGTAACTCTGCGCCGCGAGCTGGCCGATGCTGAGCTGGCCGGCGTTGAGCCTGATGAGGTCCTCGGCGTAGGTGCGCTGCGCGACCTTCGCCTCGGCATGCGCCTGGCTGAGCTGGATGCGGAGCCCGTTGTACTGCTCGTCGAGCGAGTTGATCTCGTTCGACAGCGTGCGCGCCCTGGTGATCAGGGTCTGCAGATTGGGCGCTGGCCTGGCCGGCGCGGCGGAGCTCACGCTGCTGGGGAGAACGAAGCTGGCCAGGGTGGCCGCCCCCACCAGGGTGGCAGTTCGCCGCCAGACGCGGCCGTGCCGCCATTGGCGGCGGGCCCGTTGTGGATCACTTTGACTATGCCTGACAGGAGGCACGCGCTCCACGTGGGGTTCCTCTCCTCAAGCGCCTGTGCCTCGCCCGAGGATCCGGGGATCGTGCTGGTGCGGGGCGTCAGCGACGGTCACGCGTCTGGCTAGCGCCGAATGCTAATGGATCAGGGCCCTGCCGCGAGGCTGAACGAGTGAAATTTTTGTAATGAGGGCGCGGCGGCGGGCTCAGGAAATGCCGGAATGGTGGGCCCAGCGCCCGGGCATTATGGCGGCCCGGTGTCGCGTCATTTAGCATCTCCGCAGGTCAGAGCCCACTCAAGATTCCTCATCCAGCTGCGTGATTTGCGTGTGATGTGCCTGGAATTTCCTGCCATCCCGGCCCTGGGGGCAATCCGTGGCTGGGCGGTGACGTTACGTGGGGCAATTGCCGCTGGTCGCGTTGGGTAACCGGATGAGACGCCAGCGGTGGCGGGCCACTGCCGGGATGTCACACGCTATGGTGTGCGGGCAATGGAGTATGCGATCAGGCGCGCGCAGACCCGGGACGTGCGGGCGATCGGCCGGCTGGTGGATGACAATGTCGCTTCCGGGCGGCTGCTCGCCAAGGCCACCGTCACCCTGTACGAGGACGTGCAGGAGTTCTGGGTCGCCGAACGCGCAGGTGACGGGGAGATCATCGGCTCCGGGGCCCTTCACGTCATGTGGGAGGACCTGGCCGAGATCAGGACGATCGCGGTACGCGCGGGCTGCCAGGGAAACGGCATCGGCCACCGGCTGGTGGAGGCGCTGCTCGGCAGCGCGCGTGAACTCGGCGTGCGCCGGGTCTTCGTGCTGACCTTCGCGGTCGGGTTCTTCGCCGGGCACGGCTTCAAGCAGATCGACGGGTCGCCGGTCTCGCACGAGGTGTACGAGGAATTGCTGCGTTCCTACGACGAAGGAGTCGCCGAGTTCCTCGACCTCGACCGGGTCAAGCCCAACACCCTGGGCAATACCCGCATGCTGCTGCATCTGTCGTGATGCCCTTGCGGGGCTACCCGAGCCTGTTCCCGCGGCTCACAGCAGGCGCAGCTGGCGATCGGCGGGACGCCGGGGCTGAGGCGGCGCCGTACGGGAGATCAGGCTCTGGGAGATCGCGGCCAGGAAGGGCGACGGGCCGGTCGCGGTAACCGTTCCGTGGCGGCGGCGTCTGGCGGCGCTGGTGAGAAACAGATATGTCCGCGCCCGGGTCATGCCGACGAACAGCAGGCGCCGCTCTTCGGCCAGGTCCGGCGCCGGCCGGGATGCCGCGCCGCCGGCGGCCGGCCCTGCAGCCACCGGCCCTCCGGTCGCCACGCCGTTGGCCGCTGAACCGCTGGCCGCCGCGCTCTCGCCGGTCGCCGGGACGCTGCTTGCCCCGGGCGGGCCGTATCCCGGCAGCCAGAGCGGCAGCAGGCCGCGTTCGCATCCAGCGACGAATACGGCGCTGAACTCCAGCCCCTTGGCGGCATGCAGCGTCAGCAAGGCGATCGCGTCGGCACGCGGGTCCAGGGCATCGGCTTCGGCGCCCAGCGCGATCTCGGTCAGGAACCTCTCCAGGTCGGCACCGCACCGGCGGGCGAGCGGGGCCAGCACCTCGCCTGCAGCCAGGGCATCCACGGCGGCCGCCCGGCCGGCGGCGCTGCGGCCGGTGGGGCCGCGGCCGGCCAGCTTGCGCACCGCCGCCGCCAGGCAGCCAGCGACGGTGCCGCCCTGGTCACCCCCGCTGGCCAGGCCGGCCAGGGCCATCTCACGCACGATCTCCGGTACCGCCGTACGCCGCTGCAGCAGATCGTGTGAACGCTTGCTGAACGGGAGCCCGGCCCGGGTCAGCGCCTGGCCGAGCGGCCCGGCCTGGGCGTCGGTGCGGTAGAGGACGGCGATGTCGGCCAGGGCGAGCCCTGGCGCGCCGTGCCCGTCCGCCCGGCCGGTGTCCAGCGAGTGGAACGACGCGCCGCCGAGCAGCCGGTCGATGGCCCCGGCGATCCAGGCCGCCTCGCCCTGTTCGTCACCGGCCTCGTGGACGGCGACGCCGGGTGCACGGATGGCCGTCCCGCCCCGCGCCGCCGGCCCGGCCCGGCCCGGCTGGCCCGCCCCGGCCGCTGGCGGCTCCGCGGCTTGCAGGACGCGCCCGGGCACCAGGGTGGATGGCGCGATGGCCTGGAGCGCGGCAGCGACGATGACCGGAGCCGACCGGTAGCCGCGCGTCAGCTGGACCGTCGTAGCTGCCGGATAGTCCTCACCGAAGCGCAGGAAGAAAGCCACATCCGCGCCGCGGAAACCGTAGATGGCCTGATCGGGGTCGCCGATGACGGTAAGCCCCGCGCCGTCCCCGCCCAGCAGCCGGAGCAGTGCGTACTGGCTGGCGTCGATGTCCTGGTACTCGTCGACGCTGATCAGTTGCCAGCGCCCGCGCAGCCGTTCCGCCAGTGCGGGCTCGTCGCCCAGCAGCGTGACCGGCAGGCTGACCAGGCCGTCGAAGTCGACGAGGTCGCGTGCGGCCAGGGCCTTGCCGAACTCGGCCCGGCGTTCCGGGTCGGCCGCCGCGGCCGCGAGCAGCTGCCGCCCAGCACGCTGCGAGCCTGCGATCTCCGCGGCAACGCCGAGCCTGGCCTGCTCGTCGGCGATGCCGAAGTCGGGGGTCAGGCCCGCCCGGGCGGCATGCTCCCGCAGGATCATCAGGCCAAGCCCGTGGAAGGTGGTGACCGTCAGCCGGTCCGCCTGGCCGGGGGCCAGCCGGTCCAGTCGCTCCCGCAGCTCCCCGGCCGCCCGGCGGGTGAAGGTGAGCGCGAGACAGGCCCCGGGGTCGCCGCCGCGCTCGGTCACCTGCGCGGCGATCCGGTAGGTGAGCGCGCGCGTCTTGCCCGTGCCGGGGCCCGCGATGATCA
>Ga0335080_10006500_pt1 | contig 12077 bp, 7 predicted proteins | sample Lox_Sample_34_FD_206720 | JGI IMG/M metagenome (GOLD analysis project Ga0335080, IMG submission 206720) | Soil microbial communities from Loxahatchee National Wildlife Refuge, Florida, United States - Lox_Sample_3.4 | ecosystem: Environmental > Terrestrial > Soil > Wetlands | place: USA: Florida...
GATTACAACGCCACGTGGGATGCGCTCTATGCACGCCACTTGGTGAGGCGGCTGTGGGCCGAGGAAGTCCACGACGCGGTTGCGCAATCGAGCAATATCATTCCGAGCTACAACGTGGCGCTGAATGGAACACTGCACTGGGCGATGCAGTTTCCTGAGCCGTTGAACACACCGACGGCGGGCAGTGCAGTGACGCCATTTCTCGATGCGTTCCTGCGCGGCAATCGCGACGACCAGGTTCGCTCGGGCGATGGCTCGATCCTACAGGCGCTGGACCTGATGAACGATCCGTTTGTCATGAGCCGCACGAAAGCGAACGGGCCCGCGTCCAGCCTGCTCGTCCAGGCGGTGGGCCAGCCCAATACACAACTGGTGGACACGCTGTACATGGCCGTGCTGTCGCGCCATCCGTCGAGCGACGAGACCACGGCGGCGGTGAACCTTTTGACCGCGGGGAGCCGCAATCAGCAAGCCGAGAACCTGTTGTGGTCGCTCTACAACAAGGTGGATTTCATTTTCAATTACTGAGGCTGCCATGAACGAACAACAAAGAGTCAACCGATTTTTCGAACGGCATCCGTATCAGCACAAAACGTTCTTTGAGCGGCCATACGTCAGCCGGCGGCGGTTTTTCGAGATCCTCGGAGCTGGTGTGAGCGGTGCGTACCTGCTGCCGCAGTTCGCGCGCGCCGAAAGCGACACGTCGACCGCCGGCGTCACAACCCAGAACACGGCGAAAAACGTAATTTTCATCCTGCTGGCAGGGGCGATCAGCCACACCGACACGTTCGATCTGAAGGTGGTCGACGGCGTGACGCCCACGAATTTCGAGCCGGCCACTGTGAATGGCGTCAACTGGCCGATGGGGCTCTTGCCCAAAACCGGCGCACTGCTCCCGGACCTCGCCATCGTGCGGTCGATGCAGGCGCACGCGCTGGTGCATATGCTGGCGCAGCACTGGACGCAGATCGGCCGCAATCCCGCGGCGGCGTTGGGCAACATTGCGCCGAATATCGGCAGCATCGTCGCCATCGAAAAGTACAAACCGGGTCAGCTGTTCCCGCCCTTCCTTGCGTTGAACTCCGCCGCCTGCGTGGGGAATGGGTATCTCTCCGCCCAATACGCTCCCTTCAAGGTGGCTCCGGCGGCGGCTGGTCTCGCAAACACGGCTAATCCGAACGACCCCAATGGAACGAACGGGCGGTTTCAGGCGATGTACTCGGGGCTGCAGAAGCTCGACGGACCGTTGCGGACCAATTCGCCATATGGAAAGCCGCTCGAGGATTACAACGATTTCTACGCCGCCGCCGAACAGATGATGTACAACCAAACCGTGAAGACCGCGTTCAGCTTCACCACGGCCGATTCCCAGCGGTACGGCTCGAGCGGTTTCGGCAACGCGTGCCTGGTGGCCAAGCAGGTGCTCGCCGCGGATCAGGGCACGCACTTCGTCCTCATCACGTTCGGCAGCTGGGACATGCACCAGGACATCTACGGCAAACAGAATCCCAAGGGGAACAACCTCTACACCATGGGCAAACCGCTGGACGATGGGTATTCAGCGCTGATCTCCGATTTAAAATCGAGCGGGCTTCTGGACAACACGATGGTTGCGATGGTGGGCGAGTTCGGCCGCACGGTGGGCCCGGTGACCGCCGCCGGCGGCCGTGACCATTGGCTCCAGCAGTCTGCGGTCTTCGCCGGTGCGGGAGTCAAGGGTGGGCGTGCCATCGGGTCGACTGACAGCACGGGTGCGTCCACGAACGACCCGGGCTGGTCGCGGCTACCGTCTACTCAGCGATGGGAATCGACTGGACCACGGTCCGCCATGATGATCCCTTCGGCCGTGGGTTCGAGTACGTCCCATTTTCTGAGCAGGACCTGTACGGACCGATCAACGAGCTCTGGGGGTGATCCGCGGAGGGCATACAATGTGGAGCAATGGTTTCTCGCAGGAGTTTTTTGACCATTGCCCCCTGCGGCGCGGCGGCTTGGGCGTATGCGCAGACGGCTCGGATATCCAGCGGGAAGTATGCGCCCGCCGATTATCCCATCCAGGCGAAGCGGCACTCGGAAGTCACGCTGAAGGACGCGTTCTGGAAACCCAAGGTCGACCGCAACGCGGAAGTCACCATTCCGTTTGAATTTCAGAAACTGGCGGAACGCGGGTACGATCGCGGACTTAGCGGAGGTGTGCTCGAAGGGGCGATCCTCTCGCTTCAGGTGCACCCGGACGCAAGGCTGCAGGCGCTGGTCGACGCGCAGATCCAAAAGCTGGTGCAAGCGCCGCGCCGTGGAACCAGCGGGAACTGTTGGACCACTCCATCGAGGCCGCGGCCGCGCTGTACGACGACTTCCGGTTGCACAATCCTCCTTTTTCCGGCGGAGAGCGCGATGCCATCAACTGCATCCAGCTTTACCGGGTGACGCACGACCGCAAACACCTGGATTTGGCGAAGCACTACCTGGACATCCGCGGGCTGGAGGACTCGGTGAACCGCAGCCGGCACAACCAGTCGTATAGACCGGTCACCGAGCAGAGCGAAGCCGTCGGACATGCGGTGAACTGCGTCAGTCTGATGGTGTCGCTGGTGGATGTGGGCGTTCTAACCGGCCTGCGCGAGTACTTCGACGCCGGGCAGCGCATGTGGCAGGACGCCGCCTATCGCAAGATGTACATCACGGGCGGTGTGGGGTCCACAGGCAATGAAGGGTTCGGCGAGGCTTACTCTTTACCCAATATATCCGCTTATGCGGAGACTTGCGCCGTCCTGATGTTCATGACCCTCAATCATCGGCTGTTTCTGGCTACCGGAGATAGTAAGTTCATCGACGTGATGGAAAGGGGGATGTACAACAATGCGGTGGATGGGGTATCCGCATCGGGAAACCGGTTCTTCTATGTGAACCGGCTGGCGAGCGCCGGGGATGGTCGGGACGAGCGCTGGGAGCGGGCTTCGCTGGAGTGTTGCCCGCCGAATCTTGTACGGTTTCTGGCGGGGATGCCGGGGTTCATTTACGCCCAGGACAAAAAGGATGCAATTTACATCAACTTATATGTGTCGAGTGACGCTTCATTTAAAGTCGGCGGCAAACACTTAGCGATTTCAATGAATAGCAAGATGCCTTGGGAGGGTAAGTCGAAAGTGACCATATCCGCGCCTGAGGAGGTTCGTGGCGTTATTAAGCTGCGAATCCCGGGGTGGATGAGGAACCAGGTGACGCCGGGCGACCTGTATTCCTATGTAGAGAAGCTGGAGAAACCACCCAGAGTTTGGGTAAACGGTAAGGCGGCCCCGGATGTCGACCGGCTCGGATACGTGACCATCGACCGAACCTGGAAGAGCGGTGATGCGATTGAGCTTGATTTTCCGATGGCGCCCAGGAAAGTGGTGGCCTCACCGAAAGTGAAGGAGGACCGGCGCAGGATGGCCATCGAGCGCGGACCGATCGTCTATTGCGCCGAGTGGCCCGATCTGTCGGGGGGGCGCGCGCTAGACTTGCTCGTCCGGCCGGATGCGGAGCTGAAGACCGCTGTAAATAACGGCGCTACGACGATCGAGACGGAAGCCGGCAGCATCGTCAACCCGGTGCGCGCCGCAAGACGGGTGCGGCTTATACCGTATCATTTATGGGCGAATCGCGGGCCGGGCGAGATGACCGTCTGGCTTTCGACTGCCGGTTACGAAATTGGCGACACGGGCCCGGCGGGCGGATTGATTTTTTACGAGAATCCGAACTACGCAACGGACGGATGGCGGTATCTCGAAGCCGCGCCGTTCGACCAGAGTGCGGGGGCGAAGTGGGGATGTTTTCGTAAGGCGGTCCAAGGCGCGCGCGGGACCGGTGTGGGGACCGGTAAGCAGAACACCGACGACATGCTCGCGGCGTGCGCCGAGCCGGGCAGTGCTGCATCTCTCTGCGCCAACCTTAGCGTGAATGGCGTGCGCGGGTGGTTTCTACCGTCGCGCGATGAACTGGCGCTGATGTACAAAAACCTGCATGCCAAAGGGCTGGGCGGGTTTGAGGATCGTGGAGTGGCGGACAATTTTACCTACTGGAATTCGTCGCAGGACTCGGCGGATATGGCGGGGCACATCGATTTCGCCGATCTTGGCCGTCAGCACGGCGATGACAAGGACTTTCCGCGGCGGGTGCGGGCGGTGAGGACCTTTTAGATCCGCGGTAGATCCACGCTTCACGCGGTGCGGGACGTGGGCGTCCCGCGGAGACCTGGGGGTCTGCTCCACAAGAACACGAACTACTCGTCCCGCAATGCGACCATCGGGTCGACTCGCATGGCGCGGCGGGCCGGAATCACCGTGGCCATCAACGCAACGCCGGCGAGCAGCACGGCCACTCCGCCAAACGTCGCCAGATCGTGTGGGCTGACTCCGAACAGTAAGCTGGCCATCAGCCGGGTGAGGCCGATTGCCCCGGCAATACCCAGCAGAATCCCGAGTCCTGCGAGCGTCATCCCTTCACGGACCACCAGCCCTAAAATGGAGCCAGTCCGTGCGCCCAGCGCAACCCGCACTCCGATATCGTGTGTGCTCTGGCTGACCAGGTACGCCATCACGCCATACACCCCGACGGCAGCCAGCAGCATGGCAAATAACGCGAACCCGCCTAGCATGGCGGTGGTGAAACGCTGGCGGGCTAAGGAGTCGTGCAGGCGGTCCTGCATGGTGCGGATCTCATATACCGCCGCGTTCGGTTCGGCGGCGCGAACTTCGTGAACAATCGCGCCGGTCAGGCTCTCCGGTTCCACGGAGGTGCGCGCAACAAGGTACATTCCGTTGCTCGGCTGCTGTGACTGCGGGAAGTAGGTGACGATCTTACTGTCCGCATCCAGCCCGTATTGCTTCACCACGCCCACAACACCGCAGATGGTGAACGGCTTGTTAGGGGTGTCAAACCAGACGTGCTTTCCGACCGCGGTCTCATGCGGCCAGAATCGCTGGGCAAACTTGGAGTCGATGATCACAACCTGTTGCGCGTCCGGTGTGTCGTGCGGGTCAAAGAACCGGCCCTGCAGAAGAGGGATTTCCATCGTGCGGAAATAGCCGGCGCTGGCGGTGCGGAGATCGACCTGCAATTCCTGCCCAGGCGGCGGGTTATAACCTTCCACCTTGATTTGGCCCCATCCGACCGTTCCAGTGAGCGGCAGCACGTCCACGCGGCCTTGGGACTTTACACCGGGGAGATGCGAAACTCGGCGCTCCACCTCGTCCCAAAATTGGGCGGAAGCTTGCCGCTGTCCCCTGAACTTCGGGCCACTGACCACAACCTGCATGGTGAGCACGTGGTCGGTCGTGAATCCGGGTTGTACTTGCTGAAGACGCACGAAGCTGCGGATGAGGAGACCGGCGCCGGTGAGCAGGATCAGCGAGAGCGCCACTTCCGCGACCACGAGCAAGCCGCGCAGACGGTTGCTGGTGAGGCGCAACCCGGCGTCGCTCTGCCCGCTGCGGCCGCCGGATTTCAATGAAGTGAACAGGTCTACGCTGACGGCGCGCCACGCCGGCGCGAGACCGAACAGGATTCCCGTAATCAAAGCGATTCCGAACGTAAACGCCAAGACGCTGCCGCTGATTCCGATCTCTTCGAGGCGTGGAATGTTGCCGGGGTTCAGCGTACGTACGACGTAAAGGCTCCACTTCGCGATCAACAGGCCGGCCGCACCGCCCAGGATCGCGAGCAGCACGCTTTCGGTGAGCATTTGACGCGCGAGTCGTCGCCAGCCTGCGCCCAGCGCTGCGCGGATTGCGACCTCTTTCTGCCGACCCGCCGAGCGCGTCAGCAGCAGGTTGGCCACATTCGCGCACGCGATCAACAGCACCAGTCCGACCGCCCCCAGCACTACGAGCAGGGCGCGACGCACGTCGCCCACCACTTGCTCCTGCAGGCCGATAACGTCCATGCCGTAGGTACGATCGCGCTTGTCTTTCTCGCGAATGCGGGCGGCGATGACGTCGACATCGGACTGCGCCTGGCGAAGCGAGACGCCAGGTTTGAGCCGCACCATGATGTTGTAGTTCTCGTCTCCGCGGCGCTGTGCGGCGTCGGCGCCCAGCGGTAAGGGCGCGAAGATGTCGATTTTGTCCATCGGCCCTTCAGAGGGCATCACCTCGGCGTTAACCATGAATTCGGGGCGGAGCACGCCGGCTACGACGAATGGATTGCCGTTCAGCATGATCGTGCGGCCCACCACCTGACCGTCGCTATTGAAGAGGCGCTTCCACGCCCGATTGCTCAGGATGGCGACGGCGGGCTTGCCAGGCTTGTCCTCTTCCGGCAGGAGCAGGCGGCCGAACAGCGGCTTCGCCCCGAGCATCCGAAGGAGGCTCGATTGCGTGCGCAGGACGTCGACGCGCTCGGGTTGGTCGAGGCCGGTGAGCGTCCATGTCCGGCTCTGCGCCAGCGCCATCTCTTCGAACGAGTGGTTCTCGTTCTGCAGATCGATGTACTGGCCCGGCGACGGCCAGTCGCGGAAGATGCCGATGCCCGGCGAGTGCAGCCAGATGTTCGCAAGGCGGTTCGGGTGCGGATAAGGGAGTGGCCGCAGCAGCAGCGCGTCGACCACGCTGAATATCGCCGAGTTGGCCCCGATGCCGATGGCCAGCGAGGCGACGATGACGACGGTCAGGCCGACGTTTTTGCGCAGCGTGCGTAATGCGAAACGGATCTCTTGCATAAGTGCGTGCATCCCGGTCCTCCACGTAGCTGAATGTGAGTATGACGCGGCGGCGGCCGGTTTGATAGCTCAGTGGCCGAATCGTTCTCGCCAGGGGATCCGGGCGGTGAGTTGCATCGCTACGAAAAGCGTGATGACGCATCCGATTGTAACGGTCAGTCCGGTGAATCCCTGAAAAAAGAAGGCATACGAGAACAACACCAGGTACAGAAACTGCGCGCCGCAAGCTTCGACGGCGGCGAATCGTGGACCGACCACCAGCCGCAGGTAGCTGACCACGAGGAACACCGACACCGCCGCGGCGACGACGAATGCGGCGTGGATCGAGATATGGTCCACCAGGTAGGCCAGCAGCAGGTGGAAGGCGAAGAACGCACCGGCGAGGAAGAAGTAATTCATTGGGTGCAGTTCGAGGCCGCGGATGGTCGTGAGCATGAACATCACGAAGAAGAACAGCAGCAGCGAAACAGGCGCGAAGTAGCTGATCCTGCCGGCGAGCGGTCCGGGCTGGAGCTTCTCGGGCATGGTCATGCCGATTTGGAAGCCGGAGATGAGGTTGCGGTAACGCCACACCAGGTCCCATCCGTGCGGCGTCTCGCGTTTTTCGGTGGGCGAGAGGGTGTCTGGCGGGAAGTCGATCTGCTTGAAGTTGGTGGTCATGGCGAGTTCGAAATCGCGCGACTCGGTGACGTCGTCGCCGGGTTTGTAGCGCCAGCTTTCGAGACCCTGGGAACGATAGGCTACGTGCAGTGTGGCGGCGGCGCCGGGATGCAGGGAGGCTTCAAGCGAGGCGCCTTCTTTGTCGGAACGGAAAGGGATCGGGCGACCGTCCAATTCCATTACGAAGCCGTCATACACGGCTTTGGCAGCGGGGAAGAAGAGACGGAAGGTGATCTTTTGGGGCTCGCCGGTCGGATTTTGGAAACTGTAGCGGCTGTCGAAATCGACGGTGTAGGTGCTGAACCAGAGCAGGCCCTTCTGACGGTAGTCAAGCGCGAGGTTGACGTGGGCCCGGCTGCGCTCGAGCGGAATCGCAACAGGCACGTTGCGCGTTTCCATGCGGACGACGGTCTTGCTGTTCTCCTGAGTTTCCACCCGGACCAGTTGGGGTTTCTCGTAGCTCGCCGACGGTGGGCGTTGCTCGTGCGGCATGCCCCAGGTGGAACCAACGCCGGGGGTGAGGCGCGTGTCGGAATCGTGTGTGCGGTAATCGATGGTGGCGCCGAGGATTACCCAGGCGATGGAGGTGAGCACGAAGATGAGCGTGATGGCAGCTATGCGGATGAACATGCTTTGAATTGTAGAGTACTTTTAAATACAATGCAAGAGAGCCGCCTTCGGCGGTGGCCGAACGTGGATGTCCGGCCGCAGACCCTCCAGGACTGCGTGGGACGTTCCACGTCCCGCTCTGTGTCGCGACGAAAACCTGCAATCTGGCTGCACACCCGCACTATCACGCTACAATCATCGTTCTATGCGCCGCATGATCTACTTGCTCGCGGCCGCTGCGCTCACCTACGCGCAAAAACGGCCTTTCGACGCTGATGCCCTCATGGAGCTTAAGCGGATCAGCGATCCGCAGATCTCTCCAGACGGTCGCATGGTGGCGTTCACCATCCAGACCGTGGATGTCCCAAACAACCGCAAACCGCGGCAAGTCTGGGTAGTCGACCTCAATGGCGGCGCGCCGCGCCAAATCACGCGCGACGGCAATAACGAACGCGCCCGCTGGTCGCCCGATTCCCGGCGGCTCGCCTTCGTTTCCGATCGCGGCGGCTCCTCCCAAATCTGGCTGATGGACCCCGACGGCGGCAATCCGAAACAGGTGACCAACGTCTCCACGGAAGCCGGCGGCGTGCTTTTCTCGCCCGACGGAAAAAACCTTGTCTTCACCAGCGACGTGTTTCCCGCCTGCGGCGGCGACGACGCATGCAACAAACGAAATCTCGACGCCGCCAAGAACAACAAGGTGCAGGCGCGCATCTATACCGAACTGCTCTACCGGCACTGGATGACATGGCAGGCGGCGCGCCGCAGCCATCTCCTCGTCGTCCCCGTCTCTGGAGGACCGGCCAAAGATCTCACTATCGGCACGCGTGACGTTCCACCCTTTTCCCTCGGCGGCCCCGACGATTACGACATCTCGCCAGATGGCAAGGAAGTCTGCTTCTCCATGAATGCCGACCCCGTGCCGGCCATCAGCACCAATTCCGATCTGTACGTGGTTTCCATCGCCGGCGGAGATCCACGCCGCATCACCGCCACCCCTGGCGCCGATTCCAGCCCGCACTACTCTCCCGACGGTAAGTACATCGCCTGGCGCGCGCAGTTCCGAGCGGGCTACGAAAGCGACCGCTGGCGCCTGATGACGCTGGAGCGCTCCACCGGCAAAGTCAACAACCTCACCGAGACCCTCGACCGCTGGGTCGATAGCTTCACCTGGTCGCCGGATTCCGCCAACATCTTTTTCACCACGGCGGACCGCGGCCGCCAAGCCATACAACTGATTTCGGTGAACGGCGGCTCCCTCCGCATCCCGGCCAGCGGCGACAGCGAACTCGATGATATGCAACTCACCCGCGATGGCAAGACGATGGTCTACACGCAGGTGACCGGCGTCTCCCCCGCCGAAATCTATCGCGCGTCCTCCGGCGGCGGCACTCCTGTCGCATTGACCCATCTCAACGACGACGTGCTCAACACTCACCAGCTCACGCCGCTCGAGGAGTTCTGGGTAAACAGCACGGACGGTACGCGCGTTCAGAACTTCGTCGTCAAGCCGTACGGATTCCAAGCCGGCCGCCGATATCCCGTGCTCATGCTCATCCACGGGGGGCCGCAGGGACATTGGGGACACTCGTGGACCTATCGCTGGAATGCACAGGTCTTCGCCGCGGCAGGCTATGTCGTCGTGATGCCAAATCCGCGCGGATCGACCGGCTACGGCCAGAAGTTCATCGACGAGATTAATGGCGACTGGGGCGGCCGCGCCTACGAGGACATCATGGCCTCCACCGAATACGCGGCCTCGAGCCTCGGTTACGGCGATGGCCAGCACATGGGCGCCGCCGGGGGCTCCTACGGCGGATACATGATCGATTGGATCCTCGGCCACACGCAGCGCTTCAAAGCGCTGGTGTCCCATGATGGCGTCTATGACTTGACCAGCGAGTTCGGCGCGACCGAGGAACTTTGGTTCCCGCTATGGGAATTCGGCGGCACGCCGTGGGAAAAAGCAGAAGAGTACGCCAGGTGGTCGCCTAGCAGTTACGCAAAGGAGTTCAAGACCCCCACGCTGGTGATCCACGGCGAGCAGGACTTCCGCGTCCCCTACGATCAGGGCATGGCGCTGTTCACCGCACTGCAAATGCAGAAAGTTCCCTCCAAGCTCCTGGTGTTTCCCGATGAAGGCCACTGGGTGCTCAAACCGCAGAACAGCCTGCTGTGGTACAAGACCTTCATCGACTGGATCGATTCCTGGGTGAAGAAGTGAAACTACTCATAGCCGTTGTTTTTTTGGTGATCGTTGGTTTGATCGCCGCCGTTGTAATGTCCGGCCACACGGCCGTAATGCTGACGAGTCCGAAGGCCATCGGTGTCAGCACGCCGGTTTCCGTGGACGTCCAGAATCCGCATGGCGTCCGCCGCGTCAGCGCGTTTCTGGAACAGGACGGCGCGCGGTATCCGCTCTATGAAGAGACCGCACCATCCAACCGCCTGCTGATCAAGCGGCACGAACCCGCGCGGCGCATCAATTTCGAGGCCGGAAAAAACAAAGCGCCGAATTTGAAGGAAGGCAAAGCCCGGCTCGTAGTCGAGACCGTTTCGAACGATTTTCGCGGCGCGAAGGATACCGCTGCGACTGATGTCGATGTCATCCTCGCGCCGCCTCGCGTGGTCGCCGACGGCTTTCAACATTACATCAACCAGGGCGGCATGGAGCTGGTTACCTTCACGCCGTCGGGTTCGTGGACTCAATCGGGCGCCAAGGTCGGCAAATACAGCTTTCGCAGCTTCCCGCTGCCAGGCCACGCAGGCCAGCGTTTTTCAATGTTCGCCTATCCCTGGGATCTGCCCGACAATATCAACCCGCTGGTCTTCGCCAGCAATATCGCCGGGACCGAGGCGATCGCACATTTCTGGTTCAAACTGTTCCCGAAGAAGTTTCGCGTCCGCGATTTTCCGATCGACGATGCACTGATGCAAAAACTGGTGGATTCCGTCGACCCAACCGGCCAACTGGCTCCCGGTCCCGATCTCCTGCATCGATTCCTGACCATCAACGGCGACCTACGCCGCAAAAATAACCAGCAGCTTGCCGACTTGCGTTTCAAGACCGAAGAGAAGATTCTCTGGAACGGCCCGTTCGTCCACTACGGCAAGGAGGAAGCCAACTTCGCCGACGTACGGAACTACATCTATCACGGCAAGCAGGTCGACCAGCAGGTGCACCTCGGTTTCGATCTATCCGACGTACAGGACGCCCCTGTGAACGCCGCCAACGACGGTCGCGTAGTTTGGGCCGGCGACTTGGGCATCTACGGCAACTGTATCGTCCTCGACCACGGCTACTCGCTTCAGTCCATCTACGGCCACATGCGCCAGATCGACGTCAAGGTCGGCGACATGGTGAAGAAAAGCCAGAAAATGGGCATAGCCGGCCAGACCGGCCTCGCGGGCGGCGTGCATGTCCACTTCAGCATGCAAGTCGACGGCGTCCAAATCAACCCGCGCGAGTGGTGGGACGAGCACTGGATCAAGGACCGGATCCTCAGCAAAGTGGCGCCCCAATAAGAATAAGAACGACGCGGAACAAAAGGCTCTAATATCTCGTATCGTTCGGCATGCGCAGAATTCTACTGTTCACGCTCCTCTTGTCCACCGCAGCCCTGGCGCAGCCCGCCCCAGGCCGCCAGTTTCTTTTCCGGATTGAGCCAGTCCGACCGGATTTCTCCCTCCAGAACCTGAGCGAAACCGAACGGCCGATCGTTGCCCAGCATGCGGCTTACCTGAAGTCGCTCACTGACGAAGGCAAGCTGATCCTGGCCGGCCAGGCGTTCGATCCCAAAGGTCTCTGGGGAATTATTATTGTCAACGCACCGGACGCCGAAGCCGCCAATGCCATTTTCGAGGCCGACCCGGCGATCAAGTCCAAGCTGTTTCGTGGCGTCGTGATCCCCTTCCGCGTCGTCTTCACACGGCTGCCCCAGGCAGGCCCGAACCCGTAAATGGCGACGTCCATGATGTCCTCGTGTGGAGTTCTCTGTTCTGGCTGCGCCGCGTACGAGGGTGACCTCAAGGGTTACGAGCACCAGAAGCGCGCTGCGGCGGCCTGGAATCGGATTTACGGGCTCGACGAACTCGCCGCTAACGTTTCCTG
>Ga0335080_10006501_pt1 | contig 12075 bp, 7 predicted proteins | sample Lox_Sample_34_FD_206720 | JGI IMG/M metagenome (GOLD analysis project Ga0335080, IMG submission 206720) | Soil microbial communities from Loxahatchee National Wildlife Refuge, Florida, United States - Lox_Sample_3.4 | ecosystem: Environmental > Terrestrial > Soil > Wetlands | place: USA: Florida...
AGCTCGGGGACCGGGGGGTGGGTGGGGGAGACGCTTTTCGCGGGGGAGGTGGGGACGAGGATCGAGGCGAGTCTTCCGGTGTCGCTGCTGCTCGAGGGAGCGAACACACTCTCGGTCGAGAACGTGGGGGACACGGGGGTCTATTCGCTCGTGTTCCTGGATCGATTCTCGGTGGAGTACCCGCAGGCGTCGGTGGCGGAGGGAGGAGTCTTCGAGGGGGTGTGGACGGGGAGCGGAGTGGCGGAGGTCACGGGGCTCGCGGGGGCTCCTCCTGCGCTTCTCGACCTCACGGCTGAGGGAGGAGCGGCGGGGTCCGCGGTGTTGCGGCGGCTCGGTTCCGGGGAGTGGCTCCGGGGGATGGAGATGACGGCGGGCGGGGTCCGCTTCTCGGCACAGGCCGGACACCACTACCTCGTGGTCTCTCCGGAGGGGCTGCTGCGCCCGCGGATCGCGATCCCCACCCCCTCGTCGCTGAAGGAGGAGACGAACCAGGCCGACTTCCTGGTGATCGGGCCCCAGGCGTTTCTCCCCGCCGCGGAGCCTCTGCTCGAGAGGCGGGCGGGGCAGGGTCTGGTCTCGCGGGGTGTCTCTCTCGAGGAGATCGGCGCCGTGTTCGGCCACGGCCAGCCCTCGGCCGAGGCCATCCGCGACTTCCTCTCCTACGCCTACCACTCGTGGAGGAGGCCTTCACCGCGCTACGTTCTTCTCCTCGGAGAGTCGACCTACGACCCGCAGCGCTTCCTGGCGAGCTCGCACGCTTCGCCCCTGCCCGCCCTGTGGGTGAAGACGACCTACCTGTGGACGGTTTCGGACCCGACTCTGGCCGCGGTGAACGGAGACGATCTCCTGCCCGACCTCGCGATCGGACGGCTTCCGGCGACGACGGTCGAGGAGGCGGCGGGGATGGTGGGAAAGGTCCTGGACTGGGAGGACACGGGACAGAGCCTCGAGGGGCAGGCGGTGTTCGTCGCGGACAACCCCGACGAGGCAGGGGACTTCGAGGCGGACGCGGAGGATCTGGCCCTGGGTCCGCTCGCGGGGCGACAGAGCGAGGTCTTGAAGGTGAGCGAGCTCGGGCCGGCGACGCGGGCGGCGATCCTCGGCGCGTTCGACTCCGGAGTGTCGTTGATGAGCTACGTGGGGCACGGGGGAACCCAGGTGTGGGCGAGCGAGAACGTGCTGAACTCCTGGGACGTCTCTTCGCTGCAGGCCCAGAGCCGCCAGCCGTTCATGATGACGATGGACTGCCTGAACGGCTATTTCGTGGCCCCGAACATCGACGCGCTGAGCGTGGCGTTCCTGAAGGTCGAGGGGCGTGGAGTGGTGGGGAGCTTCTCGCCGAGCGGTCTGAGCCTGGACGGGCCGGCCCACCTGCTGCACGGCGCGCTCTTGACCGAGATCGCCTCCGGACGCCACCAGAGGCTGGGCGACGCGGTCCTCGCCGCCCAGAAGGACTACATCGACGCCGGCGCCCTACCCGAGCTCCTCTCCGTCTACCACCTCCTCGGCGACCCCACCCTCACTCTCCGGTAGGGGCGGCCGGGCTGGCCGCCTAGACGGCCTCGGTCGGAGCGGCGACGACCTCGATCGTGACCTCGCTCGCGCCCAGATGCGGGTGCGTGCCCCGCAGCGTGACCCGGCCGGGCCGCTCGCCGGCGCGGACCCAGATCGCGCCCGTGCCGCCCACGAGCGCGAAGGGGTTGTCGCCGACGATCTCCGCCGGGCCTTCCAGGTCGAGCCTGATCGCGTCGCCCGCGAACGGCCGGATCGCCCCGAACTCGTCGGTGACCCGCAGGACCACGCGGGTCGAGTCGGCCCCGTCCGCCACGAGCTGCGTGTCGTCCGGCACGAGCCCGAACCGGGCGTCGACGCCCTTCCCGGAGTAGCTCTTCGCGACCACCTGCTTGCCGCCGACGTAGCCCTCGATGCGCAGGTCGCCCCATCGATGGAAGAGCTCCCCCAGCTTCACGTCGAAGGGGGGATGGGGCAGGTGGGGGAACTGGGCGCGATCCGGATCGGCCTCCCCGACCAGCTTGTCGTCGATGTAGAACTTGAGGTGGTCGCAGTTGGACGAGACCAGGGCCCGCGAGAACCCCACCGACTCGTCGCCGCGGGCCCAGTGGAACGCCGGTGCGAGCACGACCCTCTCGGCGGGATCGCACTGCGAGGCGTAGAAGCCGGCCGCGGGCTTCGGCTCGCGGAAGATGTCGCTCACCCCGTGGTAGCAGACGTGGTCTCCGGAGCCGAAATCCCCGTGGGTGTTGTAGTCGAAGGCGCACCAGCCGAGGCCGCCGGCGTACTGCGGGTTGGAGGCCAGCTGATCGTGGATGCGGGCGTGGCGCAGCGTGTGCTCGGTGAGCCGTTCCACGTTGTCGATGGTCTTGGTCGGGAAGGTGTGGCCGACGAACTCCGTGTTCAGGTAGCGCGGGTGGTTCGGCGGCTTCAGCGGGAAGCCGAAGTCGTTCATGGTGAAGACGTCCTCCAGGAGCTCCGACTCCTGGAAGTAGCGGATGCCGCCCGTCTGCCGCGTCGGGTCGAGCTGGTGGGCGAGGGCGTTTGTCCGCGTGTAGAAGGCGTGGTCGTCCCTCGACTCGTTGACCCGGACGCCCCACAGCACGATCGAGGGGTGGTTCCAGTCCCTCCGGATCATGCGGCGGACGTTGTCGACCGAGAGCTCCTTCCAGCTCTCGTCCCCGACGTGCTGCCAGCCGGGGATCTCCTCCAGCACCAGGAGCCCGAGCTCGTCGCAGGCGTCCAGGAAGTGCCGCGACTGCGGGTAGTGCGACGTGCGGACCATGTTGCAGCCGAGCTCCCGGCGGAGGATCTCGGCGTCGCGGCGCTGCACGCGGGCGGGCATCGCCTGCCCCACGAACGGGAACGTCTGGTGGCGGTCGAGCCCGCGCAGCTTAACGACCGTGCCGTTCAGCTCGAAGCCGTGGTCGGTGAACTGCGCCTCGCGGAAGCCCGTCCGCCGCGCGTCCTCGTCGACGAGCCGCGCCCCGTCGAGGAGGCGCACGCGGACCTCGTAGAGGCGGGGCCGGGCCAGGTCCCACGGCTCGACCGGCCCGAGCGCGTCCAGGCGGACGGTGTGCGCCAAAGGCTCGGCGGCGGCGGCGGACGGAGGCACGCGGCGCGCGCCCCGGGCCAGGGTCCTCTCGCCTTCCCGGAGCTCGACCTCGAGCGTGAGCGCGTGGCGCGACGGCTCCAGGCTCAGGAGGAAGCAGTCGACGTCGAGGCTCGGGTGCGCGGTCAGCACGCCCTTCGGCCTCGCGAAGACGTTCTCGATGAACGTGGACGGGACGACGCGCAGCGCCACCTCGCGGTAGATCCCCCCGAACGTGAGGTAGTCGATCTCGTAGCCGAAGGGAGGGATGTCGGCCCTCTCCGTCGAGTCGACGTCGACGGCGAGGACGTTCTCCCCGTCGAAGTCGACGTGGGGCGTGAGCTCGAACGAGAAGGGCGTGTAGCCGCCCCTGTACTCGCCGAGCCGCGTGCCGTTGATCCAGACCGTGGAGGCCGTCATCACTCCTTCGAAGTCGACGAAGACGTGACGGCCTCGGGCCGCCGGGGGAAGGCGAAAGCGGCGCCTGTACGAGGAGACGAACTGGCAGGCCCTCTCGCTGAAGCCGTGCCAGGGCAGGCGGACGTTGGTGTGAGGGACGACGACCTTCTCGAACGAGGAATCGTCGAAGTCCCTGGCGTGGGCGTTCGGATCGGCCGTTCGGCTGAACCGCCAGCCCCGGTTCATCGGCAGCACGAGCCGGCCCGGGGAGGCGGGAGCGCTCGAGCGACTCTCGCCGGCCGTGAGGGGGTTCGGGGCGAGAGCGGCGCCGGCCAGCAGCGTCGTCGTCCCTTCGAGAAAGCGGCGTCGATCCATGGGTGACCTCGCTAGTCGATGCGACAGCCGCGATTATGAGGCAAAGGCGGCCGCGCCTCTCGGTCGCGTCGCCCGGCATCGCAGGGGGGTGCGGACGGGATGTCCGCTCGCCCCCCGGCTCAGGCTGCCGGCGGGCGCGTCCGCGCCGCGAGCGCTTCCCTCAGGAGGTCCTCGACGTCGCCGAGGTGCTCGGCGACGCCGTTGATCTTGCCGGCGAGGCCCTGGATGTCGGACGCCGCGCGCCGGTTCACGTCGTAGTCGAGCTGGCTCCGCAGGCGGTCCTTCGTGTCCTGGCGGTTCTGGCTCATCATGATCACCGGCGCCTGGATCGCGGCCAGCATGGACAGGAACAGGTTCAGGAGGATGAAGGGATAGGGGTCCCACGCCCGCGACCCGAGGCCGACGTTCACGAGCGCGTAGACCGCGGTGAGGATCGAGAAGATGGCGATGAACGACCAGGAGCCGCCGAAGCGGGCCACCTGGTCGGCGACGCGCTCCCCGGTCGTCGCTTCCGACTCGATGACCTCGTTCGGGTTCCGGCTCGCGCGGAAGCGGATGATCTGCTGTGCGGCGTGGAACTGCCGGCCGAGGACGCTCAGCATGTCCATCCCGGCCATCGGCTTCCGCTGGAGGAGCGTCGCGATGTCCTCGCGGTCGATCTCCAGGCACCGCGTCTCGTCGATCGCGGTGGCGTCGGTCTGGTGCGGTGTCCCGTCGAGCATCGAGGCGAAGCCGAAGAAGTCCCCGTGCCCCGGCTCGTCCACCACGACCTCCTGGTTGTCCTGATCGACGGTCGTGATGCGGACCCGGCCGGTCACCATCACGTAGGCCCTCCCGCCGGGGTCGCCGGTCTTGTAGATGCGCTGCCGGGGGGCGAACTCCTTCAGCTCGACCTGGGCGGCCAGCACCGCGCTCTCCTCGTCGTCGAGCAGCGCGAAGAGGGGCACGTGCTTCAGCTCGCCGATCTCGCAGGCCATGACCCACCTCCCACGAACGCGCCCGGTGGTGCGGGCGGCCGGGCAGCATCTCACGGCGGAGGGGAATGGGACAAGCGAAACGGTGGACAGTGGCCCAACAAAGGCTCACAGCGGAGCGGGCGTCACTGCGACGTCGCGGGAACGTCACGGCGCCCGTCGCGCTACTTCACGGTGCCCGTCGCGTGGAACGTCGAGAAGAAGGCGTTGCGGCCCTCGTAGTGCCACTTGGTGCCGAGGTCGTCGTAGTCGAACACCTTCGAGCGGCCCTGGGTCGGGTCGGCGACGAAGGGGAAGGGCGCGGTGTTGGTGAGGGTCACCCGCTTCTTTGCGCCCGCCTTCCCCTTGGCGGCGAGCTTCGTGTCGGGGCCGGTCGAGAGGTTCTCGATCTCGAAGGCGAGCTTCCCGGACCCGACGTCGAGCCGGGCGACGTCCCCCTGCACGTCCAGCTTGATGGGAGTGAACTGGGGGGGCTTGAACCCCTTGGGCTGCGCCTCGCCGAAGAGGGCCGGCATCAGCTTGCCGATGGCCTCCCGCTGCTGCGGCGTCGCGCGCTCGTCGAAGTAGAACGTCATCAGGTCCATCTCGCCCTTCTCCATGGCCTCGTTGACGACGGCGCCCTCGGGCGAGCGGATCACGCCCACGATGCTCAGGCCGTCGAGCGAGGTCGCCCCCACGTGGCCGCGGTCGAAGTGGAAGAGCATCGCCGCGTCGCAGTGCGGCTCGGTGGGCTTGAGGTTGCTCGCGCACGGGCAGCTCACCGTGCAGGCGCAGCTCTCGTAGTAGTGGCCTCGGACCGCGTAGGCGTTGGGAGGCACGGAGGCCCTCTCTTCCGCCGCGACACCCGCCGCGACGGCCGCTGACGCGGTCAGCGACAGGAACGCCGTCAGTCTCCTACTCATGGCCTTCTTCCTTCTTGTGGCCGCCGCGCGTCGCGGCGGGAGCGGGCTTCGGGGGCGCCATGCGGTCGAGCACCTCCCGCAGCCCGGCGGTATCGGTTGCGCCACGCTGGGCGAGGACCAGCCGGCCGTCGGCATCGAGGACGAAGGTGCTCGGAAGCTCGCCGTCCCACTCGGGATCGAGGCCGCGCAGGACGGGCGCGGCCGCTTCCGACCCCGCCCGCAGCGGGCAGCCCGGCGCGCCCGCGCGGCCGAGGACGCGGGCCGAGTCGGCGGCCCGGGTCTCGTCGTCGAGGGAGAGGATCACGAGTCGGATCCGCCGCCCTTCGAGACCCCGGAGGAAGCCGGCGAGCGCCGGCCACTCTGCCACGCACGGGCGGCACCAGATCGCCCAGACGTGGACGAGGAGGGGCGCTCCGCGCGGGCGCAGCGCCTCCGCGAGGGCCGGGGAGGGTGCGGGCGAAGCCATGCCGCACGACGCCCCCGAGGGTGCCGTCCAGGCGCCCGTCACCCCGGCGAGCGCGAGCACGGCGAGGAGAAGGCAGCGCACACACGGCGGCCTGGCCAAGTCCTGCGCTCCTCTGTATGGACGAGATCTGGACTACCTGTATGACGGGCGGCGGCGGATGTCAAGCGCTCCGGCGTCTCGGCTCGGCACAGACGGTCCCGGCCGGGCGGAGCGCGCGGCGACGGCTCAGCGGCGCTCGGAGACCCTCGTCTCGATCCACTGGCGATTGCGGGCCGCCGAGTCGAAGGGGTTCCGGTCCTCCGGCTCGTCCTCCCACGAGTACCAGCCGGCGTACTTCAGCTCGCGGAGGGCGGCGAGGCAGCCGGCCACGTCGGCCGAGCCCTCGCCGAGAAGGCACGTCTCGTGCTTCCCGGCCGCCTTCACGTCCTTCACGTGGGTGTGGCGGACGAGGGATCCGCAGGCCTCGATCACCGCCGGGCCGGAGACGCCCTGCGTCCCCAGCCAGCCCATGTCGATGCAGACGCCGAGCCATTCGTTGCCGCCGCCGATCTTCGCCAGGATCTCCGCGGCGCTCTTCTCGGGATGGTTCTCGACGTTGAAGCGCACGCCGTGCTCGCGGCAGAGCGCGGTCGCCTGCTCCGGCGAGTGGTCGCGCAGGCCGCCGTCGATGTGCGGGATGGCCAGCCACTGGCAGATCCGGAGCGTCTCCGGGCGGAGCCCCCCGGCGTACGAGACCGGGGTGAGGCCACTCTCGTCGAGGATGCGCTTCCACTTGCGCGCCTTTGCCTCGTCGAGCGACTCGGGGGCGGCGTGGGCCTCCCAGACGTCGACCGCCTGGAAGCCGGCGGCGGCGATCTCCCCGCAGATCGCCTTCCAGGCCGCCTCGTCCGTGGCCGCGACCGTCTTCGCGTGCTGGTCCATCCAATGGCTGAGCTCGTAGCGGTAGCCGCTCACCCGGGCGACCAGGTTGGCCGTGTTGAAGGAGACGCGGGACGGGGTCGCCCCCAGGAGGGGTCCCGGTGCCGAGAGGGCGGCGGCTCCGGCTCCGGTCGCGGCGAGGAAGGCCCGCCGGGTGAGCGAAGGAGACGGCAGGCTGGATCGAGCGGACATCGGACCCTCCTTGTGGAGGCCCGTATTCTCGCTCAGCCGCGGCCGCGGATCAGGGCTCGATGGAGAGGCCGGCGGTGCGCGTCTCGGCGTCGCGCCCGTCCGTGAGGGTCACGCGGAGCTCGTAGGCGCCCGGGACGAGCGACTCGACGGGGACGCTGCCGACGAGCTGGGCGCTCCCGTCTCCCTCGGGTCGCAGCCGCAACGGGCGCGCCGACGCGACGGTCTGCGCGCCCTGGACGACCTCCACCCGAACGTCGACGCCGGGACGCTCGGCGGCCGGCCACGCCCTCAGGAAGAAGGCGAGCGGCCGGCCGGCGTCCCTCTTCACCGGCTGGCCGAGGTTCGGGTAGAGCCGCACGTCCTGAAGCTGGAGCGGCCCGGGCGGGAGGCCTGCCTCGCCTGCCGCCTTCTCGGCGTGGTTCACGACGACGAGGCTGCTCGCCCGGAGGCGGTCGGGCTCGGTGCGGGGGACGGTGAGCGCCACCCCGGCAACGCCGGCCTGCCCCGCCCGCTCGTCCCAGGCGACGGCCTCGAGCGTGTAGTCACCGGCAGAGAGCCGCACCTCGCGATGGAAGAGGACCGACACGGGGTCCGCCACCGCCGACGGATCGGTGGGCGCCGAGATCTCGTAGCGCTGGCTGAGCTTCTGGACGACCCGCCGGGAGCCGTCGCGGACCACGGCGACGATCACGAGGTCCTGGCGGAAGGCGCCCGTCCGGTCGTCGCGTCCCGAAGCGAGGGCCTGCCGCGGGACCTCGACCAGGATCGAGACGCGGGGGAGAGAAGGCTCCTCGGGGAAGAGCAGGCCGCGCAGGCGCACGGGCACACGTCCCGGCGCACCGAGGTCGAGCCTGGCCAGGGCGGGCGCCTCGTAGGGGAGGACGGGCACGGGCAGGGGCGCCTTCAGCGCGAAGTAGCCCTTTCTCGCCTGCACCTGGACGTGAGGACGGCCAACCCTCACCGCGATCGCGCGGAAGAGCCCGTCGAAGTCGCGGTTCTTCGGCGTGTAGGACAGGACGTAGTGGGTGCGGAGCTCCTCTTCCATGCGGGCGAACCCGGCCGAGGGGTCGTTCGTGCCTCGGATGATGAAGCCGCCCGTCTGGTCGGCCAACCGGCCGAGCGTGCCCTCGGGCGGGACGAGGCTCTCCTGGCTCCGCTCGAGGAGGGCGAGGGGCGAGTCCTCGGTGAGCCGGCCGCCGTCGGAGCTGTTGCGCACGCGGGTCCGGAGCGTGTCCGCGGAGCGGCGCACCTCGTCGGCGAAGCTCGCGACCCGCAACCCCTCGGCGTCGACGGCGTAGAGGCTCACCCGGGACCGGTTCGCGGCGGAGATCAAGGCGCGGCAGGTCGCCTCCACGTCGGAGGGGATCGCGAGTCCCTCGGAGAAGAGCACCACGGCCTTGCGCCCCGGCAGCGCCTGCAGGGCCCCGACGAGGGCGAGCAGGGCGTGAGCGGTCGAGAAGCCGCGCTGGTCCGACTCCAGGGACTCGAAGCCCTCGACGAGCCGGCTCGCGAGCATCTCGGTGAGGCGGGTCCTCACCTCCTCCCGCCCCCGGCACTCCGGCGCCCCCTTCTGCTCCGCGGTGGCCACGTGCGCCTGGCCGAAGCCCTCGCCGAGACCGTGGTACGCGTTGCGGGTCAGCTCCCGCTCCCGCTGCCCGGCGAACGCCGTCGGCGTGAGCGAGGAGGCGCGGTCCACCGCGTGCCGGAGGGCTTCGCGGTCGTCGGTAAAGGGCTGCTGCACCGTCAGCGCCCTGTCGATCGAGAAGACGCCGGCTTCCGAGCCCGGGGCGAGGTCCCGCTCGATGAACTCGAGCGCCGCCCCGCGGGCGAAGCTCCGGGCGGCGGGCTCGAGGCGGTCGAACGCCAGGGCCACGAGGGTCGGCGCGGCGGGCGCCTCCGCCGGCCGGCCGCCGACGAGCTCCAGGCTCTCCAGGCGTTGAGGCACCCCGTCCTCGAGCACCTCGATGTCCTCGGGGCGGAGGTCGCGCACGAGCCTCCCGTGCCGGTCGCGAACGACGAGGTCCACCTCGACGCGCTCCGTCTCCACCGGAACGACGAGCGGCGAAAGGCGCGCCGTCGCCTCCTCGGCGAGCGTCGGGACGGTGGAGGCGAAGCCGACGAGACACAGGCACGGCAGCCGAGGTCCCAAGGCCGACCTCCGGATGGGTGGGAAGGCTTTGGACATTCTAGCCCGACTGCGGGATGCTTCCTCGTGTGGCTCGGAAGGCCGGAGAGCCGGGAGGCTCCGAGCCCGCACGGAGGCCGCCGGTGAGCCTGACGGTCCGGTTCAAGGTCAACGGAACCGACAGGAGCGTCACCACCGACCCGCAGCGGCGTCTCCTCGACGTCCTCCGCGAGGACCTGCAGCTCACCGGAACGAAGTACGGCTGCGGCGAAGGCCAGTGCGGGGCCTGCCTCGTCTACCTGGACGGCGAGCCGGCGCGCTCCTGCCTGCTGCCGGTGACGTCGGCGGAAGGGAAGTCGGTGACGACGATCGAGGGCCTGGCCCGCGGCGAGACCCTCCACGCAGTGCAGGAAGCCTTCCTCGAGGAGGGCGCCCTGCAGTGCGGGTACTGCGCGAGCGGCATGATCCTCGAGGCGGCGGCGCTCCTGCGGCGGAAGGACGACCCGACGGACGAGGAGATCGTCTCCGGCATGAACGGCCACCTGTGCCGCTGCAACGGGTACGTGAGGATCGTGAGCGCCGTCCGCCGGGCGGCGGCCACGATGCGAGGCGCGCGCCATGGGTGAGCCCCTCGCCGCCCTCGACCGCCGGGCCTTCCTCCAGGTCATCGGCTCGGGCCTGCTCGTCACCGTGACCGTCCCGGAGGCCTGGGCGCAGCCGGGCTCGGGCCTGGCGGTCACCGCGCGCCTCCTCCTCAACGAGGACGGCACCATCACGGCGTTCAGCGGGAAGGTGGAGGAGGGGCAGGGCCCCCGGGCCGAGCTCACCCAGGCCGCGGCGGAGGAGCTGCGCGTGGCCGCGGGCCGCGTGCGGCTCGTCATGGCCGACACCGACCTCGTGCCGGACGACGGCATGACCGCCGGCAGCCGGACGACGCCGCGGAACGCGCTCGAGATGCGTCAGGCCGCGGCCACGGCCCGCGAGCTGCTGACGGCGCTCGCTGCCCGGCAGTGGAACGTCGACCCCGCGACGCTCGACGTCCAGGGCGGCGTGATCACGGGCCCGGCGGGACGAGCCGTGAGCTACGCCGACCTGGCGAAGAGCCGGGAGGCGGTGGCCGCGCTCCGCCAGCCGATCCGGACGGACGTCGCGCTGACGCCGGTGAGCGGATGGAAGACCCTGGGCCGGCCTGTCCCGCGGCCGAACGCGCGCGACCTCGTCACCGGGGCGCACCGGTTCCCCTCGGACGTGGTGCGCCCCGGAATGCTGTACGGGAGGGTCCTGCGTCCGCCCGCGTACGGGGCGACGCTCGAATCGGTGGACGTGAGCGCGGCCAGGGCCATGGACGGCGTCGTCGTGGTCCGCGACGGGCCGTTCGTCGGCTTCGCCGCGCCGTCGTCCCAACGGGCGGCACAGGCGGTCCAGGCCGTCGCCCCGGCCGCCGCCTGGAAGACCCCGCCCCCGACCGCATCCAACGAGACCGTCTTCGAGCACCTGCGCACGCGCGCCCGCCGAGGCGAGGCGCGCGCGGAGGAGAAGGGCGACATCGAGGAGGCTCTGCGGAAGGCGGAACGAGTCCTCGCCGCCTCGTATCGCGCCGCCTACATCCAGCACGCGCCGCTCGAGCCCCGCGCCGCGGTCGCGGAGTGGAGCGGCGACCGGCTGACCGTCTGGGCGGGCTGCGACGGGCCCTTCCGCGCGCAGGAGCACCTGGCCGAGGAGCTCGGCGTCCCGCGCGAGCGGATCCACGTGATCGTGCCCGACATGGGTGGCGGCTTCGGCGGGAAGCACAGCGCCGACGCCGCGGTGGAAGCGGCGCGCCTCGCCCGCGCCGCCGGGAAGCCGGTCTCGGTGCGCTGGACTCGCGAGGAGGAGTTCACGTGGGCGTACTGCCGGCCCGCCGCCGTGATCGAGTGTCGCGGTGGCCTGAGCGCCGCCGGAGCGCTGGTGGGGTGGGACTTCACGAGCATCAACCCCGGCGGGGCGGCCCTCGCCACACCCTACGCCGTCCCGAGCACGAGGATCGCCTCCGTCGGCTCCGAGTCCCCGCTGCCTCAGGGCTCCTATCGCTGCCTGGGGGCCACCGCCAACAACTTCGCCCGGGAGTCCTTCATGGACGAGCTGGCGGCGGCCGCCGGCAAAGACCCCCTCGAGTTCCGCCTGGCCCACCTCGAGAACCGGCGCCTGAAGGCCGTGCTCGAGAAGGCCGCGGCGGAGTTCGGGTGGGCCGCGCGGCGGAAGCAGGTGACGCCGGAGCGCGGCGTGGGTCTGGCCTGCGGCACGGAGAAGGACTCGGTCGTGGCCGCCTGCGTCGAGGTGCGGCTCGATCCCTCCGCGGGCCGGATCGAGGCGACCGAGGTCTGCGAGGCGTTCGAGTGTGGCCCCGTCCTGAACCCGGGAAGCCTCCTCTCGCAGGTGCAGGGCTGCATCGTGATGGCCCTCGGGGGAGCGCTCACCGAGGAGCTCGAGTTCAAGGACGGAAGGATCCTGAACCCGCGCTTCTCCCGCTACCGCGTCCCCCGCTTCCGGGATGTCCCGCGGATCAGCGTCCACCTCGTCGAGAACCGCGAGATCCCTCCCGCCGGCGGCGGCGAGACGCCCATCATCGCCGCCGCGCCGGC
>Ga0335080_10006502_pt1 | contig 12074 bp, 4 predicted proteins | sample Lox_Sample_34_FD_206720 | JGI IMG/M metagenome (GOLD analysis project Ga0335080, IMG submission 206720) | Soil microbial communities from Loxahatchee National Wildlife Refuge, Florida, United States - Lox_Sample_3.4 | ecosystem: Environmental > Terrestrial > Soil > Wetlands | place: USA: Florida...
GCCGTGACCGAGGCGATGCGTGAAATATTTGTAGCCGGGGCCGTAGCCGCCGTTGACGATGACGGCGCGGGCAGCGTCGTCGACGGTGCCGGAGAGGCGACCGGCGCGTGCGGCGTCGAGAGCGGCGTCCTGCGATTTGCGATTGAGTTCCCAGGCTTTGGCGATCTTGTCGGAAGGCTTGCCGAAGATGCCGGTGCGGGTGACGTCGGAAGCGTAGCCGTCGACGGAGCAGCCGCCGTCGACTAGAACCACGTCGCCTTCCTTGAGCTTTTGCGGCTGGCGCGTGCCGTGCGGAAGAGCTGCGGAAGCGCCGAGAAGGACGAGCGCGCCGCCGCGGAGGCCCATTTTCGAAAAGCCGGCCTCGACCATGTGCGCGATGTCTTCTTGCGACATACCTTCGCGAAGGGCGGCGAAGACCGGCTTGTAGACTTCGAAGGTGGCGTCGCAGGCGAGACGCATCAGTTCGAGTTCGTGGGCAGTCTTGGTGCCGCGGCAGGCGATGGTGACGGGATCGGCGGAAACGAGTTCGAAGCCGGGAGCGGCGGCGCGGAAGTGATCGGAGTAGGTGAAGTAGACGGTTTCTTCGACACCGAGACGGTCGCTACGAATGCCTTGTTCGGCGAGCGCAGTGGCGGCAAGTTTGGTGGGACTCTCGTCTTCCTGCCAGACGCGGACTTCGATCGGGAAACGGAGTTGTTCGCGGAAGCGGCCTTCTTCAAAGCCGGGGCAGAAGGCGACGGGTTTTCCCTGGCGCGGGAGAACGATGCCGGCAAGGCGTTCGCTGAGGCCCCAGCGGATGCCGGTGAAGTAGTAGAGGGAAGTGCCAGGCGCGAAGAAGAGTGCGTCAAAGCCCGGCTTGAGCTGATTCATGAGCTGCTGGGCGCGGTCGAGGCGCTCGCGAAATTCGTCGGGCGTGATGGGATGGAGGCGCGCGCCGAGCGGTTTCAGTGCAGAAAAGTCTGCAGACGGCGCGGTTTGCGGGGGTTGGGTCGCCGCCTCAATGTTTGGGGCGACCGCGAGCGAAGAAAGCGCGGCGGCGCTTTGTAGAAATGTGCGGCGCGATGAAGCAACATGGTTCGTCATGAATCGTCTCCGTAGAAGAACATGACGGTTTATCTGGGTGGCGCGGGAATGTCAAGGGAGGGACGGTCGATGAGGATGTTGGCGCTGTTCGCCGCAACGGTGTATCTATCTGTCGTAAGTGTCGATCGCTACTCCATGCGGACGGCTTCGATGGTTTTGCCCTGGATTTTGATTTCGATGCCGAGCGGCGGCCGCAAATCGGAACCCTGCACGATAGCGCCGCGCACCCACACGTTACCCGGCAAATTCGTTAGCTTGGTGGGATCGTAGAGCGTGCGACTGCAAGGATTGCCGACCATCGGATGCCGCGCGGCTTTGAAGTCGTAATCGTTTTTCAGCGTGGCGATGTCGGTGACAAACTCGAGGCGGCAGTTCCCGTACGGAGCGTCCAGAGAAAACGCCCAATAGGAATTCTCCTGTGCTGCGGACGCAGATGGCAGGCGAATCAAAATGGCCGGAACGTTTTCACCGGTCAAGGCGTTCTTGAAGAAGAATTTCTTCGAGCTCCATGGTTGGGTCATCTCGGAAATGCTGGCGACGGCGGGATCCTGTTGCGTGGCGTGCGGCAACAAGGCATTTGGATCGGGCGCCGGAGCGGGAACCTCGATCTTGGGTGGTGGTTCGGCGACGGGCAGTTCGGTGTGATGTGGGCGCAAAACCCAGCGGGCAGCAAAGAAGACTGCAATCAAAACCAGGAGAAGGCCAGCCACGAGGCGGAGCGTCGTGTTGTGCAGGATTCCGGAGCGTCCGGCTGAAGCCGATACCCCGGGTATTTGGGGCATATCGGCTTTGTAGCGGTCAGTTGGGGACTGGTCCGACATTTTTTGATTCGTAGCTAAATTCTAAGAGTTGCTCGTCTGCTGTCTTCGCGAATTTCCGCCAAGTCTTTGCCCGTCAGGCAATTTGCCTGCGTCGCTGGAAGGGCAAAGGATCTGCACCGGGGCGTATTGTACGGCCAGATGAAATAGCGGGCAATATCACTTCTTGGTGGGATTGAAGTAAGTCGCAATGGGATCGTGTGATCCGGAAGAGCAACCAGAGGTGCTCGTTTGGCTACGCCATGTTATGACCTGGTTACAATTTGTGCTGCGACGCTTGTTTGCAACGCAAGACCCCTCTAATGTAGTAGGGAAGCAAGGGGAGGTCCGGCTTTTCGGCCGGAGAGCATGAGTCCCGATTCGCGCGGGGGCGCGCGGGCATTTGTCCGCAGCCTCAATATTCTATTGAAGTTCGCACGGCTCTATGAGTTCGGACACGTGCGGACGGCGGCGCAGTTTGAGACCGCCTGGAAAGAATTGCGTGGCGCGCTCGATGAGAGTAGCGGTAGTGGACTTCTGCTTGGCGCTTCCGGGAATCAGATTTTGCTGGATGGCGTGCCGCTGGGAGCCTCGGCGGGCGAAAAGAGTTTCGCGCAGTTATTAACAACCTCGGGTATTGCCAGCATTCACTTTGCGCCGAATCTGACGCAGCCGCAGTTTGCGCGGTTTGTGCGCGCATTTCCGAGCGGCAATGCCAAACCCTCCTCGTTGGCCGAACAACTAAAGTCCGCGCTGGCCGGGGAAACCAGTATCAAGATCAACGAAATTCGTTACGTGGCGGAAGATTCCTCGGTTGCGGGAATCAAAGTGGCCGCGCAGCTCACCGCGAAAGCTCTGGGCGCGCAAGGCGAGAAGTTCAAGGATTTTTTTGAAGACCCCAACAAAATGCTGCAAATGATTCTCGCCGCCGAGAGCGCCCGGAGCGGCGGACCAGGTGGGGGCGGCGGCGGGTCGGGACCTGGATTTGGTCCGGGAGGAGTGCCGGGCGGCGGAGGCACGGGGGCGGGCGGTTTTGGCGCAGGCACCGGCGGAGGTGGAGGAGGTCACCAGACTTCGACGCTCTGGGACAGCGGAGCTGCCACCAGCACGGGTGGTGCTTCTGGCTCAGGCGGACCGGGTGGCTCAGGCGGACCGGGTGGTTCAGGCGTCTCTGGCGGAGGTGCTGCGGGCGGCGGTAGCGGTAGCGGCTCAGGCGGCGGAGGCGGAACTGGTTTTGGTGGCGGCACCGGCAGCGGGATTGGACCTGGATCCGGCAGCGGCGCCGGTGACGGCTCCGGATCGGCCGGTGGTGGCGGTGAGGGCGCCGGAGGAACCGGCGGAGGCGCTGGCGGGACTGGAGAAGGTGCAGCGGGAGCGGGAGGTTCGGGCGGCGGAGCGGGGGCCGGCTCTGGCGGTGCCGCAGCGTTCGAGCCAGGCCGCTGGAAAACGGCGATTGCCGCGTCGGCATTGATGCACGGCACGAGCGGCGGGTCGCTCGGCGGACTCAGCGCGCTGATGGGCGGCGTAGGCGGAGCCGGCGGACCCGGAGCGGGCGGGTTTTCCGTTGCGGAAGAAGACGTTCGCTCGATGATCGGGCTTTTCGCGCAGTTGGGCAAAGCGCGCAAGGATCCCGAATCGAAGTTGGACGTGCCGACATTCCAATCGCGTTTGAGCGCGATGCCGGTGCGCGCGCAGTTCACGCTGCAGCAAGCGCTGGCGGGTCTGGCGGCGCAGGCTCCTGCCGAAAAAGCCGATAAGCCGATGCTTTTGAAGCTGGCGGAGCACGTGGCGATTCGCTTTGCGCTGGATAGCTACGAGCGCGGCGAACTGCGGGTGAATGCGGTGAAGCAGTTGCTGGATCGCATGAATTCGGAGATTGAAGCGCTGCGCAAGATTCTGGGTTCGCAAGAAGAGATGATGGCGCAGGCCGGATTGTCGGTGCAGTCGTACACCGAACTGCTGGACCAGGAATTCTGGGAGCAGGTCCCGGAAGAGAACAAGAAGGAAGTGCTGACTTCCGAAGAAGCCTGGTGCGTGCCGCCGCGCAATGTGCGCGTGTTTTTGGAAGACATGTTGCGGCGCGGCGAGTTGAAAACCGTCAACGAAATTTTGATGAAGTATGCGGCGTGTATCTCGCTGGAAGCGCCAGAAGCCCGGCGCACGACGGCGATTGGATTGTCGGATTTGGCGGAATTGTACGGCAGCGGCGATGGCAGCGCGCTCATGGAAGCGATCCGCAAGCTGGGGAACCAGTTGGCCGTCGAGCGCGAGCCGGAATTGCAGACCCTGATCAGCGCGGGGTTTGTGCGCATGAGCCAGGAAGCGGCGTCCAAGCGATGCTATCCGGCGATGCAGCAGGCACTCTCTTCGCTGGACGCCATCGAGCAGCAGCGGCCGGGTTCGACGCAAAGCCTGCGCCCGCGCATCGGCGCCGAGGAGCGTCTACCGGAGTTTATTGAAGAAGCTTTGCGCGCCGGCCACCTCGCCGACGGCATGACCGAGATTTTGAGCTTGATGCCGAAGGCTACGCTGCACTATGTGACGAATCGCTTCGGCCATTGCGGCTTCCGCGAAGATGCCGAAGTGCTGGGACAAATTGTGCGCGGTCTGGGCGAGGATTCCACGCAACGGCTGCTGGAGATTTTGCAGACTGCACCTGCGCCCGAAGCGGCGGAAACCATCGGCCTGCTAACCCATTTTGCGCCGGATGCGGTGGAAAAGATTCTGCCCGTGCGCCTGAGCCAGTGGCCGCGCTCTTCGCATGATCGCGCGGTGCGCCAGCTGTCCTCGGCGCCGGCGGAGCAACGGGCCAGGCTGTTAGTGACGATTTATGACGCGCTCGATCCGCTGATTCGGCCGCTGGCGTTGGATGAAATGGGGATGAGCGGCCAGCCGGACTGCATTCCCAAATTGCTGGAGTTGATTCAGAACGATCACACGCCGCCGTTTCCGCGGCTCAAGGCCATTGAGGCCATTGGCCGCCTGCGCGCTTCCGCGGCCAGTCCGACATTGCAGCAGATCATGGATGCACGGCAGGTGTGGCGCTGGGTCTATGCCACGGAATTGCGGATTGCGGCGGCGCAGGCGCTGCTGCGCGTCGAGCCAGCGATGGCGCTCGAGAAACTGGGTTCGAGTGGATTAGAGCGGAAGGATTTGACGCTTGAGCCGACCGACCCGGAAGCGAACTCCTCGGTCATGCGCCAGCGTCGCTATGCCCGCCTGAAACTTTCGAAGAATCTCATCGCCGCGACCACCAATTTGCGCGAAAACTTCCGACTGTCAATTCCTGAGCTGAATCTCGGTGGAGGCATTGGTTCCGGCGAGCGCCATCTGGCGCCGGGTTCGTTGCTTAGCCTCAAAGTTGCGCACGGCGTCCGCCACATCAAGGCGCAGGCGATTGTGCGCGGGGCGCGTCCGCAGGCCATGGCCTTCGAGTTTGTGGACATGGACATGGAAGACCGCTTCCGGCTGCGCAAGCTCCTGATGGAACTCGGCGGCATTCCGCAAGTTGCGGCGATCACCAATCGCAGCCGACGGCGCGGGCGCGTGGCCCTCTCGAAGAACTGACGCGCAAGTTTTGGACGGACTGCGCGGGCAGCCGCTCTTCTCCTTCCCTTCACCTGTCCTGGCTCCGGCGTTGTCCCGGACGGCCGAACAGGCCGCGCCCCCGTCCTTTTGGCGGCTTGACTCGCAGGCACATGGAACCTCTGTACCATTGCCGCCGACAGGCCATAACCCTAGGGTACTAGCTAGGTAGTCCCATTACGGGACCGGGCAAGAAATGATAGCGGACTCCAAAACGACATCGGGTCGGGCGTTCGTAAGAAGCCTTAACATACTCTTAAAGTTCGCCCGCTTGTACGGTTACGACCACGTCCGCACCGTGGAACAGCTGCAGATTGCCTGGCGCGAGCTTCGGTCGGCAATGCCAGTGGGCACCGAAAATGGCCTCCTGCTGGGTGCTACGGGCGCGCAGCTGCTGCTGGATGGTGTGCCCCTGGAAGGCTCGCCGGCCGAGAAGCAGTTCGCGCAACTCCTTTCTGCTGCTGGACTTGCGAGCATCCAGTTCTTTCCCTCGGTGAGCGAGGAAGAGCTGGCTCGCTTTGCTAGGGCCTTCCCCACCGGCAAAGCCAAGCCGATTGAACTGGCCAATCAACTCAAAGCGGCCTTGGTGGGCATCGAAGGCATTCGCCTGAACGAGATTTGCTTCGTCGCGACTGATTCGCGCCTCAAGGACGCCAGCGTAGCAGCTCAACTCGCCGCGGCCACCCTCGGCGACGAGCAAGATGAGTTCAAAAAATGGTTGAACGATCCCCAAAAACTGCTGGAGTTGATTGCCGCAGCCCAGGGCTCTAAAGAAGGCGGACCCGCCGGCGCAGGACCGGGTGCAGGACCGGGTGCAGGACCGGGTGAAGGCCCTGCAGGAGCTGGCGGAGGGACGCCCGGTTTGTCTAGCGGGGGCACAGGAACGGTTGCTGGATCAGGCGCGGGTGGCGGATTGGGTGCCGGCTTCGGCGCGGGTCCGATCACATACTCGAGCGCGACGATGGTCGACGGCGAACTGGTGCCCACCGCGACGGAAGGCACCGGAAACATTTACCCGGGTGGCAGCTTCGTACCGCAAACATCGGCCTCTGCCGAACTCGTCGTTGCCGCGCAGGGTGTGATTCCCGGCGGGGCTTCAGCGCCGGGCACCGCCGGTCGGCCGGGAGGACTTGCTGGTCCGGGCGGGGTTGGACCAGGAGCAGGCGGATCGGGTCCCGGCTCCGGAGGCGGTACCGGGGTGGGAGCGGGGTCGGGCTCCGGAGGGGGCCGCTGGCGCGGCTCGCGCTCCGGCAGCACGCCAAGTGAAGATGAGATCTATGGAATCCTGGGCGCGCTCACCAGTTTCGGCAACATCGGCGCAGGGCAGGGCGGAGCTGCCGCGGCAGTCACCTTCCAGAATCGCATGTCCGAACTGCCGGGCAATGCGCAGGACACTCTTAAGCAAGCTATCGCTGCGTTAGCGGCGCAAGCTCCGCAAGGCCAGACCGACGAATCCGTGCTGGTCAAGCTGGCCGAACACCTGGCGATCAAATTTGCTCTCGAGCGTTTCGAGACCGGCGAAGTGAAGGTCAATGCGGTGCGCCAGATGCTCGACCGCATGAATCAGGAGATTGAAAATCTCCGCAAAATCCTCGGCGCGCACGAAGACAAACTGACCGAAGCGGGCATTCTCGTAGAGGGACACCGCGAAATCCTCGACCGCCAGTTCTGGGCGGCCGTGCCCGAGACGCACAAACAGGCCGTGTTGCTCTCGAACGACGCCTGGTGCATCCCGCCGAAAAACGTGCAGTCTTATGTCGCCGAACTGATCGAAAAGGGCGATGTATCGGATGCCATCAGCATTTTGCAGAACTATGCGGCTTGCGCGGAAAGCGACGAAGCCGATGCGCGTAAGAAAACCGCGGTCGGGCTTTCCGAAATGGCTGAGTTGTACGCGAAGGCCGATCCGAAGCTGCTGGGTGAGGCGCTGCGCCACTTGGGCTTGCGGCTGAACGTCGAGCAGGATGGCGAACTGCAAACGCTCGTCAGCGCCGCCTTTGTGCGCTTGAGCCAGGAAGCCGCAACGACGCGTTCTTTTGCAGTGATGGAGCAGGCGCTGGAATTAGTTTCTGGTGTGGAGGCGCAGCGTCCGGGCGTCGGCCGCAGCCTGCGCGGCAAAATGGGCATCGAGGAACGCGTGCCCGAGTTTGTGGAAGAGGCGCTGCGCGCGCGGCAAGCGGCAGCAGGCATGACGAATGTCCTCAAGATGCTTCCGCAAACTGCCATGGAGCAACTCGCCGCGCGTTTCAATCGCTGTGGTCTGCGTGAGGATGCCGAGCAGGTCGCGAATCTCGCTGCCGATTTGGGAGAGGAAGGTTTGCAGTACCTGCGCAGCAGCTTGCGCGCTGGTCCCATCACCGCCGCCGTTGAAATCGCCGGACTGCTTAGCAAGGTTGATCCGCAAGCCGTTGAGGTTTTTTTGCCGGCGCGCATGAAAGACTTTCCGCGGCCTTCGCAGGACCGTGTTATTCGCCAAATTTCCGCAAGCGGCGCGCCGGGCCGCTGCCGCATTTTCCTGGAAATTCTGGACCACGTCGATCCGCTAATCATGCCGCTGGTCATTGACGAAATCGGCGTCACCTCCGATCGAGAGGCGCTGGGGCGTTTGCTCACCATCGTGGACGGTGACCTGCCGAACGGAGCCAGCCCCTATCTGCAGGTGAAAGCCATCGAAGCCCTAGGCCGCATTCACGCGCCCGAATCAATCTCTTCGCTGCGGCGGGTGATTGAAGCCAAGAAGATGTTTGGCTGGCAGCATGCACAAGAGCTGCGCATTGCCGCGTTACAAGCGCTGATTCGGCTCGATCCGGAACTGGCGCGCGACTTTGTCGGCAGGTACGGAATCGACCGCGCCGATCTGGCGTTGGCCCCGCTGGACGTTGCGCCTAACTCGAAGTTTGTGCGGCAGCGCCGCCACACTCGCGTGCGGTTGCTGAAACCGGTCACCGCGATCTGCACCTTCGCCAAGGAAGCGCTCCGCGCGGAGATCAAGACCGCGAGCCTGAGCGGCGGTCTCGCGACGATCAACCGCCATATCGCTCCCGGAACGCAGGTGCAGCTCCGGCTGCAGCTCGGCTTGCGCAATGTTCAGGCTACCGCGTTGATGCGCGATTCGCGCACTCAGGACGTCGCTTTCGAGATTGTGGACATGAATCTTGAGGAGCGCAGCAAGTATCGGCGCCTCTTGGCAGACAACCAGTCCCACTCCACCCCAGCTCCCGAGCCGCGGACGCAACCCGCTTCCGGTGAAGCCGCCGCGTAGCTGGCAGCCCTCTTTCGCCTCCACACATTCCGTCTTACGAGGCTGGCGTGTATTCCTGCACTGGCCCATCCATGCCCCACATTACCTTCCACGAGCCATCAGACTGGCGGCGGGCGATCTCCAGGTAGCGAAGTTCAGTACGCGCGGAGCCATTGGTGCCTTCCGTGCGAACGAGTTCGATCGTACCCCGCACGAATGCAAAATCGCCGTGAATCTGGATGTCCTCGGGGCGCACCTTGGCACGAAAGCCGCGCTGGAGCACCTGCGCATAGTAAGCGCGCCGTTCCGGCCAAGACTGCACGGGCTCGCGCAGGTTGACGTCCACATAGCGGTCTCCGTAGAACCGCATGATCCGGTCCACGTCACCGGTATTAAATCCGGCCTCAAACTCCGCCGCCATATGGCGAAGCTGCGCGAGGTCTTCCGCCCGGCCATCCCACTGTTCCATGTGTCACCCCGATGTCCGGTCTGACGTTTCCGGCCCCTTCGGGTAAGCAACGCGAAGTTCAGCGCATGTCGCGGTTCTTGGCGCGCGCGCATCCAACCAGTTAGAATAAAGTGTTTACGTTAGCGCGGCAGACCGGCTAGCTTCCTCGCGCGACGGTTCGCAGGAGACGTCGAATCCCTCATGGATGTCGCTAAAGTTGTAGATTCCGTCGTCGCTCGCTTTATCGGCACCAAGCACGAGCGGGACCTGAAAAAATTGCAGCCGCTGGTTGTCGCGATCAACGAGCACGAAGCGGAAGTACGCGCCTTGTCGGACGAAGATCTGCGGCTGCGCTTTGCCCACCTCAAAACCGAAGTGCAGGAGCGGTTGAAGGACGCCGATCCTTCTGAGCCGAGCTATAAGGATGCGCTGAAGGCGGCGCTGGAACCGGCGATCGTGCCCGCCTTTGCGCTGGTGCGCGAATCGGGCCGCCGCTTTCTGAACATGCGCCATTTCGACGTGCAGCTGATCGGCGGCATGGTACTGAACGACGGCAAAATTGCCGAAATGAAAACCGGCGAAGGCAAAACGCTGGTCGCCACGTTGCCGGCTGCGCTGAATTCGCTGGCGGGGCGCGGCGTGCACATCGTCACGGTGAACGACTACCTCGCCCGCCGCGACGCGGAGTGGATGGCGCCGCTGTATCGCGGGCTGGGATTGTCCGTCGGCGTCATCGTGCACGATCTCGACGATGCGCAACGGCAGGCCGCCTACAATGCCGACCTGACTTACGGCACCAATAACGAATTCGGCTTCGACTATCTGCGCGATAACATGAAGTACGACATCGCGCATTGCGTGCAGCGCGGGCACCAGTTCGGCATCGTAGACGAAGTGGACTCGATTCTGATCGACGAGGCGCGGACGCCGCTGATCATTTCCGGCCCTTCCGAAGAGTCCACCGACAAATACGCGCGCATTGACAAGATCATTCCGAAGCTGATCAAGGAGATTGACTACTCGATTGACGAGAAGCTGCGCACCGCGACGCTGACCGAGGAGGGCTTCAGCAAGTGCGAGCGTCTGCTCGGGCTTTCGAATCTGTCCGATCCCGGCAACATCGCCTACTTGCACCACGTCAACCAGGCGCTGCGCGCGCACACGCTGTACAAGCTCGACGTGGAATACGTGGTGAAAGACAACGAGATCATCATCGTCGACGAGTTTACCGGCCGCCAGATGCCCGGGCGGCGCTGGTCGGATGGTTTGCACCAGGCGGTGGAAGCCAAAGAAGGCGTGAAGATTCAGAACGAAACGCAGACCTACGCGACGATTACGTTCCAGAATTATTTCCGCATGTACAAGAAACTGTCCGGAATGACCGGTACGGCGGAAACGGAAGCGGCGGAATTCGGCAAGATTTACAACCTGGATGTCGTGGTGATTCCCACAAACCGCACGCTGATCCGCATCGAGAATCGCGACGTGGTGTATCGTACCGAGAAAGAGAAATTTGAAGCGGTCGTCAACGGCATCCTGCAGGAAGACAATTCGTTGGCTAACGGCGTCAAGCATTATCACCAGCGTGGGCAGCCGGTGCTGGTGGGCACGATTTCGATTGAGAAATCCGAAGCCATCGCCGAGTTGCTGAAAAAGGCGGGCGTGCCACACCAGGTGCTGAACGCTAAACAGCACGAGCGTGAATCGCGCATCGTGGCACAGGCGGGGCGCAAAGGCGCCGTTACCGTGGCAACGAACATGGCCGGCCGCGGCACGGACATTTTGCTGGGCGGCAATCCTGAGCAAATGACGCGCGAGTACTTTTTGAAGAACAAGCTGGCCATGCCCTACGCTTCGGCGCCTTCGGTGATTCCCGCGGATATGCCTGCGGGCGACGGCGCTACGCCGGCGACGGTGCCGATGGTGCTGTTCCAGAACGAAGGCAAAATTTTTCAGGTGCCGGCGGATCAATGGAAACCGGTCTACGACCAGTTCGCGAGCCAATGCAAAGCGGAACACGACGAAGTGATCGCGCTAGGCGGTTTGCACATTCTGGGCACGGAACGCCACGAAGCGCGGCGGATTGATAACCAACTGCGTGGTCGCGCTGGACGCCAGGGCGATCCGGGTTCGTCGCGATTCTTTGTTTCGCTGGAAGACGACCTGATGCGCATTTTCGGCGGCGAACGCATCAAGTCGTTGATGTACCGCATGGGTATGACTGAAGGCGTGCCCATCGAGTCGAAAATGATTTCCAACCGTATCGAGAAGGCGCAGGAGTCGGTCGAAGCGCAAAACTTCGATGCGCGCAAACACCTGCTCGAATACGACGACGTGATGAACAAGCAGCGCGAGACGATTTACAACATTCGCCGCTCCGCGCTGGAAGGAAAAGATCAGCGGGATTACGTGCTGGAAATAGCGGACGACGTGGCGCGGGAGCTGGCCGAGAGGTATTGTCCGCGTGAACAGCATCCGGACCAGTGGAACACCGCACAGTTTTTGGCAGAGGTGAACGCGCAATTTGGGATTGATGCGAAGGCGGCCGGCGCCGATCCCGGTAGTTTGAGTCATGACGAGCTGGCGGATGCGCTCGTGGCCGGCGTTACGAAGCGCTATGAAGAGAAAGAAACGCAGTTCACGCCACAACTGATGCGCTGGCTCGAGCGGCGCATCATTCTGGACATAGTCGACCAGCAGTGGAAAGACCACTTGCTTTCGCTGGACCACTTGAAAGAAGGCATCGGCCTTCGCGGGTACGGGCAGAAAGATCCGCTGGTCGAGTTCAAGAAAGAAGCGTTCGTCTTGTTTGAAGACATGATGGCGCGCATTGACAACGAGACGATTCGTTATTTGTTCCACATCCAGATGCAGCAGGCGGAGCGGCATCCAAGCGAGATGCAGACAGCGCCCGAAGCGC
>Ga0335080_10006503_pt1 | contig 12074 bp, 11 predicted proteins | sample Lox_Sample_34_FD_206720 | JGI IMG/M metagenome (GOLD analysis project Ga0335080, IMG submission 206720) | Soil microbial communities from Loxahatchee National Wildlife Refuge, Florida, United States - Lox_Sample_3.4 | ecosystem: Environmental > Terrestrial > Soil > Wetlands | place: USA...
AGCCAGTTGCTACCAGCCATTTCCCAGTTATGAATACCAGCCTGCGGTCCGGAGCAGGTCCCGCAGGCCTCGATTAACTAGTCCGCCGCCGCGGTTGTCGCCGCCAGCGGTTTACGCTCCGCCACCTTGATCAGTTCCACGTCCAGGCAGAGGGACTGCAACTCGCGAATCAGCACGTTGAACGATTCCGGCACGCCCGGCTCAATCGCCGCTTCGCCCTTGACGATGGCCTCATAAATCTTGGTGCGGCCATAGACGTCGTCCGACTTGGCGGTGAGCAGTTCCTGCAGGATGTAGGCGGCGCCATAGGCTTCGAGCGCCCACACTTCCATCTCACCGAAGCGCTGGCCGCCGAACTGCGCCTTGCCGCCCAGCGGCTGCTGGGTGATCAGCGAGTACGGCCCGATGGAGCGCGCGTGAATCTTGTCGTCCACCAAATGTGAGAGCTTCAGCATGTAGATGTATCCGACCGTGACCGGCTGTTCGAACTTATCGCCGGTCATGCCGTCGTAAAGATCGGTCTTGCCCGATTCCGGCAGGCCCGATTCCTTCAGCAGGTTTTTGATCTCGGCCTCGTGCGCGCCGTCGAACACCGGCGAAGCGAAGTACACGCCGCGGTCCATGCCCTGGGCTACGGCTTCCAATGTGTCGTCGTCCAAATCGGTGACCTTGTCCACGAAGGGCGTGTCCTTGAAGATGGTCTTGAGCTCGCGCCGCACCATCTCCGGCTTGGAGTTGCTCTTCATCAGCTCGCCGATGCGCTTGCTCAGCTCGTGGCCGGCCCATCCCAGGTGCGTTTCCAGAATCTGGCCCACGTTCATGCGGCTGGGCACGCCCAGCGGGTTGAGCACGATCTCCACCGGCGTTCCGTCGGCGAGGTAGGGCATGTCCTCATCGGGCAGGATGCGGGCAATCACACCCTTGTTGCCGTGGCGCCCGGCCATCTTGTCGCCCACGCTCAGCTTGCGCTTCATGGCGATGTAAACCTTCACCAGCTTGATGACGCCCGGCGGCAGTTCATCGCCCTTCTGCAGCTTGCCGATCTTTTCGTTGACGATCTTGCGCAGCACGTCGATCTGCCGCGAGGTCATCTCTTCAATCTCGTCGATCTGTTCATTGACCCGCGGATCTTTGTCGGCGTACTTGATGCGCTTCAGGTTGCGCGTCGAAATACGCTCGATGGTCTCGCGATCGAGGATGGTTCCCTTGGTGAGCAGGCGCTTGTTGGTGCGCTCGTCGTGCAGGTCGGCCTGCACTTCTTTGGCGCCCAGAATGCCCTCCAGACGCTTCAGCCGCTCGTCGGTGAGAATGCGGATTTCGTCGGAAAGGTTCTTCTCGAGTTTTTCGACCTGCATGGCTTCGATCGACTTGGCGCGCTCGTCCTTCTCCTGGCCTTTGCGGGAGAAGATCTTCACGTCGACGATCGTGCCCTCGATTCCGGGCGGGCAGGTAAGCGACGCGTCGCGCACGTCCCCGGCTTTTTCGCCAAAGATGGCGCGCAGCAGCTTTTCCTCCGGGGTGAGCTGGGTCTCGCCCTTGGGCGTAACCTTGCCCACCAGGATGTCGCCGGCCTTGAGCGTGGCTCCGATGCGGATGACTCCGCTCTCATCGAGATCACGCAGCGCCGATTCGCTCACGTTGGGGATATCGCGAGTGATCTCTTCGGGGCCGAGCTTGGTGTCGCGCGCCTCGATCTCGAACTCCTCGATGTGGATGGAGGTGTAGTAGTCCTCTTTCACCAGGCGTTCGGAGACCAGAATCGCGTCCTCAAAGTTGTAGCCGCGCCAGGGCATAAACGCGACGAGCACGTTGCGGCCCAGCGCCAGCTCGCCCAGTTCGGTGCAGGGTCCGTCGGCGATCACCTGCCCTTTCACCACCCGGTCGCCCTTCTTCACGATGGGCTTCTGGTTAATGCAGGTGTTCTGGTTCGAGCGCTTGAACTTGATGAGCTGGTAGATGTCCGACCCGACTTCGCGCGAAAGCTGCCCGGGATGGTGCTCGCCCTCGACGCGCACGATGATGCGCTCGGAGTCAACCGAATCGATGATGCCGGAGCGCCGCGCCAGCACCACGGCGCCTGAGTCGCGCGCGGTCACGCCTTCCATCCCCGTGCCTACCAGCGGCGCTTCCGCCCGCAGCAGGGGGACCGATTGCCGCTGCATGTTGGCGCCCATCAGAGCCCGGTTGGCGTCGTCGTGCTCGAGGAAGGGGACAAGTGAGGCCGCCACCGACACGAGTTGCTTGGGGCTGACGTCGATGTAGTCCACCTCGTCGCGGCTCACCAGCACGAAGTTGCCCGCCTTGCGGGCGTTCACCAGCTCGGCCGTGATGCGGTTCTTATCATCGAGCTCGACGTTGGCCTGCGCGATGACGTGGCGATCTTCCTCCCATGCCGACAAATAGAACGAGTAGGGCTCGAAATCGATCTGCCGGCGACGCCGTTCTTTCAGGTCACCATTGAGCTTCTCGGCCTCGTGCTGTTCCAAATGGTCGCCCACGCGGTGGTCGCTGTCGCCCGCGTTCACTACCTGCACGTATTCCTGCACCCTTCCCGCCTTGACGCGGCGATACGGCGACTCGATGAAGCCGTAGTCGTTGATGCGCGCATAGCACGAGAGGCTGGAGATCAGTCCGATGTTCGGACCTTCCGGCGTCTCGATCGGGCAGATGCGCCCGTAGTGCGTGGGGTGAACGTCGCGGACTTCGAATCCCGCGCGCTCGCGGCTCAACCCGCCCGGCCCCAGGGCGGAGAGGCGCCGCTTGTGCGTGATCTCCGAGAGCGGATTGGTCTGGTCCATGAATTGGGATAGCTGCGACGACCCGAAAAACTCGCGGATGGCCGCCATCACCGGCTTGGCGTTCACCAGGTCGTGCGGCATGGCCGTCGACATCTCCTGGTAGACGCTCATCTTTTCCTTGATGGCCCGCTCCATGCGCACCAGGCCGATGCGGAACTGGTTCTCCAGCAGCTCGCCTACCGCGCGCACGCGGCGGTTGCCCAGGTGGTCGATGTCATCCACTGTTCCGATGCTCTTGCGCAGCTTCAGCAGGTAGCGGATGGTGGCGTAGAAGTCCTCAGGCTCGAGCGTGCGGTTCTCGAGATTCGTGGCGTCGGCGCGCTCATAGAGCTTGATGTTGAACTTCAGGCGCCCGACCTTCGAAAAATCGTACTTGCGGGCGTCGAAGAACATGCCGTGGAAGAGCGAGGTTGCGGTATCGAGCGTCGGCGGATCGCCGGGACGCAGCTTGCGGTAGATCTCGATCAGCGCTTCCTGCGGAGTCTTGACGGAATCGCGGCGCAGGGTCTGGCTGATGACCACGCCCACGTCGTCGCGCTCGGGGAAAAACAGGTGCAACTCCGTGATTCCCGCATCGATCAGCTTGGCCAGCTTGTCCGCCGTGACCTCGGCGTTGGCTTCGAGCAGCACCTCGCCGGTATTGGTATCAACCACGTCGGCGGCGGTGAACGCGCCTTCTAGGTCGGTAGTGTCGATTTCGATCTCGGTAACCTTCGCCTTCTGAATTTCCTTCAGGATGGCGGGCGTAATCTTGCGGCCGGAGTGCGCGATCTCTTCCCCGCCACGGCCGACCACGCGGTGCGAAAGCTTCATCCCGGCGAGGCTGGTGGGACGGTCGCTGCCGGGCTCGAGCGTCCAGTAGAGCTTCTTGTCCTTCACGGCGATCTTGTCGACGGTGTAGAAAGTGCGCAGGATGTCCTCATCCGAACGCAGGCCCAGGGCGCGCAGGAAGATGGTGCCCAGGAACTTGCGCTTGCGGTCAATGCGCACGTACAGAATGTTCTTCTGGTCGTACTCGAATTCCACCCACGATCCGCGATAGGGAATGATTTTGCCCAGGAAATAGGTCCGCTGGTTCGCGGTCTCAAAGAACGCGCCCGGCGAACGATGCAACTGGCTGACGATGACGCGCTCGGTGCCGTTGATGATGAACGTACCGTTCTGCGTCATTAGCGGGATGTCGCCGAAGAAGACTTCCTGCTCCTTGATGTCGCGAATCGACTTGTTGCCGGTCTCCGGGTCCTTCTCAAAGACGGTCAGGCGGATCGTGACCTTGAGCGGCGCAGAGTAGGTCATACCGCGCTCTTCGCACTCGGTCTGGTCGTACTTGAGCTGCAGTCCCACGGGATCGCCGCACTTGTTGCAGAAGTCGGGCGTGTTGGCGTTGTACGTGCCGCACTTCGAGCACAGCACTTCCCCGGGGTGGAACGGATCCGTAATCACGGTGGCGCCGCAGTTGCGGCAGGTGGTGCGGAGGTGGTGCAGGCCTTTCAGGTGACCGCACTTGCACTCCCAGTTTCCGATGGCGTAATCGACAAACTCCAGCTGCGACAGGTTGCGAAAATCGGAGATGGGGAACACCGACTGGAACACCGACTGCAGGCCGGCGTCGTCACGCTCGCTGGGCAGCATGTCCATCTGCAGAAAACGGTCATAGGAGCGCTTCTGCACCTCGATAAGGTTGGGAATCTGAATGGTCGCCGGAATCTTTGAGAAATCGAGCCGGTTACGGGAGGCATGATTCTTGTTGGCCATGAACAGCTCCTCAGTTGCGCCGGCGGCTTGCCGGCGGTGGGGCCGCTAGAGCGGCCGGCACACGAAACATCGCTAAAAAGACATTGCGCGCCCGCAGGGACGTGACTCCCCGCGAGCGCCAGAGGCGGCGCCTGATGACTCGTGAATTGTGCTTATCCGCGCCAGTTACGTATGGCCTCGCGCCCGACAAGGCGCTTGGCTGAGCTTCCTGCGCCGCCAGCGGCATTCGCCGCCCGGCGCGCTTTAGGAGGTTGCGGAAGCGCACCAAATTAGACGCTTCCAGCCGCCCCCAGGATTCAACCGGAATGCCGAGATCCTTCGGGCTTCGCCCTCAGGATGACCGCCCGGGGCTCAAACGCCCCGGAAAGCGCGGTCACTTCACCTCGACAGTGGCTCCGGCATCCGTGAATTTCTTCTTGATGGTCTCGGCCTCGTCCTTGGAGACACCTTCCTTGATCGGCTTGGGCGCTCCATCCACCAAGTCCTTGGCTTCCTTCAGGCCCAGGCTGGTGACCTCGCGGACAGCCTTGATCACGTTGATCTTGTTGGCGCCGACTTCCTTGAGGATCACGGCGAACTCGGTCTTTTCCTCGGCCGGGGCCGCGCCTGCCCCCGCACCCGCGCCGCCGCCGGCCACCATCACCGGCGCCGCTGCCGCTGCCGAAACCCCCAGCCGCGATTCCAGCTTCTTGACCAGCTCCGCCGCCTCAAGCAGCGACAAGCCTACGATTTGCTCTTCCAACTGCTGCAGATCCGACATTATCTGTTCTCCAGTCGTCGTTATCGATTGTGCTGCCCTGTTACCAGTCCTCAGGTTTCCAGTGCGACCGGCCCGCCAGACAACGGGCGGTGCAACCCCTGACAACCGATAACTTGAGGCGCTTGGCGGGCGTTTGAGCCCGCTGCCGAAATCCTGAGGCCGTAGGCCGAAGGATCTCTTTCACCTCAAAACACAAGCCAAGTCCACAGCACGTTGGGCCCGGCTAAACTTTTAAGCTCCGGCTTCCGCCGACTCCTTGAACTTGTTCTCCTTGACGCCCTGATCGATCACCACGGCCAGGTTGCGGCCCACGGCATTCATGGCCGTCACCAGCCGCTGCGCCGGAGCATTCAGCAGGAAGAGCAGCTTGCTGTAGATCTCTTCCTTCGACGGCATAGTGGCCAGCGCCTGGATCTCCTTGATGGAGATCACGCGCCCCTCGACCACGCCCGCCTTAAAGGTGAACTCGGGGTTGTCCTTGGCGTACTTCGCGAGCGCCTTGGCCAGCGCCACCGGATCCCCCGGGGTTATGGCGATCGAAGTCACGCCCGCCAGGTCCTTCAGCACGGGCTCAGACGGAGTGCCTTTGGCGGCGCGCTCGGCCAGCGTGTTCTTGACCACTCTGTACTTGGCGCCGGCGCCGCGCACCGTCTTGCGCAGCTCGAAATCCTGCGACACCTTCATTTTGGCGAAGCTGCCGACAATGACGTTGTTGGCCTGCTTCAGGTCGCTGCTCAGCTTTTCGATCAGCTCGCCCTTCTTTGCCTTAGTAACCGCCATATGAGTTCTCTCTTCCCGTTATGCCTTGGACGCGGCCTCGATTGCCGACGTATCCAGCGAAATCCCCGGCCCCATGCTCGACGACAGCGTCACACCCTTGATGTACTTCCCCTTGGCGGCCGACGGCTTCGCCTTTACCACGCTCGAGATCACCACGGTCGCGTTCTCAACCAGTTTCTCGGGAGCGAAACTGATCTTTCCCACCGGCACGTGCACCAGCGCCGTCTTATCGGTACGGAACTCGACCTTCCCGGCCTTTACTTCCTGCACCGCGCGCCCAACGTCAAAGGTGACCGTACCCGTCTTCGGATTCGGCATCAACCCACGCGGACCGAGCACCTTGCCCAGCCGGCCCACGGCTTTCATCATGTCGGGCGTCGCGACCACGGCGTCGTAATCCATCCAGTTCTCTTTCTGGATTTTCTCGACCATCTCTTCGCCGCCCACGAAATCGGCGCCCGCCTGCTCGGCTTCCTTGGTCTTTTCGCCGGAGGCGATCACCAGCACGCGCTTCGACTTGCCCAGCCCGTGCGGCAGCACCACCGTGCCGCGCACCATCTGGTCGGCGTGCTTGGGGTCAACGCCCAGCCGCAGCGTCAGTTCGACCGTCTCGTCGAACTTCGCGTACTTAACTTTCTGCAGCAAGGGCACGGCTTCACTGAGCGGATAGCTCCGGCTCTCTACCGCCGCCCTGGCTTTGGTGATGTTTTTTCCTGCCTTGACAGTCATTTCGCTTCCCTCGTCTCCCACCGCGGTTCGCAAATCCGACCGCCGTGGTCGTATTGACGTTCGTGGCTGGCTACGCGACCACGTCGATACCCATGCTCCGCGCGGTGCCCTTAACGCTGTTGACCGCCGCTTCAACAGACGCCGCGTTCAGGTCCGGCATCTTCTGCTTCGCGATCTCCTGCACCTGCTTCTCGGTGACCTTGCCCACCTTGTCTTTGTTGGGCGTGCCCGAGCCCTTGGCGATGCCGGCTGCGCGCTTCAGCAGCACGGACGCCGGCGGCGTCTTGGTGATGAAGGTGAAGGAGCGGTCGCTGTAGACCGTCACCACCACCGGAATGATCAGCCCGTCCAGTTCCTTGGCGCTGGTCTTGGCGTTGAACTGCTTGCAGAACTCCATGATGTTGACCTGCGCCTGGCCGAGCGCCGGCCCGATCGGCGGAGCCGGTGTCGCCTTGCCCGCCGGAATCTGCAGCTTCACGCTGCCTGTAGCTTTTTTTGCCATATCACGCCACCTTCTCTACTTGTCCGAACTCGAGTTCGACCGGAGTCGCCCTACCGAAAATGGTCACCATCACCTTCAGCGTTTCGCGATCTTCATTCACCTCGTCGACCACGCCGGTAAAGCTTGCAAACGGACCCTCGGTAATGCGCACCGACTCGTTCTTTTCAAACTTGACGCGCAGCTTGGGCTTGTCCTTGCCCACGGCGACGCGGTGCACGATCTGGTTGACTTCATCTTCGGAGAGCGGCGTGGGATCGTTGGCCGTGCCCACGAAGCCGGTCACGCGCGGTGTGGACTTCACTACGTGCCACACGTGATCGCCCTCGCCGCCGCTGCGAAAGCCGGTCAGGTCCATCTCCACCAGAACGTATCCGGGATAAAACATGCGCTCGCTGGTGTACTTTTTTCCCGCGCGCACTTCGGTCACGGGCTCGGTCGGTATGAGCACCTTGCCGATCTTCTCCACCAGCCCGAAGGCCTGGATGCGCGATTCGAGCGACTCCTTCACCTTGCGCTCAAACCCCGAGTAGGTGTGGACGATGTACCACTTCATGTTCGGGTTCGCCGGGCGCTCGGGCTGACCCTCGCCGGCTGCGGTCTCCGAAGGCGCCGGAGGCGTCGGCGGAACCAGAGGCTCTCCTGATTGTGCCTGTGCTTCATTCATATCGTCGTTAGGCTTTGGCTCTTCCTGCATAAAATCGCCCCGAGACGCGCTCAGTGGCGGAAGGACTTGAATATCTGGTTGACGCCCTTGCCGATCAGGCTATCGATGGCCCAGAAGTACACCCCAAAGATGGCCACCGTGATGATGACCACCAGCGTAGTGGCGCGGACTTCCTTCAACGACGGCGAAGTGACTTTCTTCATCTCCGTGCGCACGTCGGTGTAGAAGGCCTTCACGCGCAGCGGCCAGCTCTTCAGCTTGCCGCCGATGTTATCGGCATCCATGATCTGCGTAACTGCTGACTTCGCCATGTGCGTTCCCAGCTTTCACTCAATCGCGCTCTTGGCGCGCTCGCTCTCTGGCAGGGGCGGAGGGATTCGAACCCCCAAGTCCGGTTTTGGAGACCGGCAGTTTAACCGTTGAGCTTACGCCCCTGTATCTCTCTAACCTTCGTCCCTGCACAACCAAGAATCAGACCCTTCGCTCCGCTCAGGGTGACCGCCCGGGGCTCAGACTTTAGCCTGCCCTGAGCAGCGGAGCGCAGCGCCGCTGCCGAACGGGCCCCGGAAAGCGCGGTCACTTCACTTCCTTGTGCGGCGTGTGCTTCCGGCACTTACGACAGAACTTCGAGAGCTCCAGCCGGTCGGGCGTGGTCTTCTTGTTCTTGGTCGTCGAGTAGTTCCGGTTCTTGCACTCCCCGCACTGCAACGTAATGATTTCGCGTGGCATCGCTTACTCCAGAATCTCCGTGATCGTTCCCGCACCCACGGTGTGTCCGCCTTCGCGGATGGCGAACCGCAGCCCCTTCTCCAAGGCGACCGGCGTCTTATCCAAATTGATGGTCAAGCTGATGTTGTCGCCCGGCATCACCATCTCCGTGCCCTCGGGCAGTTCCGTTACTCCAGTCACGTCCGTGGTCCGGAAGTAGAACTGCGGCCGGTAGCCCTTGAAGAACGGCGTGTGCCGTCCGCCTTCTTCTTTCGACAAGACGTACACCTCACCCCGGAACTTGGTGTGCGGCGTAATCGAGCCCGGCTTGGCGATCACCATGCCGCGCTCCACGTCTTCCTTGGGGATACCGCGCAAGAGCAGACCGGCGTTGTCGCCCGCCATGCCTTCGTCGAGCTGCTTCTTGAACATCTCGACGCCGGTGATCACCGTCTTGCGCGTCTCGCGGAAGCCGACAATCTCCATCTCCTCGCCGACTTTCGCTTTTCCGCGCTCGATGCGGCCGGTGACGACGGTTCCGCGCCCCGAAATCGAGAAGATGTCTTCAATCGGCATCAGGAACGGCTTGTCGACCTCGCGCTGCGGCATGGGCACGTACTTGTCGACCGCATCCATCAGCTCGTCAATTGATTTTTCCCACTTGGCTTCGCCGTTCAGCGCGCCCAGCGCCGAGCCGCGAATCACCGGAACGTCGTCGCCGGGGAATTGATAGCCCTTGAGCAGCTCGCGGACTTCCAGTTCGACCAAGTCCAGCAGTTCGGGGTCATCGACCGCATCGCACTTGTTCAGAAACACCACGATGCACGGGACGCCGACCTGGCGAGCCAGCAGCACGTGCTCGCGCGTCTGCGGCATGGGACCGTCGGTAGCGGCCACCACCAGGATGGCGCCATCCATCTGCGCCGCGCCGGTGATCATGTTCTTGATGTAGTCGGCGTGGCCGGGGCAGTCGACGTGCGCGTAGTGCCGCGCTGCCGTCTCGTACTCCACATGCGCGGTGGCGATGGTGATGCCGCGCGCCTTCTCCTCGGGCGCGTTATCGATCGAATCGAAGGAGCGGAACTTCACCTTGGGGTTGTTCTTCCCCAGGACCTTGGTGATGGCCGCGGTGAGGGTGGTCTTGCCGTGATCGATGTGCCCGATCGTCCCCACGTTCACGTGCGGCTTGGTGCGATCAAATTTTTCTTTGGCCATACGTGCCTGCCTCTTTCAAATCAAGCGCTATCAATTCAGCCGATAAACCTGGTAGAACTTGCGCCGCGTGGCTTCCTCTACCTGCTCCAGGCGGACCAGGTAGAACTCGCGTACCTGCGCCCGGTCGGACATGGGCAACGCTTCAAACAACTGGCGCGCCGTCATGCCCGCCTTCTTCAGCGTGCCGCTGGCCTTCTCCATGGCGCCGCTCTCGATCACCGCTTCGTAATGCCGGATCAGCAATCCCTTTTTCTTTACCGCTTTCAGGAACGTCTCGACCTCTGAGGTGAACAGGTTCTCGTAGACGCCCTTCAGCAGCTCGAAGAGCTCCTGGTTATCGATCGGGATCGTGGCTTGCTCAAATGTCGGCATCGTGCTCTTCAAACCTGGAGCGGGAGACGGGAATCGAACCCGCGACCAACAGCTTGGAAGGCTGTGACTCTACCACTGAGTTACTCCCGCCCAACCTGCTCAGCCACGGATTTGCACGGATACTCACGGATAACACCATCGTTGATCGGTGCCGATCCGTGAAAATCCGTGGCGTTTCTATCTCTGGAGCCGATGACCAGGATTGAACTGGTGACCTCTCCCTTACCAAGGGAGTGCTCTACCAACTGAGCTACATCGGCTCGTGATACCAAACTCAAGCTCCCTCGCTACGCTCGGGATTTCGGCAGCGAGCTCCCGCTCCGCTCACGCCCGCTAAACGCCTCAACTTACCGCGGGATTGCTCTACCAACTGAGCTACATCGGCTCGTGATACCAAACTCAAGCTCCCTCGCTACGCTCGGGATTTCGGCAGCGGGCTCCCGCTCCGCTCACGCCCGCTAAACGCCTCAACTTACCGCGGGAGTGCTCTACCAACTGAGCTACATCGGCTCGAAATCCCAACCAATACGGCTACATCGACTCGCGATCGCGTTCCTGCTCAATCCGTTCCCGCTGTGCGTGGAGCAGCGTGCGCACCGTGAAGAGCCCCAACAGCAATAGCGTGATGGCCCGCAGCGGCACCGCGCGATCACCAATCGAAACACTGGCATCGAGCGTGAACCACGCCAGCACGGCGATTCCCGCGTACATCGCTAGCGCAGCCAGCAACCTCTTCGACATCGACATCATCAATCCTGGTGGACAGGGGAGGATTCGAACCTCCGTAGCTCGCAAGGAGCGGCAGATTTACAGTCTGCTGCCATTAACCACTCGGCCACCTGTCCATCATGTCCGCCCGCAAGCCGCGCCGCAGGCACACCGAAGCAAACTCACTGAAGAGCGTGCCTTGCGGATGAATCCAGCAAGAGAAATCAGCCAGTTTTCACGCGCACACTTTTCTTGCGCGCACCAGCACACAAACGCCAGCATCTTCCGGAATCACTAGGTGGAGTGTGTGTTCCTCTTGATGAGTTGTTCTCTACTGCTGTGGCTAATGATTGCAGGACGCGACCATGCGCCCAGACAACCCGTTTTCCCATGGAGCTGGCGAAGGGATTCGAACCCCTGACCCTCTGATTACAAATCAGATGCTCTACCAACTGAGCTACGCCAGCAAATTACCGCCCGAACGCCGGGACAATCAATGAAGTTAACACAACGGCATCTTACGTGCAAGGGCAGAGCTCGAGTGTAACCCCGGCGTTAACAACAAGCCCATCTTCCGGCGGCGGGGATGCTATGATTTCGCCTCCGTGATTCCTCGTCACCAGTTTCCCATTCTAAGCCAGGCGGAAGGCCGCCTACCGCGCGCCCAGAAAACTCCGGCTACGTGCGCCAGCATCCGCCATGCGCCGACGTAAGCTCTGGATCGCGCTGGCGGTCGTGCTGGTTGCGGCTGCTGTCGCCGCAGTCGTGTACTTGCGCAGCCGCAGCGCCCCGGAAGCGGCGCGGCTGTTGCCGGAATCCGACGCCGTACTCTTCATAAATCTGCGGCTAATGCGGCTGGCCCACGTCTTCGGCGAACTTCCGCCGATTTCTTACGATCCCGACTACGAACAATTCGTCAAAGAAACGGGTTTTCAGTTTGAGCGCGATCTTGACCAGGCCGCGTTCGCGATGCACGTACCTGCAGGCGGCGGGATCGCCGGCGGACAAAACCTTTCCGATGCGGCACGCTATTCAGAAGTCTTTGTCGGCAAGTTCGATGCCCGCCGCGCAGACGCCTACCTG